>Ga0315291_10009021_pt1 | contig 12235 bp, 11 predicted proteins | sample YL17G12_20_MG_FD_203070 | JGI IMG/M metagenome (GOLD analysis project Ga0315291, IMG submission 203070) | Sediment microbial communities from Yellowstone Lake, YNP, Wyoming, USA - YL17G12_20 | ecosystem: Environmental > Aquatic > Freshwater > Lake > Sediment | place: USA: Wyoming | collected...
GGCGTTCGCGTCGCGAGTGCTAAGTCAGGCGCCTCGCCTGGCCGCCGTCCTCACGAACTCCGTCGCCTCACTGAGCGTCGCCTGCGATGTCGTGCCCCCCGGGGCGCGCGTCGACAGCGCCCCGCACGCGTTCCCCAGGTCGAGGCAGTCGCCGAGTTCCATACCCTCCAGCCACCCGTGAACGAATCCACCGTTGAACGAGTCGCCCGCCCCGGTCGTCTCGACCACGTCAATCACGAACGCTGGTCGCCGCACCACCTCTCCCCCGCGCCGTGCAATCGCGCCGTCCGCGCCGAGCTTCGCCACCACCAACGGCACCCGCTCAGCCAGCCAACTGAGCCCTGCATCGAAATCGGGTCGCCCGCTCAACGCGACCACCTCTGCTTCGTTGGGCAGGAACACGTCCACGTGCGACCACACCTTCTCCAGGTCGCCATTCACCTCCGCGCTGCTCGGCCAGCCGGTGTCGAACGAGGTGGTGAGCCCCATCTCATGAGCGCGCTGGAAGATCCGCCACACATCAGGCCGCAAGCCGCGCTGGAGGTAGAATGAGCTGATATGCACGTGCTGCTGCCCGTGCAGCAACTCGATGGCGGTGTCGTCCGAGCGCAGCTCCTCGATGCAGCCCATCACCGTCATCATCGCCCGATTGCCTGCGAGCGCGACGCTGATCGTCAGGCCGCTTGCCAGCGAGCGATCAACGATGATCGCGTTGGTTGGCACGGCTTTCTGCCTGAGGAAATCCAGCGCAATGCGCCCGAGGTTATCATCGCCCGTCTTGCTGACGAACAGCACGTCATCCGTCAGCTTCGCAAGCTGGCAGGCGATGATCGCCGACGACGAGCCGAGCGTGAGGACCATCTCGTCAACGATCAGCTCCTCGCCCGGCTGCGGGAAACGCTCCGCACCAAGCACTATGAGGTCCAGGTTTAGCTCACCTACTACAGCGACCGAAGCCATGCAGCGCCCTCCCTACCACTCCAGGTATCCCCTCGCCGCCTCCAGCGAAGGGACCTGTCCCTGCGCCCCCGGAAACGCAAGGCCCTGCGTGTACCGGTTGGGCACTGCCACCACCAGCATCCCCGCCGCGGCCGCCGCCTGCGCGCCGGGCGGCGAATCCTCGAGTGCCAGACACAGCGCCGGCGGCACGCCCAGCCGCCTCGCCCCTTCGAGGTAGATGTCGGGAGCAGGCTTGTTCCTCGCGATGTCGTCGCCGGTCACGATCGCGTCGAAGTGCGCCTGGGCCGAGGCGCCGTGAGGTCGCGTCCCACCCAGTTCGTTGAACAGCCGATCCAGCACGACCTCGACCTGCACGGCCGCCGCCGACGAAACCACCGCCTGCTTCATCCCTCGCTCGCGCGCGGCGACCGAGAACTCCCAGAAGCCCGGAAACACCTCGATTGGCAACATGCGGACAAGCTCCAGGTAAACCTCCCGCCGCTCGGCGATCATCTCCTCCAGGGGCGTAGCGATCTTGTACTTCGCCTTCAGCTCGCGCAGGTTGTCCTGCTCGGTGTAGCCGATCAGCTCAGACATCACCGACTCCGGAAGCTCAACACTGTGCCTCCGCATATATTCGCGGAACGCGGCGAAGTGAATGGGCTCCGTGTCCACTATCAGGCCGTCCATGTCGAACAACACCGCGCGCAGCTTGTCGAACGAGACGGAATGGCTCACGAGCGCGGCTCCCGCGGGTAGATGGTCACGCCCTGGACGACGCGGTGGATGACACCTCCCGCGCTCGGTGCATCGGGCTTCAGCCCGCGCCCGAGTGACGCGAACAGCCCGAGCAGTTGCCCGGCGATCGTGTAGACCGGCGCCGTCATGTGGTCCGGCAACGCCAGCCGGCCCTCCGGATCGAACGCGACGATCTCATCAGCAAGCTCGCCCAGGCTTTCGCCTCGCCCGACCACAAGCAGGTGCGCCATGCCGACGCGCTGCTGCCGATTCGCGCGGATCAGGTCGAGTTCGTACCGGCGGACCTGCGGGTCCGCCGCCACGAAGCACACGACGAGCGTGGTGCTCCGGATCGCCGCCCGCGGCCCATGGCGAATCCCCAGAAACGTATCGCAGAAGCAGATGAGCTGCCCGTCGGTAAGCTCCTGCAGCTTCAAGTGTGACTCCACCGCCGCCCCGAACGCCGATCCCGACCCGAGGAAGCAGGCGCGCTCGGGGCCGCGCCCGATCAGACGCTCCGCCACCTCCGGCATCACTTGGAGCATCGTCTCGCCCGCGCTGGCCATCCGCTCCACGAGGTTGACGTACTCCTCAACCCGATCGAGATACGCCAGGCCAAGGCCCGCCACAACCATCGAGCTGAAGCTGCTCGTCATCGCCAGCCCGCGGTCGTTGGTGCGCGGGTGCAGTGCCAGCACTACTGCGCGCTCGCCCAATCCCGCTGCCCGCCTCGCCAGCTCGCCTTCCGCGTTGCAGGTTATGACCAGATGCCGGACCGCCGGCCGCTCGGCCAGTGCGATCTCGATTGCCGCCAGGCTCTCTGGGCTGTTGCCAGAGCGGGCGAATGACAGCATCACCGCCGGCCGCTCCGAGGGCAAGCCATACTCGGGATATGTGACGATGTCCGTCGTGGGGATCGCCAAGCAGCGCGTGGCAAGCGCCCGGCTTACCGGTCCCTGCACGCATCGCCCCACGAAATCCGACGTCCCTGCGCCGCTCACCACGATCTCGGCTGCTCCCCCCGGCAGCCCCGCCCTTGCCAACAGCTCGCGCACTCTGCCTGCCGACTCGGCGAACCGCCGCGCGGTGTCACGCCACATCTCAGGTTGTTGCGCGATCTCGCCCGGCGTCGCCTCAACACCCAAACGCGACTTCTCCTCTGCCGTCAGATCGAGTAACCGTTGAAGCGAATCTGCCACTGCCTGCTCCTGCCGGTGCCGCCCCCACCCGGCGTTCGCTAGGTTCGGGCCGGCTCAAGAGCTTCCCTGCCACACCGGCTTTCCTGGCCTTTCCCGCCCCAGCGCAGTGTGCGACCCGTCCTAGATGTCCGAATTGTCCGACCGCTCCCGCTCACCACTGCGCCTCAGAGCGCAGCTTGACAGGCCCAACAGCCCTGATATAGAATCCTCGCGGCATGGGGTTTGGGTGTAACGCGAATGCTGTTCAGGGTATAGGTGAGTCGGAGGTCGCCGGCCCGTGTGCAGAGCGCCGTCCCCCGGTGGTGACGGCCTCGCGCCGCATGGTGTCACCGTGGAGGTCTGGGGTCGGCGATGTCTTTCGAACCCCCCTAACCTGACCGAGTCAGTGGGGTGACGGACAGCAAGGACCTTGAAGCCGAACTGAGTGAGATTGCGGGCAGGGCAGCGGGTGCCACGGCCCAGCGCCCGGAGGCGTGCCCCGCGAGGATGGCGGATGCCGGAACTACGACGTGATCCCATCACCGGCGAGTGGGTGATCATCGCGAGCGAGCGAGCGAAGCGACCCAGCGACTTCGCCTCCCACGCCCTGGGCAGAGAGCTGGAGAGCGATGGCAACTGCCCATTCTGCCCTGGTAACGAGGGGATGACCCCGCCCGAGATCATGGCGTTCCGTCATCCGGGCAGTCAGCGGAACGGGCCGGGCTGGTGGGTGAGGGTTATCCCGAACAAGTTCCCGGCGCTGGGCATAGAGGGCGATCTCAACAAGACTGGCCGGGGCATGTACGACTGGATGAACGGGGTCGGCGCCCACGAGGTGATCGTCGAAACCCCTGAACACGAGCTGCAGCTCGGCTTCCTCGACAACCGTCAGATCGAAGACGTTCTCTGGGCCTACCGCGCCCGCTACCTCGACCTGAAGAAAGACCCCCGGCTCAAGTATATCCTCATCTTCCGCAACTATGGGCGGGTCGCCGGCGCCTCGCTCAGCCACCCCCACTCCCAACTCGTCGCCACCCCGGTCATCCCGGGCGTCGTCGCAAGCGAGCTTCAGGGCGCGCGCCGATATGCCGAATACCGCGATCGGTGCGTGTTCTGCGATATTCTGCGACAGGAAGCCGAGGAGGAGAAGCGGCTGGTGGCTCAGAACGAGCACTTCATCGTGTGCGAGCCATACGCGTCGCGCACGCCCTTCGAGACCTGGCTGCTCCCAAGGCGCCACTGCGCATCGTTTGCCGCTATCTCCGCCGACGAGCAGACCGGCTTCGCCGCCATCCTGGGAGAGACGCTCCGGCGGCTTCACTTCTGCCTTGACGACCCCCCGTACAACTACAACATCCATACCGCCCCCTGCGACAGCGACGAGGATGCTGGCTTCCACTGGCACCTCTCTATCGCTCCTCGCCTCACAATCGCTGCGGGATTCGAGATGGGAACTGGAATATACATCAATGTAACGCCGCCAGAGATGGCAGCCGACTACCTGCGGGCGACGGACCCGAACACGGCGGCCGTCCGCGCCGACCATCCGACGGTTGTTGCCGAAGCAGGTGGGAGCGGGAGCTAGCGAGCGCGCCGGTTGGGCTGAGGTTACTGATTTGACGGAATCGACGGTACGGCAGGACGAAGAGATACGGACGGAGCTTGAGCGGCTGCGCGCACAGATAGCCGAGCTGCAGGAGGCCAAGCGGCAGCTCGAGGCCGAGCTGCAGGACACCTCGGCCAGCGCCCAGGCGCCGATCACCACCTCTGCTGAACTCGAATCCACTCTCCGCTGGTTCCTCCGTCGGGTGGGTATGATCATCCAGGCGGAGAAGGCGGCCTTGATGCTCTACGAGCCGGAGCGCGGCGAACTCGTCGCCCAGTGGCCCGCCCTGGGCATGTCCAGAGATGATGTCGAGGCCTTCCACGTTCGCGCTACCCAGGGCGTCTCCGGACAGGTGTTCCGCGAGGGCAAGCCCATCATCACCGATGACGCGATGAGCGACCCGCGCACGGTGAAGGAAAACGTCGCACTGCTCAGCATCCGGAACGTCCTTACCGTCCCGCTCCTTATCGAGCGCAAAGACGCCGATGGGCAGATCGTCGAGAAGAACGTCATCGGCGTCTTCAATGTCTTCAACAAGCGCGGCGGCGGCCGGTTCACCGAGGAAGACGTCACTCTTTTGACCGCGCTGGCGAGAAGCGCCGCCTCCGTGATCTCGAGCGCTAAGCTCTACATCGCGGTCGCCGATGAGAAACGCGAACTCGAGCAGACCCTTCAGGGAATGCTCGCCGGCGTGCTTGTGGTGGGCGAGGACAACCGCGTCCGACTCATGAACTCGGCCGCGAAGCACATCTTCGGCATCCCGGGCGAGGACGGCACCGGCAAGCTGCTCACCCAGGTCATCCGCGACGAGGAGGTCCACAACCTCGTCCGCTCCTGCCTGGACGGCAACTCCGAGGCCACCGCAGAGCTCTCCATCTTCTCCCCCGAGGAGCGCATCTACCAGGTCCAGACCGCCCTGCTCAGGGCCGACGACGGCGATATCTCCGGGGTCGTCGCAACCTTCAACGACATCACTGAGCTGCGCGGGGTGGAGCGGATGAAGAGCGAGTTCGTCTCCACCGTCTCGCACGAACTCCGCACGCCGCTCACTTCCATCAAGGGCTTCATCCGTACCCTGCTGGACGACACCGATGGGTACTACGACCGCGAAACCCAGATGGAGTTCTACCGCATCATAGACACCGAGTGCGACCGGTTGGTGCGGCTGATCAACGACCTCCTCAACCTATCTCGCATCGAGTCCGGGCGCGCCCTGGACCTGGTGCTTGCCGAGGTAGACCTGCGCGAGCTCATTGGCCGCGTCGTTGACAGCCAGCGGGCCTACACCGACCGGCACCGGTTCGAGGTCATCGTCCCAGCCGATCTGCCGAAACTCGTCGCCGACCGCGACAAGATAGACCAGATGCTGACGAATCTGCTCTCCAACGCCGTGAAGTATAGCCCCGATGGCGGGCGGGTCGTGGTCAGCGCCCGCGACATAGGCGACAGCAAGGTCAGCGTCAGCGTCTCCGACGAGGGTATCGGCATCCCCGAAGACCAGATGGCGCGGCTCTTCACCCGCTTCCACCGGGTTGATTCGAGGGATTCGCGGAAGCAGTACGGCACAGGCATCGGCCTCTACCTCGTGAAGCACCTCGTCGAGGCCCATCACGGCGAGGTCTCCGTCACCAGCAGGCTCGACGAGGGCTCGACCTTCACCTTCGTGCTTCCGACCAACCTATCGCTCGAGGAAGAGGCGCGAGAGGATTCCGCCCGGACCTCGTGAACTCATACCCCGCGCGAGCGCCGCGGTGAGCTGATATCCCAGCCGGGACCTGTTCTTGTGCCGGCGGCCCACGCAGTGGAGGCCCCATGCGCATCGCCCTTGGCTCGGACCACGCCGGATATGACCTGAAGCAGCGCGCACACGGCTGGCTCGAGCAGCGCGGCGCCGAGGTGGTGGACCTCGGGCCCGATACTCTCGATCCGGCCGACGACTACCCTGACTACGCTCAGAAGGTCGCCGAAGCGGTCGCCCGCGGCGAGGCCGACCTCGGCCTCATGATCTGCTCGACCGGCGTGGGGAGCTGCATCGCCGCTAACAAGGTCGCAGGGGTGCGCGCGGCGCCCTGCAGCGACACGTTCTGCGCCCGCATGAGCAGGTCCCACAACAACGCCAACGTCCTCTGCCTGGGCGCCAATGTTGTCGGGACAGGCCTCGCGCGGGAAATCGTAGATACGTGGCTCAACACCCCCTTTAGCGGCCAAGAGCGCCACCAGCGTCGCGTTGACAAGATCGCGCGCATCGAAACCCCGCCTCGGTAGACCGATGGCGAGCCGCCCGACCTGGGATGAATACTTCCTCGAGATGGCACGGGTGATCGCCACCCGCTCCACCTGCCTGCGGCGTCGGGTCGGCGCGGTCCTCGTGCGGGGCCGACGCATCCTCGCGACTGGCTACAACGGCGCTCCCTCGAGCCTCCCCCACTGCGAGGAGGTCGGCTGCCGCCGCGAGCAGCTCGGCATCGCCTCCGGCGAGCGCCAGGAGCTCTGCCGCGGCCTCCATGCCGAGCAGAATGCCATCATCCAGGGCGCGCTCTATGGTGTCAGCCTCCAGGGCTCGGTCCTCTACTGCACCACCCAACCTTGCGTCATTTGCGCCAAGATGCTCATCAACGCCGGGGTCGAGCGGGTAGTCTACCAGGGCGAGTACGCCGACGACCTTTCCCTAGAGATGTTTGGGCAGGCTGGGGTGGAACTCATCCGCGTCCTGCCAGAGGGAACCTCACCCCAGGCTCCCGGCGCGTCCTCTTCCTCTGGGCATCGCCCCCTCTCCGCGCGCGGAGAGGGGGAGGGCGGGTGAGGTCCCGATGACCCTGGATGGAAACGCTTCGGTTCTCCTCGCCTACCCCGTCGCGCTGGCCGTCAGCTTCGCTGCTACTCCTCTCGCCCGGCGCGTCGCGTTTCGCACCGGCGCGATAGACCACCCGAACGAGCGCAAGGTCCACAAAACCCCGGTTCCGACCTCCGGCGGCATCGCCATAATCGCCGGCTTCCTCGCCGCCGCCATCGTCTCCGGGGCCATTCATCAGGTCCCCCTTCGCGCCCTCACCGGCCTCCTCGCCGGGGCCGTCTTCATTGCCGCGGTCGGCTTCGTGGACGATCGCTTCGACCTCTCAGCCCCCCTCAAGCTGGTGCTCCAGATCCTCAGCGTCGCCCCTCTTCTCGTCGCCGGCGTCACCATCACCATGCTCTCCCACCCCCTCGCCCGCCAGGCCCAGCTCACCCTTCCTCACTGGATTTCCTGGGTCGGCACCATCATCTGGGTGGTCGCCGTCACCAATGCCATCAACCTGATTGACGGGCTCGACGGCCTCGCCTCGGGAGTAGCCGCGATTGCATGTGTTGCGCTCGCCTTCATCGCGCTGCAATGGGGACAGCTCGGCGTCGCCCTGCTCTGCGCCTCCCTCGCCGGCGCGGCCTTGGGCTTCCTCTTCTGGAACTGGCACCCCGCCGCCATCCTGATGGGCGACACCGGAGCATACTTCCTCGGCTACGTCATCGCAGGCGTGACTGTCCAGGGCGCCTTCAAGATGGCGGCCGCCATCGCCATCTTCGTGCCCCTGCTCATCCTCGCCGTCCCTCTTCTCGACACGCTCCTCTCGCCCGTGCGGCGCATGCTCAAGGGACAGCATCCCTTCAAGGCCGACCGCGACCACCTGCACCATCGGCTCGTCGCCCTGGGCCTATCGGAGACGCGGGTCGTGCTGCTGACCTACCTCGTGACCGCCCTCTGCGGCGCCGCCGCCATCTGGATGTCCCGGGCGCGGTAAGGGTAGGGTAGCGCAGGCTTCAGCCTGCCCACCACGCCGCTCGAGGTGAGCGATGACTGACCGCCAGCGACACCTGGAAACGTTGCTCTTCGGCGCGCCCGACAGGCCGCCGCTCGAGCCGGGCCATGGCCGGCGCTCGACACTCGCGGCCTGGCATGCCCAAGGCTTGCCGCGGCACATCGAGGATGTGAATGAGTATGCCTATCGCCAGGCCGGCGGCACACTGCCGTGGCCCCGAGGTGGACCTGTCTTCCACGTCAACGAGAGGATGATCCCGCAGTTCGAGGAGAAGGTGATCGAGCGCAAGCAGAACACGCAGATCGTCCAGGACTGGAAGGGCAACATCTGTGAGATCGGCAACGAGTACGGTGTCGAGTACCTTCGTGACGCCATAGACTTCGTGACGCGGCGTTGGATCAAGTGCCCGGTGGAGAGCCGGAGCGACTGGGAGGAGATGAAGCGCCGCTACGACCCGGATGACCCATCGCGCTTCCCGAACGGGGCACACCAGCTCGGCCGGAAGCTTGCTGATCGCGACTGGTTTCTGGAGATCGCTTTCTCCGGGCCGTTCTGGCAGTTGCGCGAGTGGGTCGGCTTCGAGCGGCTCTGCACCCTCTTCTACGACGATCCGGACCTCGTGCGCGACATGGTAGCCTTCTGGCAGCGCCATATCGCGCGGCTGCTCGAGAAGACCTTTCGGTTCGTCGTGCCGGACGCGATCCACCTTTCCGAGGACATGGCCTTCAAGGAGCACTCCATGATCTCGCCGGAGATGGCGCGGGAGTTCCTGCTGCCGGCCTACGCGCAATGGGGCGAGATCATCCGAGGAGCAGGCTGTCCCATCTACGCAATGGACTCCGACGGGTTCATGGGCCAGCTCATTCCCGTCTGGACGGAGGCAGGGGTCAATGTCTGCGATCCCGTGGAGATCGCCGCGGGCAACGACCTCGGCGAGTTCCGCCGCGCGTTCGGCCGCCGGATGGCCTACCGCGGCGGAGTGGACAAGCGCGCCATCGCCAAGGGCGGCCGCGCCATCGAGTCTGAGATCGAGCGACTGGGGCCGGTCATCCAAGATGGCGGCTATATCCCGGGCTGCGACCACGGCGTGCCGGCCGATGTCCCGTGGCCCAACTACGTTCACTATGTGAAGCTGCTCGCGGCCAGTGTAGGGTGGCTGTAGTCGCGGCGGCGCTGGCTCCACCTGCGCTCCCTTCCCCGGCAGGAGCCACTCCTCCATCCGCTGAACTCTCTCATCATCCCGGCATGTCGGTAGAATGAGGTCCGCGGTGGGACGTTCACAACTCCGGCTCCTGAGGTGGCTTATGATCTTTGCCGTCGTCGGCAGCGGCTGCGCGCAGGCGCGTGATTACCACGTCAGCCCCTCCGGCAGTGATTCGAACCCGGGGACGCATGCCCGGCCCTGGCAGACTATCGAGAGGGCGAACAAGGCCGAGCTTCGGCCTGGCGACAAGGTGCTCTTTGAGGGCGGCAAGACCTTCCCCGGCACCATCGTCCTCGGCCAGGAAGACGGCGGCTCGCCCGGCGTGAAGGTGCAATTGTCGTCATACGGCGACGGCCGCGCTACCATCAACGGTGGGAACAACAGTGGTCTCATGGCCAGGGGCTGCAGCCACCTCATGGTCAGAGACCTGAACTTCGTCGGCTCGGGGCGCAAGAGCGGCAACACCGAGAGAGGCGTCTACCTCGCCGGCGCTGAGGGCGTGGCCGTGGATCAGGTTGACATCAGTGGCTTCCGCGGCTCCGGCCTGCTGTTCGCTGGCTTGCGCGACTCCAGCGCGACCCATGTCTACGCCCACGACAACGGCGCTGACGGCATCGCGGTGGGAGCCGCAGACCGAGGCGAGGAACGCTGGTCGGAGCGCATCTACATCGGCTACTGCATCGCCGAGAACAACCCCGGCGATCCCTCTAACCTCGACAACCACAGTGGCAACGGCATCGTCGTTGGTTGTGTGCGTGACTGCACCATCGAGTACTGCGAGGCGATGAACAACGGCTGGGACATGCCCCGTAAAGGCAACGGCCCGGTCGGCATCTGGGCATGGAAAGCTGACAAGGTCATCATCCAGTTCTGCGTCTCTCACGACAACAAGAGCCCCGGCTGGGATGGCGGCGGCTTCGATCTGGACGGCGGTGTCACCAACTCGATCCTCCAGTACAACTACTCCTACAACAACGTCGGACCGGGCTACTTCCTTTGCCAGTACGGCGGCGCGCCGGCATGGAAGAGCAACATCGTTCGCTACAACATCAGCGTCAACGACGGCTACAAGCGCAACGTCGGCGCGGGCATCGAGGTGATCGCCAACGGCGACGGCATATCGGATGCCGAAGTCTACAACAACACGATCTACAATGAACAAGGGGCCGCAGTCGGGTTCGCCGGCATACCGGTCCCGGGCATCCGCTTCCGCAACAACATCTTCGTCACCAAGGGCGAGCTGATCAAGGGCGACTGGACCCATGCTCGTTTCGAGGGCAACTGCTACTGGCTCCTGGGCCCTGCCGGCGCCATCACCCCCGAGCACAAGACCCTCGCCGACTGGATCGCCGCCAGTGACCAGGAGAAGGCCGGCGACGCTGTGCTCGGGCTCTACGCCGATCCGCTCCTGCGGGACGCCGGCGCCATTCCTCAGATCACTCCGGAGAAACTGAGCGACCTCAAGGCATACCGAATCAGCGCCGGCTCGCCATGCATACAAGCTGGCATCGCGATTGGCGACAACGGCGGCCGCGACTTCTGGGGCAGTCCGATTCCGCCAGCGGAGAAGCCCCACATCGGAGCGTGTCAGGCGCCCTAATGGCATGGTTGGGCAGCCGCGCCTGGGGTAACATCCCATGGTTGCGTCCGTTCGGGGGCCGGGGCGCTCCCGGTTGCGCCCGGCGATGGTGAGTGCTATACTCCCCTGGCACCTAAGTCGTCCCTAGGTCCGCACCGGCGAACCCGGATGGCGGCCCGTAGGGCCTAGCTACCGGGGGCCAGCGCGATGGCAGCCCCCGGTTCTGTTCGAGAGGAGCGTAGCACGTGCGTGTCGTCATCCTAGGATGCGGTCGAGTCGGTTCGACCCTGGCTGCGGTCCTGACCCGTGAGGGCCATCACGTCAGTGTCATAGACCGCGATCAGTCGGCCTTCGACAAGGCCGCCCAGCGCCTGGGACCGTCGTTCACCCAGGAGACCGTGCGCGGCATCGGCATAGATGAGGATGTGCTTCGTCAGGCAGGCATCGAGGAAGCCGACGCCTTCGTCAGCGTCACCAGCGGCGACAACACCAACATCGTCGCGGCCCAGATCGCCCAGCAGCGCTTCCACGTGCCCCAGGTGCTCGCCCGCGTCTATGACCCTATCCGGGCTGAGGCCTACCGCGAAGCCGGAGTCAAGACCATCTGCACCACCGCCATCAGCACCGGCCTTTTCCATGACCTGGTATTGGGCCGGCAGCTCCGCGGTATTCAGGACTATCTCGACACCACGCGGTCGCAGCCGGATGCCCAGGAGAAGGCTGGGTAGCACTCGGCCTCTGACAAGAGCTGCCGTTGAGATGAGAGCTTAGTGGAGCGGATACGATGTACGTAATCGTTGTGGGTGGGGGGAAGGTTGGCTACTACCTTACTCGGACTCTTCTCTCGGAGGGCCACGAAGTAACGCTCGTGGAGAAGGAGCAGGGGCGCGTTTCCCGCCTGACGCCTGAGTTCGGCGAGAACGTCGTCCTCGGCGATGGCTGCGAGGTCCGCGTGATGGAAGACGCGGGAATGAACCGCGCCGACTGCGTCGTCGCCGTCACCGGCCACGATGAGGACAACATCGTTGTCTGCCAGATGGCCCAGCGCCACTTCGGCGTGCCCAGAGAGATCGCCCGCGTCAACAACCCCGAGAACGAGGCCATCTTCCATCTGCTCGGCATACGGGAAACCGTCGCCAGCACCCGCATCATCTACAGCCTGATAGACCAGGAAGTTGGGACGGGCGAGTCGCTCTTGCT
>Ga0315291_10009022_pt1 | contig 12235 bp, 3 predicted proteins | sample YL17G12_20_MG_FD_203070 | JGI IMG/M metagenome (GOLD analysis project Ga0315291, IMG submission 203070) | Sediment microbial communities from Yellowstone Lake, YNP, Wyoming, USA - YL17G12_20 | ecosystem: Environmental > Aquatic > Freshwater > Lake > Sediment | place: USA: Wyoming | collected...
AAGGAATGGTTCTAAGTAGTTCTTAAGTTTTTCATATGTACCATCAGACCATTCTTTAGTTTGAAGTTCAGAAATAGAATATGCAGCAGTATTTACAAATCCTGAATAATACCAAATAGCATGAACCTTAGCTTCTGGTTTGATGCTAAGGTTCACAACTGATTCAATTACTGCTTCTAGATTCTTATATTTTTCAAAGTTCTGACGATAAGCGCTATTTAAAGTAGACTCAAGATCTTTATAAGATATGTAACAACTCATGTTTCACAAGACGTTTTATTATTTAAATTATTAAATGGATCTTCTTCAGTAACTATAACTTCGGGAGACTTAATTGAATTTTTGGTAGCAGCTATCCTAGATGCTCCAACTTTATTAATTAAACTATTACCTTTATTCGTAGGTAATTTTTGATTTTTATCAGCAACAACATTAACAAGAGTTACAGTTGGTTGTTTCCCAATTGCCTGATCAGCTTTATCCTCTACATTTTTAACTGATTTACTTAGCTTTCTTGTTGTGACTTTCTTTGGTTTAGTTTGTTCTGATACTCCCTCATTATCTCGTTTGCCTTTTCTGCGCTCACGTGTTTGAGTAGGCTTCTCGCCTCTTGTCTTTTTTGCAGTACTTCTTTTTGTAGCTGCTCTAGATTTTGACTTTGGTTGTCCATTGGTATCAATAATTTGACTTATAGGATTAATATATTCTTTTTCCAGTTCAGTAAGCTCTCCATTAATCACTGGATTAGATATATAAATCGAGAACTCTTTTTTGATTTTATTTTTTAACTCACTAGCCCACATGAATAACTCCATTAACTCATCTGAAGTTACATCCTTGCGAGTAACAGGATTACCAAATTTAGCTTTTAATTCTATAATTCTAGGAGTTGATTCAATATTTTTTATTTTATTTACCCTGTACTGAGATAAAATTTCATCACTCTTCTTTACTTGCTCAGACTCATCTTGAATGGTTTTATCTATGACAGATATTAATTGATCTAGTTCTTCTGATTCTTCTATGAGTTCTTGAAGATCTGCAGATAAAGGTTTGGTAGCAAATTGTAAAATAGAGTTTACACGCTTTATGTAATCTTGCGCCTTAGGATTTTTACCAGATAAACGCTCTACAAATATCTTCTTCTTTTTATTCTTAACACGTGTATATGTTCTATTAAATGCAACTGCTAACCCCGTTTCATCTGTTTCAATATTCCAAGTTACACCATTGATTGTTACTATTTCCAGATTCTGGTCCATCACTATAGTAACTGTACCACTCTGTTGAACATCTACAACTGGATTAGAAGTGGGTGATACTACAGTTTTATTTTCTAGTGGTTGTGTTTCGTATGCTATACTTACATCAGCAAAATCATCAACTGTAGCAGTATCTGATACAGGACCTAAAATAATACTTCTATCAGGTAAGGATATAACAAAATTATCATTCTGAATAGTTAATGGTCCTGTTTCACCTGATATAGTAACATCTGTGCCAACGTAGTTAATTAGTTTGCTTTTTTCATTATCAACCTCTTGAGTTTTTTGATCAGTTTGTTGAGCATTTGCTGTTTGCTGTTGAGTATAATTAATGTAGTTTTTTTCTTCAACAAGTATTAAGAATTCATAGACAACATCATAATTATCCAGCTTTACTGGTCCATTATCATCATTAAAATCAAACTCTAATGGTATTGTGATGACATTGTTAAAAGCTACACGTTGACCTGCATTGTCTAAGTAATATCTTGTAATCTTACGATTAGATAAATCTTCGCTATTAAATGGAAAGCTATCCTTAATCTCATCTAATTTATAACGCATAGTCATATAATCTTGAGCTTGACTAAGCGTGTCTGGATCATTAAACAACTCTATAATTGATACAGGAAGTCTACTTTGAGCAAAAATTGCTTCTGCTTTTACTTTCTCTTCTTCTACCTTGCTTTTTTCAGCTTCTTGTTTAACAAGCATCATCAACAACTCATCGCTATCTTTGGTAAACTGTTGCTTAATCTCTTTGAACTTCATGAAATTTTTAAAAGTACCTACGGGCGTTCTGCTAAAGTCAAGCAATTCTTTAAGTAAATCTTCTTTACTATCTAACCATTCTTTAGCAACCTCACTAATACTTCCCAACGTCATATAATCATCATACAAAGATCTAGCAACTGCACCTGCTCTTGCATCCATTGCTCGTTCATAGTATGCAGTAAAGTTATCTGGGTCATTGAGCATGTTGACAGATTGAACATACTCATTGTGATCTTGACCTAATTTAATATAATCTAATATGTCGTCAATAGAAGAGTTTACTTCATCAGCACTAATTGTGTTAAATCCATGAGCTCCTCGTTTTTGATTTTCTTTGAGTTGTAGATATTCAGAAAGAACAGAAGCAATATACTTACGTTGAGATGTGCTATTGTTTACTACATCATACGTAGATATTGTACGAGTAGGATCAGTGGGATCTTGTATTTTCTTTTGTTCATAGATACTGTCTTTGATTTGGGTGAGCAGTAACTTTTCTTTAATTTTATCTCGTACTATATTAGTTGTTTGTGGAGTTGCTGTTCCATCTTGCATTACTTTTATCTCATTATCAATAATTGCAAGTTGTTGATCTAAATCTTCAGGTGATACTATTGTATTCCAAGATGTAGAAAGCGAGTTTCCAATGCTAGGATATTTACTTGCAATAGAAGACAAGAGCGATTTAGCTCGTGTCATTGTCTGTTGAGATTTAGCGTCTATAAATGCTACAGTAGTTATAGTATCCATTAAAGCAGCTTTGCGTATTTCGTACTTATCTCTAGCTGCTGGATTTCCAATTAAATCACTTACACCCAAGAATAATCCAAATTTTTCTTGATACTTATCGTATAGGTTACTAAATCTTTCAGTAGAATTTGCTATTTCATTCAATACTTCTTTGGGTGAGCCTACTCCAAATTCTTGTGAAGTGCCACCAAATGCACTTTTAAACTCTTCATCTGTAAAGTTTTCACCATATCCTCTAGTAAAGTTGTTAAAATAATCAAGCGTGCCTGTTCTCTTTGCATGCATGATAGCTTGTATCAAAGCAGAATCTCTGTTATTTAAATACTGATACTTATCCTTTGTAGACAAACCTTCAATCATCCCATCATTAAACATTGATTGGAGTTTAATCTGTTTGATTTGTTCATTCAACACATTCTTATGTCCAGAATCGTAGTAAGTATTTAAAGTTTGTATGCTTTGTTTTACAGACTCTCTGTGTTTTTTAACATTAGGGTTAAATCCACCACGATCACCTGCATATTGAACTGTACTAATAATTGGATGTACAAACAATCCAGTCAATGCACCCATCATAAAGGTTTTAGCTCCTTTTTTAGTAAATTGATTTTCAGCAGATTCTCTAAATGCAGACCCTAAATTAGCATATCCTTTCTTGTATATATCAGCATAATAATTTGTGAGTGCTTCACCTGAAGCTTCTTGCATGTTTTCTTGCAAACCTTCACTTAGCTCAATTCTAGTTAAACCTTTAAGGGTACTTCTACCAACTTCCCAAATAGCTTGTCTTCTGCTAAAGTCAGCTGATATTTTAGGTAACAGTCCTATAGTACCTAAGAAACCTTTTTCATATAACTTAGTTTTTGAAGCACTTTGTACTGCTAATATGCCAGCACTTTTAGTAGCATTTTCACTAACTGCATTGCGCAATTGAGTTAATACCCTACTGTCAAAATTAAATTTACCTATTATATTGCCCCATTGTATTTTATTGGTAATACCTAGTATGGCTATGTTAGTAGCAAAATCAGCAGTTGAGCTTTTCATTGCTAAATCTTTAAGCTGGAATAAATCAGAACCTATTGGTTCTTCTCCATTATTTTTAGATTTATATTCATCTAATAATACTCCCAAAGTACTAGCATAATTACCACCTGCTTCTATGGAAGCTTCTCCTGCAGCCATTTGCCATTCTGCAAATGCTCTTCTTAATCCACCAGCTCCAATTTTCATTAGTTCAACACTGGTTAATTCTGCAGTTCTAGCTGCATTCATAAGTCTTGTAGCATCTGCAACTTGACCCACAAATGGAATTTTAGATGCTATCTTTAAAGAGTTATCCCAAAGATTTATACCATTTCTAACACCATTAAGACCCACATTAGCTTGGGCATTAACTGTTCTAAGATTTTGTACTGTAACTTTACTAGCATCAAGAGCACCTTTTGTTTCTAAACCAGTTCTAGTTAACGTACTAGCTTTAAGAACATCATCAGTAGCTGAACCTAGAAATAATGTTTTTAGGTTATTCCACACAGTACCCATTTTACTTAATGCACGGGTAACTCCAGCAGTTTCTGTTGCTATACCAGCAGGACCAAGCATAGCAGATACAGCAGTAGTAACAGCAAATTCAGTTGCAACCTCACCCAGTGTGCCTAATGTAAATCCTAAACTACCAAAAGATTCAACTAAAAATCCTTTAGTTAAAAAGTCATCTTCTGTGCCAGGAGCATAAAAGATTGGATTCTCCATATTAACTTTCTCTTGAGCAATTGCCATCTTATCTAGCTCATTTTGAGATGGCATTAGATAATCAGCATTATTATTAAAAAGTGCTTTCGCTACTCTAGGCCATACATACAATGACTCAGAATAAGCAGTACTAAAACTATCTTTAAATCGCCCTAACGCAGATGACATTGCATCCCAATTATCCCAATTTTCAGTGGCTACTCTTTCATTATCAGCTGAAGGATCGAAATAATCATTGTAAATACTAGGATCACTTTTGTAACGTTCTTTTAATTTTGGATCATAAGATGTTACTTCAAATAAAGGTTGTTTTTCTTGTTGTGCATCAAGACTAGCTTTAGCAAATGACTGATCAAATAAATCTACACGTTTAGAATTAGATACAATAGGGGGAGCACCTTCTCCAGGTAGTTCAGGAGCATCTTCTAAATAATTATTTACATGACCTGATGAAGCATCAAAACCAGCATCATCCAGACCTAAGAAATTATTTTCCATAATTACCAGTTAATATCTTTCCATGTAGTCCAACTAGAGTTAGTTTGACCTTCTACCCTATTATTATTTATTTGATTATGCTTGTACTGAATATTAGCTTGACCATATGTATTTAGACCATTTTCTATATACTGTCTTATTTTTATATCATATTTATTAGGATTACTCTTTAGCATATCTAATGTTATTCCTTCACTATTTGTGATATTTAAAATTTTACTTTCTCCAGCATCAGTTTCAAACTTGGCAAGTATATCATTATTTGCACTATATAAAAACCCATTAGCAATATTAGTTTTCAGGTAGCTTGGAAAATAAATTTTACCACCGTTTTCTAATGTACCTTGAGTAACCCAACTTTTAGGTTCAGGTAATAGACTAGTACCTAATGATTCTTCCATCAAAGTGCGCAATTTGTTTGGAATTACCATAGTACCACCTGTTACTCTATTTGTTACTACACGATCATTGCCTACTATATTCATTGCTTTAGCAGCAGGTATCAAAAATTCTACCTTGTTATTTTTTTCAATTTCGTTATTTAGGTCAAAATCTAATTTTGTTGCCATACTTTCATTTTTAGTAGCATCTCGTATAACAGGTATTGTTGCTTTAATGTACTTTACACCGTCAATTATTTTTAATTCAAACTCACCAGCTTGATCAAATACTTTACTTATATTTTCAATACCCCCTGTTTTATTTTTAAAGTCAGCTGTTTGATCTTCATCATACTCCACAAACTCACCTTCAGCATTGGTCACTCCAATTTTTTCAGCATTTATAATAACATTTTGGTAAATACTATAATCATAGTTCTTTTCAGATGGTGTTAACCTGATAACTCTTGATTGTTTAGCAGCTTCTTTACTTATCGTTTGATATTTAGGTATAACTTGTCGATAAACAGCTTCTCTATCGTCTTTATCTAATCTATCAATCTCAGCGTAATTAATGCTCATACTACCATCTGGGTTAGCTTGTACATATCCGTTTTCTAGATATGATTTATCCTTAATTACCAATTCTTTTAAATGTGTATTAGCTTCTGACCACATTTTACCAAATTGATATCTTGCAATGTTAGCATCATTAACCATTTTCAAAGTAACTTTACCATACTCAGGATTATCCCCACTATTATTACGTATTGCATCAGTGATAATAGCTTGAATAGCTGGAAACCGCATATTTTTAACTATTAACTTATTACCTGGCAATACATGGTCTAAATACTTCTTTAAGGCATTTTCTTGATCTTTTGTTAAAACCAGGTTCTTAGCTTTTAGTTGGATTGCTTGTTGCACTTTATCTAACTGAATATCCTCTTTACCATTAAAATTAATAGTACCACCCGCTCCAATTGTAAGATTAGCAGCTACTGCTAATACTTTATCATTTATAAATGGCTGTGTTCCTTTTTTAAAATAATCAGAAACTTTTGCGTCATAGTAATCTGGTGTTTCGTATGTACCTATGTCTTTGACAGGACCAATAGTAGCTCCTGTACTACCTAATAGATCGCCTTTGGCATCAGCTAAAGTCAAATCATACTTGAATTTATCGTTATTAAGTATGCGTTGATTTTTAAAGTCTTGCTCTTTAATTGCCCAATCGTGAGCTTGTGAATCCTCTTGTAAGTGAATTCTAAGTTGTACTTCATCTGCTTCTTGCGTTTTTGATACTTTGCCAAAAGCTTGTTTGTTAGCAAATTGTTCAGCGTATCCACTTCTTACGCTAGAAGTATATGCGCCAGATGGGTTATTTATAAAAAGATCAATTGCTTTTTTGGTAAAATCTTCATCTGAACCCTTCTCAGTTTTCATCTGAGTAAGTTTAGCAAAGAGACTGTCTTTTTGCTTCTTGGCTTGAGTAAGTTGATTTGCTATTTGGGGAGGAATACCACTTGGATATTTCTTTTGTAATTCTCTTTTTCCTTTATTTAAATCATCTATTGCAGCTTGTACATCATCTATCTCTTGGTTATAGTTTTTAGTATAAGTAGTAGAATATTCTCCCGCAAGTTTTTGTAAAGCTGAATTTTTATTCAATGTTGGATCTTGACTCATCAAACCTTTAACTGCTTGATCAACTCTAACTTCTGATTCAATTCTAAATTGATTGTCAAATCTATTACTTATTGTATTCCTAAACCACGTGTTATAATTACCAAGTGATTTACCACCATTAATTTCAGTTACTTTATATAACCCTGCATTATAATCATATTTAAACTCAAGACCTTGTTCTTTAGCAACATTAGAAGCCCAATCTATTGGATTTTCCCAAGGGGTGTACATGTTAGGACGAGCAGCTTCAATAGAACCATCGTCTCTTTTCATTTGTGACAATCGTTCTTGCCCAATACCTAAATATTGTTCCATGATTGGATTATATTGAGCGCGTAGTTCTTTGTCAGTGCTGTTTTTAGCAGAACTCATCTTACCCATTTCATTTTGTTGAATTTTAGTAAGATAGATATCTCTAACATATTGCTTATCATTTACCAAAGGATCAAACACTTGAGTGGCTTGCATTACATTGTTAGGATTAGCTAAATCAACTCCAGCCATCTGAGTTAAATATTGATCAGCTTTCTTTAAGTATTCTTGTCTGAATTGTTCATTATCAGAGGATGATAGCGCACTATTGATTAGTGAGTTATACATACCCTTTACTTGATCAAATCCTTTATTATATCTTCCTTGAAGTGCTGTAAGACCCGATGATATAACTTTCCAATCAACTTTCGCCCCTTGTTGATCAGGGATCACATCAGTAACACCTTTAATATATGTAGCCATAAATATTTTAAATTATTAATTCCAAATGTCATCTACAGGATTACTTGCTCCAACACCAGATCTTCTTTGAAATTGTGCTTTAATTAAAGCAGCTGCTTGCTCAGCAGTTAAGCCATAATCGTTCATATACGTTTTCATCATTTGAGCAACTGAGTCAGAAGTACTTGATGATCCACCTTTTGTTGGATCATATCCAGGTTTAAATCTAATATTACCAAACTGATCATAATAGTAATTAGGATTAGTTTGATTCATACCAGCCCACTCTCTAGCATCTACTGCTCCACTTTTATAACTAACAGGAACTTTTGTTGTAGCATCGCGCATTGCATTTTCATATTGCTGATCGCGTGTAGTTAATCTTTCAGCATAATTATCACGCATACCTATGTTCTTAAGTGATGCGTCATTATATGTATTAGTAGCCTGTTGATTAAACTGATTAGCAATTTGCGCATTTTGATTATCATACTGAGACATAATATTGGCAATGTCTGGAGAAGATTTAGCAGATGCTGCTATCATATTGGCTCTAGCTACTGTAGGATCAGACATTGCTCCAATTTGTTCTTGAGTTTGAGCTGTAAGACCTTGCTGTTGAGCTATTGCTCGCGCAGGATCTAAAAATGTAGGTCTTCCAACACTTGGCGAATAGGTAGCATAAGGTGGTAATGGACCTCTATTTACACTTGCAGCATTACTAAGAGCAGTATAATAATCTACTAAACTATAGTCTGTCCATGGACTAGGATAGCCAGAACCAGAATAGTTGGGAGCTTTAATTCCCTCCATTTGTGTATTGCTTTTGTTTGATACATCTGCTACAGGAGTAGTTGCTGGAGGAGTTTCAACTATATCTGAAAATTCATATGGAGTATAAGTTTCAAATCCAGGTACATTCCATCCTTGTTTTTCTTCATCAATACTAGACATCCCTGTTTTTTCTGTCTCATATTTTTTTCGATTCTGAAGATAAAACTTATTAGCTTTACTATCGCGATTTCCTTTTGCAGCTGCTAAATCTTTTTTCCATTGATCAAAACCACCATCATACTCATCCCATTTTACTCCCTTATAATTTTTTAATTGATCAATATCAATTGTAGGAGCTTCTTTATATCCATAAACACCAGATGGTTGTAACACCAATTGTGGACCAACTACTGTTCTAGCAGGCTCATACCAACTCCATTCTTGAGAAGGTGATACTTTCTTTTGCTTGGCAGCCTCTTTAAACTTTTTATCATAAAGGTCATATACAGTTGGACCAGTAGTTGAGTTAGTAGTTCCTTGGTGCTTTGGTAAGTCTCCACCTAGTTTTTTTACATTATAAACTGATTTAGCTGATATTAATTGTTGTGGTGTAACTACTGTATCTCCTGTTGCAGACTTTATTATTTCAATAAGTTGTGCGTCTGTATAAATTGGAGCAGAAGGAGTTGTAGTTTTAGCAGTATTAGTTGTAGTTTTAACAGGAGGAGGTGTTCCTACTTCATTTGTGCTAGTATTATATGTTACTGCATTTGGAGCAGGAGCTGAAGAAACTCTTGTTGTATCAGACATGTTCATAGCTACATCTTCAAGATTAACACTTTGTTCTAGTGTTTTATTAGTTTCTGGTGTTATCTCTTGGTCATTAAAAAAATAATTATATAAAGCAGGTGTTGCTGAAAGTGCAATTCTTCCAGCAGGTGTACCAACTAGTTTAGCACCTGCCTTTCCAGTATACTTCTTAATTCCTTTACCCCATTCTTTCATTCTTTCTTTAATTGGAAGTTTTTTTAACGTATCAATCCACGCTTGAAACGTAGGACTAAACTTTGTTGCAGCTGCCATAGCACCATAAGCTAGACCTTCAGTTCCTGCTGCTATAATTGGTACTTTAAAATTATCCCAAGCGTTTTCATACCACGGTGTTTCTTGCTTAATTACTGGTGCTTTTTTAGTTCCTGCTGCTTGATAAGAAGTTAAACCACCTTGTTGTTTAAATAGAGGGTTTTGATCTCCAGCAATTAACTCTTGTAAAAAAGTAGCATTTCTTAATTGATTAGCATTTCTTAATTGATTAGCTGTACGTAACATAGCAGGTGCTTTCATAAGCATATTAGGCGCTGCGCTATATACTGCTAAAACAGCATTCAAAGCCATATCTATAGGATTTTGAGAATGCTCACCAACATAGTCATACCAATCTTCACCTTTTGGTATAGACATTAAAGTAGCAAATGGTGCTGCAATTGCTCTTGAAAATTTATCTAAAGCTGTTGGATCATAAGGTTCTGGATTTTCGTAAATAGTACCATTCTCCTTTGCAGTCCTTGGGCGTAAGTTAGGTGCTTTCTGTGCCCAATATTGCAATATTCTTGGATCATCACTTGTTTTTACTGGTCCTTTAGATTGATACTTTACCAATCCACCGCTTCTCATCATAGGAACTTGTTGTTTAGATGGACGAGCTTGTGCTATATCTGATCCTAGTAATGGAAGCGCAATGTCTGGTATACCATCAGGAAATCCCTTCATGCCTTCTTGCACTAATGCAAGTTGAGCCAACTTCATCATGTTGTTATCCAACATTAATTGAGCTGTTTTTTTATCTAATGGATCTGCTTCAGGATCATTTAATATGTCTTTGTATTTATTTAGCTCATATCGTTTAGCTATCTGCGCAGGTGTAGCACCTTTACCACCATAATTAAAGATACCCTTGAGAATGTCTTTATTTCTAATCTTTAACTTATTGTAGTCTGAGAATACATAGCTACCATCAGGTACATTCAAAGGAGTACCACCTTGAAAGTGACGTTTACCACCTACAATAGAATGTTCTACTGTACCATCTTGGTCTAAGTCACCTACAATAGTTTCACCACGTTCTGCTTCTATATTAGCTTCATCGCGAGGTACAGGACGTAGTACATCTGATACTCTGTTTGTATCTGGTTCAAGTTCGTGATTCCATATGCTACCAGTAACCAACCCATAATCGCGTTGATCACCCATACTACCACCTCTTACTCTATTTATTTTAACTCTCATAAACTTTTGAAGTTTATTAATGTAAATATCACTTATTTAAATTTACTAATTATTTATGACATATCAAAGATACTCAACAGATCCACCCATAGCAAGAATCAAGTTAATTGTATTTTCATCCAGATCGTATTCTTCGCCATCTTCAAACATATCTAATGGACCACCAGCTTGAGCATAGAACGCTTGTTGATTTTGCATGCCAGGTGCAGATTGAGAGTACTGGTAATCATTTGGTCTAAACATTCCATTATTAGTCATGTAATCTCCTCTATCATTAGATTGTTGAACAGGCATCCAAGCTGAGCTATTAATTCCTTTTGCTTTCTCTTTATCTTCTGCTTTAAGTTCATTGATGCCTTGTAAGAATCCACCTATGTTATTAAGATTACTAACCTGCCTAGCTGCAAAAGGTGTGTTAAATCCAAGTCCTCTTTTTTGTTGCTGTTGTTGTTGTTGCTGTTGTTGATTATAAAGAGGTTGTTCAAAGTTTGGATTATTAGGATCTGCAGTAGAACCAGGTTTAAAACTATAACCAAATCCTTGTGTATTAGTTGTTGTATTACTTGGATCAAATCCTGAAGGATTCATCATAGAATTTTGATTAGCCCAATTATTAAAAGCAGTATTATATTGCATGCTGTCAGGCATAAAAAATGTAGATGCTGGTGTTTGACTTTGATTAACTCCTGTAGTTGAGTTGTTAAATTGATGTTTGGGAAGTCCACCTTGTTGAGCGGAAAATAAACCTTTGCCATTGTTCATACTACCACCAAAGTCTACAGCACTCATTAATGCTTTTAATCCAGGACCAACTACATTTTGTCTTTCTGGTTTTGTTGGGAAAGCTTGACTAAACAGATTATACATGCTTGTTTTAGGATTTTGCTTAGGATAGGTTGAGTTACTAGGTCTGTATCCCATTTGATCTGTACCTTGTTTAACTACATTTTGATCAGCTATTCTTGTTGCATTAGCGTTGTAATCTTGCACTTGTTGAAAAGCTGGACTTTGAGTTACTGCATCGGGAATAGCAGAAGACCCCCACATATTATATGAACCAGATGGTTGAGATAAATTCTGACCAATAGTAGCTTCTTTAAATTGATGCTTAGGAAGATATCCTCCATTTTTCATTACATAGTCTTTAAATGAATTTTGATCAAACTTTCCACCCTTCTTCTTTTTAGGGTTCATATCCATTCCACCACGCTTCATCATTTGATATGCTTGATCAATATCTGTTGATCCACCATATTGATCTGGTTCTCCTCCTTCTTTGTAATTAGTTCCTGCAATTTGATTGAATATATTTCTTCCTGTATTACCAATTTGATAAGCAGCATCTTTAAA
>Ga0315291_10009023_pt1 | contig 12233 bp, 10 predicted proteins | sample YL17G12_20_MG_FD_203070 | JGI IMG/M metagenome (GOLD analysis project Ga0315291, IMG submission 203070) | Sediment microbial communities from Yellowstone Lake, YNP, Wyoming, USA - YL17G12_20 | ecosystem: Environmental > Aquatic > Freshwater > Lake > Sediment | place: USA: Wyoming | collected...
GGATTGTAGCCCGTGTTGCGGTTGTACCAGCCGAACTCCTTGGCAGCCTTGAGGCAAAGCTCAAAGGCGTCATCGTACGTTCCGCGCACCAGTAGCACCGTGCTGCCAAAGACGAGCAACTGTGCAATCTTGGCCGGCGGCGCCGTCTCCGGCACAAAGATCACGTTGGCCTGGCCCACGCTGGCGCACAGGCCGCTCAGCGCAGCCGCCGCGTTGCCCGTGCTGGCGGTGGTGATGACCTTGGCGCCGCGCTCACGGCCCTTGACCACGGCGATGGCACTGGCACGGTCTTTGAAGGAGCCCGTGGGCTCGCGTCCGTCATCCTTGACCCAGACGTGCCTTAGCCCCAGGTCGGCCGCCAACCGGTCGGCGCGGTAGAGCGGTGTCCAGCCCACAGCCAGTGGAGGCACAGGGCTTTCCGGCTCCACGGGCAGCAGCGGCTTGTAGCGCCAGATGCTGAGATCACGGTTTTCGGCCAGGCTGCGCGGGCTGACCCGCCGCGAGATCAGGTCATAGTCGTACTGTACATCCAGGATGCCCTCGTCGCCGTGCAGTGGGCAGACATAGTCAACTTCCCCCGGGGCGTACTCGCGTCCACAGATCAGGCATTTCAGAGATTTGACGTGGTCCATCACGCGCTCCCTCAATACGTTCTTTGTTTGTTCTCGGTACACCGTCTAGTCAGGCACGATCCAGGTGCCCGTCCTGCCGTCCAGGGCGTCGATGATCGTCTGCGGCTTGGTGACGAGCGCTTTGGCCTTCGGATTCCTTTCCAGGAAGGCGATGGCCGCCTCGATCTTGGGGCCCATGCTGCCAGACAGGAAGTGGCCCTCGGCGTAGAGCCGTCTGGCCTCGCTCAGGGTCATCTTGTCCAGCCAGCGCTGGTTGGGCCGGTTGAAGTTGAGAGCCACCTTCTCCACGGCCGTTGACACCAGGAACAGGTCCACCTGCAAATCGGCCGCGATCAGGCTGCTGGCGCGGTCCTTGTCGATGACGGCGAAGACGCCTCTCAGCAGGCCGTTTTCGTCCTCGATCACCGGGATGCCGCCGCCGCCTACGGCCACGACAACAAAGCCCGCGTCGATGAGTGTGCGGATGGCATCGAGTTCGACGATCCTGCGTGGGATGGGTGAGGCGATCATGCGCCGCCAGCCGCGACCGGCATCCTCGCGGATGGTCCAACCCTCTTTGGCGAAGAGTTCCGCCTTGTCCCGAGTGGTGAAGCCGCCAATGCCCTTGGTGGGGTTCTTGAACCCTGGATCGTCCCGGTCTACCACAACCTGGGTAACCACGGCGGCTACGGAGCGCTGGATGCCGCGCTGCTTGAACTCGTTGTCCAGGGTGCGGGCGATCATGTAGCCGATGGAGCCCTGGGTGTCGGCCCCGATCACATCGAGGGGGGTCGTGTGCACTTCTGGGTGGGCCAATTCGTTGCGGCGCAGGATAAAGCCCACTTGCGGGCCGTTCCCGTGGGTGACGACCACGTTCCAGCCGCGGGCGACCATGTTGGCGATGTGCTTGCAGGTCTCCTCGACCGCGCTGACCTGCGAGGGCACGTCTTCGTGCTGCTTGTCCTTGATGAGCGAATTGCCACCAATGGCAACGACAGCGACTCTGTTGTCAGTCAAAGCGATCCTCCTTCGTTACGTTTTCCCTACATCGTGAGTGCCATCGCGGCCTTTTGTGCGTGCAGGCGGTTCTCCGCCTCGTCGTAGACCACGGACTGCGGTCCGTCCATCACGGCGTCGGTGACTTCGATGTTGCGGTCGGCCGGCAGCGGGTGCATATAGATCGCGTCCGGCTTGGCGCGGGCCATTTTGCGTTCGTCGGTAATCCAGTGCGCATACTTGGCGATGATTTTGGCGCCCTGCTCGGCATCCGGAGTGTGGACCATGGCACCCCAGGACTTGGCATAGACGACATCCGCGTCCTGGAAAGCTGCTTCCATGTCGTCCACTACTTCAAAGCTGGTGCCGAACTTGCGAGCCTGTTCGCGCGCCTGGTCCATGATCTCGGGCATCAACCGGAATTCCGGCGGATGGGCCAGCACCACGTCTAGGCCAAAGCGAGGCATCTGGAGAATCAGTGACTGCGGGACGGACATGGGCTTCTGGTACGAGGCAGCGTAGGCCCACGAAACCACCATCTTCTTGTGACGTAGGTCGCGGCCCTTCTTCTCGATGATTGTCATCAGGTCTGCCAGGCACTGGAACGGGTGGTAGATGTCGCACTGCATGTTGAGCACGGGGACACGCGAGTGCCGGGCCACCTCGTTGAGGTAGCCGTTGCCCACGCCCCAGTCTACGTGGCGGATGGCGATCCCCTGAAAGTATCGACCGTAGATCTCGCCGATCTCCTTGGCCGTATCGCCGTGGGCGATCTGCGTGGTCTTGCTCTCGATGAACGCAGCATGCCCCCCAAGCTGGGCCATGCCGGCTTCGAACGAGCCGCGGGTGCGCGTGCTGCTGAAGAAGAACAGCATGGCCAGCACTTTGTCGCGCAGATAGGGATGCGGCTCGCCGAGAGCACTCTTACGCTTCAGGTCGAAAGCCACGTCCAGGATGGTTTCGACTTCTTCTTTGCTCATGTCCAGGTCGCCGATCAAGTCTCGGCCGCGAAGATCGGTCTGCATACCCTGCCTCCTTGAGTCTTTACCTAGCGGCGCGAAGCGTCTCTATTCCATTGCGCCCAGCACGAGAGCGAGCAACGCCATGCGCATCACGACGCCGTTGAATGCCTCTTGCCAGTAGCGGGACCAGCGCGTGATGTCGACGTCCGAGGGGATCTCGTCCATGCGTGGCAGCGAGTGCAACACGATCGCGTCCGACTTGGCCTTGGTGGAGAGTAGCTCACGCGTGATCCTGTAGTTGGCGGGCGTCATGCCGTGTTCGCCGGCTTCCTGGCGGGCCTTGGTGTAGTCGGGCTGCACCACGGGCTCGACGAGGATGACGTCGGCCTTGTGGATGGCCTGCTCCACGTGCTCGGCCTCGGCAAAGTTAAGGCTATAGCGCCTGATCTCGTCCTTGAACTCTGCGGTGAGCGACATGTCCGGAGGCGCCACGAAGGTGATTGGGCAATCGAACTGGGTGAGTGCGTAGGCCAGGGAGTGCATGGTGCGCATACGCATGTCGCCTACGGCCAGCCAGGTGAGTCCGTCGATGCGGCCCTTTTCCTGCAGCACGGTGTACAGGTCCGTCAGGATCTGGGTGGGGTGTTCGCCCCAACCGTCGCCGCCGTTGATCACCGGGATGGAGGCCCACTTGGCAGCCTCTGCCGGCGCGCCCTGCTGGAAGTGGCGCATGACGATCACGTCGCCATAGTACTCGAGCATCTTGACGGTGTCCTTGATGGACTCCTGATACCAGTCGCCCGCGCGGGTCATCTTGGGGTCCGAGAAGCCCACGACGTGCCCGCCCAGGCGGTGCATGGCCGCCTCGTGCGCCAGACGCGTGCGCGTGGATGGCTGGTAGAACGCGGTCACGAGGGTCTTTTCCTTGAGCATGTCGCTGTTGCGGCGATCGCGCGCGATGGGCTCCAGGTCCTTGGCCACCTGGAAGACGCGGAAGAACTCCTCTCGCTCAAAATCCTTGAGTGACAGTATGTCACGGCCCAGAAAGCTTCTCATTGTGGTAACCTCCTTAGATGATGATCGTATATGCGCTGCCACCTGCAAGGTGGTGCCCCGTGGGGCCACGCAGGTCATATCACCGGTTTGGCGCGCCCTCTTGGGCGCGGGAAGAGTGGCTTGGTGCGCCATTGCCCTGCCCCACGCGACGCACGACGACGGACCCCATTACGGTGGGCTGCGGAGCGTCCCGCCACAGGCGGGGCTGCGCAGATCATAGATCTTGATCACCGGACCGACAACGCGCGTATCGGGCGCGAACTCCTTGAGCAGCCGGCATTGCTCCTCCAGTGATGAGTACAGGGCATAGTAGGAAGGCCACTTTTGCTTGCCATCCTCGCGTAGGTACTGGGCATACTTCAGGCTGGAGACCACTGCATACTGAAAACCCTGTGCGCGCAGCTCTTCCAGAGAGAACACTTTGCCCCGAAACGTCCCCCACACCGGAAAGACCTCGACGTCTGGCGCGCTTTCGTCGGCCTGCCACGATAGGTGTGGTATGTACTCAATGTCGTAGGTGGGGCCCGAGTAGCTGTCAAGCGCCGCCAATTGATAGCGAGCGTACTGGCCGTAGGCTGCCTGAGTACTCTCAGCTCGCGTCTCGATCTTCTTCGATACCGCGCGCTGGCCCAGGGAACGCGTGAGGCTTGCACGGCTTTCGCGTAGCTGAGGCACAGTCCACGTTGGGTCTGACAATGTCTTTGCTCCAGCCGGGATATTGGCTTCAATCCATGCGCGCGCCATGGTTCGGGTGTCCGGCCAGGAGAACGACTGCCCAACCCTATAGGCGCGATAAGCCATCGGCCCGACTGCGACCCCCAACACGAGCAGCGCGGCTGGCCACCATCGCGCCCAGCGGGCCGGCAGTGCGTGCCAGATCGCATCGAGTGCCAGGGCAGCCAGGATACCTAGCACGGGAACGACACCGACAATGTAGTTCGGCTGAGTCAGTCTCTGGAGGAGCAACACTGCCAGGTAAGATACGGCGAAAGAAGCCAGTAGGAGGTCAGCAGAGCGGCGCCGGTAGATGGCATAGGCCAGTCCGGCCAATCCGGCAATCATGAGCGGAAGCCCCAATCCTTCAAAGGTCAAGGCAGAAGCGTAATAGGCCAGTATCTTGCTGAATGCCTGACCGTATCCCACCTGTGTGGCGAGTTGAAAGAGGACTACGTCTGACCAGAAGTTGTGAAAGTCCAGCACGGTGTAGGGTGACACTGCGACGAAAGTGCCACCTGCCACAATACCACCCCATGCCAGGTAGCTCAAGACCTGTCGTCTTGACCAGTGTCTGTGCTTGGCTACCCAGAGCACCGCCACGACGAACGGAACCACTAGCGGAAACGCCGCATACTTCATTACTATCGCCAGGCCAACGGCTACGCTTGCGATGAGGAAGCGCCGCGCATCGGGCTCTTCGGCAAAGCGCCACAAGAGGGTGAGCGCCACCAACACCAAGCAGGCCATGGGGATATCATACTGACTGTAGTGTGCGTGACGCACAAGCGCTGGCGAGAGAGCGACGCACAGCGCTGAGACCAGTCCTGCTCTGTGACCGTAAGCCCGCATCCCCAGAGCATAGGCTACCAAGATAGCCGCCACGCCAAAGACAGTGCTGGTCAGACGCGCCAGCAGGTAGAAAGGGGTGGGGTTATTGAAGAACGAAACGGCGAGATCGGACGGGCTGTGGAAGCGCCCGCTGGCCAAACCGAGCAGGAAATGGAGCCCATAAAGCACAGTCACAATGTACGGCAGCAGAGGAGAATGCACGTACTCGTACGGTTGCAGGTAACCCGCCCCAAAGGCAAGCGCCTGACGGACGGTGAGGCCCTCGTCAGCATGGTAGAGATTCGGCAGGCCCCAGCCAATGCCCCACAGCCGCAGAGACAGCCCTGCCACCAGAACGAGGCCTAGCCAGGGCCAGTCTTGTTCCGATTGCTTGTCTTTGAACATCACTCCTCACTTGCCGACTGAATGGCGCGGACCCTCCAGCCAGAGAAGAGCCCTTGAGCACCCTTCGCCTCGTGCCGCGGGCCAGCAGGCGCATGGCCTTGTGCGCGATTATACGACTCCCCGCAGGCGCGGTCAACTGACGAGCGACATCTGCGTGGAGGGACCTTCCCGCCAAGTGCTTCGGCCAGCGCCAGCAGGCATCACGGCGCCGCGTTTGGGGATGGTTTTCGAATTGACAGCCGGTCAAAAGCAATTACAATGCACAAGCGGTAGACGGTGGGTCGGTCGGTGCGTGAAACGTGGACTGGGGTGGTGCTGTGATGGCGGACAAAGAGAGAGATGCCTCAGCGAATCCGATACTGGTCATCGGCGTGGCAGGGGGCACAGCATCAGGCAAGACAACCGTGGTGCAGGCCATCCTGGACCGCGTAGGACGGGAACGCATCGCCTACATCCAGCACGATTCCTACTACCAGGACCTCAGCCACCTGCCCCTGGAGCAACGTCGGACCTTTAACTTCGACCACCCCGATGCGCTGGACACCCCTCTGCTGGTTCATCACTTGCAGGAGCTGCGCCAGGGCCGCTGTGTCGAGGTGCCCACTTACAACTTTGCCACGTATTGTCGGCTGCCAGAAACACGTGCGGTGCGACCTCGCCCGGTCGTGATCGTAGAGGGCATCCTGATCCTCACCGAGCGCGAGCTGCGCGACCTGATTGACCTGAAGATCTACGTGGATACCGACGCCGACTTGCGCCTGATCCGCCGCATCGAGAGGGACATCTCGGAACGCGAGCGCACGGTAGGATCGGTCATCGAGCAGTACCTGTCCACAGTGCGCCCCATGCACCTGGAATTCGTGGAGCCCTCCAAGCGCTACGCGGACGTGATCATCCCGCGCGGAGGCCAAAACGTGGCGGCGCTGGAGCTGGTCACGGCGCGCATCCTGTCCATGTTGGACAAGGCGGACAAGGACCCCGACCGTCCGCCAGCTCACTCAGACTGTGAGAAGTAGGACCAAGCACCCGAGCACATCATCTTACCACAGAGGCGACCACAATGTCACTGCCAGGCCAAACATGGGACCCCAAGGAACTGGAACAGCACGGCATCTTCAACGCGGGCACAGTATACCGCAACCTTTCCACGCCGCAACTGTACGAACACATCATTCGCCGCGGTGAGGCGGCCATTGCAGCCGGCGGGGCGGTGGTAGTGCGCACGGGCCGCCACACCGGCCGCTCGCCCAGCGACAAGTACATCGTGCGCGAACCGTCCAGCGCTCAGCACATCGCCTGGGGCAAGGTCAACCGGCCGCTTGCCGAGGCCAGTTTCGACACGCTGCGCAAGCGCATGCTGGCCTACCTGCAGCGGCGGGACCTCTTTGTGCAGGACTGCTACGTGGGGGCGGACCCGCGCTACCGCCTCTCCCTGCGGGTCATCACGGATACGGCCTGGCAGAGTCTGTTTGCCCACAGCCTCTTCATCCGGGCCACGCCCGAACAACTGGAAGGCTTTGTGCCCAACTTCACCATCATCGCCGCGCCTGGCTTTAGTGCGGTGCCTTCCATCGATGGCACCGACACTGACACGGCCATTGTGATCCACTTTGGCCAGCGCACGGCGCTCATCGCGCGTTCGGCCTATGGCGGAGAGATCAAGAAATCCGTCTTTACCATCATGAACTACTTGCTGCCCCGGCAGGGCGTGCTCTCCATGCATTGCTCGGCTAACGTGAGCCAGGCCGGCGATTCGGCCCTCTTGTTCGGCCTCTCGGGCACGGGCAAGACCTCGCTCTCGGCCGATGCGCAGCGCCCTCTGATCGGCGATGACGAGCACGGCTGGAGCGACCAGGGCGTCTTTAATTTTGAGGGCGGCTGCTACGCCAAGATCATCAAACTCTCCCCAGAAGCCGAGCCGCACATCTACGCTGCCATCCACCGCTTCGGGGCGTTGCTCGAAAACGTGGTCATGGACCCCGAGTCACGCACGCTCCTGCTGGACGATGGCTCCATCACCGAGAACACGCGTGGCGCCTACCCGCTGGACTTTATCCCCAACGCGATGAGCACCGGCCAGGCGGGCCACCCCAAGAACATCATCATGCTGACGGCGGATGCCTTTGGCGTGATGCCGCCCATCTCCCGGCTGACACCCGACCAGGCCATGTACCATTTCTTGTCAGGCTACACCGCCAAGGTGGCGGGCACGGAGCGCGGTCTAGGCAACGAGCCGCAGGCCACGTTCAGCACATGTTTCGGGGCGCCGTTCATGACACTGCACCCGACGGTGTATGCCAAGCTGCTGGGTGAGAGAATAGCTCAGCACCAGGCCGGGTGCTGGCTGGTCAACACCGGCTGGAATGGCGGGCCCTATGGCGTGGGCCAGCGCATCAAGATCGCCTACACGCGCCGCATGGTGCAGGCGGCTCTGGACGGGGAGCTGGCTGAGGTGCCCCTGCGCACCGATCCAACCTTCGGCATCCAGGTGCCCACCGCCTGCGAAGGCGTTCCATCCGAGCTGCTGCAGCCGCGCCAGACCTGGCGCGATCCCGAAGCCTACGACCGCCAGGCAGCTCTGCTTGCACAGAAGTTCATGCAGAACTTCCAGGTGTTCGCCCAGTACGTTTCGGCGGACGTGCGCACTGCGGGCCCCAGGACCTAGGGCCCTGCCTTGTCTCGCCTTGTCTAGTCGCCAAGACTAGGTCGGCAAGACGAGGCAAAACCACCTTCCGGAGGTGACATGCCTCAGCTACAGGCATCCAGTCTGCTCGCGTTGAACCTGTTGGCCTTCCTGGTGCCGGTTGGGTTGGCGCTTCTGGCTATCGGCGCCGCCAGTGAAGAGCGGGCCGAAGACGTAGCGGAGACGGCCGTGCTTGCTCTTGCGGCGGCGTTCGTCGGCTACCTAGCCTGTGGATTCGCGTTCCAGTTCGGCGGGGTTGCCTTTGTCTCGGGCTTGCCCGGGCTCAAGGGGCTGACAGCCGAGTGGTCGCCGCTGGACCTGGCCTGGGGGCCAGGGTGGGGCCTGGTCGGGCTGCGAGGCTTTCTGCTGGGTGGGGAGGCCTACAATGCGGACGCGTACCTTCTGTTCGCGTCGCAACTAGCGGCGGTCACGACTGCCGTGCTGGTGGCGCTGCTGGCGCTGGCCAAGCACCTGCGCCGCATGCAGCAGCTCGTCATCGGCCTGCTGGTCTCAGGCTTGCTCTACCCGCTCTTTGGCAACTGGCTGTGGGGCGGGGGCTGGCTCTCCAACCTGGGTCTGAACCTCAACCTCGGCCACGGCTATGTGGACGTGGCGGGTGCTGGGTCCATCTTCTTGCTGGGTGCGCTGGTGGCGCTGAGCGTGTTCCTCATCGTCAAGCCACGGCGTGCTGTGGCGACGATGGACGAACCCGCCCGACTGCCACCCGTGCACTTTCCCCTGCTGATGGTGCTGGGCGCGCTGCTGGCCGTTGTGGGGTGGCCTACGCTGGTACTGGGCAACGTGCTGATCCACGAACAAGTGGTGAGCCCACTCGTAGTGGTCAACCTGTTGCTGGCGGCCGCAGGCGGTGCGCTGCTGGTGTCGCTCTACTCCTGGTTCGTCACGGGCACGCCCAACGCGCTGGCCATCGCACGCGGGAGTGTGGCTGGTCTGGTCGCGGCGAGCGTAGCGTGCGCCTTTGTTCCGGCCTGGGCCGCCCTGCTGATCGGCGCTGTGGCCGGCCTGTTGCTTCTGCTGGGCCTCTACGTGTGGGAGCAGATGCTGCGCATGGACGACCCGAGCGGGGCAATGGCGACGTTTGCCTTGCCCGGGCTGTGGGGCGTCCTGGCCGTAACCGTCTTTGCCGACGGGCGCTGGGGCGCAGGCTGGAACGGCGTGGGCGCGCAAGAGTATCTGGGGATTGCGGTCCAGGGGGTCTCGGGGTTGCTGCTGGCACACGGCTACCAGGTGGCAGGGCCCGGTCAGTTCTATGCGCAGTGCACTGGCATCGGTGCGCTGCTGGTGGTCGCTCTGCTGCTGCCCTGGCTACTCTTCAAGGGAGCGTTGTGGGTGCAGTCCACGGCCAGAGGCGCCTCCCTGCCTGCCACACAGCCCGTTCCGGCTACGGAGACGGCGGAAGAACCCGCGCCCGCAACCGAACCCGAGACGGGGTCGGAGCCTGCCGGTGCCAACTCCGAGCCACAGGGCCAGTAGCGGGCTCACGTGTGCTGCGGTGGTAGCGCTGCCGCCGCAGTTTGCTCATTGCGCCTCCCGCAGCAACTCGATCACCTCCGCGTCCGTGGTCTGGTCAAAGAGGTCATAGAAAGCGCCGACAGCCCAGAAGGACTCGGGAGCGTAGAGGCACACCGCCTGGTCGGCTTCGTGTCCAAGCACCTCCATCGAGTCGGCCGCACCCACTGGCACGGCCAGGATCAACTGCCCCGGCTTGCGCTGCTTGAGGGCGCGCAAGGCGGCCAGCACCGTCGCCCCGGTGGCCACCCCATCGTCCACCAAAATCACTGTCTTGTCCTTCAGCTCTGGCTCTGGACGCGTTCCTCGGTAGGCGGCCATGCGCCGCGCGATCTCCTGGCGCTGACGCTGTGTCTCGTCCTGCAAGTACGCCTCCGGCACGCCCATGCTGCGGATCAGGTTCTGATCCAGGTAGGTCGTGCCGTCGCTGGCGACCGCGCCCACGGCCAGCTCCGGGTTGTGGGGGGCGCCGATCTTGCGCGTGATGTACACGTCCAGCGGAGCGTGCAGGGCCCTCGCCACTTCGTGGGCTACCACGACGCCCCCACGGGGCACGCCCAGAACGATCACATCGCCCTGGATGTGGAGCCCGGCCAACTCCTTGCCCAAAAGCTGACCCGCCTCCCTGCGATCTCGAAAGCGCATGCCCGCCTCCTTAGGCCATGGCCAGCGGCACTGTCGCCAGGCGCGTGTACACCGCCCCGCTGGGCCGCAGATCGCTACGCATCAGGCATACCTCGCGCGCGGTCATCCCAACCGAGGCATCCACCTGCACCGCAGCGATCCGCTTGGCCAGCTCCTCGCGCTCGTAGGTGCCGGCCTGTTCGCGAACGCGCGCCAGTGTGAGGTGGGGCTGAAAGCCGCGCCCTTCTGGGGGGAAGCCCAGCGCGTTGAGCTCGGACTCGACGGCGCGCTGCAGACGCGCGAGCGTTTCCACGTCGCCTTCCACGCCAATCCAGACCACGCGCAGCCTGTGCGCGTTGGGAAAGAAGCCGGGATTCGACAGATGGAGCGAGAACTGAGCGCATGACCGGCAGCCGCTCTCGATCGCTTGCGTGATCTCGGGCACGCGACCGGACGAGACGTCGCCCAGGAACTTCAACGTCAGATGGATGCCTTCGGGGGCAACCCAACGCCCGATGCGCGCGACGGGAGCGCGTTTGAGCTGTGCCTGCACTTCGCCCAGGGCGGTCACAATCCCCTCATCCAGCTCAATGGCGACAAAGGTGCGAATGGTCTCCATGCCTCACCTCTCAAAACCCTTGGGGTCTCCAGCAAACCCCAAGGGTTTGTCAACGCCCAGCACGTGTGCCGCGTTGCCTCCCAGGATGGCACTCCGATGGCCCTCGTCAAGCCCCACCGCGCGCACGCGCTGCAGGAAGGGCTGCGGGTCGAGCAGGGGATAGTCGGTGCCCCACAGCACCTTCTGTGGCGCGATCTGAGCGGCCAACGAGAAAATGTCGTCACGGTACAGGCAGGGCGAGGCGGCCGTGTCATAGTAGACATTCTGCAGCGCCTGGCGCACCTCGGGCATCAGTTCGTAGAACAGCAGGCCTCCGCCCCAGTGGGCTGCCACCAGGATCGCTTGAGGGTGGCGCAGGGCGAGCTGATACAGGGGCTGCAGCGTGCTGCGGCTCTTGCCGGGGTAGGCGTGGCCCACCGGCTCGCCCGCGTGGATGAGTATGGGTCGCTCCCGGAGCGCCATTTCGTGCACGAGCTCGTCCAGACGAGCATCGTCGAGCGCATAGCCCTGCCCATCGGGCATTAGCTCGCCCAGGCCGCACAGTCCGCTGTGCAGGCACAGCTCCAGTTCGGCCAGTGCACCCGCTACCACAGGGTTGACCACCGCGAAGCCAACCAGACGTCGCGGCCAACGTGACACGGCTTGCAGCACGTACTGATTGGCAGCATGGCACAGCCCAGGGTCAGTCCAGGCAAAACCGAAAGTCACCGCAACGTCTATTCCAGCCTGGTCCATGGCCGCGATCAGATCCTCTGCGTTGGCCATGCGGGCTTGGGGGTTTGCGTACAACTGACCGAACCAGGCGTCACGCTGCAGGTAGGCCTCGCGTTGGGCGATGATTTCGGGCGGGAAGATGTGGGTATGAAAGTCGATGATGCTCACAGCCTATTTTCGCACAGCCCGGCAAATAAGTCAAAGAACGATTGGCCGTTTTTGCTGGAGGACGAATTGTGCTATAATGTTTCGACTTTCGATGGAGGGATTTGGCAGTTGGCAAAGTACTTTAACGTTGTGCAGATCATTCTGTCCGTGGCGCTGATCGTCCTGGTCATCCTGCAGAGCAAGGGTGGCAGCCTGAGCCGCATGTTCGGAGGCGAAGGCGGGATCTACAAGACACGCCGCGGGCTGGAAAAGACGCTCTTCAATGCCACCCTGGCCCTGATCGTGGCGTTCTTTGTCTTCTCTCTGCTTAGCGTAGTCTT
>Ga0315291_10009024_pt1 | contig 12233 bp, 16 predicted proteins | sample YL17G12_20_MG_FD_203070 | JGI IMG/M metagenome (GOLD analysis project Ga0315291, IMG submission 203070) | Sediment microbial communities from Yellowstone Lake, YNP, Wyoming, USA - YL17G12_20 | ecosystem: Environmental > Aquatic > Freshwater > Lake > Sediment | place: USA: Wyoming | collected...
AAGATTTAGATCCTATAGCTGACATGAACATTGGTATGATGAACCAAATAAAGTTATGGATGGAATCTATAAATGATAGTTTTTACGATAAAGATTATGCTTTAGGAATTAGTGCTGAAAATGGAAAACTAGATTTTGTTGAATATTTATTAGCTGACGATGCATATGTACATACTTATGATGATTATGCTTTACGATGGGCAAGTGAGAATGGGCACACTGAAGTAGTTAAAGTCTTGTTAGCTGCAGGTGCAGATGTACATGCTAGAAATAATTATGCTTTACGATGGGCAAATTTTAATGAACATACTGACGTGGTTAAAGTTCTTAAAGATCATATCGCTAAAGAAAGGAATGTTAAAGAAAGTGTGAATGAGAAATTCACCGAAGACGATTCAGATCCCATAAATGATATAGGTATTGGAAAAAAACATTATATTGAAAAATGGATAGAATATTATAGTCTAGTGGATAATATAGATAGAAATCAAAATTTTAAAGATTTATGTATAATAAATTCTGATTTAACCATAGATGTTCGTGGAAGTATTAGTTTAAATAGTTGTGGCTTATATAAATTGCCAAGTTATATAAAATTTAATAAAATTTATGGTGATTTTATGATAAATCATAATAATTTAAAAAACATGATAGGTTGTCCAAATGAGGTTTATGGTAGTTTTTACATAAATGGAAATCCTTTAACATCTCTTAAAGGTTGTCCAAAAAAAGTAAAAGATACATTTATAATATCTCAAGTGTGTGGATTTTCAGAAAATGAAATTATGAAAAAAAGCGGATGTAAACAAGTTCTTTTTACTGAAGAAAGTATACAAAAAGTTTATTTTTCTTCTCGTGAAGATTATAATATAGATAGAAGAATAGGAGAAATTAAAGATTATGTTTTTGAGAAGTTCACTGAAGACTCAGATCCTATACATGATATGAATATAGGAATAAAACGATATTTACATCGATATTATTCAAATAAAATTTCAGGAGTTGCATGGTGGACATACAAAAATATTAAATTTTTTCTTAATATAAGTGATAATAATGCAAATAGAGAATTATTAGCATATAACCCAAAGGGTTCTGGATCACTTAAAATTAGAAGAACATTATTAAGTCATAATGTAGAAGGAAAAGATGTAGAAGAGTTATGGAGAAATGCTGAACAATTAATAATAAAATATATTATAAAATATATCATAAAAAATGAGCACTAATAATTTTTTAAAGGGTATAAACACTACACATTTTTTTGATGGTTACGTTCCATTAAGATCCAAAACTTATTGCATTGTTATTATCTATGATAATGGATATAAAAAAGAAATTTATGGTATCGAACACCCATGGAAATACATGCATGCATTAAAGAAAAATATTAGGATAAAAACTTGTTATATAAAAGATGAAAATAATACATAAAAAATTTTAAATATTCAGAATTTTTTATTATATTTACATAAAATAATTAATTTAATGACAAAAATAGTCAAAGAATCATTAGAGCATAATATTATAGAATTTGATACACGAGTATACGAATGTGAATACGGAAATATTGATTATTTTTATACTAAAAATGAAAAATATCCTAATGGACTTATTATTCTAAATGGGAGTCTTGTATATAGACAATATAGAGGAACAGGAAAATTTAAGATAATGCTTAAAGAACTTTTATCTCAATTTCCAGAAGGTACAATACTTCAAGGTGCAGTTATAACTTCCAAGTTAACACGTATGTTTGAAAGAATAGGGTTTAAAAGAGTTAAATATATTGAATACTGGGGAGATCCGGCAAACTGTAAATTAATACAAGGAACATTAACAAAAGAAATGATAAATTTATTATGAAAGAATTTAATGGTTTTGGATTATCACTTTCACAAACAGGAACAACATATTATTGTTTTAATGCAAGAAAAACAAATTTACAAACTCTTGTAAAAATTGAAACTATTGCTCAGATTAATGCCATTAATAATAAATATCGTCTTTTTAAAATGTATGATACAGATTCTATTGGAATGATATCAGTATCATTTAACTAATACAAAAATTAATTTTATGAATGTTTATCTGTAAATATTTTTTAGATGATGATTTAACTGAAGATGAATATATTCAAATGATTGATACTTTTAATTCAAAGTTTAAATTGAGATAAATATAATAAAAGGTGTTAAAACGACTACTATATTTTTTAATACTATTAGTAGTTACGAATATTAATAGTTTAGCACAAGATCCAACGTTTTCACAATTTTACGCGAATCCTCTTTATCTTGCGCCTTCTTTTGCAGGTGCTACAGATAACTATAGACTTTCTTTGAATTATAGAAATGAATGGCCAGGAATTTCAAATATTTATAATACATATAGTTTTTCATTTGATAAATCCTTTGATTCTTTTAATTCAGGTATTGGTATCATAGCAACACATGATGTCGCTGGATCAGGAAATTTAAGTACAACTAATATTGGATTTCTTTATTCATATGATTTTAATATTAATGATAAATGGCATATACGTCCTGGTGTTAATTTTAAATTTAGATATTTAGGATTAGATATTAGTAAATTAATTTTTATAAATCAATTAATTGGTACAACTCCAACACCATATCAACCACCATTTGATAATGTTGCAGATATAGACTTTGCTACATCTGTATTAGTATATAGTGATAATATGTGGGGAGGATTTACTTTTGACCATTTATTACGTCCAGATGAATCGTTTTATAATTATGATGCAAAAATGCCAATTAAATTTAATGCATTTGGAGGTATTCAATTTTTGAAGAAAACAAGATTAATGACAAAAAAATATGATAATTTTTCTTTAGCTTTTAATTTTCAATTGCAAGGAAAATCTTATCAAACAGATATAGGATTATATTATAATACAAATATATTTATTTTTGGACTATGGTATCGCGGGATTCCTTTAGTAACTTCTGAACCAGGAGATGCTATAATAGGTTTAATAGGAATAAAAACAAAACAACTGCACATTGGTTATAGTTATGATTTTACAATATCTTCCTTAAAATATGCAACTACAGGATCTCATGAAATATCTTTAATTTATGAATTTGATCCTATAAAAATAAGTTCTAAAAAAAGAATGAGAGCATTACCTTGTCCAGAATTTTAACAAAATTTTAACATAAATATTTCTTTATATCAAAAATTATTGTTATATTTACTCATATCAAAAATATAAAAAAATGGATAAAAATACAGTTGTACTAGATCTTGAAGAATATAATAAACTTCGTGATTTTAAAGAAGCAATCGAAAAAGGAAATTCTTTTTTCGTATATTCGGGTAATTACAATGGTTATAAAGTTGTAACCACAGATGAGGCTGTTAAACAACTTATAAAAATAAATAATGATAATAATGAACAGAAAAATAAACTTGTACAACAATTGTATAATTGTCAACATCCAGAAAGTAAAGTATTTACAATTGAAGATGTTAAAACCATGTCTATTTGGAAATTTTTAAAATGGCGTAAAAAATAATTAAAAACTATATATGATAAGTATTTCACCCGAAACGCAAAAACAGATTATTTCATTAATAAGTGATATGTGTATGACTACAGGTATAAATGTTGCACATGATTATGATGGCATTGAATCAGACAATGATATAATTTTATATTTGAAAGCTATTCATAGACAATTGCCTCAAAAAGGTATCGGTGATAAATATGTAGTACAAAAATTAACATAAATATTTTTTTAATTCAGAAATTATTGTTATATTTACATTATCAAAAAATGTTAAATCTTGGTGGTGCTCCTGAAATACCGGAGAAGAGTATTAGAAATATGCAGAATACGAGACTCAAGAATTAAATCTCACAGAAATTTAACATTTTTTAACAATATTAAAAATTAAATTATGAGTTTATTTACATCAAATAAAGAAAAAGAAGATTTAAGAAAAGATTACATTAAACATCTTAAAAATTTAAATCCTAAAAAGATAGAATATAAAGAAGGGTTTTTATTATGGAAAACAAAATATAGTGTAAAAGATATGATTTACGAAATGGAACATAAAACTATTTTTTCTAATAAAATTTTGCATAACATACAAGCAAATAGAATTTTTACAGATTAATTTTTTACAATAAGTAATAAAAATTAAAACTTTTTACTTGATATATAATAAAATAATAAATTAAAACGCAAAAACAAATGAAACGCATAGCGAAACATATTAGAGTGAACTGGAATGTTGATAATGGCATTAGAGGAAAACTTACGCCCGCGTATCAGAAGAGATAAACCTTGAAACAATTATATAATTATCTCAAAAGCGGGTGTCCTCAAAAAACATCCGCTTTTTAATTTATATAAAGTTCTTTGACATGTTGGCAATTTGCATCTGTGGCAGAATGGTATATGCACCCGCCTTTTAAGCGGTGACGATTTGGGTTCGATTCCCATCAGGTGCACTGAAGTCCAATTTCAAGGTATGATTAAGTTCATAGTAATTGCGGAGATATCTGAACCTTGGTTGGCAAATATTAAAACCGTAGTGATTGATAGAGTTACTTCGTAAAAAAAGCTTAATTGGTTAAGCAATTGTTTTCTATACAATAGATTACAGGTTCAATTCCTGTTTTTTGCAACAAAAAAGCTCTTCTTAATTTCTCGGTTTTTTTAAAATGCGTAAGTTGCCGAGTGGTTAAAGGCGCTGGTCTCCAAAACCAGACTTGAAAGAGTTCGTGGGTTCGAATCCTACCTTACGCGCAAAAGGGGAATGGGACTGCTAGGGTGGTCACCGCACCTGCAATGCGGAAAAAACAGGTCGTTTCGAATACGACATTCTCCACAAAATTCTCCTGTATCCGTAAAGGCGCCGGTCCTATCTCTTAAGTAGGCTATGTATGTGGGTTCGAGTCCCATCAGGAGAACAATAAAATAATTTAAGGGGTCGAGGTGTTATTGGTAACATGCCGGACTGTCACTTCGGCGATTGCGGGTTCGATGCCCGTGGACCCCGCCAAATTTTTGGGGATGTAGCTCTTAACGGTTAGAGCGGCGGGCTGTGAAATGTTAGCAGCTTTTATTGGAAACAATAAAAAGAAAAATCTCGCTAAATCGGTGAAATCTTTAAAATGATAATGCCGAGCTAATTCGAAAGAATGAGTGTAGAGACTTTATACGAGACACCTTTAAAATGGTGAAGACAAAGTCCAGACTACAAACAGAAATGGCGATGAAAATCGTAGTAGTAAAGTAACCCGAAGGTTGTGGGTTCGAATCCCTCCATCCCCGCGAACACTGTTATAAATTTCATAGGTCACGTAGATGACACATAGAAACAAGTTGTTAATTAGTGTAATGGAAGCACATCTCGGCGCTGCAGCTTAAATGGGGGAAAGATAGGTTCGATTCCTGATTAACAACAATTTGGGCGTATAGTATAAATGGTTAGTACGTAGGTCTGATACACCTGTAATGAAGATTCGATTTCTTCTATGCCCACTAAAATCTATCTTATGACAAAACAGTGCACTGTTGGTGATAAAGAAGCAACACTATACATTGTATTGAGCATTATTTACTTGGTTTAGAGTACCCATTAGCCCATAAGATAGATATAAAGTAAGTAAGTTCCGTTTCGAGCTTAAAGGACATATATAGCCTCCCTACATTGGGAACAATCGGTTTGTCTACTTACTTACATTTTGGGGAGTTCGCTTAGTTGGTTCTAAAGCTCGTGATTTACATTCACGCGATCGGGGGTTCGACTCCCTCACTCCCTACAACTTTTTTCCGATATATATTTTAAAATGGAGTATATATTTTCATGAAGAAACTAATCATATTATTATTTTTGTTATTCTCCTTTTCTGTACCTTCACAAGATGTTGTTTATGATTCTATAATTGGTAATAAAAACTATTGGAGAAGAATAAAATATGGAACATCTGAAACAATACTCAACACATATTATCAAAATGAAGGAATAATAGCAAAATCTAAAGTTTTAATATCTGCGGGAGTTTTTGATGAAATGATTAAAAATGAAGATTATATTCTTCAATCATTAAACAATGATACATTAATATTTGAATTTAAATCAGATGAACCTTTAAATTTGATTTTTTATAAATTTTATTATAATAATATAGAAAATACTTCATATAATTTTTTTGGTTTAAGAAAAGCAAATTTGGGTGATGATATGTTTACAGGAAAATATTTATTTGTTTGTCCCATTACTCCAAAATCTATTGTAAACGTTTATAAAGGAATAGGAACTAAAAGAAAATTATTCATGTCGATTAAAGGTAATGAAATAAATGAAAGTATTTTTACAGATTATAATGTGCCAAGTGAGATGACATTTCAAGTTATAGGAGGGTTAAAAAAAATAATATATATGATAATTAAAGAATTTATATTAGATGAAAATAATTTTGATAATCGTGTTGCAATTTGGCCGAATCCTGTTTATAATAATTTAAATGTTAAAATTGTTGAAAATCCGGGAGTTATTCTTAAGATATATGATAATAAGCCTTTATTGTTATATCAAGAATATGTAACAGCAGAAAATATATCAATAGATGTTACACCATTTTTTGCAGCAGGATTGCATACTTTAATATTATGTGATTATAAACGCGGAAATATATTATATGTAGGAAAAGTAATTGTATTAAAATAATAAAAAATTGCGGGGTAGAGCAGTTGGTAGCTCGTTGGGCTCATAACCCAAAGGTCGTCATAAACGGTTCAAATCCTACCCCCGCACCAAAGACTGCCTGGACTAATGAAAGTCGCCAAGTACGAAACGGAAAGGAAATTCATATTCGTGAATATGGTGCAGCCGCAACACCGACGTGGCAGAGTGGTCAATCGCAAAGGGCTCATATCCCTCGTCTTTTAGACTCCTGGGTTCGAATCCCGGCGTCGGTACATACATAAAAAACAAACTAATAACATTATTTAACAAAATTTTAACATTAGAGGTTCAATTTATATGATTCACCCCAAATATATAAATAAAAACATTATGAATAATTGTTTAAAATGTGGAAAGCCTGCAAAAAATAAATATTGTTCTATCCAATGCTGTAATAAACATTTAAATTCTTTAAAAGCTAAAAAACTTAATTCAAAAGAAATAAGAGATAAAGGCGTACAGACGAAACATAAGAAATGGACGTCATTTATAGTTAATTGTCATAAATGTAAAAAAGAAATTGTTATAAAAGAATATAACGTTAATACGCCCAAAAAAGAAAAATATTTTTGTTCTAGAGGTTGTGCTAATTCTCGTAGATTCTCAAAAGAATCTAATAAAAAAAGAAGTGAAAGTTTAAAACGAGAAACTAATAATAAGTGGAAAGAATCTCATACAAAAATTTGTAAAGAATGCAATTCTAAATTTAAAACATATTACAAATGGAAAGAATATTGTTCTAAAGGTTGCAAAATGAAAAGTAATCATATTAAATGGAATAAAACATCTAAAGAAAAAATAAGAAATATTGTATTAAATCAATATAAAAATGGCAAAAAAATTTATGGTGGTACAACAAAGTGGTTTAATTACAAAGACATAAAAGTTCAAGGAACATATGAATTAAGAACATGTTTCATACTTGATAAATGGAAAGAAGAAGAAAAAATTAAATATTGGGAATATACAAATGATAGAATAGAATATATTGGAATAGATAATAAAAGACATACGTATCTTTTAGATTTTAAAGTGTTTGAAAACAATAAATCATTTTATTATTTAGAGACTAAGGGATATAAAAAAGACAATGATGAATTAAAATGGCAAGCTACTAGAGATAAAGGATATAATTTGGTAGTTTGGTTCGATGAAGATATAGTAAAAAATGAAAATGGTAGTTGTAACCGGTAAAGGTATCCGACCTGATTGTGGCTCAGGGCTGAAAGGCATGCGGGTTCGAGTCCCGCCAGTTACCCACTTACGTCTATAGCACAATTGAAAAATGCACTTCGCTACGAACGAAGAGAATGTGGGTTTGAATCCCTCTAGACGTACAAATTACCCCTATATCGGAATGCTCTTCTAAGGCATGGTACCGTAACTGGATCAATAAGGGTTCGAATCCCTTTAGGGGTACTAAAGATCCTATATTTTAAATGAATAGAAAATAAGTTTCCTAAACTTAAAATCTGAGTTTGAATCTCAGTAGGATCACAATATATATTAAAAACAATATTATTATATGAAAAATAAAAATTTAATACTTGATGGTCTTTAGTGATACAATTCACTAAAATTAGACCATTATGAAAAGAAAAATTATTAACAGTAGACGTCTTGTTTATCACAAAAGAAGAAAAAGTAACAAACGTTCTAAAATACATTTGTGGAAAAGATCACAAATTGTTAAAAAAACTACCAATAATCGTGAATATAAAATTTGGCATATTCATGTTGAAGAGCCAAAATCTTGTTGGTATTGTGGACCACACGTAGGATGTAATTATCATCGCTATGATAGACCATATAAATCTTGGAAATTTAGATTCAGAAAAAGAAAACAATGGATGTATAAATCTATATAAAATAAAACTCATTATATAAAAAATGAAAAGAATACTTTGTATGTTTTCTGGTGGTATAGATTCAACTGGTATGTTATATAAATTACTTACAGATCAAAAATATAATGAATATGATGTTCATGCTCATTTTATACTTATGGTAAATAAACAAAATAGATATACATGTGAATCAAAGGCTGTAGAATCATTATTACTATGGTTTAGAAACAATTGTAAAAAATTTGAATTTACAAGAAATACTATGGATTTTTCTTTTTTTATGAACAAATTTCCACTAGATATGGATGTTATGAATTTTGTTTGTTCACAAATTATTATAAATACAGATTTTGAATATGAATATGTATGTGTTGGACAAACAAAAACAGATTTATTACAAGAAAATATGCAACACAAAATAATGCATTATCAATTAATACAGAAATTATTAGATACAATGTTAGCAAGATATAATAAAACTGTAAAAAAAATATATCCTTTACAAGATATCACAAAAAAACAAGTTTGGGATATGATGCCTATAGAATTAAGAAAAAATACATGGTCTTGTAGAACACCGATATTAAAAGATAACGTATATACTGTTTGTGGAAATTGTAAAGCATGTAATGAAATGAAAATTAATGAAATAGGTTATTATGAAAAATAAATATATTTTGCTTTATTATTATATACCAGAAGATCATGGGTGTTGGGATAATTTAAAACCACCTAAAAGTCCTAATGAATATGAAATATCTATATTTAAAAAATATATTAAAGGAAATGTACTTTTATTAGGAGAAACAAAAGCTTTAAGACCATTAGCTAATGAGGGAATAGATTTATACCCAACTGATTTTGCTAAAGAAGGACACTGGTTTGATATAAAAGAATATTACGACACTATTATTGGAGATGGATGTATAAATTTAAGTGGATTTTCTTTAATTGAAGCAGTAAAAAATAATTGTGATAGATTTATTTGCAGAATATTTGGTAAAGAACTTAAAGAATCCCAACGTTGGAAATATGTAAAATGTTTTTTTGATGAGTTTGATGGTGCAACAGAAATAATTAAAACACAAAGTGGATGTTACATTGTAATTTGGGATTTTAAGAAGAATAATATATATAAAAAATAAAGTTTGTACGTGCAAGCCAAATTTGTAAATGAGAAGTTCACCGAAGATTCAGATCCTATAAAAGATTTAGAAATAGGATTAATACATCATTATTTTAATATTAATAAAACATCAGATAACATATATTATTTTATTGAAAAGGGTCCTAATTTTGTAGAAAAAAATAAACCCACAACATATATTTATTCAGTAAAAAAGGGTAATGTTTATAGAAAACATCCAGATCTTTATGCACATCAAGAATTACGATCCAATTCATATGCATTTAATAAAGGTAATTCCAATAAAATGGCAATTCCTGATAATTTAAATGCAGCAAAAGAATTTATAATAAGCCACTATTTAAAAAAATTAAAAAAATCTTTAAACGAGAAATTCACTCAAGATTCAGATCCCATAGCTGACATGAATATTGGTATGATGCATCAGATAAAGTTATGGATGAAATCTATTGATCAACCCTTTAAAGATAAAGATAATGCTTTAGCATATTGTGCTGGATATGGAAAACTAGATTTTGTTGAATACTTGTTAGCTGCAGGTACAGATGTACATGCTAATAATGATGATGTTTTACAATGTGCAATTGTTTATGGACACATTGAAGTAGTTAAAGTTTTATTAGCTGCAGGTGCAAATGTACATACTAATAATGATCGTGCTTTACGATGGGTAAGTGAGCACGGAAACACTGAAGAGGTTAAAGTCTTATTAGCTGCAGGTGCAAATGTACATGCTGATAATGATTATGCTTTAAAATGGGCAAGTGTTTATGGACATACTGAAGTGGTTAAAGTCTTGTTAGCTGCAGGTGCAAATGTACATGCTGAAAATGATCGTGCTTTACAATGGGCAAGTAATAATGGACACACTGAAATAGTTAAGGTCTTGTTAGCTGCAGGTGCAGATGTACATGCTGATAATGATTTTGCTTTACGATGGGCAAGTGAGAATGGAAACACTGAAACAGTTAAAGTCCTTAAAGATCATATTGCTAAAGAAAAAAGAAAGAAAGTTAAGGAAAGTCTGAATGAGAAGTTCACTGAAGACTCAGATCCCATTACTGATATGGGTATCGGATTTTATCATGTTAAAACTTTTAATTCATATAAAAAAGCATATGACTATATTATAGAACATTTACATCTTATTTTGAAAGAAGAAAGTATACCTAAAGATATTATATATGATAAACAATGGTTTATTAAACCTAAATATCACGACAAAATAAATGATTATGTTAGAAAATATATCAAAATAAAGGGTGTGGATAATATTTTATCATTTTCACATCATTCACATTTACATGAAATATTAAAGAAAAAAGGATATCCGACATATGAATATTAAATTTTAAAAAATATGAAAAGTTATAAAACTATTGCCAATTATCAGAGTATAAAAATTAAATTACTAGAAGATTTTATATTAGAATCAAATCGTTTAGCTAATTTATATGGATGGAGAACAGAACCAGAAGAAATGAAAAAATTAGATGAATTATCTGATCAATTAGATAATATAACTGAACAAATAAAAATTATAACAGAATTATCAAGTTAAATGCAGTGTTCGTATAGTGGAAGTATACTGGAGTGCCAATCCGGAGGCGGAATTTCGATTATTCTACACTGCTCACTTCGTTCATCTCGTAAAGATGTCAAGCTTACTGTGGATGGTGTAAGTCGATATATCGGTTAAATATAGGTGTTGTGAATTCTCACCATAAATGAATTCTACAAGTCTACACTTATGAAAATGTAGGGTTTTTGACAGCAGACGTTTTTTCCACAAAAAATGCAACTATGTAAATGTCTACGAGTCCAGACTAAAAGCCCTTAAGTAAGGCAGGACTCATTTTTTTATAATATTAAGTAGCAAAAAGGTAGCATATATTTATGAATTGAGGGAAAAAATACTAAAACCAAAGAAGGAAAAGAATATATAATAAATAAATTAGAAGAATTTTTTAAACTTATTAATTAAATAAATGCAGTACTCGTATAATGGTTTATTATGGCTGGCTTCCAACCAGCGGATGAGGTTTCGATTACCTCGTACTGCTCAAACTAAATAAAATAAATATAAAGAAATTTAATTCTTAAATGTTTCTTTATTTCATAATTTTTTATTATATTTGTTTTATTAAATCTAATTGTTATGAAAGATGTCGCAAAACAAAATTTAAAATCTTTTGGTTTTAATAGAGAAATTGAAAGAGCAGAAAAAGGCCAATGTCCCTTTTGTGGATCAACAAAAATAGAACGTAAAGATTTTGATGATGAATTATCTTGGGAAGAATTTAAAATCAGCGCACTTTGTCAAAAATGCATGAATGATGTTTTTAATGAATAAATGTTATATAGTGGAAAATATTATCTCTTTTTAACTTCTTAGTAGATAATATTTTCCATTTAGGTTAAAATTTATAGTTTTAATGTAAAAAATTTTCCATGAAAAAATTAGAATTCTCTGATTTAAAAGTAGGAATGAGGGTCAAAGATGTGCA
>Ga0315291_10009025_pt1 | contig 12229 bp, 9 predicted proteins | sample YL17G12_20_MG_FD_203070 | JGI IMG/M metagenome (GOLD analysis project Ga0315291, IMG submission 203070) | Sediment microbial communities from Yellowstone Lake, YNP, Wyoming, USA - YL17G12_20 | ecosystem: Environmental > Aquatic > Freshwater > Lake > Sediment | place: USA: Wyoming | collected...
AGCCCATTGTCCTCAAGCATCTGGATCGCCTCACGCGGCATATTGAGCTGCTCAAGAATGCGGGCCGCTGGAGTAATCTTGCCTAAGGCCAGCAATTGCTTGGATTCGGCTAGCAGCTTACGCTCAAGACGGGTTAAATTCTTGACATCGCTAGAGCGCTGCGCCTGAATACGCAATTTTTCTGCTGGGGCGCTATTGCGTCGACGGCCGCGCGCACGGATGCCGAGGACATTCGTCATCTGCCACAAGGCGCCAAGCACGCAAAAAGTCGCGATGACCAGTGCCGCTAAAATTTTATAATTGATCGTCAAATGCTGCCCCAAAGCGCCCAAAGATGGGATCTCAGAGGGACTATCGGCATTAGCGGCGATCCATTTAGGAAGCCGCCCAGCGCTAAATTTGGTAGGTTAGACCAAAAGAAGTCTTTTTATCCCATGTTGACCGAATGTTCGAGTCGCCGGGTCGCAGTACCTGGCCGGGGGACGCGGTGATGCTGGCCTTCAGTGAGAAGTCTTTGCTCAGGCGAAAGCCGACGCCTGCGCCAATATTTGGCACTATCTGTCCTTTGGTATCCTGAAGGTCCTGTACCAAGACGCCATCTTGCGTCGATATAATGTGATAGGTTTTCAGCAAAGCACCACCCACCAAATAGGGCATGATCATATCGCCATGCCACAAGATCAGCGTCAGGCCTACCCCGCGCTGAATGACTTTAGAGTTTGAGACTACCTTAGTGCAGGTGGACTCCGTTGAACAAGGATTACTGATCTGCGCCGATGATACCGGGACCACCACCGCACTGGGATCTGCAGCACTGCCGGCTTTAGCCCGGTAGCCGAGCGAATAGGATGTCTCTGAACCGTAGCTGACGCCGATACGCAAAAAGGTGAATATCTCAACATCCACCGTGGCACTTGCGGACTGAGTATTAGTCGCTTCAAGGGGCACGTTAGTTGCGTCCATGCCGTAAGACCCGGTGATGTAAATTCCAGCGTGGGCGCTGGGAGCGAAGCTACACAAGGCCACTGAGAAGCAGTAGCCGACAATGGCCGCACAGGTGCGCACGTATGACTTCTTGCACATGGGATGAACCTCGGCGGGAACGGCAGGCAATTGCAATGCAATAACACTATCGCAGATCTAGAGGCTGGTTTTGCCTCCAGCTCTTAGGGTAATATATCACGTTAGTGCAGCACCGTAGAGCAGAACGAGGTAGGGCTTTGGAAGCAAACTATAGACCGTGTGTGCTTGCCGTTTTTACCAACCGCGAAGGACTAGTTTTAGTCGCCGAGCGGACTCAACCAACCAATTCATGGCAGTTCCCCCAGGGTGGCATCGACCCCGGCGAGACGCCTGAAGTCGCAGTTCGGCGCGAAATGCGCGAAGAACTTGGGGTCAAGCACCTGAAGATCATCGGACGCACAGCAGGGACGATTCGCTACTTTTTTCCAGCCGGCCTGCAGACAGCGATAGCGCAAAAGTACCGTGGGCAAGATCAGGTATGGTTTCACCTGCAGCTGCCGCCAAACGAGGCCCCCGACCTCTCCCAAGCCACCGACAATGAATTCCAGGCAATAGACTGGGTCAGTCCAGTGGAGGCTTTAAGCAGGGTTGTCACTTTTAAACGCGAAGCCTATCAGCAAGGTCTGTCCGAGCTCGGCCTGCTACCGACAATAGCACCACCTCGTACCAAGATAGGTTAGGGTATATGCCAAGACTTGGCCTTTTTAATATGATGCTTGGCTTTTGCGTCCTAGCAATTGCCGCAGCAGCAGGTGCATTTGTCGCTACCGACCTCACCCAGGGCTTCGTCCGCGATAAGGAGATCATCGATTCGTGGCAATTGATGATCGACAAAAGCGCCCATGGGCATACAAACCTCTTTGCACTCCTGCATATATGCTTTGGTCTGACACTTCCCTATTCAAGCTGGAAAGCGCGTTTCAAAATGGCTCAGACCGCCGGTTTGTTGCTAGGCACCTTGGCGATGGGGCCAGGAATGATGATTAAGGCGCGCATCCTGCCGCATGACGGTAACAACATCATCGACATTCTCATTGGCTGCATGCTGTCGGCAGCACTTGCCACCCTTATTAGCCATAGCCTTGGGATGGGCATGAAATGGTACCGACGCACCTGACGAGCGATTAGCCAGCCTTCTTGATCTCGCGTAGTAGAGCCTTCACAGCATCAATTTTAACATCGGGCTTGATCAGCTTTTCTAGCTTGGCTCGCCCAACCAGCAGCTTGCGGATCTGAGTTTTGTCCTGCAGGAACTCGCCCAGGCGCACATACTTCCCGCGCATCGCCATGCCCTTATCGAGAAAGGCGTGCAGATCGTCAACAGAGAAGGGCTTACGTAGAAAGCCATCGGCTTCGGTTTCAGCCACCGCCAACTCAGCGTCGGTCAAAAGCCCGCCACTAATCAGCATCACCGGAATTCCGCCGTCGTGCCGCCGAACCCGGCCCATAAGCTGTAACCCGTCCATACGCGGCATCCGGATATCAGAGATGACCAAATCGATATCCTTCACGCGCATTGCCTCGATCGCCTCCTTAGCGTTCTTCACAACAATGACGCGTGAGAAGAATTTATTCAGATGGATTTTGAAAAATTTGAGGAGCGTGTTGTCATCATCGACCACTAATATGTAACTATTACGGTCGTAGAACCGATCGCCATCGATCAGAATCGGTTGGTCGGCGGCTTTGCTCTGATTATCGTTGCCCATATCTGCTCCTCACCAGAATAGTCTGCAATCCTTATCGGCCAACTCCACAAAGACTTTAGGATTGCCCTGCGCAAAAGCATTAGACACTTGTAAAATCAGTTAGTAACGGCTACCAAGCGGCACCAGATCATTGATGTAGGAGCGAGCCAATTCCTTCAATTCCGAGCTAGCGGCCGTAGTCTGCAGCACTTCGTAAAAGAGGCGCAGGGCCTCGTTAGGCTTTTTTAGGTCGTCGGCCATCAAAGCAGCAAGGTTATAGCGACCGTAAGCATTATCTGGGTCACTATCCACGGCTTTGCTAAATGATGCCTTGGCACCAATGATATTACCTTGCCGCTTTTGCACTACACCGAGGGCCACTAATGCATCGACGTTTAGCGGATCGGCTTTAAGCGCCTGCAATAGATCTTCTTCAGCGGCAGAAAACTCTTGATTGCCAGCACTCAATACCGCTCGATTGACCATTGCAGGTGCATAAGCCGGCGAGACTGCCAGAGCCTTGTCAAACCAACTGCGTGCGGTCTCAATTTGCTGCGACCGCTGCGCTATCACGCCCATCAAATTCATCAAACCGGCGTTCTCATGCACTCGGTCGAGTCCGCGCCTTAAGACAAACTCTGCGACACTAGTGCGGCCGATAGCAAGATACGATGAAGCTAGGGAGGCATAGGCTGGAGTAAAGGTCTTGTCGAGGCCAATGAGGTCACTCAGAATCTTGTGTCCCTTGTCGCGCTCGCCGCGACCGATATACGCGAGGGCCAGGGTGTAGCGGTATTTGAACAGCAAGGTCTGGGTCACGCTGTCACTGCTACTGATCGTCTCCTTGGCTTGAGTTAAAAGGGCAAATGCCTCACTCAATTTCTGCTGGCGCAAATACAGTGCCGAGAGCTCGAGCATCGCTTCTAAATCATCGCTACTGGCGCGCAATACCTGCCGAAAGGTGACCTCAGCCGCAGAAAGGCGCCCGATCGCCATCTGAGCACGAGCTTGGGCTCGCAATTGGGTGACCCCAGTGTCCTGCGGCCAGTGCTCAAGTTTTAAAGCTAAAATCGCGGTATCCTGCGCGCTCGGCGGCGGCCTAAAAAATGCCTGCCAGTTGGTGACCGCATTGGGACTGACCTTGACCGGCTCGCTGGTCGCCCCTGCAACAGCTTGAGCCGCCGGCTCCGCCTTAACGGCCATTGCAGCCGGGCCCACGTCCATCACCACGTCGAGACCTTGTTCCGCCGAACCGCCTCCAGGTGATGAAGTACAGGATATATTCCATAGCAATGTGGCCAGCACCAAGAGCTTCCTACTCTGCATACTAGAGGCTCCAGTCCGATGGGAGGGTAGTTTGGACGGAAGCCGGCATGATCTCTCTATGCCGGGATTCCGGAATGATTGCAGTCTCTGCGCTTAGACGGAGCGATGATTTTTTTACCCAATCGTTGCCTCTGTAGCGTGCCGGATCCTTACGCGCTGCCAAGACATTGGTACTGTAGTAGCGCTGCGCCAATGCCTGCAACCGCAGAATTTGCGCATTGTAGCGGCTATGTGCACGCATATTGACTAGCTCACCACTGCGGGACGGCACTGCCGCGATCGCGTCAGCCAGAGCCTCAGCGCTGCGGCCGAGCTGAAAGCGAGCTTCGCTTGCCCAGCGTGGGTCACCGGCAGCCGCTGCCTTATCATATTCAGTCGCGAGACTTTGAAAAAACTTGGTCTTCTGCACAACGTTGTCGCTGACATCGCCGTTACGCTCTGGGATGTGGAAATCCTCAAACTGTCGGCGCGCCTCGTCGCCAAGCATAGTGTGGATCTCACCGGCAATAACTGCGTAGTCCTCAGCCTTTAATTTGTTACGCTGTTGCTCTACTTGTTTGCTGAGGATAGCCAGGCTGTCTAGGGCATCCTGCTCTTCGCCGTTTTTATAGGCCAAACGGGCCACCAGCAATTCAGCGCGGAGCCTCTCAGCACCTGGCTTACTGCTGCGCTGGGCCTTTCGCGCTACTGCAAGGGCGCGTTTAACGTTGCCGTCCTTTTCGAGATAGTCCGCAGCCCGAGCGTAATCGCTTAAGCGTGCAGCCGGGGTGGCAGCACGTTCAGCCAAGGCCACCGCGGCACGAGCGGCTACGGCGAAATCAGTTTCTGCAACTGCCAGTCGCTCCGCACGTTTCAAACTAGTGGCGGCACGCGAGTGCCGTGGAAAGCGTTCACCCAGGGCCAAGTACCGCACGGCTGCGTCATGAAGGCGCAACTGATACTCTTGGGCACGGGCTAAAAGGTAGGTCATATCCGCTTGGCTGGGTATCAGACCAGAGGCAAAATAGGCTTGCGCTGCCTTCTCGGCGCTGGCCCACTCACCGGCAATAGCCAGCATGTAGGAACCGTCACGGTAGATGCGGTCACGGTCGGGTAGAGCCGGAAATTCCTCGGCGATCATCGTGAGTAGCAGCCCTGCTTCCAGGACACGCCCGCTATCGTTAAGTCGTTTACCCTCGTCTAGGGTCGCCGCTGAAAGTACCCCGCGCAGTTCATTGCCTATAGTTAGGCCAAGGGCGCTCCAATCCTCCAGCTTAAGGTAACGCCGGGCGAGTTCAACTACATCGGCCGAGGTGCCGGTTTTCAGGCTAGCGATAACCATGCCACGCACGGCTATTGAGCGCTGCGGCGGACTAGGTTGCGACACCAACACCCTTTGCCAGTATTTGCTTGCGACTTCAAAGCGATTCATGTCACGGCTGGCACTGGCTCCCACCAGTAACAGGTCGACAGAGCGACTTTGCGCTGGAAAGCGCGCCGCAAATTCGTCGATACTGAGTTCAAGCTCAGTCAGCACCTTCAGTGTCGCTGGATTAGTATAGGGGTCTTCGCCGATTTCCGACGCCTTAGCAAAGGCCTCTCGCCACCGCTTTTCATTCGTTAAAACTAATTGGTAGGAGGCGATTTGCAGCGTTTCCTGGTCGACCTTGAAGTCGGTCTTAAGGTGCTCATAAAGTAGTGCGGCATCATCGATTTTGCCAGCAAAGAACTGGCAATGGGCCCGACGCAAACGCCACTGATTCGCAGCAGGGTCATTGGCGGCAAAATCGATAAGAATCTCGAAGAATGAAGCGGCCGAAGAAAATGCAGCGGGGTTCCCGGAAGCTAGGCCTAGGTCGTAGTGGGCCGAGGCCACGGCTTCAGCCGCCTTACTCGCACGCTCCTCCATGCTGCGGATAGCAACCAAATCATGTCTATTTCTCGCTCGCCACAGGCCTTGAGCCGGTAGCAGCAAAGCTAGACGTCCCAAATTTTGACGGCGTTTGTCCTGGTTTCCGAGTTTGTCCCAGCCATCCGCAGTAATTTGTAGGATCTCCGGCATCTCCGTTGCGAGCGGCGTCATTTGCACCAAAGCTTCGCCAAGCTCGGTGGCCGAGGTATAAACGCCGTTTGTGGTCTGCCGCTTCTGTGTTCTAAGTCCGATCGCTGCACTGTATGCCGAGAATTCTTTACGGCCGATCACTGCCAAGGTCTTGCTCATTACGTTATTTTCATACAGAGAGTCGCCGATCAAATCGATTGCATCCCGCTGTATTTTCAGGCGTTCACCTTCTGACTTGCTATGCGTTGTCGGCTGCAACAGATCACTCGCTGCGGTGATCACCACCTCGACTTCACCAGCGCGGTAGGCGGCCCATGCCAAGCGATAGTCTAAACGCAGCCGTTCATACTCCGGATCTTCGACATCCATCGTGGCCAGCAAGCTTAAAGCCTTTTGATAGGCGCGCATCGCTTCACCGGCACGGTCACGTTTAAACATATGATCACCTAGCTGGGCCCGCGCATGAACACCGTAGATAGTTGTCTGAGCCTGTTCTGAAAGCATCTGCCAAATCACTAAGGCTTCATCCTCGCGTCTAAGGGCCTCGAATACGGTGGCCCTCAGATAAATTGCCTGCTCACGGTAGGCGAATGTCTTAGGACCTGCAGAGATGTCCCCTAGCAAGGTCAGTGCCTCTTCCCGAGCGAAGGTACCGCCGCCTTCGTCTTCGGACGCCTGAATGTCGCCGATGAGTGTAAGAATCTGGGCCAAGTTCAGCATGACATAGGCGCGGTTGGTTGCATCTATGTGCTCGGCTAAATGTTGGCGGTATTTTGCCGCTGATTTCTGTAGGGCCTCTAGTTGCTCATTTGTAATTTTTGCCTGTTCTTTAAGGTGGTTGCGCTTAACATCGGCCCATGCCGCACTAAACTGCTTTTGGCCATCCTTGAGCAGGTTTTGCTCATAGGCCTCAAAGGCATTCCAATAGTTCTTAAAAGCGTCTACAGCCTTAGCATCCACTACCTCAGGTGGAAAATCCGGCGGCGAGCCGAGCGCAATTTGCGCCTGCGCGATCAAGCCAAGGGCCAAGACTATAGGGAGGATTAATTTGGCCATGACCAGAGCGCTCCTTGTTGCAAATCTTGTAGGTTATCGCGCAGGATCTGTTGCTCGAGATCGGTTTGATCCTGCAGCTTTTTGCTTTCATCATGCTTACTGTTAAAGGTAAGCCAGTGGATATCGCCCTGCCATTTCTGATTGCGGGCGAAACGCGCATCTATAGCGCGCGAATATTGTTCGATGATCGCGGACATTGAGAGGCCGAGTTCAGCCTCGAGCACACCAGTGGTGCGCTGCAAAGTCGCCATCAGCTCATTATAGGTGCGTTCTTCGCTATCCAACTCCGCCAGCAAGGTAGTCAGACCAGATTTCGTTTCAGCACCCAATGCTGCCAGCTGCTTGAACAGGTCCTGCATCAAAAATTCCCACTGTAACCAGGCCTTAGCACCATCCTCGGCGTTAAATTTCTGGCTTGTGGTTGCAACTTGGTCACGGGCCTTAGCCAAGACCTGGGACTCAGCATGCAGCGACGCCGCGTACTGGGCGATGAACTTAGCCGTTGCCTGATGCGGACTGGCCACGGCAAGCTCTTCGACTTTGGATCTACGCAGCATCTCTAGCCCCTTGGCAACGGCCTCGCGCAGTTTTTCGGTCTTGCGGCTAAGCTCGGCCAGTCGATTAGAGCGACTGATAGCGGCTGGTTTACCGGTCGTAGCCGCGATAAAGCGCGCCGCGGTCAATTGCGCCGATGCGTCCAAAAGACGGTCTTGTGCCGTGGCTAGGCTGCGAGTTAGATCGGCAAAGGCGGCGAATGATCCCCAGTTTTGCACCTGGCGGTGGCTGGCGGCGGCCGGTGATAGCAGGCGGCGGCGGCGGCTTTCCGATGCGGTCAGCTGCTGCATAGCAACAGGACTCAGGCGGTCTTGATACAATAAAGTCTCGGCGGCTGACAGGCGGTGCCCGACTTTGAGCAAATCTTCACCAAGGGTGCCCAGCTGCTCAGCACGATTAACCCAGAATGGTCGCAGTTGCTCAACATGGGCCCTGCCGATCGTAAAAATAATGTTACGAATGTGGCCGCGGATATCAGCCAAGCGCCGGGTAGCCTCAGCTAAACGGCCAAAAAGCTTGGTTGCATCTTTCACTGGTGGTGATAACGGGAGCTGACCACCTGTCAGTGTCATGAGATCAGTGAGGGTCGTCTGGTTGATGGTGTTGGTATTAGATAGTTTCGTCGCCAGGTAGGTGTGGATGTCCTTAAGCCGCGTGTCGGCTGCTTTGATCGAGGCATTGGCCGCTGTCAAGTCGCCCGCCCGCATATCAAGGTATGCCATGAGCATGCGAAGCTGCAAGGCATCGGCTCCTTCAGGCCAACGCGCCAAAAAAAGCAGCGACTTCGTACGCGCTAAGGAATCTTGCTTTAAGTCGAGGTGAACGTAAATGCTTTCAAACGTCGACTCCTTATAGGCTACAGACGTCTCACCAATCAGCGCGTAATACTTCAATGCGGTGCTGCGTTCTCTCTGGTGCACTGCTAGACGCGCCAAGGCGAGGCGGGCTAAGTCCCGGCTTGCGCCGTCTTTATCTGTCTGAATCACCTCGCTGAGCAGGTCCTTGGCCCGCTCATAATCCTTACGGCCAAGAGCGAGTAGGGCTTCCATATAGAGAGCCTTTGCCTTCAGTACGGGATCATTTGGTGCCGCTATCGTTTGCTCCAACCAGCTTTGCGCCAATGCCGTTTCAGCGGTATTGGCTGCCGCTTTAGCCGAGTAGTAATAAACTAACGGCTGCACTTCTTTGGGCAGATCGAGGCTAGTCACCGAAGCTAAAAGTTCGCGTAACTCCTTGCTGTCGCCGACGTCAGCACTCGCTAGTGGGATCATGCGACGCAACACCTCGACCAATTCTGCGTGGTCTTGCCTTTTGGCTGTGAGAAAGTTGGCGAGATAGCGAAAATATGCGCGCAAAGCCTTACTTTTGAAACCCATATTCTCGTACGATCGGCCGAGCATAAACTGTGCCCGCAGGTAGCTTTTGCTTTCAGGAACTTGGGTCTGGTTAAGAAAGTTGCCAAGTTCGCGAACGGTGGAGTCCCATTCTTGATGCACGAAGAAGTTCTCAGCGTTCTTCCATGACCGCTCGGCAGAGGCCGTCTGCGGTCCGAGTCCAAGACGGCCAGCGAGCTGATTGGCGGTCGCTAGGCGCCGCATGAGGTTGTCGAGCTCGGTCTTGGCGAGCGCTAGCTCCGCTTCCGGCGCAGCCAACAACTGCACTGCACGACTAGGAGTAGGAGTAGGACTAGGACTAGGCGCGACCGGGGTATTTCCAAGTGGTGGCGGCTGCCGACTAGGGATGGAATCGTCTTCCTCAGTTGCTGCAGCAGATTCCTCATCGTGTGGATCACGCTGCGACGCTTCAGCCGCGGCTACGGCCGAAGCAACAAGGATGCTATGCAAGCACAGCAGGCCGAAGACCCAGCCGTAGCGAATTTTGCGTGGCGTTGGCAGCACGGACTCCAGCATCAGAGGGCTTCCTTTAATGTTGCGTCGGCACTGTCCCCGAGCTTATCAGGAGCTTTAATAGCAATGATATAGCGGGCGTTACTGCGTGCACCAGTAACGGTGATATCGAAGCTCTTGTTGATAAATCGGTAGATATCGCCATTGAGCGGCAGATTTTGCTCCTGGCGCATCACTAAGCGCACTTCGAGGTCAACGCGGTGATTCCCGGGCTGGAGTGGTCCAGCGTAGATCGGTAGGTTCTTGCTAGGCAGCCATAGCCCAGAACTATCGGATAGCGCGTACAGGTCAAATCCATCTAACTTAACCGTCAGATTCTTAATTGTGGCGGCGTCGGTGTCGCCTAGCTGTGCGGCCAGGGTTACAAAATTGTCGATCGCAGCATCGTCGACTACCGATTGCTTGGTTTTTTGCACGCTGCTGCCGAGTTGGTCGACTTGAGCCTCGAGTTCGCCTACTAGCTTACCGACCTCCTTTAGCCGCTCCGCCTGCTTCGGCGTCGCTTCGATCTTAGTGCTGCCAAATCGGTAGGTTTTCTTTGGCGCTGCCACCTCGGGCGTACGCAGGAAAGCAGGATCATTCTGGCGTTCGCCAAAAGTAAGACCGTCGGCTTCTTGGTCTAAGAGGCGCTTCTCCAAGCGATCGAGGACGGAGTCGACTCCGCTTAGGGCAGCTGCCTCAACCGGGGCGGCGAGCGTGATCAGCAAGAAAAGCAGCATAGCGGCACTAGTGGGTATCACCAGGGTGAATCCTGCGTTGCTCGAAGGCAGACGGGTAGCGCTATAACTAGGAGCCATGGAATCCTCATTTTTTCGCGTAGCGTTTTGTCTCTAAGAGGCTGACGGCGTTGCGGATGGTACTGGCTTGGCTAAGCGGGACTTTGATTTCATAAAAGGCAGGTAGCGGGTGATTTATGTGAGTGCTAAGAGTTGCCGGCAATAGGCAGGGATTGAGCTCTTGGAGTAGAGATTTTGTCAGGGACGTGTGCGCCAGGAGCTGAGCCACTGATATCCTCCCTTTGAGCAAGACGCTGGCCGTGGCGGCCGGCCGCGCCTTAGGCTCGCTAGGGTGCAGCCGCGCAAGGCGTTCGTAGACGTTGCTCGCTGCCAGAAATTCCGCGTAAAAATTGCGACTGGCAAAGCCAAATGATGGCGAAACGTAGCTTTCGATCATCGTGCCGATATCCCGGGTACCCAGCTTCCTGGCAGCACGGGCTACGCCTTCTTTACCGTGATTATAGGCCGTGATTGCGAGTGGCCACCGCCCTAGATCTTGAAAGTTGCTAAGCAGAAACTGTGCCGCAGCTCGCGTCGCCTTTTCGGGTGCATTGCGCTCATCAACCAGTTTGTTGACAAAGATATAGTTGCGCGCAGTGGCTGGCATAAATTGCCAGATGCCCGATGCACCAACCTTCGAAACTGCCTTTAGGTTGAACATCGATTCAACAAAAGGAAGCCTTGTTAAACGTTTTGGTACTTCGTACTGGTTAAAAATTTGCTCCATATACGGTAGATAAAGCGCCGCTGATTTTGCCGCGACGAGAAAATCATCGGCTAATCCAGTCTGGGCGCGCAACTTGATTTTTCCAGTGTAGAGATTTTGCAGCGCCACTGGGTCAGTATGGTAGACGTCATAAAGCCGTTGCTCGATTGAGCCGTAGCGCACCGCGTTCGCCTGCTCCTTGACGAAGCGTTCGGCGGCTTTGTTGTAGCGAGCCAGATAGCGACTAGTCACGGCCTCACGCAATTTGCGCGGAACCGGCAGGATGGTGGCTTGTGGACCGCCGGTGATGCGGTAATCGATGACATCGATGATTCGGTCAGGATCACTAGACTCGTGCACGACCACAGTGGTGGCGGGGTAGGTGAAAAAAATCTTTTCCCAAAATCGAACCTGCTTACGCACGATCTCAGGTCGCGGAAAAAGCTGCTCGTCTTGGGATAGCTCATCAGACGCAATGACGCCGTGGGCTGGGGTAGGTGCGATCCCCAGGAATATGCCCAGAATCCGCAAGACCAGTCCGGCTACAACGGTACCGGACCGCAGCAATGGTCGCTGTTCACCTACCCTTGGTGAGTTGGGGATGAGTGGGATGTCGGAGCAAGTGGTCACTGTTTAAGAGACTCCGAGAGGTCGCATGATAGGAGTTACGGTTATTATGGGCGAGCAACGGGGTTTTTGGCGAAGACCCTTGAAGAGCATAGGACGCGATTATTTGCAGCTGATAAGGGGATGCTGAGACGAAGGCGGTAGCGAAAAACAGACCTAGCCATGACCGGAGTATTACGCGCGGAGGGAGCCTCTACCAGTATAGCCGGGCTGCGGCCAAGGCGTCCACGTCGGCGCTAATTAAGCACCTCTCCCGCAAGTTGTTGACCGACATACAATGTCGTGCTAACTACCAAGATCCCTTCCCGTTTCGGCTGCTTTGTGGCTGAAATTTGTATTTGAATCGAGCCGTAGCGCAGTTGGTAGCGCGCACGCTTGGGGTGCGTGAGGTCGCGAGTTCGAATCTCGCCGGCTCGACCACTTAAGCCCCTAAGAATTCAAACTTTAACACCTGATCCTAGCCGCGAGACAGAGTCAGGTTTTCTCATTGTGAACACAATGTGAACATGCCTCTGAATTTACGG
>Ga0315291_10009026_pt1 | contig 12229 bp, 12 predicted proteins | sample YL17G12_20_MG_FD_203070 | JGI IMG/M metagenome (GOLD analysis project Ga0315291, IMG submission 203070) | Sediment microbial communities from Yellowstone Lake, YNP, Wyoming, USA - YL17G12_20 | ecosystem: Environmental > Aquatic > Freshwater > Lake > Sediment | place: USA: Wyoming | collected...
GAAGACCTCCATATCGTGCTTCATCGCGATTGAGTTGAGGCGGTCCATGTCGCAGACGTATCCCATTAGATGCACTGGGACGAGGAACTTGATCCTGCCGGCGCGGTCGTTCTCGACGGCTTCTTCTACCGCGTCCTGGTCCAGGCAGAGCGTCTCAGGATTGACGTCCGCGAAGACGGGCTCCATGCCTGTCAACGCGATGGCATTTGCTGTTGCGATATAGGTCAAAGGGGAGGTCAGGGCTCTGATTGGCTTCTTATTCTTTGACTCTGACAGCGCCAGGAACCCCGCTATCAGGGCGGATGTGCCGGAGTTGACAGCGACTGCGTGCTTTGTGCCTACGAACTTGGCGAAGCTGGCCTCGAAAGCTCTGGTCTCGCGTCCTTCGGAGACTCGTCCGGACTCGAGAACCCTGAGGACGGCCTCCCTGATGGGTTGATCGACTCTGAACTCGCCGACCCTTATACGGATGTCCATGCGCTCCCAGGCCCGTGAAAGGACTGGTTGTTCATATAGTGCTTTCGGAGCGTGTCGAGAAGACAGTCCCAGGTCAGACCAGGGGCTTCTACCAGGCCCGGTTCCCGAGATACCAGTTCACGCTGCTCTCGAGTCCGTCCTAGAACTGGCATCCTGTCTGTGAGGGCGAAGATAAAAGTGCCACAAACCTTTTTTCCATTTAGCTATATCTGCTAGTCTGACACCATGGCTCTGAGGCTGCTGAATGCCTATGTCCACGCCAAGAAGTACTTAGTCAATCCCAGACAGCTCGTCGATGATGTCATACGGTTCGGTCCCCTGTCAACATCGCAATGGCTTCTAGCAAACCTCGGTGTGAAGACCTACACACGAACAAGTTATCCAATCGTCGACCTCAAAGTAACGACTCTTTTCGACGGTACTTGGAAGAGAATCGAGAGAGGCGAGATTGAGCTCAACTGCATCAAGCGACTGTCTGAGGTAGTCAAGCAGGGCGACACCGTTTTCGACATTGGTTCGTGGCACGGGACTTACACACTCCTCATTTCACATCTCGTCGGGAAGTCGGGTCGCGTGATTGCGTTCGAACCAGTGCCCGATGTGAGAGTCGTTCTCGGTGACAATGTCCGCAAGAACTCGATGACCAACGTGAAGGTCGAGCCGTTCTGTCTGAGCAATTCCGTTGGCGAGGTAACGATCCATATTGACTCTGCAGGTGGCACTACGAGCTCGATAGTGAGCAATCAGTTGATCAGCAAAGGGCAGGACATATCGATACCTTGCACCACGGTCGACAAGTACTGTCAAGAGCGTGATATCTGGCCCACCGGAATGAAGCTAGATGTCGAGGGTGCCGAAGGACTCGTTATCGAAGGTTGTCGAGAAGTGATCCAGAAATGTCACCCATGGGTTCTTCTCGAGTTCCATGGGCAGCTCTTCTCGGAGGACCAGAGGAAGGCGAACTGGGAAAAGCTCACGCGACCTGCAAAGGAAATCATCTTCGTTGATGGCGAGGGGACATCTTTGAGCTATGGGACGAAGCTCAAGGACATGCCAGACTGCGTCTACTTCCACGCCTTCCTACAGTACTAGAATGTTCTGTGAGTGCCAGCAGTCTTCTCACGCAATATGAGCAAGGCAGCCGTGTTGGTGACCACTCCTTCGATTGTCTTGGGAGAATATGGTCGACTGAGGCGCAGCATTGGCTACTATGATTTGACCCCATAAGAGCGCAACACGATTCTGAAGCTCAACCTCTCATGGCTACTCATCTATCCTACCTGCTTGCCACCTCCATGTGAGCTCAAGTGCGTGCTCAAGACCATTGTCGAGGACAAGGCGCTCGCAACAAAGCCCACGTGCGGTCGCTGAAACGAAGTGGGTCCATGTGCTTCAGAAGTACGGTCTGCACATTCAACTCCTCGCTTCCTTCTGTTTTGTCAGTGTGAGCAGGACTTGCCAACAATGGCGCCTTAGCAATCTGGTTTCACAGAATGGCTTCTCAATAAAGTGCAGCGCTCTTGAAGAGAGGCTGAAGAACACGTCAGATTTGAGCAAGAATTTGAAGAAGAAAGCGATTGGCGAGATCAGATAGAATGTGTCGATCTTTGTGTCCGGAAACACATTCTGAGCATCGCTGATGTCTTTCGGAACTAGCGGATGTTCGTCGGCAGTCCTGCTGTCTGGATGAAGCAACTTGCGGTTGACTTCGACAATCAGATTCTTCTTCTGAGGTTCTACGAAGACTGCACACTCTCCGGCTTTGAGCACTCTGTCTGTCTCCTTGAAGAATGTTAGAAGACAAGGAAGATGATGTATAGACCGCATTCCAACGACTTTGTCAAACGCCCCCTCCCTGAATGGCAATCTCTCCGCATCGCAAATGACGAACTCAGCCTCTATTCCTGCCGACGAGGCACGCTTTCTACATCTAGCGGTCATGCCTTCGGCTATGTCAATGCCAACAACTTCAGCTCCTTGGTTCGCGAGGTAAATGCTAAGCGCGCCCAGGCCGCATCCTACGTCCAACACTCTTAGCTTGCTGACCTGCCCGATCCTGTCGAGAAAGGCTTGGTCTGAGGACAGTGCGAATGGATCTCCAAGGTCGTTCATTCTTGGGATTGCTGGTTCCAAGAAGGCCTCGTTCTCTGATGCCCATCTGTTCCAGAAATCAATCTCGGACTTCAGTATCCTCTGTTTCTCAAGCCATTCCTTCGACATGCGTATATCAGAATCAGGAGCCCCATGCACGAATATAGCTGTTTAGGTGGCGATCAAGCAATCGGTTGTTCCATTCCCTCCGCTGGCCAGCCACCTGATCCTTGAAGGAATCAGGGAGAACACGACGATGTGTCTCTGACTGATACACTTCTGGTCAAATCAGCATTTCTTCAAGTTAACAAGCACGTAATCCGCCGCTTCGAGGAAGCTCTTGGCAATGAAATCCGGCTTTTCCTTTGATTCCTTGATTTCCTTCCCGACATTGTACTGGTCTCCGGGTTCGGGCACGAGAATACCGGTCGAACCCACGGCGCGAGCCATCTCGATATCCATCATGCGATCGCCTATCACGAAGGAAACCCCTAGGTCGATCCCGTGCTTCTCGCTAGCCTGGCGGAGAAGGCCCGGGGCGGGCTTTCTGCAGGCGCAGCCGGAGTTGGGCATGTGCGGGCAGTAGAAGATATCCAGAATCTTGACGCCTTTTGCCCCCAGAGTCCTTTTCATGTGCTCGTGGATTTCCTTCAATCTGTCATCGGTGAAGTACCCCCTGGCGATGCCAGACTGGTTTGTCACCACAATGACTCGGATTCCAGCATCGGTGAGCTTCTTCAACCCCTCTACCACGGTCGGTATCAGCTCGAAGCCTGCTGGGTCGGCTAAGTAGTGCTTGTCGAAGCAGATGGTCCCGTCCCTGTCGACGAAGACGGCGGGCTTGGCCTTCCGGGGCATGCTGTCTTCATCGCTCCTTCTTGCCCGCGCATTCGGGCGAATCTCGGAGTATGAGCGAGAGCATGTGCTCAATTAGGAGGTGGATGTCCTCTATCTGCTGCATGCAGTGGTTGGGGACAACATAGGTCAACTTCGCAATCTTGCTGAGCTTCCCGCCATCGAATCCGGTCAAGCCGACCGTGATCGCTCCCTGACCGTTTGCGTACTCGACCGCCTTGAGGACATTTGGCGAGTTCCCCGAACCGCTGATTCCTATCACGACGTCCCCAATCTCGACGTGGTTCCTGAGCTGCTCGATGAAGATATCGTCGTATGACGCGTCGTTCGCCCAAGCGAGCATCAATGGTATGTTGTCCGTAAGGGCGACGGCCTTGAACCGCGCAGCGTCCTTCCTGTTCGCGCCCTTGCTCAAGTCGGAGGCCATGTGAGACGCCGTGGAAGCGCTTCCCCCGTTCCCCATGATGAAGATCCTCTTCCCTGAGTCCCTCGCGGCGAGCAAGGTTGAGACCACTCCTGAGGCGATTGCCGGGAAGTCCTTCTCCATGGCCTTCAGCGTTCGGTCGACCTCCTGGAGATACTTTCGGGAACGATCTTCGACGTCCTTGCTCACATGTCATCCCCCACGTAGATTATCCTCGAACCCTGCGGTTCGAACTTGAACTCGATATCCTTCAGTTCCGAAAGGGCGTTCCTTATCGCCCAGTGCCTTTCTGGCGGAGCGAACAGGATCATGAAACCGCCTCCGCCTGCGCCCGTGATCTTTCCGCCTATCGCGCCGGCGTTGATGGCTCTCTCGTACAACTTGTCGATTTCGCTGTCCGAGATGCCTTCTGCGAGGGATTTCTTGAGGTTCCAGCCGTCCCTGAGTGTGTCCCCCAGCATGTTGAGCTGAAGCGATGTGAGGTTATGGAATAGCTGGTCTGCCTGGGCCCTCATCTGGTCGAGGGTCTCCTTTTTCATCTTGGTATTGTTCTTCTGCTTTGAGAGGATGTCGCTTGATTTCCTGGTCCTGCCGGTGTAGAAGAGCATCATGTGGTTCTCGAGGTCCCTCTTCATCTTGGCAGGGCAGATGACGGGGTCGAGAGTGACGGTTTCGTCAGCGTTGAACTTGATGTGCTGGATCCCACCATAGGCCGCTATGTACTGGTCCTGCTTGCCTATGGGCTCGCCGAGGCGTTCGATCTCAATCTCACACGCTTCTTCGGCTAGCTTCTTCGGCGATGCGCGGTAGCCCTTGAAAGCGTACAGGGCGTTCAGGAGGCCGACAGCGAGTGCTGAGGAAGAGCCAAGGCCGGTCCCTCTTGACGGTATGTCCGCGATGGTCGTGACCTCGACGCCATTTCTGAGACCCACTTTCTTGAGTGCCTCGCGGACGATGCCGTGCTCCACCTTCTCGACGTTGTCCACGATCTCCGTTTTGGAGTAGCTTATCCTGAGGTCGTCATCGAACCGCTTGTTCACGGTCACATACATGAATTTCTTGATGGTGGCGCTAACGACAGCGCCATAACCCGTCCTGTAGTAGTCGGCGAGGTCAGTCCCACCGCCTGCGAAGCTTATCCTCAGCGGCGTTCTCGAGATTATCATTCTGTCCTCGTTGGCAATGTGCCGATGGCCGAAGACTCTCTGGCATATTAATATGATTCTTCGCGGAACATGGGTCCATGCATTCAAAGGCGGCTCTATCTCGACAGAAGTGCGCCGACGAGAGATTCGATCTCCTTTTTCAGCACCTTCCTGTTCAAAGCGTATATGAGGAGCGCGTAGAATGCAACCCCCAGGGCGACCAACTCGACCAGGGAGAGGAGGTTCACGGGAAGAAGTGTGGACACAGCGTAGGTCAACGCTCCCATCGAAGAGGCGGCCAAGGCGGGTTTCCAAATCGACCTTCCGATCTGTCCCAATGACCCGCCCACAATGCCGGAGGCCATCTTGAGGACCCATATCAAGGAAATGATGACTATTGCTAGCATCAGTATGGACACGCCTACGATGCCCCAATAGACAACCGCTGGGATCAGGAGGGCGGCATAGACGGCGAAAGTGATTGAGGACTGCCGCCAAGAGAGGTTGGGGTTGCCGGTGGCGAGGAACAAGCTCCCTGCCGGCGATGTTAGGGCTGACGAAAGCCCGACGAAGGATAGCAGCGCCAGTGGGACAGCCGCATCCTTCCATTCGGGCCCGAGGACCGAGGCAACGAAGACCTTCGAGACTGCCGCCAGTCCAAACCCGATTGGGAGGGACATGTATGCCAAATAGGTGATGGTCTTGAGATATGCCATTGACAGTACCTCTCGCTTGTCCGATATCTTTGCATATGTCGGAAACATCACATTGTTGACGACGTTGGTGAAGATCGTGGGCACCGCAGTCCCCCAGGTGAACGCAAGGAAGTAGATCCCGAGCAGGTCGGTTCCAAGGAATCGACCTATCACCACCTTGTCTAAATTGAAGAACAGGAAAGTCACAAATCCGATGGCGACGGGAAACTTGCCGAATCTGAGAAGCTTTCTGGCCACCTGTCTGTCAGCTCGGAAAACTACTTTCCACGGGGCGTAGATCCACAGCACCGCGAGGGCCGCCGCGCTCCCAAGCACGAGCGCTAGAATCATGGACCAATAGGAGAGTCCTATGATCGCAGCTCCGATGGCAACGACGGGCCATACGACTGCGTTGGAAACTTTTGAGATTGAGAGTTCCCTGAATCGCAGTTCTTTAGAAAGCTTGACCAATGAAAAGAATCCGGCAGACGATATCAAGAGAGCCAATGTCATGAGCCGGAGGGGCGCGGTCATTTCCTCTCTTTTGAAGAAGGAAGATATCAGCGGTGCGGCCAGGAGAATTACACCAACCGCGACGATCGCCGCAGTCATCCTGTAGGTGGCTCCAGTCCTGAGGACGGAATCGACATCATCCTTGCTCTGGATTGCCGCCTGGTCTAGCCCCAGCATCGAGAAGCCGACTGCAAGATTGTATACGACAAGGACTGCTGCATAGAGCCCAATGTCGTCCGGATTCAGGATCTTGGCCAGTGCTAGGTATGCCAGCTGCATGAACCCCAGAGACAGGATTTGCGCAATGCCCACGAACTGCAGGTTCTTCAAGGTCTTCTTTTTCAGCGACATGACTCGTTCCCTGAGGCGATCAGCCCGCCTTCCCAAGAACGCCTTCGTGCTTGTCAACGAAGGCGAGCGCATGGGAGACGACAGCATCCATGTTTAGATACTCGAATTCTGCAAACCTCCCGCAGGTCAGGATCCCGACTTCCTGAAGATGCCTCTGAATAATGGCGAGATTCTGCCTGCGGGCGTGGTCGTCGATCACGTATGCGTATTTCTGTCGGGCAACAAGCGATGTTTTGAACTCACCCGTCTCAAGGACTCCCTGTGAGACGAGGTCCTCTATGGTCCTGTCTATCAGAGTCTTGTCCGACATCCTCCAGATCTCATCGTTGAACTTGCAGGTGATGTCCGCGATGAATGAGTGCTCGCCCGGAGGGGCGGATTTGTCGCTCGAATTTGACAGGAAGCTTACCCTATGGGCCAGGGCTGGTCTATGGGGGAGGTATAGCCAAGAGAGGTCGGTTCTCTTGGGCTTGACGCCTCCGAGGCAGACGCAGATGACCGAGTTCACGTTCAGCGATTGTGCGGCCTTTCTCGCTGGTTCCGGGAGTCCAGCTGCCTCAACAAGAGTTGGAAGGGGAAGCGTCGAGACGATGGCATCGTAGCGCCTCTCCCGCGTTCCGTTTCGAACCACCCATTTGGCCCCTGACCTGGTGATGGACTTCACCTCGAAATCCGTTGTGACGCTGCCGGGATAGCTTCTCGTGAGTCCCTTGATCACGGCTTGAATTCCACCCGTTGCAGGATAGTGGAAATTGAGTTGATGCTCGTATCCCTCGGTGTCAATTCCGAGCGATGACTTCAGCACATCCTTCCAGGGCGGATTCGGAATCCGTTCAACCCAGCCTGTGGCGATCTCCTTAAGCGGGAACTTCCATATCTTCTCGTTGTACGGGAGCAGGTACCTTCCCGAGATGCCTCTTCCGAAATTCCACAAACACCAGTCGTGGAGATTCGCGGCCTTCCTGCGCCTGTTGAAGCTCCCTGCAATCGCTGCTCTGCTGAAACTCGCCAGACATGCCAAGTTGTCGACGAGGGGGAGGTCGGAAAGCCCGTTCTCAAAAGGGTACTTCACATACCTCCCCTTGAAGAGGACCTTGGTGTTTCTTCTCCTCGTCGAGATGTTGCCGGCTATCGTGCTCAGAAGGAAATCAAGAGCCTGCCTGTTCTTGGAGAATAGGATGTGAGGTCCGCCGATGTCGAAAGTGTACCCATCCACTTCCAAGGATCTGAGCAGACCCCCAGGCTCGTGGTCGGCCTCGAGTATCTCGAATGACCATCCCCTGTCTGCGAAGAGCCTGCCAAGAGTACATCCTGCAAGCCCGCCCCCTAAGATGCCTATGGTCATTTCACTACCTTTCTCAAGATTGAGTCAATATTGTCTGCAGTCTTGTCCCAACTGAACTCCTTGGCGGTCTTTGGGCCGGCTTTTCTGAACTGTTCGCAGAGTGATTCGTTCTTCAGCAATTCCAGAATCGCACCTGCCATCCTCTTTGGGTCCCTCGGAGGAACTACAAGTGCATTCTCCCCATCGAAGGCGTAGTCCTCTGTACCGATTCTGGTCGTCGCGACTGGCGCGCCACAAGCCATCGCCTCAAGGGGAGGTAGTGGGAAGCTCTCGTACCATGACGGACAGGCAACGACGTCAGCTGATGAGTACAGTCTTGCCAGCTCATCATCAGATATGCCTCTGAGAAACTTGTACGGAACCCCTTTCCTGGTATGTGTGATGGGGTGAGACCCGAAGAGGATCAGTTCAACATCCTTTCTCTCCGCAAACACGATTTCCATGGCCTCCAAGAGGTCGGGGACCCCTTTCCATGTGGCCTGTTTTGCGAAGGCTACTATCCTCTTCTTGCCCCCCTCCCTTGGAGTCTCCCTGGGGTAGAAGACTCCATGGTCCATGCCATGTAGGACAAGATGTGAATCGGCTCCCGTTTTCTCGTAAACTGTCTTCTTCAGCCACGACGAGTTGGCTATTCTTGTAAGCGGAAGGTAGTATGTCTCCTCAACCTTCCTTTGAAGTCTGGGATCGTCAGTGAACAAGGGCTCATAATGTTGCATGTGATAGAACGGTCTTCCTCTTCCACTCCTATGGACTGTGAATGCGGTGAGTGAAGTGGTGGCGAAATTCACGTCGCACTCAGGGATGATGCTTTCGAGGTCGAGGTACTCGCATTCTGAGTATAGTCCATTGACTAGGTATCTGTCAAGAGCCTTCTTGGCAAATTTCTTGATTCTTGCCATTCTTGGATACAGAACCTGACCCTGCCAGCCAAAGGCCGATCCGGGAGCTTCCGGGAAGACCAGGGAGATCTCGTGCCCTTTCTGTATGAGACGAACAGAAACCTCGTAGAAGGTCCGAATTCCTCCGGTGAGAATGCCCGTGGGCAGGACGTAGTTGATGCGCAAGACTGCTCTCCTGGCCAAGCGATGGGTCAACCGATAGAAAAAGCCTTCTTCGCTGACGGGAGGCGTCCTACTTCAGGGTGGACACAGTCCAACATCAGATAATTGGATTCCACCATGTCTGGTTCTTGACGTACCAGTCGACGGTGCTCTGGAGCCCGTCATCGAACTTGACCTGGGGGGTCCAGCCCATCTTTCGGATGTGGTCCCAGTTCAAGGAGTACCTGAAGTCGTGCCCGGGACGGTCCTGTACGAGCTTGATCAGGCTCTCGGGCTTCTTCATGTGCTTGAGGATGCGCTTGGCAATATCCATGTTCGGGACCTCGTTCCCAGAGCCGATGTTGATGATGTCCCCGGGCTTGCCCTTGGATAGGACGAGGTCTATCGCGCTGCAGTTGTCCTCGACGTGTAGCCAATCCCTGACATTGGTGCCCTTGCCGTAGATGGGCAAGGGCTCGTTCCGCAGGGCTTTGATGATGAGCACGGGGATGAGCTTCTCCGGATACTGGAATGGTCCGTAGTTGTTCGAAGAGCGCGTCACCATCACGTTCAAGCCATAGGTTCGAACGTATGACCGTGCCAGAAGCTCCCCGCCTGCCTTGCTCGCAGAATAGGGCGAGGATGGGTCTAGGGTGTTTGCCTCGGAGAAAGAACCGGATTCGGTGGAGCCGTAGACCTCATCGGTTGAGATCTGAACGAACCTCTTGACGTCGGTCCTCCGTGCTTCTTCGAGCAAAGTGAATACGCCCAGGACATCGGTCCGGACGAAGTCCTCAGGAGTGGCGATGCTTCGGTCGACATGGCTCTCGGCGGCGAAGTTGACTACGGATTCGCAGCCCTTCATTGTCTTCTTGACAGCCTCCTTGTCGCAGATGTCCCCCTTGACGAAGGTGATCTTCTCCTTGACCTCCTCGAGGTTCTCGAGTCTGCCTGCGTAGGTGAGCTTGTCGAGGACCACAATCTCCGTACTAGGATGGTTCTTGAGCATGTGCCTCACAAAATTGCACCCGATGAAACCCGCGCCGCCGGTTATGAGCATCTTCATTTTCGATTTCCCCCCTTGCGCCACAGGTAGCCTATGCTCAGGTCGTTCCACTCGAGCCTGTACTCGTCCGGCTGCTTGTAGTTGTAGAGCTCTGTTGGCGTGTTGACGACCCAGATCTCGTGGTCGTCGAGGGGCGTGAAGCCGTGGTACACGAACGGTGGTATCTTGATGAACTTCGGCTCCTTCTCCCAGACCTCGATCTCCTGGAGGATTCCTTTGGTCTTGGAGCCGTCCCGGGCGTCGTACAGAGCGATGAGCGCGTTGCCCCGGATGGGCACGAAGTGGTCCCACTGGAGCTTGTGATAGTGCCAGCCCTTGACGACGCCTGGCTTGCAGGTTGTGAGATAGGTCTGGCCGAACTTGTCGAACTCTGGCCAGTCTGAGCGGAAGATCTCCATGAGCCAGCCACGGTCGTCAACTATGCGCCTGAGGGGCTTGACGACGATACCATCGATGACACCCATCTTCATCATGAGCATCATGTTCCGCGAACATCCTGGCGGCATATTAAGGTGATTGATGCAAGCGGACTTCCCAATGATTCTGGATTGAACGGTCCCAGGCTACTGCATCCGACAACAACTGTTATCAATTCGCTCCATAATATTGAATCCGTGGCGACCGAAGGGGTAGATGATCCGCTCGGCACTTCATGTGATTCGGAGTCCTCGAAGCGCCGGGTCTTCACGATTGGGTATGAAGGTCTATCAGAGGCGGAGTTCTTAGGCGTGCTAGTGACTGAGAGGATCTGCAAGCTCGTTGATGTGCGGGATGTGGCCTTCAGCCGAAAGCCCGGGTTCTCCAAGACTCCGCTGTCCAAGATGCTAGAATCAAGCGGGATTTCATACACGCATCTCGAATGCCTTGGATCGCCCAAGAAGACGCGATCGGAATACAGGCGGACGAGTGATTTCAGAGCCTTCTCCAGGGCTTACCTGGAACATCTTGCCCTCCAGTCCGAATCGATGAGCAAGCTGGTGTCGATTGCTTCTAGGATGCCGACTGCGATAATGTGCTTCGAGAGAGACCCGGGCAAATGCCATAGGAGTCTCATCGCTTCGAGGATGAGATCGATGGGCTTCGAGGTGAAGGACCTCTAGTCGTCTTCGGGATTCTAAGGATGGAGATTCGCCTTGCGCTGACCTGTGGCACTTGTGCTTCTCACGAACGAAAAGCCTCTTATCCCTCCAAGCGCTCCCTTGTGTGCTCAGGTGGGCTCGATTGTCAGGGAACAAGAGGCTCCTCGTGATAGGCGCGTCCGGCCTCCTCGGCAGCAAGCTGATGGCTGAGGCCAAAGTCAGGTACTCCGTAGTCGGCACATGCAACCCCGAGTGCGACGGGAAGAGCGACTGGCGCATGGAATCCCTGGACATCGGCTCGAAGGACGAGGTCGAGCGGCTGTTCGAGAAGACGAAGCCGGAGGTCGTGATCCTCACAGCGGCGATGACCAACGTGGATGCGTGCGAGACGAACCCGCAGATGGCGAACAGGGTGAACGCAGCAGGTCCTGGGCTGGTGGCGAGGGAGTGCAAGCGTCTTGATTCAAGACTGATCCATGTCTCGACGGACTACGTCTTCGACGGAATGAAGACGAGGAAGTACACCGAGGAGGACTTGCCAAGACCCATTTCTGTTTATGGTTCGAGCAAGCTCGCGGGAGAGAAGAACGTGCTGTCGACGCTCCCGGAAGCGGTTGTTGCCAGAACTGCGGTTCTCTACGGCTGGAACCCGATTGAGAACAAGGACAACTTCGTCATGTGGACTCTGAAGAAGATGCGTGCGGGGGAGAAGGTCACGCTCTTCAAAGATCAGTGGATCTCGCCCACACTCGCGGACGACTTGGCGAAAGCGCTCGTGCAGCTCGCTCAGGGAGATGTGAGGGGGGTTTACCACGTCGCTGGTCCCGATTGCCTCGATAGGCCCTCGTGCGGGAAGCTCATCGGCAAGGTGTTCGGTCTCGACGAGAGACTCGTGATGCCCGTGCCTTCGAGCTCTGTGTCCCTTCCCGCCAAGAGGCCGAAATACTCATGTCTGGATGTGTCGAAGGTCGAAAAGCTGTTAAATAGGAAGATGGTTTCTTTCGAGGACGGTCTAAGGACGATGAAGGCACAGGAGTTGAGCAAGAGATGAAGGGCTTGGTGCTGTCAGGAGGGTACGGCACGAGGCTGAGACCGTTGACCCATACGGGTCCGAAGCAGCTTATACCGATTGCGAACAAGCCGAACAT
>Ga0315291_10009027_pt1 | contig 12228 bp, 10 predicted proteins | sample YL17G12_20_MG_FD_203070 | JGI IMG/M metagenome (GOLD analysis project Ga0315291, IMG submission 203070) | Sediment microbial communities from Yellowstone Lake, YNP, Wyoming, USA - YL17G12_20 | ecosystem: Environmental > Aquatic > Freshwater > Lake > Sediment | place: USA: Wyoming | collected...
CCTCGTCTGCGCGGAGATGCAATATAGCATCGCAAAGGTGCGGGCGCGCGTGAGCCATCACCCGCCCGTGCCCGCGGTGATGGTGACCGGCCACGAGCCGGGCTCGCTCAACGGCATCTCCGTGGTCGGCCCCGGTACGTTCCTGAGCGACGTGCTTGACGCGGCCGGGGGCCGGAACGTCTTTGCCGACCTGCACACGAGCTACGCGGTCGTCAGCAAGGAAGCCCTTCTGGAGAGGGCGCCGGAAGTCGTGATCGAGCTGCACGGCGAGGGCTCGGACCAGCGCGCCCGGCAGGAAGAGGCCCGGCGGCTCTGGCAGGGCTTGGCCCCGCTCCCGGCCGTGAGGGACGGACGGGTCCACGTCCTCGAGGCGACGTACGCGATGATCCCAGGCCCGCGGGTCGCGATGCTGGCCGAGGGGCTGGCTGCCATCCTGCACCCGGAGGACGGCCAGTGACCGAACCGCTGCTCAGCGTGCACGGCTGCTCCTTCCGCTACCACGGCGGCGACTTCCGGCTCCAGGACGTGAGCCTCGACGTATACCCCGGGCAGGTCGTGGGGATCGTCGGGCCGAACGGCTCGGGCAAGAGCACGCTGCTGCGCGTCATGGCGGGGCTCCTTCCGCCGGACGCCGGCAGCGTGCGCCTGGGCGGCGCGCCCATCCGCTCCATGGGCCGCCGGCAGGTCGCCCGCAGACTCGCCTTCCTCCCGCAAAGCCCGGAGACTTCGTTCGGGTTCGCGGTCCGCGAGGTCGTGGCGATGGGCAGATACCCGCATCTGGGCGCTTTCGGCTTCCTCACGGAGAGGGACGTCGGGATCGTCGAGCGCGCGCTGGTGGAGACGGCATCGGTCCCGCTCGCCGGGCGCAGCTTCGTCACCTTGTCCGGCGGCGAGAGGCAGCGGGTCCTCATCGCGAGCATCATCGCGCAGGAGCCTTCCGTCATGCTTCTGGACGAGCCGACGGCGGCGCTCGACATCCATCACGCCGCCGAAGTCCTGGACCTGCTCTGGGCCCTTTCGCGGAAGGGCATTGGCGTCGTGGCCGTCACGCACGACTTGAACGCGGCCAGCCAGTTCTGCGACCGTGTCGCGCTGCTGTCGTGTGGCGGCGTGGCCCGTACGGGCACGCCGGCCGAGGTGATGGATCAGGCGCTGCTGTCCCGCGTCTACGGGGCGGACGTGCGCGTTCTTCGGAACCCCGTGACGTCCACGCCGCTGGTCATCGTGCCCGGGAGGACGGCGCATGACGCGAGCTAAGGGCTACCTGAGCGCAGGGCACATGGCGGTGATGCTCAGTGGGGCGGGCCTATTGTGGCTGGCAATCGGGCTCGGTTGCCTCTTCTGGGGGCAGGTGAGTGTGGCCCCGGGGGACGTCGTCCGCATCCTTACCGGCGGAGAAGCCCCGGCTCAGGACGTGAACATCGTCCTGATGCAGAGGCTTCCGCGGGTGCTGCTTGGCCTGCTCGCCGGCGGGGCGCTCGGAGTTGCCGGCGCCGTCTTCCAGGCGCTCCTTCGCAACCCCCTGGCGACGCCGCACACGCTGGGCGTGTCGGCGGGAGCAGCGCTGGGCGCGGTCCTCGCCATCGCGCTGAACCTGGAAGCCCCCCGCGCGGGCCCGTTCACCTCCGTTCAGCTCTTTGCACTGGCGGGCGCGCTCGTTGACATCGGCATCGTCTACCTGCTCGCGCGGCATCGGGACGTCTTCTCCCCGCTCAGGCTCCTGTTGGCGGGCGTGACGCTCGGTCTGATCTCGTCGGCGCTGATCATGTTCGTGCGGTTCATCTCGGACCCTCAGAAGCTGGTCATGGTGGACCGATGGCTGATGGGCGGGCTGGACGTGCAGGGCTTCCGCAGCCTGGCGGCCGTGCTGCCGCTCCTGGTGCCGGCCGTGCTCATTCTGTTGACGGAGGCCGACGCCATGAACCAGCTCAGCCTGGGCGAGGAGATGGCCGCCGGGCGCGGTGTGGACGTGCCGAAGGTGCAGGCGGAGGCCTTCCTTGCCGGGTCCGTGCTGACGGCCGCTATCGTGTCCGTCGCAGGCCCGATCGGCTTCGTCGGGCTGATCGTGCCGCACGTGCTGCGGGGCATCTTCGGGCCGGATCACCGTGCGCTGCTGTTCCTCTGCTTCTTCGGCGGCGGCATCTTCCTGGCGGGCGCTGACACGGTGGCGCGCTCGGCCTTTGCTCCGTCGGAGCTGCCGGTGGGCGTGCTCACCGCGATGGTGGGCGGGCCGTTCTTCCTGGTCCTTCTCGTCACGAAGATCCGATAGCCCTCCGCGGGAACCGGCTTCCCAGCCCGTGCACCTCGCTGTACAATGGCCCCGATGCTGGAAGGCCATGCGATGTCGCCGCGAGCGGTTGCCCCTATCTCAGGGAGCCCTCGATGAGTGGCCAGGAGGTGCTGTTCGCAGTCCCGGAAGGCTACGTCGCGCGCGCGTGCCGCGCGCCGTTGGAGCCGGGGCTTGCGCGTTCGCTTGAGCTTCTCCTCGGGCACAAGGGGGAGCCCTGGCTGGCGGACATCAGGGCCCGCCTAACGGAGCGCGGCCTCGACGTGTTCGCCGTCGCCTTCCAAGCGGGCGAGCCCGTGGCCCACGCCTGGCTCGGCTCCTCTCACGCCTGTCCGGAGATCGGCCTGATCGGGCACGTCTACACCGTCGAGACGCACCGCAGGCGCGGCTTGGCCGGCGCGCTCCTGACCGCGCTGCTCGGCCAGTTCGACGAGTGGGGCGGGCGTTGGGCGCAGCTTGGCAGCGGCAACGAGGCGGCGGCCAGGTTATACCGGCGCTTCGGGTTCCGCGACATCCTGGTGAAATGCAGGGGCGAGCCCGGACGCGAACACAGGATCATGTTGCGCGGCGGCGACGCGGACGGCGCCGGCGAGGCGTACCACCAGACATCCGGGCGCTGGAAGGTCGAGCGGGTCGAGCGCCGGCACGGTGCCGCCCTGTGTATGTTTCTGAACGCCGTGCCCGGTTCTGCCAAGCTGCCTGCGCTCGGGATAGACGCGGGCGACGAGGCCGAGCACAACTTGCTCGACGCGTACGAGGCGCAGGAGCGTGGGGAGGGCTGGGGCAGCGTGCTGACTGATGCGGCGAACGGCCGGCCGCACGGGCTGGCGTGGTCGAGGGGCGGCTCCGTCGAGGTCTACGCGCCCCGAGTGGGGCCGGAGGTCCGCCGGATGCTTGCCGCGCGAGCGTCGGCCCAGGACGCACCGTGAGGAAGGAGCCGGGAGCCGTGATACAGACGTCTCGCGAAGTGGTGCGCGCCGCCCTGCGCTTTCAGCGCCCGGAGCGCCTGCCCGTCCGCATGGCCTGCTTCGGCTGCGACGACACGGCGTGGATCCCGTGGAAGCCGGCAGAACGCTGGGAGGACGGCACCAAGACCGACGAGTGGGGCTGCCGCTGGGACCACACCCATATGGCGAACATGGGGCAGCCCAAAGGCCACCCGCTGGCCGACGTGTCGGAACACGAGAAGCTCGTCGTCCCTGACTACGACCAGGATTGGCGCTACGAAGGCTGCCAGGAGGCGCTCGGGGCCGCCGAGGAGGAAGATCGCTACACGCAGGCGGGCATCTTCATGATCCTCTTTGAGCGCATGCACTCCGTGGCAGGTTTTGAGAACGTTCTCGTGGCCTTGCTCGCCGACCGCGAGAACGCGGCCGCGCTGGCGGACAGGATCCTTGAGGCGCAGGTCAGCCTCGTGCGCAACCTTCAGGAACGTCTCGGGCGGCGCCTCCATTCCTTCAGCATGACCGAAGACTGGGGTACGCAGCAGGCCGCGTTCATCTCGATGCCGCTCTGGCGCGAGTTCTTCCTGCCCCGCTACCGGCGCCTGTTCGACATCATGCACTCGGGCGGGCAGGACGTGTGGGTGCACTCCTGCGGGAAAGTGAACGAGATCATCGAGGGCCTCGTCGAAGCGGGCGCGGATGCGGTGAACCTTCAGCAGCCGCGCGCCCTCGGAATCCACGAGATCGGCCGGCGCTACCGGGGCAGGATCACGTTCGAGTCGCTCTCGGACATCCAGGCGACGCTGCCGACAGGGGATGCCGAGGCCATTCGCCGCGACGCCTGGGAGCTTGCCGAGCACTGGATGACGAAGCAGGGGGGCTTCGTGCTGAGCGACTACGGCGACGGGGCGGCCATCGGCGCCAGCCCGGCTGCGAAGCTCATCATGTACCGCGCGTTCAGCGAAGTGTCCGCCGAGGTCTACGGCGAGCCGCTGCCCGAGCCCCGGCCCGCCGCCCCGTGAGGTGAAGGCGATGCGCTGGCTTCACCGATCGTTGTAGCGCCCCAGGCGCAGCCCCTCGTCCACAAAGAAGCGGTACGTCTCATACTCGCAGGTCGTGGGGATCGAGTGGTCGGAGTGCAGGATGTAGCCGCTGCCTTCCATGACGACGGGGATCTTGGCCTCCAGTTCCCTCTGTATGGCCTGCCGGTTGTTCGCCACGAGGTTGCGCGCGTCCAGCCCGCCGCAGAAGGCGATGCGGTCGCCGAAGCTGCGCTTCAGTCTCAGCAGGTCCATGCCCGCCTTGACCTCGATGACTTGGAGGCAGTCCATGCCGGCCTCGACAAGGCCCGGCACGAGCGGCTCGATGTAGCCGCAGGAATGGACGATGACGGGCAGGCCGAGCGAGTGGGCGTAGGCGAACGTCTTCACGTGGCCGGGCATGATGATCTCGCGGTACATGGCGGGCGACATGAACGGGTGCCCCTTGAACCCCATGTCCTCGAAGAACCAGATGCCGTCGGGCTTGCCGGCCTCGGCGAAAAGGATCTCCATGAGCGAGACCGTCAGGTCGGCGTACGTGTTCACCATGTCCTTTACCCAGCCAGGGTCCAGGGCCATGCCGACCAGCATGTGCTCGTGCCCGCAGAGAGGGTGCAGGAGTTCGAAGACGTTCACCCCGGCCCAGCAGAAGAAGCGCTGGGCCTGCGCGTTCCACTGCTTCGCGTCCCTGTAAGCGTCGAAGTTGATGCGCCGCCGCTCGGGCCTCAGGAGCAGCTTGGTCTTTGCTTCCCACGCCGGCCGTTCTTTGACCATGAAGTCCACGTGCTCAGGCGTCGCGTCGTGGAGCTTGTGTCGGCGCAGGAGCGCGCCGTTCCCGTCGCGCGTCAGGATGGTCTCAGCTGTCTCCTCGACGACCTGCGGCACGAAGTCCAGGTCCGCCACCATGTTGAAGCACCAGGACGTTCCCAGGTCGAAGCCGAAATGGGCGGCGAGGTCTTCGCTCGGTTTCAGGTGGCCCTCGGCCGTCCACTTCTTCTGTGTATCGCCCCAAAAGCTCTCGAAGAGCCCGATCCTGTCCACGGGTTCTCTTCGAAGGATGCGGCCGACCCTTTCCACGCTCGTCAGCTCACGCATGGCTCTGCTCTTGATGCTTCGATGGACACGGTGGCAGCGAAACGCAAGTCGTCCGGTGGGCAGGGCGGCCCTACTGCGCGTACCTCCCCATCAGGCGCGCCTCGGCGAGGACATGGCCTTTGATGGCCTCTTCGAGCTGCTTCTTGTTGAACCCGCCCGACATGCTGAGTTCCTCGTCGAGGGCGTACAGGCGGAAGACGTAGCGGTGCCTCTCGCCCTTGGGCGGACGCGGGCCGCCGTAGCCGGTTTCGCGGAAGCCGTTGACGCCCTGCACGGCCACGACCGGCCTGCTCACGTTCTCCCCTTTGGGCACGCCTTCGGGCAGCGCCCGCGTTGTGGCGGGCATCTCGCAGATCAGCCAGTGCACGAACGGGCCGAGGGGCGCGTCCGGGTCGTCCACGATGAGGGCGAAGGTCACGGCGCCGTCCGGCGCTTTGTCCCACGCAAGCGGCGGCGAGACGTTCCGGCCGTTTCTCGTGTAGTCCGCGGGGATATCCCCGCCGTCCTCAAACGCGGGGCTCGTCAGCACCATGTCGCCGGCGGCCGGCGCGGCCGGCGGCTCCTCCGCCTTGGAGCAGGCCGCTGTCCAGAGCGCCATGCCGCCAGCCAGGGCGGCCGCTGCTGCAAGTCCGAGCACGCGTTGTCTTGTCATCTCTTCTTCCTCCACTCTCGGCCCTAAGTCCAAGCCGGCACTCATTGTCGGCCTACCCGCATTGCGTGTCAAGGCGTTACCGTCCTTGGGCCTTCACTCCTCGGTACGGCTCCTGTTTCGCTATCTCGCGCGCCGTGCCGATTCGCAGGCCTCCCGCGACCCCCGGGTCGCATCCGCCGGCTGAGGGGTCGGGGCGCCCTGCCGGGGTGTGGCCAGTGCAAAGTCCCGAGTCGGGAGTTGGGCCTGGCAGCCTCGGGGTAACATGACCTGCCAAGCAGTGCTTACGTTCTAAGGTATTTGTAATAGCAGTGTTATGACAATCTGGGTTCGCTTCTTCAACGGCGCTCTGACGGGAAGCGGCCGGACGAGGACGACCGTCTGCACGCGGCGTAACGTGTGGAGACGGGCTGCTTTGTGACAATCTGGGTTCGCTTTTTCAGCGGCGTTCCCACGGGGAAGAACCGGCCGGGCACGGCCGGCGCCACGCCGGGGCAGGACGCGGCGTCTCGCTCCGCCGGCGATGTGCTCGCGGCGACGGGACCTCCGGCTCGGATGCGGGGCAGACCATGCGGCCACTCACGTTCCTGCCTCAGCTCAGATGGAAACCACGTGCCCATGTTTCCGGTTATACTCGTTCTCTGTATTCCAGTCAAGGGGTTAGCTCAGGCCGGCGCGGGCGTTCGCCGCCTTCGGCCAGCCCGCGTCGGCTTCAGTTTGGCAGAACTGAATGGCCCTGGTAGTCTTCGTGCGCCGTTGCGCATCCCTGGACCTCCGCCTATACTACGAGGCCCATTTCCGCTTTCACGAGGTGCATTGCGACATGGCAGGCCCCGTCATCCGCAGGATCAAGCAGGGAAGCCCGAAGGTGCGGCTCTTTATCAGCGATGGCAGCGAGCGGTCGGACTACATGCCTCAGCGGCAGGCGCTGAAGCTTCTGGGCGCCCCGCACAGCGGCGTCAACCTCATGTCGTGCTGCTACCCCAGGCAGACGTTCTGGCCGGAGCGGCGCCTGTTCGGCCCGGACGTGCCTCACTACCGGCACTCACCGAAGGACGGCACTGAGGGCACGCGCCTGAAGGACCTAAACGAGTGGACGGACGGCTACTACTCCTTCGAGATCGACGATCCCGACACCGGCGTGCTGGAGCAGGTGGCCGACGTGCGCCGCTACGGGCAGGAGCCGCGGCTTACAGTGACGGCGGACCTCGACACCACGGACGCGGAGCTTGAGCGCATGGCCTCGGTGTTGCGTCCGTTTGGCCGCATGCAACTGCGTCTGAACCACGAGGCCAACGGCTGCACCTGGTTTCGCTTTGCGCGCAACGTGGGGGAGGTCCAGGGCGAAGCGCAGCAGAAGCTCTACTACGACATCAGCCAGTTCTTCATCCGCGCGCACCACGTCTTCCGCGACATCGCGCCGAACGTGACGTTCGTGGCCTGTTACAACGGTCCTGGCGAGCGCGCCGCGCGCGGGGAGATCGCTCCCGGCGAGCTGCCGTGCATGAGCCTGCGCGAGCTCGGCCTCATGTACCTGGTGCCCGGCATCGTCTGCTCGCTCGACCAGTACGGGTCCCTGCACTACGGGTGGCCGGGCCACACCATCTCGGACCCGCCCATCATCGGCAACGTTACCCACGCGGAACACGTGGCCTTCGCCCTTACGCCGACAACCCTCTGCAACGGCGTGGTCACGCTCTTCTGGCGCGCCATGTGCCAGATGCGGGGCGACCAGGTGCGCGTGGACCTGGGAGAGCTGAACTTCGATGAGAACATCCACGGCCCGCAGATACAGGCCCACCTCGTTCACGAAGCCTACGACTGGATCCGGCAGCATCCTGAGATCGTCGGCAGCGTCACGTTCTACGAACTCACCGACATGGGCGGGCTCGGCCTCTTCCGGCAGCGGCGCTACGGCGACCTCGACGACCTCAAGACGACCATCCTGGCGGATGTGTACAAGCGCATCATGCAGTGGGAGGAGTTCAGGCACCCCTGCGTGCAGCTCGATCCCCTGCTGCGTGGGGCGAAGTCGGCAGCGCTTGTCTGGCGCTCGAGCGTGGACGCCGAGGGACTGGAGCTGGCCCTGGAAGGACGCGAGGCGCGCCAGGTAGACTTCCGCGAGAAGTACTGGCGTCGGGTCTTCGTGGCGGCGGCCGACGGCTCTGAAACCTGCATCCACTCCAGCGCGCAGAAGCTGAGGCTCCGCCGCGGCACAGAGAGCATCAAGCTCTTCGCCCTGCCTCCGGACGGCAGGGACAACTCGCCGGACGGCTTCCGGGCGACCGTCCCCGTGCCAGTCCTGACGGGCTGATCGCGGCGGCGGCCTACGCGAGCATGTCCTCTGCGACCAGCGAGTAGAGGACGCCGTCCTGCGGCTCGCCCTCGATGACAAACCGCCTGCGCAGGATGCCTTCCTTTGCTGCGCCCAGCTTTTCGGCCACGCGCCGGCTCGCGTGGTTCTCGACCGCGGCCAAGATCTCAATCCGCTGAAGCCCCAGGTCCTCGAACCCGAACCGCGCCACGAGCCTCGCGGCCGCCGTGGCGACGCCGCGGCCTGCGCAACTGCTCCGCACCCAATAGCCTAGGTTCGCACAGCGGCTGTTGCGGTCTGTCCACCTTAGCCCGCAGCCTCCGAGGAAGCGGCCGTCCCGGGCGCCCTCGATGGCGAAGTCGTACGCCTCGTCCTTCTTCCACGCCTCGGGGCGGGAGACGACCCAGGCGGCGCTCTCCGTCCGGCTGTAACCGGGATGACACCACGGCAGCCAGACGGACACCTCGGGTATGGACTCCGACACTGCCTCGAACAGGGCGTCCTCGTCGCCGAGGCGGTAGGCCCGGATACGGACCTGTCCCTCGGTCAGGGCTGTCCGTGTAGGCTCAGTCAACGCCATCCTCATCAGCTATGCGCTCATATCAGTGCGCGCTGGAAACGACTCGCCGCGTTCGGGCCCTGGGAGATCTGGGGACCGACATCCCGGTCGTCGGAGGAGCCGGCGCACCGCCTGATCGGACGCGGCCCAGATGCCGGCGGCCAGTACGAGTATGGGCGCCAGCACGGCGAACCCCAGGTAGGAGCCAATATAGAGCGCCCCGAGCAAGACATATAGAAGTCGGGCACTTGAACCCGCCGGCGCCGTGCCCGAAAGCGCAGCAGTGTACTGCTTCAGACCGGCTGCGCCGCACAGGAGGAACAGGGCGGCAAGCACGACTGCCCGGACCGTGAAGCCGCGCGGGGACCAAAGGCGATCGCTCCGCCGCAACCATTGCCACGCCTTCCCGAGGATGCTCATCGCACTGCCCCCGCCTTCGCCCTGTCCCACATAGGCCCGAGGACTGTGGCGTATAAGAGGACGGCGTCCCCCACTTGGTTGCTGGCACAGTATCGCAGACCTCCCTGCTCGACGGAGGGGAAGCCCGCGAAGTCCAGCGAAGCCCTCAAGGAGGAAAGGAAGTCGCCGTCACCAAAGGCGCTGGCGCCCACGAAGGCCAGGCCGCTGGAACCGGCGCTGATGCCCAGCAGGGGCACTACCGGGCCCGAGTCCACGTCCTGCTCTCCGGGCCACGACGCGGGCCATTCCCGGGCGTAGCCGAAACCGAGGAAAGTGCGCCCCAGCTCCCTTCGCGCACGCGCATACTGCTCCGCAGCGAATCCTCCGTCAACGATCTGCAGACAGTGCGATGCCATCCAGATGGTGGAGCCCTCAGGTCCGTACAGGTGACGCCCCGAGGGAGTGTACATGGAGACGAGGAGGCCGGTCTTGGGGTCCACGAGTTTCGTCTTGGCCGTGCTGACCCAGTCCCGCAGGAACTCCGAATGGTCGGTGCCGTCGAGGCAATCGGCGACGCGGATGGATGCAAGGGCCACGGTGTTGCAGAACGTCCAGCACTCGTTGGGGTAGCTTTCGGCTGACAGGACGGGGCTCTGCTTCATCCGCTCGACCATGGTGCTGACGCGCTCGGCGAGCAAGGGCTTGTAGATCGCCTTCTCCTCCAGCATGCGGCGAGAGGCAAGCACCAGTGCAATCTCGCCGTCCAGGAAAAGGCTTCGCGGAGGGTTCGCGGCGAACTCCCCATCGTGCGCGTAGGGCAAGAGGAAGTGATACACGCCCTGGTCGCGTTCGAGACGAAGGGTCTCGTCAATGATCCGATCCATGACGCCCAGCGCGGTCGCCTTCGACGCGGGATCGCGCAAGCCCATATTGGCGAAGGACCAGACCAGGAAGCTGCGCCCCATGAAGTCCCATTCCGCGTTGCGCACACGCATCTTCCGGACCTCCTCGTCTCTGAGAGCTGGGTCCGTCCAGAGACGCAGGTGCCGGGCAGCCAACTTGCGTGCCAGGGGCGGCACGCCGTGCGCGCTGAAGTATTCGGCCGGCTGCCGAGCGAAGAAGAAGTGGAGGAGTGGCAGCCAGATCGCTGCGGCGATGAACAATGCTGCGCAACCAGCGAGGACGCTTCTGAGCCGAGGCATCCAACGGACTCCGACTTCACGAGGCCCCGGCCCGCGGCAGGCCGGAGCGGCCGGCTTCGCGGAGCCGCTACGAACGGCCTATTCCTCTTCGATCACCTGGTCGTAGAAGCCGACGTAGTCGTCCGGGGTGGCGCCCTCGCGCCACTTGATGGCGTCGCGCGGGTGCACGTTCAGCATGCCCGTGATCATGTACGGGATCCTGAACCCCCACTCCATCTTGCCGTTCAGGGGCAGGAAGTGCTCCTGGATGCACTGGAGCACCGGCCGCAGGTGGAACTTCGGGTTCTTGAGGAAACCGATCAGGAGCTCCAGCGGGCAGTTGCCGGCACCGCGCCCCATCCCGTTGATCGTGGCGTCGAGCCGGCTGGCGCCCAGAATGAGCGCCTCGACAGTGTTGGCGTATGCCAACAACTGGTTGTTGTGGGCGTGGATGCCGATCTCCTTGCCCGTTCCCTCCACGGCCTTCAGGTACGTCAGGGTCAGGTCGCGGATCTGCTCCGAATAGAGGGCGCCGAAGCTGTCCACCAAGTAGATGGCGCTGACCGGGCTCTGCGCGAGCACTTCGAGCGCCTCCTGCATCTCGCTGTCCGGGATGACGGAGACGGCCATGAGCTGCATCACGGTCTCGTAGCCCTTGTCGCTTGCGTCCTTGATCATGTCGAGCGCGGTCGGGATCTGGTTGATGTACGCTGCGACGCGGATGCAGTCTAAGACGCTCTTCTCCTTGGGCAGGATGTCCTCGTGGTAGTCTGTCCGCTCCGCATCGGCCATGGCGCAGAGCTTCAGCGGCGTGGGGTTGTCGCCCACGATGCGACGGATGTCGTCCTCGTCGCAGTACTTCCACGCTCCGAACTCCGCCGGCGCGTAGAGGCGCTTCGAGGCCTTGTAGCCCATCTCCATGTAGTCCACGCCAGCAGCCACGCATGCCTCGTAGACTGCTTTGACGAAGCCGTCATCAAAGCGGTGGTTGTTGATGAGCCCGCCATCGCGCACCGTGCAGTCGAGTACTTTGATGTCGGGCCTGTAGGTGAGCCACGAGCCCTTGGCATGAGCGTCCTTGACGTGTTCCATAGGGGCGCTTTCCTCGCGGGTTGCGGACGACTCCACTATTGTCTCAGTTGGTGCGGCGCATGTCAACGGACGCCGGGCATTGGTTCGCCCCCACTGCCATGCGGTCGCCCGGGCAGGGGTGAGGCGCAAGAGCCTCCCCCGCAGCCCCTGCAGATGCGGCAGGCCCAGCCCCAGCGGGAAGTACCTCCGTGTCCCCCCGCACTTGGGGGGGTACCTGAAACCCTTCCCCTGAGTCAGCCCCGGCTCAGCCCTGGAGCGAGCGCGCTCGTTTCGCAAAACGCCCTCAGGAGGCCAAACTTGGTGCCGATAGGCGCCGGCTCCTCCGACGCGATGCGCCCGCCCAGAGGGTGCACCTCCCCGTGGGCGCGCTCTCCGCCGCCACAGGCCACGGGGTCCGCGCATAGGGAGTGGGACCGTTACGTAGCATACCCGTCCTCTGAGCAGATGTCAAGGGCGGCTCAGCCTGGTTCGTCTCCGGCCTCAGGCGGCCTGCAGGGCATGGGTGAGGCGCGCCACGCCTTCGCAGCCGAAGGGGCTGCCTTAGAGCCTTGCTCTGTTGAAAAGGTCTTGAGATTGGGGTAGCGGATGGGCGATGATGCCGATGCATGAGAGACAGAAGCGTTCGACGTCCCATGACCAAGTCGCCCGTGCGCCTGGCCAGGGAAGCC
>Ga0315291_10009029_pt1 | contig 12226 bp, 8 predicted proteins | sample YL17G12_20_MG_FD_203070 | JGI IMG/M metagenome (GOLD analysis project Ga0315291, IMG submission 203070) | Sediment microbial communities from Yellowstone Lake, YNP, Wyoming, USA - YL17G12_20 | ecosystem: Environmental > Aquatic > Freshwater > Lake > Sediment | place: USA: Wyoming | collected...
CTGCATCGGCTTCATGGCGACGTGCCTCCTGCCGCTGCGGCCGGGGGAGATCATCCGTCCTTACGTCCTGCACCGTAAGAGCGGCATCAGCTTCGGCCACGCCGCGGGAACCGCGCCGGGCCTGGAGAGGGTGTTTGACCTGATGGGCACGTGCTTCCTGCTGCTGCTGACGTGGCTCGCCCTCTGGGCGCGATCCGCCCCGGCCGGCGCGCCGCCTCGTCCCGCCGCTCCGGCCGCCGTCCAGGCCGTAGCGACACCGGCAGCCGGTTCACAGGCGTCCGAACGAGAGAACGGCGAGGCGCGCCTAAGCGAGTTCGTCAAGACCGTGGTCGGCAGGGGCGTCTACTTCGCCGTGCTCATGGCTGTCGGCCTCGGCGCGCTGAGCGCGGCGGCGTTCTTCCCGGCCGCCATGCTCAAGCTGGCGGGGTTCGTCCTCGGCTTCCTTCCCCGGTCGTGGAACGAGGCGCTGGTGGGGCTCGTAAGGTCCTTCCTGCAGGCCCTCGGCTTTCTGAAGAGCCCCGGCCGCGTCGCGGCGGCACTGCTGCTGACCTTCGCCATCTGGTTCTGCTATCCCGTCAGCACGTACAGCCTGGCGCGCGGCTTCGGCCTGCACATTCCTTTCGCGGGCGCTCTGGTCGCCCAGTCGGTCATCACCGCCGCCGTAGCGGCGCCCCAGGCGCCAGGCTTCATCGGCACCTTTCACAAAGCCGCCCAATGGAGCGTCGGCATGTTCGGCGTGGCCACGGGAGATGCAGGCGCCTTTGCCATGATGCTCTGGGCCGTCAACGTCATCCCCATCACGGTGGTCGGGCTGGGGTTCCTCTCGGTGGAGAGGCTGAACCTGCTGCGGCTGGCTCAGGCGTCCCGACGGGCTGCGGATGAGATCCCGGCGGGCGGGGCTAAGAGCCCCTAACAGGACCCCCCGTGGCCGCGACGGAGCGGATCTCGTCGCAGGCCAAGGAGCGAGGGCGACGCGCCTGGGAGACCAAGCCTACTCCGCCGTAGCAGCCGTTGCGGCTGCGAAGGCCGGGTGCGCCGAGCCCGAACGACACAGGCATGCGACGAAAGACGCCCGTCCCCCTGGGTTGCGCCTCGGGCCGTTCCGCCGTAGGCGGACGGCGTCGAGGCTCCTTGCCGTGCCCGACCCGAGCACGTCGCCGTCGCCTCTCCTTGCAGCCACCCGGCCGGAGGCGCAACGCGGCTCGCGCGGGGTCCTGTTAGAGGCTCTTGGCCGCCCGCTACCCCTGGATGGCCGCCTCGACGGTGGGATAGATGTGGATCAGCGTGTGCAACTTCGTGAACCGGAAGACTTCCTCCACGAGCGGTTGCGGATTGACGATCCGCACATAGCCCGCATTGCCCATGGCTGTCCGGAAGGCCCTCATCATCTGCCCCAGCCCCACGGAGCTGATGAACGTGATGTCCGTCAGGTCGAAGATCAGCTTGTAGTGACCCGCGGCCAGCAGCTCGTCCAGTTCGTCCCTCAGGGCATCGGCCCCGATCTCGCGCATCTGGCCGGACATGCGCAGGATCACGGCGTCGCCCTGCTGTTCCTTGCTGATCGTCGCGCCGGAAGCTATTTCTTCGCGCATGTCCACACTCGCAGGTTGGGGGTCAGGTACGCTTGGCTGCGGCCCAAGGCGCATACTTGATCATCGTGATCTCGTTGCCCCTGTCGCTGAAGCGGACCTCGTCCATGTACGCACGGATGAGGGCGAGGCCGCGGCCGGACGTGGCCATCAGGAACTCGTCGGCGGTCGGGTCCGGCACCGACTTCGGGTCGAACCCCTGGCCCTCGTCCGCCACCGAGATGACGGCCTTGTTATCGTCAATGGAAAAGCTGATCGTGACCTTCTTCGTGTCGTCCAGCTCGTTGCCGTGCTTGATGGCGTTGATCGCGGCCTCCTCGAGGCAGAGCTTCACCGCGAAGACAGCGCGCTCGCCGTAGCCCTTGTTCTCCAGCACCGGCAGGATCGCGTTCTCCGCGTGCGCCAGCTCGCGCGGCAGGCTGGGGATGCTGATCTGCTTCTGCTGAGCCTTCTCCAGCAGCAGCTCCACCCCCATCATGGCCACGTCGTCCTCCGGCGCCTCCAGCAGCCGGCCCAGGTGGTCCACCAGTTCTTCGACGCTCAGCTTGCTGTTGTCCCTCAGGTACTGGCGCAGCTTTCTCTGCGACTCGTGCCGGTCCGCCCCCTCGAAGCCCCCCAGCAGGCCGTCCGTGTAGAAGAACAGCCGGTCGTGCTGCTCCAGCTGCATCCCTTTCTGCTCGTACTGCGGGTCCTCGAACATGCCCACGAAGAAGCCTTCCGTATCCAGCGGCGTCACCTCGCCGTCGCGGACCAGGAAGGGCGAGCAGTGGGAGGCGTTCACGTATTGGAGCGTCAGCAGCTCCGTGTCAAGCACGGCCAGGAACGCCGTCAGGTAGTGCCCGGCGAGCGTGCTGCGCAGCATCGCCGCGTTCACGTCGTTCACGATGGTCTTCGGGCTCAGCGTGTTCGCCGCATAGGTGCGGAAGGCCAGCCGCCCCGTCGCCATGATGACCGCCGCCGGCAGGCCGTATCCGGAGACGTCGGCAATGAGGAATGCCACAAAGTTGTCGGAAAGGTTGATGATGTCGTAGAAGTCGCCGCCGACCCTCGTGCCGGGCTTCGTCTGGATGGCGAACTGGATGCCCTCCAGCCCCTTCTCCACGACGGGCTGAAGGCTCCTCTGAAGCTCCCGGGCCACCTGCTCGTCCCGCTCCAGCAGCATGGCCTGCCGCTCCAACTGCTCCGCCAGGACGCGCAGCTCGCGCTCGGTCCGGCTCGGCGTCGTCGGGGCAGTCGGCCGCTCCCGCAACTGGGCGTCCAGGGCCGTCACGCGCGCCTCTGCGCGGCGCAACTGGCCCGTCAGCTCGTGCACTCGCTGCTGCAGCGCTTCGACATCGTCAGGCAAGGACTGGCCATCCTGTGGCAGGTTGGCAGGTGGCTTCTCGGCGCTCGTCATGGTCGAGGTTCTAACACATGGGCGGGCCCGCCTGGGCCGGCCCGTACGGACCTGCTCCGAAGGCCGTCGGTCCAGTGCGGTCGCCGTTGCGCGATTATCGCACCCCGGGCAGTCTAACCGCAAGTGCAGACCCCCCCGGCCTCGAAGCGCTCTGCCCCGCCCCTTCTGCCGTTTGCCCTCTGCCTTCCCACCTCATCCTACGGCCTTCTCTCCGCCCTTCTCCAGCGCCTCGCGCAGCCGCCTCTGGATGCTCTGCCAATGCGTGCCGCGCCAATAGACCTTACGGCAGCCGGCGCAGCGGTAGAACTCGGAGCACGCCTCCTTCACCTTCGGCGGCACCTCCGCCGCCACCTCGTCGAGCGCGGCCCCGGTCAACTCCCCTCCGCAGTCCATGCAGCGCGAGTCGCGCACCGGCAGGTCCAGGGCGCGGAGCACATGGGCGAGCTGCTGCATCGTGGTCAGGCCCAGCGGAACGAACACGCACCGCACGAGGCCCTCGGAGACGGCATAGCGCCCCAGGATGCCCGTGTCACTCGTCAGGAGACAGCGGCCCGCCTCCAGAGCGCGCCGCACCAGTTCGCCGTCCTGCACGTGCACGTCGAACCATGCGTCGTAACCCGCGGCTCTGAGCCAACGGGCCAACCCGCCCAGCATCGCGTCGCAGACGAAAGCCGGCTGTTCTTCCATGCCTTCACCGACCGGTTCGCGGTCCCTGCGCCGGCCGGCAGTCTACCGCAACGGGCTCCGGGGCGCACGGCGATGCCGTGCGCCAGCGCCCCGGTGCTTTTGTGCTTGACACCTCAGAGGGCAGACATTACAGTTCTGAGAACAAACCTCAACCGGCCTGATACCGTTCGGAGGGTTCCCCATGAAGATTGCGTTGCGCAGACGGCTCGCCTTCGTGTCGCTGCTCCCCGGCCTCGCCTTCGCCGCCTGTTGCGTCCCCGCGGGCCGGCCGGCGTCTGCCTCCGCATCCGCGCTCACCCCGGCCAACCACGTCTTCGAGGTCGAGAAGATGGGGCTCAAGCATCTCTGGTCCCAGGAACTCGGCCAACTCACCGCGTCCGCTCCCCTGGTGGACATCTACTGCGCCGGCAGGTACGTCGTGGTGGCCGTGGACAAGGGCGAGGTCCACTGCATTGACTCCGTGAAGGGCACCTGGTTGGCCACGTCTGTCCTCATAGACGCCCCCGAACGGCCCCCGGCTGCTTCCGGCGAGCATCTCTTCTTCGTCGTGCGGGACAAGATCTACACGTTCGACGTCCCCAAAGGCATGCTCAGCAACGGCTATGACCCCCAGTTCGGCCTGTCCGCTGCGCCGGTGGTCTACAGCGGCGACCTCATCCTGTCGGGCACCAACGGCTACATGGCCACGCTGCCCATCGGAGGCCTGGACCAGATACACCTCACTTCGTTGCGGGGGGCCATCTTCTACCCGCCAGTGGTGGTCGGGAACCGTTTCTACGTCACCTCCACCGTCTCCGACACCCTGATGGCCTGGGACATGGAGGGCAAGCGGGAACTCTGGGAGTGGCAGGCTGAGAAGCCGTCGCTCATCTCCTCATCCGTCGCCGTCGGCGAGGGCTCTGCCTATGTGGGCGACAACCGCGGTTTCCTCTACGCCCTGACGGCGGAGTACGGCCAGCAGGCCTGGAAGACGATGCTGGAGGCGCCCATCGTCGGCGAGCCCCGCATCGTGGACTCCAAGCTGCTCGTCCTGACGGACAAGCCGAGCCTCGTCTGCCTCCAGGCCGGCGGTGACCGGCAGGTGCTCTGGACCTACCCCGGCGCCGTGCGTATCCTGACCACCAGCAAGAGCGTGGCCTACGTCCTCAACAAGGACTCCTCCATGGCCGGCGTTTCCCTGGAGACGGGCAAAGAGCTGTGGTACGACCCGCTGCCGCCTGATACCAAGGCGGCGGGCGACCCCGAGAGGCCGGTCTTCTACATCGCCAACTCCGGGGGTTCCATCGCCGCCTTCCAGGAACTCCAGTAGGCCGCCATCTGCGCCCCGTTCAGCGTCGTCCTCAGGTGCGGGCGGCGCGCTGTAGTCCCTCACCAACGAAAAGAGCCCCTGCACGTCAGGGGCTCTTCACCTATGGCTTCCCACCTTCGATGGCAGCACGGTCCGCCGCACCGGCTCATGCCGTTCGCGCGCCGCTGGACGCACGCCGTCCGAAGGTTCCGCTCAGATCCGTCCCCGCGACGCCTATATGTCGCGGCCCTGCACCGTCTTGCGGCCGTTGGCCTTGGCCCGCTCGACGGCCTTGTCGAGCAGTGCGCAGATTGCGCAGTTCAGGGCGTCCAGCACGTCCGCCGAACTCATCAGTTCCTTTGCCTTGATGTAGTTCTTCACCTTCGTCCCCACAACCAGCATCTCCGGCGTTCCGCACTCACCGCACGTCATGGCTCCACCTCCGACGGAAGAAAAGAACACCCGGCGAAAAGGACCGTTGCCCCCCACCTTGCGCGCATGATACTAACAGCAACGGCGCCCCTGTCAAGGGCAAAAATGCCGCCGCAGCGCCGGACCATCTGCCCGCCCGCCGCCCCTGCGGCGGTCACCGAGAGGAGCCTGATAAGGCCGGCGGGGATTCTGACCTGGGCTCCCGGCCGGGTCAAGCCATGCCCGCCCCGATCTGTTCGTCCTGGTCCTCCTTCTCGTTCTCGTGCCGCTTGCCGGAGCCGCCCGGCCGCTGCTATCATGATCTCAGCTGCCGTGCGGGCGGGCCGCCGCCGGCCGACCTCTTCCGCAAGGACCTCCGCTGATGTCGCTCTCCAACGGACGGAGCCGCGCTCTGCCGCCCCTGATTGTCCTGCTGACCCTCCCGGCACTCTCCTCGGCCGTCGCTCAGGACGCAGCCCCCGCGCACCCCGGACAGCCGCCGGTCAGCCTGCGCCACGAGGAGGGCCGCCTGGTCGTCCGCACGCCGTTCTACGAGGCGGCTGTGGCCCCGGACAATGGCGGCAGGATCGTCTCCTTCGTCTTCCGGGGGGTCGAGATAACCGGCCTCGCCCCCTCCGGCCAGGGCGGCCTGATGGAAGAGACCCACACGGCCGACTTCCCGTTCCGGCTCTTGCCGCCTAAGACGACCGAGCGGGAGGTGGCCCTCACCCTCTCCGCCGATGCGGGCAACCTGCGCGTTTGGAAGACCTACACCTTCAGCGCCGACCATCCGTGGCTCGCCGTGGGCCTGACATTCGAGAACCGCTCGCCCTTCCGCCTCATCGGCGATGCCGTTCCCGCCATGCGCGCCCTCGTTCTCCCCGGGGGACTGGCAGGAGCGGACCGGACACTGTACTGCCTGGACCGCGGCGCAGGGGCCGAGACGCTTTCCCCGGACATCTTCCTCTCCGCCGCAGATGCGGCCGACGCCTCCTCGCTGCGCTGGATAGCTGCCGCAGACCCCGCCTCGCGCCGCGCCCTCGGCTTCACCCTCACGCAGGACGGTCCGTTTCCTGCCTGCGGTCTGCTGGCGCCACTCCGCACGGACGCCGGGATCGTCCTCGGCTGGTCATACCCGGCCATCCCCGCTGGCCAGAGCCTGAGCACCACCGTCTGGATCGTGCCCCTGGACGGGTTCGCCGCCGTGGCCGAACTGAACCAGCGCTTCGTGGCGGAGAGCCTGCCCCAGAGCGCCAGCCCGCTCGCAGTTCGCCTGGAGGTGATGGCCCTCCGCGATGAACTCCGCGATGTCTCCGTCATCACGCGTACCTACGACGAATCCGGGGCCGAGTTGGACCCGTGCGACGCACTATTGTTCAATGCTGCGGCGCCCTTCGCCCTCCGTACCGGATCCATCACCTGGCCCGGCCAGGCCGGCAAGCCTGCCTGGCTCCTGCACGAGGTCTACAGTGAAGGGCGCAGGCTCAACCGCGTCGCCGTTCGCCTCGGCCTTGCCGGGGGGATGCCGCCGATCACGCCCGAACCGCCCGCGCCACCGGAGTTCCGGCCCGTCCAGGGGCTGGCGCCCGCAAGCCTGGCCTCGCCCGCGATTCAGCCGGGTGACCGCGCCTTCTTCCTGTGGCGTTTCGACGGCCTGCCACCGCAAGCCCCGCTGGAACGCCTGGAACTAACCATGACGCAGGAGGAGGCCCGGACCGTCTTTCTCGGCCTACACGCCCTCCGCCCCGTCCAGGATCTGCACTTCACCATCGCCGGGGCAGGGGATGTGCCCCCAGGGCGCGCCGGGGCGACGGCTCCGCTCCCGGCCGCTGCGGCCTACGTCTGGCAGGTAGAGGAGGAGGGTGCCGGCCCGGCCCTGCTCAGGCCCGCCGGGAACCTGTCCCTCGACGCCGGCGAGACGGTCTGGCTCGCCCTCACTGCCGACGCGCATCAGCTCAAGCCCGGCGCCTATGCGGCCCGGCTCGTCGTCGGCGCCGGCGATAGCCTCACGCAGGTGCCGCTCGCGGTGGGTGTTCTCCCGCTCGCCCCCGCCTCTCGCGACGCCTTTGCGCTCTGGCACATCCAAGACCCGCCGGCCGGGGCCGAGAGTGGTGCCGGCGTGCTCTCCGAATCCGCCATCTCCCGCCTGACGGACTACGGCGTCAGTTGCCTCACCGTGCCCGTCTCTCCCGACACTGACACGGCCGCCATGGCGACTGTCGGACGGGCTGCGGCTGCGCGCGGCTTGTTGCTGCTCTCGTTCAGCTCCGGCGAGCGAAGCCGGCCACCCGCAGCGGCCTTCCCCGGCAGCCTCCTCCTGCCGAGCCCTGATCCCGTCTGGATACTCGCCGCCGGGAGCGCGTCCCCGGGCGCCGTCCGCGCGGCCGGTGACGCCGGCTACTCGCCCGCTCTCCTCTGCGAGGACCTCCGCAGCATCCCAACGGACATACTCGCCCAGGCCGCCGGCTTCCGGTTCTGGCTCGTCAAGGATGGCTGCGAGGCCGGGCGCGTCCCCCAGATGGTCCAGTCCGGCGCCATGCAGGCCTCTGCGAGCGTCTGGCTGTACCTGGACCTGCGAGAGACGGATTGGCAGCGCGCGGCCACGGAGGTCCGCAGCGCCTTCTGGGCAGCCGCCTGGCAGGGGCTCGCAGGCGCCGCCGTCCGCTGCCCGATGCCCGGCAAAGACGTTGAGCAACAGCCTGTCATCTGGCACATCCTTCGCGACGCCCGCAACGAAGTCGCCCTCTGGCGCTCTGCTTTGGCCGAGCGCACGGCACCGCAGCGCGCCGTGCGGGCCGCCTCCGGCCGTACCGCGGATGCAGAGGAGGTGCGCCGCCTCGCACTGCTCGAAGGCGTTGTAGGCACGGGCGAAACCTGCGACCTTCGCCTCGCCCCCGAGCGCAGGCCCTTTCGCATGCTCTACCGCGTCTTGCCGGGCGACGGCCGGCCTGCGCTCTCGCTGGATGATTTCGAGAAGGCCCGCGCAGACGTGCTCGCCGCCCTGCGCGGGGCTCCTCCTGCCTCTCCCAACCCGAGGGAACATCTCTACTGGCGCGGCATCCCCTTGACCGAGGACGGCCGCGTCCGCTGGGCCATCGTGTCCGGCGCGTCGGACGCCGGCCAGAAAGCGGCCGTGGATCTCCAGCAGGCCCTCCGGAAGGCGACCGGGAGGGAGCTGCCGGTCTCCCCCACCTTCCCCAACCTCCGGGCGGGCGCGCCGCTCCTCGTCTGGGCGCTCGCCGGCACGGCTGAACCTGCGGACTGGCCCGAAGCCGTCCGGGCCGCGCTCGCGAAGCGCCCCACGGACCAACTCGTAATCGTGGACTTGCGGAACGGCCCGACCTTCGCCGCGCTGCGTAACGGCTTCAGCCTGAAGGCCCTGCTCAAGACTTTTCGGCCCGCGCCGGGCATCTACCCGGTGGCGCGCGACGTGCAGTGACGTTTATGGGGCGCACTGTGTGAAGGGCGGAGACCGATGCCCGCTGTCTTCTGCGGAATAGACGTTGGCACTCAGGGCGCCCGCTGCCTCATAGTGCGTGCCGACGGCCGCCCCGTCGGCGCGGGCGAGTGTGCGCTTCCGCCCTCGCAGGCCGCCCTCCCCGAGGGCTGGGCCGAGCAGGAGCCCGGCGCTTGGCTCGCCGCCGTCAGGGCCGCTCTCGCCCAGGCACTCCGCGCCCTGAACCGCCGTCCCCCGTTCCCCGACACGGTTGCCGCCCTGAGCGTCACCGGCACGAGCGGCACGCTGTGCGTCCTCGGCTCCGACCACAGGCCGCTCGTTCCGGCCATCATGTACGACGACTCTCGGAGCACGCGCGAGGCCGCCGCCGTCCAGGAGGCCGGTAGCGCGGTGGCCGGCAAGCTCGGCTACCGTTTCAACTTCTCCTTCGCGCTCCCCAAGGCACTCTGGCTCAAGCGGAGGCGCCCGGAGATACTCGCCCGGGCGGCCCTCCTTCTGAGCCCTGCGGACTACGTTACCGGCTGGCTCACGGGCAACTGGGCCCGCTCGGACCAGACGAACGTCCTGAAGTGGGGGTACGACGTGCTGGAGGACCGCTGGCCCGACTTCATCGAGAAGGACCTCGGCATTCCGCTCGCGCTTCTACCGGCGGTCCAGCTCTCGGGCTCGCGCGCCGGCGCGGTCACGGCGGCCCGTGCTGCCGAACTCGGCCTGCCGCCCGGCACGCCCGTCGCCGCCGGCATGACCGACGGCTGCGCCTCCCAGTTCGCGGCCGGTGCCGTCTCACCCGGCCAGTTCAGCACCACCATCGGCACAACAATGGTCATCAAAGGCGTCTCCGAGCGGCTCCTCCTCGACCCGAAGGGCCGCATCTACTGCCATCGCCACCCGGCAGGCTGGTGGCTGCCGGGTGGCGCCTCCAACGCCGGCGCCGAGTGCCTCGCGGTCGAGTTCGGCGACGAGGAGACCCGGTCGCGGAGCGCCGATGCTCTCGACCACAGCCCCACGGGCCTTGTCGCCTATCCCCTCGTGGGCAAGGGCGAGCGCTTCCCCTTCCACGCGCCCGATGCCAGGCGGTTCCTCATCGGCACGCCGCGTGACCGCGACGAACTCTTCGCAGCGTACCTCGAGGGCGTCGCCTGCCTGGAGCGCCTCGCCTATGAAACGCTCGAAGACCTGGGCGCTCCGGTCGGCGACACCATATCGTCGGCGGGGGGCGGCTCGCGCAGCGACGCCTGGCTCCAGATCCGCGCCGACACGCTGGGCCGGCGCGTGCAGCGCCCCGCACTCACCGGTGCGGCCATGGGAGCCGCGCTCCTTGCAGCTTCCCTGGCGGAATACGGCGTCCTCACCGCAGCGGTCCGCGCCATGGTCCGGGTCGAGCGCGCCGTCGAGCCACGTCCCGACCTCACGGCTGCATACTCCGAGAAGTACGCGCGGTTCAGGGACGAGTGCACCCGCCTCGGCTACCTTACCCGCCCGTGGCCGTCATGACCCTCCTCCCTGCTCTTACTCCTGCTCCTGCTCGTGCTGGAGAACCAGTTGCCAGTTGCCGGTTGATGGTTGTCAGGTGCAGCTCGTCGTCTGCGCGCGGCACCCGTGGCGCGACTCGTCCGTATGCGGCAACCGTCAGCCAACACCTGACGACCGGCAACTGCCGTTCGCCCGGCCTTGATTTTCCGGCTCCCGTCGGCTAAAACGAGGCCGCCCTGACCGGCGTGTGGGCGTCGCAGACACTGCGTGGAAAGGAATCAGCGCATGGCTAAGAAGGCTGAAAAGAGGGTCGTGAACGTGGGCCTGATCGGCTGCGGCTTCATGGGCAAGGCCCACAGCTTCGGCTACCGCAACGTCAACCAGATGTGGGTCCCGCCGGCCAACGCCGTCATGAAGTGCATCGCCGGCACTGAGCCCGCCGACATCGTGAAGGCTACCGCCGAGATGCACGGCTGGCAGGAGTATGAGACCGACTGGCGCAAGCTGATCGCCCGCAAGGACATTGACCTGGTGGACATCAGCACCCCGAACTTCGTCCACGTGGAGATGGCGGAGGCCGCCGCCAAGGCTGGCAAGGCGATCCTGTGCGAGAAGCCCCTGGCGAACGACCTGGCCGGCGCCAAGGCCATGGCCAAGGCCGTCGAGAAGGCCGGCGTGAAGGCCATGTGCGGCTTCACTTACCGTCAGGCCCCGGCCGTTCAGCTCGCGAAGCAGATGATCGAGGCCGGGGAGCTCGGCACGATCTACCACTTCCGCGCCGCGTACCTCCAGGACTGGATCATGGACCCGAACTTCCCGCTCGTCTGGCGCCTCCAGAAGGAGTGCGCCGGCAGCGGGTCCCTCGGCGACCTGGGCGCGCACATCACTGACATGGCGCTCTTCCTGGTGGGCGACATCGCGGAGGTCAGCGGCGACCTGAAGATCTTCATCAGGGAGCGCCCGCTCCTCGCGTCCGAGAGCGGCACCGCCCTCACCGACCGCAAGGGCGGCGCCCAGAAGGGCAAGGTGACCGTGGACGACGCCGTCGTGTGGTGCGCGCGCTTCCGGAGCGGCGCTGTCGGCGTCTTCGAGGCGACGCGCTTTGCCGGCGGGCGCAAGAATTACCATACATGGCAGATCAACGGCTCCAAGGGCTCCATCGGCTGGAACTTCGAGGACATGAACTACCTCGAGTACTGGAAGGACGGCGAGGGCGCCGAGCAGGGCTACCGCAAGGTGCTCGCCACCCATCCCCAAACCCCCAACTGGAAGGCCTGGTGGCCGGACGGCCACATCATCGGCTACGGCGAGTGCTTCGTGAACGAGGTCAAGGAGATGCTGGCGGCCATCGCCGAGGACCGCCAGCCCGTGCCGAGCTTCCGCGACGGCCTCAAGTGCCAGGCCGTCCTCGAAGCCGTCGAGCAGTCGGCGGGGACCCGCAAGTGGGCCGAAGTGCCCGCGGTCTGAGAACCTTTGACACTGAGACAGGGAGCACCACAACATCACAACGAACACGAGGCGGCACAGCACATGCCGTATCGCCGTTCTGACCTGGACGTCGTGCCGTTGCGGTTCGGCTTGCCGCTGACCAAAGGCTCGGCCGTTAGCCGTCTTTCGTGCGCTTCGTGACCTTCGTGGTGAACGAGCCCTGAAGAAGGAGAGAAGACGATGTCAAGGCCTGTGACGCTGTTCACCGGACAGTGGGCGGACTTGAAGCTCCATGAGCTGGCCGAGAAGGCGTCGGAGTGGGGCTACGACGGCCTGGAACTCGCCTGCTGGGGCGACCACTTCGACCCCGAGAAGGGCGCCAAAGATGTCAAATACTGCAACGAGAAGAAGGCCCTCCTCGAAGAGCATGGCCTCCAGTGCTGGGCCATCAGCACTCACCTGGCCGGTCAGCTCGTCCTGGACAACCTGGACGACCG
>Ga0315291_10009030_pt1 | contig 12225 bp, 8 predicted proteins | sample YL17G12_20_MG_FD_203070 | JGI IMG/M metagenome (GOLD analysis project Ga0315291, IMG submission 203070) | Sediment microbial communities from Yellowstone Lake, YNP, Wyoming, USA - YL17G12_20 | ecosystem: Environmental > Aquatic > Freshwater > Lake > Sediment | place: USA: Wyoming | collected...
GACGATTGCCCGAGAGGTAAGGCGGAAACTGGAAGCCATCCTATACTTACCCATCATTACCAGCCGCTACCCACGGCTCCAACCCAAAGGAGTCAAGGCAGCGGCAGAATACCTGCACAAGAAACTGACCGATTCAATAGACACCTGGGCTACCCTTTTCAGTTGGTTATTTGTCCATGCTCTTGGTAAGGCGGTCAATCAAGGGGACTTTGGAGGACAGAGTCGTACGTGGATGGATGAATGGAGAATTGGCAAAACCATCTTGAGTGTGCTGAGGGATTTGGAGCTTGAAGAAACCGCTGCCTGGAGTTCATTGACAGTCATCAAATTGCTCACGGGCCATCAAAGATGGTTTGAGAAGAAGTCATCTGATCAAAAGCAAGCTTATGCGATTTTAGAATCATTGTTGAGGGATGGTGAGGTCCAACAATTCTTACGGGTGAACCAGTACAATGATATTGGGTGGTTCAACAAAGAAGCCTTTGAGGAGATGCTGTGGTGGCTGATGATGGTGGCGGCCTTGACCATCGGCTCTGATCCTCTCCGTCCTGTCAATGCTGTCGTGGAAGAATTACAAGGATGTTACTCAATGATTCAAACATGGCAAAAGGCCGAAGAGAAATCCGAATATCAAGTCGATAAATTGTTTTCCATCCTCCGAGAACAGGAATTTGAGAAACCCCCAGGTTGAGAGATAGAGTTAAGCTAATACCTCTTTCCTCAAGGCCACAGTCGGTTGTTTTGGCTAAAATTGCTCGACTTCAGATGGAGGTTTCCCCGTATTGGTCGCTGAGTTAAAAGATAGTTTTCACATTCTTTTCAAATTTAGCATTGACAACCAATCGTATTATGCCAATAATATTGCGTAAACTTTTCACCTGAAAAATGAGCGAGGTGTCTGGAGGCCACAGAGGATAAGACAGAAAAGAGGGTGTATTTATTTATTATTTAAAGGGGATATTTGGACCGTTATTTCAAAACGTATATCACGGTTACTTCGGAATAGAAGAGGACATTTCTAGCCGTAGAGTGATGTAGATTGAGAAACAGATTAAGAAATAATCAAGATAGACATTGGAATAATGGGGCCTAAATCATGCCATTCAAGATTTAAAAGAATTTGCAGAAAGCCCCTTATTGTGATTTATTCAGGAATATCAAAAATCAAAATCTAAAACCAAACCTATCCAAGGACAGAGATTCGTGAAAGTGATTGAGAAAGAGATCCAAATCCCGCGAAAGAAAAGTCCTGGTGATATTTTAACTTATTTTGAAGAAAATGTTACCGATGCATTGCCGCCAGGCGAGATACCGGTTCGTTTCGTTATCACCCGAACGGAGGACGACTTCTTTTTCTGTGAACTCGCCGTTCTGAGCGAGATTAGCAGCTCCATATCCCTTCCCAGGAGCTCGATCTTTGACTTCCGCAGGCGTAACCACGAAAGCATCGAAACCTTCAATGTAATCTTTATCGTCCCAACGGGGGTTGGCGCCGAGATCGGTGGCCACTCCGGGGATGCGGCTCCAGTAGCCAGATTGCTCGCCGCATGCTGTGACACACTCATCACGCATCCCAACGTGGTCAACGCCGCCGATATTAACGAGCTGCCCGAAAATGCTCTCTGCATCGAAGGAAGCGTATTGACGGGTTTGCTGATGGGGACGATCGGCCTGCAACCGGTCCGTGCCAATCGCCTTATCCTCATCATTGACAAACATCTGGATCCAACGTTTGTCGATATGGCGGTCAATGCAGCCTCCGCTGCCCGAGCTGCCTTCGGCCTTAATTGCCCTCTTGTGGTAAAGCAGCAGGAGAGTTTTTTGATGAAATCTCAATATGCGAACTCAGGGCGGGCCGTCGGCATTATCCAGGGGCTCGAGACTCTATGCGATGTTCTACTTGAGCATCGGGCGCATTACGATGCTGCAGCCTTGACTTCCTTGATCCAGGTTCCCGAGCATTTTCATAGTGAATATTTCAAATCCGAAATCGAGATGGTCAATCCCTGGGGTGGCGTTGAGGCCATGCTAACGCACGCCATATCGCTGCTCTTCAATATTCCAACAGCACATGCTCCCATGATGACCTCTAAAGAAATTCAAAACCTTAAGCTAGGGATCGTCGATCCCCGGAAATCATCGGAGACGATCTCATCGACATATCTATATTCTGTTCTCAAGGGGCTTCACCGGAGTCCACGCATCGTGCGTGATCCCCCGGCGTTTGGGCAGGTAGGCCTTTTAACAGTTTCACAGATCTCGTGCCTGGTAATCCCGGATGGATGTGTTGGCCTTCCCACTCTCGCTGCGATCGAGCAGGGTATTCCTGTGATTGCTGTGAAAGAAAACCGGACCAAAATGAAAAACCATTTGCCGAGCCTGGGATTCCCATCCGGCAAGCTCTTTATAGTGGAGAATTATCTTGAGGCTGTAGGTATCGTGAATGCCCTGAAAGCTGGTATCTCAATTGATTCGGTACGCCGACCTCTGGCGCATACCAACGTACATCCAGCCTTCCTATCCGAGGCCTGTTCAGGTGAAGATAACCTGCGTTGAGCTTGCTGACTCAACGCAATATAACCCCTCGGCTGTAAGCCTATTACAACGCCAACGTCGTCCGTTCGGATTCCATGGGCCAACAGAGAAAGAGTTTATCGCAGAAGATACGAAGCTATGGACCGTTTTATTGTTTTTATCGAAGAAGAAGATGAGATTACGAACTTTAAAAAACGATTTCCAGGATATGAATTTACCTTTGTGGCGCTCATCCGCTACCGGAATGAAGTTGTCCTCCTCGATCGGAACGATATCAGCCAAACAATCTCGCAGTTACAAACGCTTCACAGGCAACGCCCCTTTCAAGGAGTCATTAATCCACGCGAGAAGTTTGTAATGGCATCGGCCGCAGTGAGTAAGGGGCTTGGCCTTTCCCCGATTATTGACGATCCGCTACGGGTGCGGGACAAGCACCTCATGCTCAAAACGATTGGGCAGCAATTGCACTGCGCGCATACCGAGGTTATGCTCACCGACTTTCCAAAGAGTGTTCTTGATGCCATTGGCGTCCCGTGCGTCATCAAGCCTCGCTTTGGCGTCAATAGCATGTGCGTTCTCCGTATTAACAACCGATCTCAGCTGCGTTCGGCAGTCGTCAAACAGCAGAAGCTGTTTGCCCGAATCACAAGGGAGGATTTTGGCGGATACGATTTTGAGAACAAGGATTTCGTTATGGAGTCGTTTATTGGAGGGACTGAGCACACCATTGATTCTTTGGTTCGAGATTCAGAGGTCATTCTACAGATCATCTCCGACAAGTTACCTATGACACCTCCGTACTTCATTGAAATGGGCGATGTGATGCCGAGCCAACTTCGGGAAGAGGAACAGGGCAAGATCTTGAACGCGGTTGCCCAGGCGAATGCACTGCTCGGCATGAGGAACGGTTGGACTCATACGGAAGTTAAGCTTTGGCACGGTGAGCCTTACATCATCGAGGTAGCTGCGCGAATGGGGGGTGGGTACTTTCAGCAGATGATTCAAGAAGTCTATGGGGTTGACCGGATTGAACTACTTATGTCGGTCATGAAGGGCAGGGACATACTGCCTCTTGGGCCACCTCGGAAGGTCGTCATCGGGAAGCGGATCGTCGGATACGGAGCCAAGTACGTGTGGAGGATGGATGGTCTCGACAAGCTAAGGAGATCGAGCGGCATCTCTGTGATTGGGTGCCAGCTCAATACCAATGGACGGGGCTTGATCGTGGGGCCGCCTTATGGATATCTCAACAGTTTGTTCGAATACTTTGTCTTCGGGGAGACGGCCCAACAGGCCCTTTCAACGCTCGAGGAGATGGAGCAGTTAATGATGGTACATGCGATTACGATCCCCTACAGACTTTTCCTCATCCATGATTGGCTGCAAAAAATGATTAACCGTCGAAAGCCGGTCCTGATCGCACACCTTTAAAAATCGGTATGATGCAAGATCTGCAAACGATCCTTAATAACGGTTCGATAAGGGGTGCGTAAAAAATGGGAAGGGGACGAAATAAGACAGATGTTATTAACAGGACGTGAGATCTATCGAACGGGATTGCTTCTCGCCCATGTACACCACCAAAGAAAGCAGAAGAAGGCACACCGCGAACGAATGTTGCGCCGTCTTCTTACACACGCCTATGCAAAGGTACCCTACTACCGAGAACTGTTTGATAAACAAAAGTTGAGACCATGGCAGGTGAGGATGATTGAAGAACTCAGCTTGCTACCAATTACGCGCAAGAGCGATCTGCGTGAGCGGCCTCTCTCTGAGATTTTATCAAATGGCACCGATGAACGGAGGTTGATCAAAAGAGAGACCCATGGCAGCACGGGCGAGCCTTTTATGGTATACAGAACCTGGATTGAAGAACGTCTGTTACAGTTCGTACGACGGCAGGCGATGAGCCACATCGGTATTGGTGCAACGGATAGGAGTGCCAAACTCATGTCCGTGAACCGAATCTCATCCAACGATAGGAATTCTTTCCACAGGTTAGCTGAAACACTGGGCTTATTCCAGGAAATCCCCATCGACTGTCTGCTGGAGCCAGAGGAGATTGCAAAGATCCTTGCTCGTACGCAGCCCAATGTGCTGATAGGCTATCCGGGGGTTCTCGTCGAGGTAGCCGAGGTGGTGAGAAGACGACCTACGCTCGCCATTGCACTGAAGACCATAGTTACCGAGGGTGAGATTCTAACCCCTGTCGTTCGGCGGCACATTTCGCAAATCTTTAAAGCACCGGTTTACGACAGCTACGGTGCGCACGAGATGAACCTCATCGCTTGGGAATGTGGCATCGAGCCAGGCTATCACCTCTGTGAGGACTCGGTAATCGTCGAGGTGTTGAAAGACGGAAGGCCTGCCAAGCCCGGCGAATCGGGCGAGATCACTTGCACTGCCCTCTACTCCTACACAATGCCATTCATTCGTTACCAATTGGGTGATGTTGTCGTCGTTGGTGAAGACAGGTGCCGCTGTGGCGTCTCAGGACAGAAGCTTCTCGAGGTGAAGGGCCGGACCATCGATTACTTCCGCCTTCCTGAAGGGAGGTTGATTCACCCCTTCGAAATCGTCGACCGGGGACTTTACGAGGAGTGGATCAAACAGTACCAACTTGTCCAAGAAGCTAAGGATAAAATTCGGATCACACTCTCGACCACGCGAATGCCTCATCGTGATGAAATGCTAAGTGTCGAGAAGAGTCTTAAGGATTTTCTGGGAGAGGGTATCCACTTCGAGATCGTCCTGGCGTCACACATTCCGCGCGAGCCGGGTGGAAAGTGTGCGACCTATAAATCATTGGTGCGTCCGCCATACCTCAATGCTTCCTCTGATTTAAAAACATGAGCAGGATAAAAGAGGGCCATCCATAAAAAAGTTGGCCCGATCCAAACAAAATAGCGGAGAGCGCAAAGAGTGTAGTGAAATCTCAAGCTCAGCAGAAAGATTTGGATAGCAGCGATCACCTTTCGAATCAAATTTAATTATGAAACTCCATATGCATTTCCTCTTTCCTTTCTGGTGACAAGGGGAGTATTAATGATAATCCTCTTATTAACTCTTCATTCCGAGACTGTCGAAAAAGCTACCTAAAAGTTTTTTCTTCTCAAACTCTTGGCATCAATGAATGGTTTTTTTTGTTTAAGGAATTCATTTGCTAAATAATTAAAAATGTGGTATTTCTTAACCCGTTCTCAGTGAGGACGATGGTTGATATCCCTTTTTCGGAGAATGGAATGATGGCTAAATATAAGAGTTACGACTACTCCCAAGGTGTCCTGATCCCCATTTCTCTTGAAGAGCAGTTGATGCCAAGGACATTAGAATTTGCGATTCATACTCTGGCAGAAACCAGGGTGAATACTTCGATTTTTGACAGTCGATACGACAATAAGGAGACCGAAGGCAGGTTCAGAAATGGTCCTACCTTTTTTGTTTCTTCCGAAAAGAAAGAAATCGAGATCTATCTTAAACTTCTCACCCAATCGTACTATCAGGAAATTTCAGAATAAATGATCGGTTTCTACTCCCTTGTGGTGGTGGAATTCGAAGTTGACAATCCTTATGTATCCTTAGTATGGATAAGATTGGGAACATATGGTGAACGAAAATAAGGAATTAATTGCCAAAATTAGGCCGGTTATTTTAGCAGGATTCGGTGCGGTTTCGTTGGCTTGTGTTCGTAGCTGGGGAAGACAGGGTTTTACAGTTGGAATGATCTGTATCAAATATCAAGAGAAAATTCCCCCTTCGTCAAGATTTTTAAAGGAATTTACTACACTGCCGAAAGAAAAATTATACATAGAGGAAGGGATTTGGATTATCGGGAGCTTCTTAAAAAAAATTTCCGCAAGCGGAATCATCTGCGTTACGGAAAAGATAGCCTGCTGGCTGAATGACAACCGGCAAGCACTCCCACCTGAAGTGGGTGTGTGGCTCCCAAAGAATAAGACCATTAACGATTTACTTTCAAAACAGAACCAGATAGAAATTGCCCGGAAAGTCGGTTTCGGTGTTCTTCCAACATATCTTGTTGGTCGCGAAATCAACGTTGCAAATGATATTCCCTATAAACATTTCCCTCTTTGTTTAAGGCCCTCTAGACCAGAAAGTACTATCCCGACTTTTAAAGTTCGGTTGGTTTACTCACGGGATGAATTGAACAAGTTCATCAATTCATTGAAAACAATCAAACAGCCGATCATTGCTCAACCGTTTAGGAATTTACCCAATCTGGTAGTTCATGGTGTTCGAACTCTATTGGGCGAGTCTATTGGGCTGCAAGCTTTTCTCGTGGAACGGAAATTTGAAGGAGTTACGTTAACGATCCGACCGGCCAGTTTGAGAAAAGATTTGAGAGACAAATGCGTAAGATTTACGGATTCCTTTGGTGTAACAGGAAATTATCATTTTGAATTCCTCATTGACAAAAAAGATGGCTCCGTCTCTTTTTTAGAGTTAAATAGTCGATTTGGGGGGACTACAGCAAAAGTTTATGCCTGCGGTTATGATGAACCACTATTAGCTTTACAAGCCTATGGGGTAATTCCAGTCAACCATACCTTAAAAACCACCAGCGGAAATTCAGCGATCCAGAGTCGGCAACCCGCTGCGGCCAGCTTTCCACCGTCTACAATCGAATATCGGATGTCGGCTAATGTTATTGTCTCCAACAAGGGGGCACTTTTAAAATACTTACGATACACCCTTCAAGACAAATTAACACTATTTGATTATCCGACCGAAACAAAGCTAACTCGAATTCTAAAAATGTTCTATGGCTTATTCCGATACAAAGATGATGTTTTTTCTTTTCAGGATATGCGCGGTTCATTGGCCTTCTATCGGGAGATTTTTGCAAGCATATTTAAAAAGCACTTTATCCTACCACCAAAAGATTTTAAAGGCCGTGGCATATAGAATCCCTCAAATACATCGGATTCATATGTCTGGACCAGGGGGTATCTCATAATGATCCTGGTTAACCATGCCTCCTTCTTTGAAACCCTTAGAAACTTCATCGGAAAACCCGGTTATACACTAAGGTACATAGTGGGAAAGCATGATTTTGGCACCAGTCTTGATATGAGGCTTACGGAAATGATCAAGGAGGAATTTGACCTTATCTTCTCTACCGAGAATTACTACCTTGACGAGCAGTGAGGAATCTGGACAGAGAATGGCCACCGATACGATATAATTAACGACCCCCATAATAAAGACGGTCCTCCAATACCTTACTGTCTCGGAGAACAAATCGTCGTTGAAATTGTGGACAAATTCTTTGGTGAGGTGAAGAAAAAACAAGTAGAGTTGGGGATCGACCCAGTAATAATAAATGACCCTGACAACGTATGACCGCAGTCAGCGATTACCACCTGGTTAGACTCGATTGATAGAGAGGGAAGGCTAAATCAAATTTACTACGGCACCATAGTAACCTTCGTACTCAATAATCCAGGAGAGATCGCAAGTCTCGTAATGGACCTCTTGTCAGGGAAATACCAACCTGATCTTTTAAAAGCAGCCGCAGAATACCTGCACAAGAAACTGACCGATTCAATAGACACCTGGGCTACCCTTTTCAGTTGGTTATTTGTCCATGCTCTTGGTAAGGCGGTCAATCAAGGGGACTTTGGAGGACAGAGTCGTACGTGGATGGATGAATGGAGAATTGGCAAAACCATCTTGAGTGTGCTGAGGGATTTGGAGCTTGAAGAAACCGCTGCCTGGAGTTCATTGACAGTCATCAAATTGCTCACGGGCCATCAAAGATGGTTTGAGAAGAAGTCATCTGATCAAAAGCAAGCTTATGCGATTTTAGAATCATTGTTGAGGGATGGTGAGGTCCAACAATTCTTACGGGTGAACCAGTACAATGATATTGGGTGGTTCAACAAAGAAGCCTTTGAGGAGATGCTGTGGTGGCTGATGATGGTGGCGGCCTTGACCATCGGCTCTGATCCTCTCCGTCCTGTCAATGCTGTCGTGGAAGAATTACAAGGATGTTACTCAATGATTCAAACATGGCAAAAGGCCGAAGAGAAATCCGAATATCAAGTAGAAAAATTGCTTTCTACCCTCCAAGAATAGTAATTTGAAATCGCCCTACATGGAGAGATTCAACAAGAAGTGATCCCAACCCCACAGGTAATAAGTTAAACAAACTCTTCCTTCCTCCACAGGTGGACATTTAAAACATGCTTGATTTTAATCGGTAATCAACAAATTGCATCTGCCTCTCAGGATGGTAATCACGTCGATCCCAAGTAATTATTCGATATGTCTTCCAAATAGCAAGTTTTAGGGAGAGGCAGGTATTAGCAAGCTATCCTTGGTTTTGGGGTTGAGGAAAAACCCCTTCTTGCGATGGCCTCGACTTAGCCTCACAAGCCTGGTGCCGGGCCGGCACCCGAACAGATGAGGAGGACTCTCCTATATCTCGTGGTCGATTTTTATTGACATACAACTCCCTTTTTTGTATATTCAACTCATCCCAAAGCGAGTTCTTATCAACATCAACAATCGGGAAGCATCGCGATCGTTTGATCGTCATTAACCATGAGGAGGGCACAATGAAACGCATGTCTCGCATCACCATCGGATTGTTGGCCGTCGCTTTCACCGTTGCCGGTTGCGCTCACCAGCCGTTAAGCATGGGTTGGGTCACGCTGATTGACGGTGAAACTGGCCTTGAAAACTGGAACCGTGTAGGCGGAGCCAACTGGCGGGCGGAGGGTGGAGCCATCGTGGCCGACATGAGTACCACCAAGGGCAGCAGCTTCCTGGTCACAAAGAACTCCTACAAGGATTTCGAGATTCGGGCCGAGTTCTGGGCCGAATCAAATACCAACAGCGGCATCTTCATCCGCTGCAGCGACCCCAGCAAGATTACCGCCGCCAATGCCTATGAGGTAAACATCTGGGACACGCGCCCCGACCCCAGTTATGGTACGGGGGCCATCGTCGACGTCGCCAAGGTACCGGTCCCCATCATCTATAAAGCCGGCGGCAAGTGGAACACCTTCGAGATCAAGGCCAGGGGACCGGAATTGACCGTCGTTTTCAACGGGGTCGTCACTGTCAATGTCCGGGACAGCAAGTTCGCCGAAGGGCCGTTTGCGCTTCAGTACGCCGGAGGGCCCATCAAGTGGCGCAAGGTGCAGGTCAGACCTCTGTAAGTACCTACGTGATGCGTGTTGGTTAATGACTGATTCGTGATTCGAGTGGCATCTCCCTGCCCGCTGTGCGGGATCACCCTTCTTCTTCCAATCGCCCAACCGCTGCGGTAATAATCTACCGCAAAATGTAAGGCGCAAGGGTTTAACGCAAGGACAGCCCTTGAGAGAGAAAGTAAGAAGCCCGCTATATTTGTCCTGAATGCGGCAATAAAGTTTTCCGTGGTGTGGGAAAATGCAATCAGTGTAAAGTTAAACTGGATCTGGATTAGTATTTTATCGTAAAAACAAAAACCGCCTCAATTCTAACTGCATAACCATCGCATGAACTCCAGAGTCAGAAAATGCTCTGCCTTTTTTGTTTCCAGATTTCCAACCCGTAATCATCAACTCCAAGGTCAACCTGCTATTGCATATAAGTAGTGTTATCCACACCCTCTTTTCCGAGGACTCCTTCCTTGTAATATTGTTTTTACATTTTTGTTTAACCATACAACATTTGAAGTAGTAATCGATAATTCTTGTGTCGATAATTCTTGTTGACTTTTTCAATTAGAATTAGTACTTTCCTATCAAATCACATCGTTTTTTAAAACCAACCTCCCAACTAATCTATGGAGGATCCCATGACCACCCAGGAAGTTAAACGCAAACTCGCTGCCATCCTCAGTGCAGATGTCAAGGGTTACAGCCGTCTCATGGGAGAAGATGAGAAAGGGACCGTCCGCACCCTTAATGCCTACAAGGAGTTGATGATTGGCCTGATTCAGCATCATCGTGGCCGGGTAGTGGATGCTCCAGGGGATAATGTTCTTGCTGAGTTTGCAAGTGTAGTGGATGCGGTTGAGTGTGCTGCCGAAATCCAGAAGGAACTCAAAACCCGAAACGCTGAGTTGCCCGAAAACCACAGGATGGAGTTTAGAATCGGTGTCAACCTTGGGGACGTAATTGAGGACGGAGAGCAGATCTTGGGGGACGGAGTCAATATCGCAGCTCGTTTGGAGAGCCTATCTGAAGCAGGAGGTATCTGCATCTCCGGAACAGCTTATGATCAGGTGGAGAACAAATTATCTCTTGGATATGAATATCTTGGGGAACAGAGTGTTAAGAACATCGCAAAGCCGGTTCGGGTGTATCGAGTCCTGATGGAACCTATGGCAGCGGGTAAGGTGATCGGTAAGAGAAAGGCTAAACCGAAACGATGGCAGATGGCTACTATCGGCTTGGTGGTTATTCTTATCGTGGTAGTCGCTGCCATAGTAATCTGGAAATTTTACACTCCTCCTACTCCAAAGATGGAAGTCGCCTCTAAGGAGAAGATGGCTTTCCCTCTACCTGATAAGCCCTCTATTGCCGTGCTACCTTTTACAAATATGAGCGGTGACCCAAAGCAGGAGGTTTTATGTGACGGGCTCACCGATACTATCATTACAAGCCTGTCACGTATACCGCACCTGTTTGTAATAGCCAGCAACTCTACGTTCACCTACAAAGGAAAGCCGGTCAAAGTGCAGCAGGTGGCCGAGGACCTCGGTGTGCGGTACGTGCTTGAAGGCAGCATGCAGAAGGCGGAAAAGAGGATTCGGCTCAGGGCTCAGCTGATCGACGCCATAACAGGTTGTCATTTGTGGGCGGAGAGTTATGATCGGAGCCTTGAGGACATATTCGCTTTACAGGATGAGATTGCGAGCAAAGTCATCACCTCCTTACAAGTGGAATTAACGAGTGCTGAATATGCCCGCGCTATTGGGAAAAGCACCAAGAACCTTGAGGCCTTGGAGTTGTTCTGGCGAGGGCAGTATCATCTCACACGAATGACGAAAGAAGACACCACTCTGGCTCGACAATATGCCGAGAAAGCAATCGAAATTGACCCGGAGTTTTCGACTGCTTGGACGGAACTGGGATTCACTCATGTTCATGATTCTATGTTCGGCTGGAGCAGTTCACGTGAGCAGTCCCTGAAGCTCTCAGAGGGATGCGCTCAGAAAGCTTTATCCTTGAACCCCTCGGAGCCAAAAGCCTTCATGTTACTTTGTTCGATTTCTGTCGCCAAGAAGGAGCATGATAAGGCCGTTGAGTACGCGGAGAGGGCAGTTGAGGCCAATCCCAATGACCCGTGGGCGCTCGTTTTTCTCGGAAGTGCCATGAGATGGGTGGGAAGATTTGAAGAGGCAATAGCCAATGTCAGAAAGGCCATGCGTCTGACCCCCTTCTATCCAGCCGCCCCTCTAGCCACATTAGGCTATAGCTCCTTCCACCTGCGACGATACGACGATGCACTTTCGGCAGGTGAAAAACTCCTCGAACGCTGCCGAAAAGGTGAACTGCCTGACTCGATTGGGTATCTCTTGATGGTTGCGATTTACACAGAACTTGGTCAAGAGGAAAAGGCCCGCAAGTATGCAACTGAGTTCCTTAGTGCCAATCCGAACTGGAATTTGGAAGTGATGAAGAGGTTTTGGGTTTATAAGAACCAATCTGACCTGGACCGACTACTCAACGC
>Ga0315291_10009032_pt1 | contig 12223 bp, 9 predicted proteins | sample YL17G12_20_MG_FD_203070 | JGI IMG/M metagenome (GOLD analysis project Ga0315291, IMG submission 203070) | Sediment microbial communities from Yellowstone Lake, YNP, Wyoming, USA - YL17G12_20 | ecosystem: Environmental > Aquatic > Freshwater > Lake > Sediment | place: USA: Wyoming | collected...
AAATCGGACTTTCCGCACAGGATGATCCCGTGGGCGCACAACTGGGTGTCCCAGTTCCCCCACCGCTGGCGGACGATCCCGAACCGGTTGTAGAGCGGGAAGGTATACCCGGAGATCCGGGTCGGGGTCTGGACCTGGGAGAACTCGATCATGGTGCCCAGGCCCGTCTTCCTCCTCCAGAGGATGGATGCCAGGATCCCGTAGGAGATCATGGTGCCGGACATCCAGTCGATGCACCAGTTGGAGTGCTTGGTGGCGTGCCCGCCCATGTAATCGTGCATCCCGGTGAGGGAGGCGAGCCCCGCGTGGGCCTGGCCAAGGATGTCGTAGGAGCCGCCGAAGACCTTCGGCCCGTATCCGAAGCCGCCGCCCCACACGTAGATGAACCTCGGGTTCATCTCCTGGAGAAACCGGTAGCTCATCTTCCACCGGTCGAGGGTTCCGGGCCGGTAATTCTCCGTCAGGCCGTCGCTCATCTTGACGAGCCGGTAGAAGATATTCACCATCTCCGGAATGTGGTAGTCCATGCTCAGGAATCTCTCATTGTTGTTCGCGTTCGTGAAGCCTAAACCGGTGCCGGTCATCGGCCTCGTGTCGTGGAGGGGATACAGGTACGCCTCGTTGAACGGGGAGGTGTGCCGCATGGCGTCCCCCATCCTCGGGATCTCGATCTTGATCACGTCGGCCCCGAGCTCGGCCAGGTTGGCCACCGAGTGGGGCGTGAAGATGTACCCGGTGCAGGAAAGCCACCGGATCCCCTTGAGCGCATCGGGCTTTGCCCACTCGTTGCCGGGACCGAACGCCTTCCGGCAATACTCCTCGTAGGGCATCTTCATCTCTTCGAGCTCTCCCTGGCTTTTGGGGCCGGGAAGATCCTCGATTCTTGTCTCTCTGGGGTCTTTCGCCATCTAGATCACCCCCTTCTCTTTGAGTTCCTCGATCTTCGTCGGGCCAAGGCCGGCATACCTCTTGTAGATCATGTTGGTATCCTTCCCGAGCGCTCTCCCCATCCACTTGAGCCGGTGTGGCGTCATGACCTGGAAGGCGTTCGGCGATGTCCCGTATAGGATCGTGCCGTAGTCGGACTCGGTCGTGTAGATCCACGGGCGGTACTTGAAGTGCGGGAACTCGGCGACCTCGTCGGTGAACATGATCGGCCCGGCGGCGATTTCATATTGCAGCAGCTTCTCCTCCGCTTCGATCCGGTTGATGTCCCGCAGCCACCGGGTGGTCAGGGTGTAGGTCTTGATCAGTGCTTGCAGGGCGTTCCTCGCCCCCACCTCCTTGAGGAAGGGGTCTTCATGGATCAGCCTGCCGAACTGCGGCTCGTCCCGCTCGATGCACATGCCGATCCGGTACCAGAGCCGGTCGCTCTGGCCGCCGATCATCATGTAGCCGTCCCTGCACGGGTTCCACTCGTACTGGTTGAGGTTGGGGTCCCAGGCTCCGGTTCTCGCCTTGATGCTTGCGTTGAAACCGTACCAGCTGAGGTCGAAATCGAGGATGTCGAGATAGGACTCGGCCCCGGTGCACTCGATGAACTGCCCTTCTCCGCCGGACTCCGCTCTCCAGTAGAGCGCCGCCAGGATGTTGACCGCCGCCTGCTCGCCGGCGGCGTAGTCGGTGATCCAGAGCCCGGACCGGGTGGGGTCGCCCCCCTTCCCCCTGGGGAGCTGGTCCTGGGGGAAGCCGGTGTTGTGGACGAAGGAGTTCGTGCACTGGGCAAAGGGATCGAGCTCCCACTGGCCGTGCTTGGAGACCCTGTCCTTGTAGGAGCCCCACGACCCGCGGAGGCCCACCCAGCAATAGACCAGTCTCGGGTTGATCCGGGAGATCTGCCTGTACCCGATCCCGAGATTGTCCATATAGCCGGGGAGATGCCCATCGACGATGACGTCTGCGTGCCTGGCAAGGTTCTTGAAAACCTCCTGGCCTTCCTCGGTCTCGACGTTGAGCGTTACGGAGTACTTGTTCACCATTTCACTGATGAAGTCGAGTCCGCACTTCTCCCCGGTCTCCTTGTCGGTGAGCATGTAATCTTCCCTACCGAAGGGGGTCAGATTCCTCAACGGGTCCCCCCCGGGCGGTTCGATGCAGATCACCTCGGCTCCCGCCTCGGCGAGAAGAGAGGAGGCGAACTTGTGCCCCATCCTCCAGAGGCCGATGTCGAGAACCCTCAATCCTTGAAGCGCCTCCGGTTTTGCGAACCCTTTCTCGAACCTGAGGTTGTCCTCGCACCATTTCCCGAACTCTCCCGCCTTCCGCTTTTCGTAGACCTTCGTCACTTCCTCGGGCGGAGGGGGCGGCGTTACGGGCCATGGCCTGACATCGGGACTTGTCAACGGAATGGTATCGGCCCGGCTTTTGATTTCGACGTCCCTTTTCTCTATCGCCATTGTTTGACCTCCCATCCTTTCGTCACAGGAGACTTTTTAAACCTTGATCCTCCTCGCGAAAATGAAACAATCATGAGACTTTCCCGGCGTCTCCCCGATATGCATCACCTCCTTGTTGATTGGCCCCATCGGCCGTTTCCTGTTCACCGGTTGACCGGAAGCAACGTACTCTCAGTTGACAGGCTCCACCCGGTCCGTCAGTTGCCGAAACGGTCGGCTGCGGGCGACCCGGGCCACGTCGAGAATGTCACCGGCCACCTTCTCCAAGGTTTCTCCGAGCTCCACGTAATCGTTCCGGAGACAGTTGAGGTAAAAGTTGTAGAGCATCTTCCCGACCCTGTCGCTGTTTCCGAACGCCAGGAAGTGTCCCTCTTCGATGTTCCTCCGGTGGGTCACCAGAAGGAAAGCGTCGATGCCCAACCCTTCCTGCCCATCGAAATGGATATCGTCGACTTTTCCATCGACGATATGTATCGTGGCTTCTTTCAAGAAGGTCACCTCTTTCCCCGAGGCAAAACACACCCCTATCCGCTCGATTTATTGATGGACTCCCTATATCGACGAAACGGAAACCGTATCTTCGATTCGCGCTCCGCCGTGTTTACCCCGGGGGAACAGCTTTTTATTCAGCAAAACAATCAAGATACGTGCCAGGTGGGAAACGCTTGGCTCCACGCCGGGCCCGTCACTGCTTCCCCTTTGTTTATCGCGGAAGAAGCGGTCCTCCCGGCGGGAACGAGGGAGCGGTGAGGCAGTCAGGGAAGGTGCGGGGATTGTACGGAATCGGACCCTGTGGGGAGATAGTGGCTTGGATCAAAAGGGATTCATGACCATCCGAAACTGTACGAAAACGGACCCTACGCCCCTCCTGTCAGCCGGTCGCGGCCTTCTTTCCCAGGCCGTACCGGCGGATTTTGCTGTACAAGGTGCTCCGGCTCAACTGGAGGCGGCGTGCCGCATCGTGCTTGTTCCAGTTGGACTCCTCGAGGGCCTGCAGGATCAGGCCGCGCTCGTTTTCCGAGAGGGAGACCCGGGCGGACTCGCCGCCGGTCTCCTTTAAAAAGGGGGGCAGATGCTTTCTCTTTACGGTTTCTTCCTGGCTGATAATGACGGCATAGCTCAGGGCGTTTTCCAACTGGCGGACATTCCCGGGCCAATTGTAATCCATCAGGGCCTTCATGGCGTCGGAGGATATTCCCTGGATGTTTTTCCCTTCCTTCTGGCAGAACTTTTTCAGGAAATGCCGGGAGAGCAGGGGGATATCTTCCTTGCGCTCGCGCAGGGGGGGGATATGTATGGAGAACACGTTCAGCCGGTAATAAAGGTCTTCCCTGAGCCGCCCCTCTTCCACACCCCGCCGGAGATCCCTGTTGGTCGCCGCCAGCACGCGGACGTTTGCCTCGATGGTTTCCTCTCCGCCTACCCGTTCGAAACGGCGGTCTTGCAGAAATCGAAGCAGGAGGACCTGGGTCGCCAGGGAGATGTCGCCGATTTCGTCGAGGAACAGCGTTCCCTCCTGAGCCCGTTCGATCCGTCCCTTTTTCTGTCGGATGGCCCCGGTGAAGGCGCCCTTTTCATGACCAAAGAGCTCGCTCTCCAGCAGGTTCGGCGAATAGGCGGAACAATTGGCGACCACGAACGGCCCCTTGCGGCGATAGTTCTGCTTGTGGATCGCAAGGGCGACCAGCTCCTTGCCGGTTCCGTGTTCACCCGTGATGAGAACGGTGGCATCCGACATGGCCACGAGGTCGATCAGGTCGTAGATTTTAATCATTTTCTCGCTCTGGCCGATGAGTTCGCCATGGGAGATCGTCTCCGGCGATTGATCGCGGATCCGGTGGATTTCCGAGTCGTACAGGACAAGGTGCCGGATATGCCCGGCGACCTGGGCGAATAAGGCATGGAAGAACCGGAGGTCTTCCCTGGAGTAGTTTGTGCCGGCATGCGAGCCCAGGAGGAAGTAACCGATGCAATGCTGCTGCACGAAGATGGGCAGTCCGAACCAGCTCGGATATATCTCCGCGACGGCGTTAAAAAAGGGGTGCGCGTTCTTGCCATCTGCGGAGTTGACGACCTGTGGATCTTTCGTCGATCGGAGATGCCGTACGAACTCCGAAGCGAGCCCGGCCTTCTCCATTCTCTGACGCAATCCGCGCAACGGCTCGACCACGTCGGGGCGGCATTCTTCCAACGGAAGGAACCGGTCGCTGTCCGCATCGAGTATCAGGAACAGCGGATCGGAATCGGGGAAGATTCCTCCGGCGAAGTCGTGGAGGGAATGGATGAGTCCTTGAAGGGAGTCCTCGGCGCTCGCCCGCCGTGAAATCTCAAAGAGGGTTTCCAGCTGGTGCTGGGACTTTTGCAGTTCCTTGGAGCGGAAGGCCAGGGCCTCCTCCATCTTCCGCTTTTCCGTGACATCGCGCTCCATCCGGATGATCAACTCCACGTTGCCGCGGCTGTCGACGAGCGGGTAGGTCAGAATCCGGAGCATTCGTTCCTGTCCCTCGGCGTTGAGGTAAATCTTGTCGCACTGGGCGGGGCGCTTGATCGCCGCCGATTCCCGGACGGGGCAATGGATTCCATCCTCCCAGCAGGGGGTCTTCCTGCCCAGCATGACAGCGTAGCAAGTCTCCCCCACGACCTTTTCCATGGGAAGCCCCACCCGTGCGAGGAAGGAGGTGTTGACTTGCGCGATCCGGTGCGTCCCGGGGTCGATGACGACAAGATGGTCGGTGATGTTATTGACGATCTTTTCGCTGAATTCCTTGGCCGAGCGGAGTTCCGACTCGACCTGTTTCATGCGGGTGATGTCCGTGACGATTCCCACGGAACCCAGGAAGGTGTCGTTGACCATCAGCGGCGCCGCGGAGATCAGGCCCACGAGACAGGTGCCTTCCTTGTTCTTGAAGTTTAACTCGTATACATCCGATATCCCCTTGCGCCGGCGGTTCAGCTGGTCTTTCACCACGGCCATCGAACCTTCGTCCATGAGATCGAACAGCGACTGCCCCATGATCTCATCGGGACGGTACCCAAGCATTCCGGCCAGTCGACTGTTTGCGAAGGTCACCCTGGCTTCGTCGTCCAGGAAGAAGATGCCTTCCCTGGCCGTCTCCACGATGGTCTGATACTTTTCGTCGGATGCCTTGATCCGGTGTTCGAGGTTCTTCCGTTCGGAAATATCCCGGCCGTGCTCGATGGCCTGGATAACGTCTCCTCCGGCATCCTTCACAGGGTAGGCGTGTATCTCGAAATGTTTGAGATGCCCGTTCGGCAGTCGGATTACTTTTTCGCGCATCTGCGATTCGCCGCTCCGGAAGACCTCCTGGATATGGCACTCCTCGCAAACGGCGCTGCGGCCGTGAAACACCTCGTAACAGTGTCTGCCCATCAATTGTTCGGGTTCGCGATGATAGATGCTCACCAGGGCCTGGTTGCCCATCACGATCCGGAAGTTTCGGTCGTAGATGACCAGGGGGTCGGTGATGCTGTTCAGGATCCTGTTCAGGAACTGTTCACGCGGAGAGACCGGATCCATTTCCAGTTCCACGAGAACCTCGTTACCGCCGACACGTCAACCGGTGAAAGGTGCTGCCAGCGGCCTACGCGCCGAAAGGGGTGCAGGAGGTGGACGAGTGACGTGTCTTCTCTTCTATTCGATTTCAACAATATACCGTTACAGGAAAACTGGCAAGGCGCAGTACCCGGCGAGGAGGGAAGGCGACCCCCTCTGGAACGTCATGTCGTACGGCATGGTTCGCCCTCTCTCGCAAGGTGGTGCGTCAGCGTTCCTTCCATTTCGGGGTCTCCTCGGCCCCGGGAGATGCTACAGTATCCCCGTACCCGAAGAATCAGGCAATCTTCTTCATCAACGGCCCCGACACCGTCTCCTGTCCTTCCGTGTGCTCGCCGGCTTCGGGATTCGGAGAGAGGTATCCGCCGGGCTGAATCGGGACAAGGAGGAGCGACACGTGGCGATCCGTGCCAAGAGCTACAGGTACACGATATCCGTCCGGTGGACCGGAGAAAAGAAGGGAGCGCTGACCGCGGACGGAAAGCCGCCCGTCGAGGTGGCGACCCCGCCCGAGTTCAAGGGGCACGAGGGGATCTGGTCTCCCGAGGATCTCTACGTCGCCTCGGTGAACGCTTGCATCATGTCCACCTTCCTGGCGTTCGCCGGGCGCGCCGGACTTGCCTTCGAGGAATACGAAAGCGAGGCGGAGGGCCTTCTCGAGTTCGTGGACGACCGCTTCGTGTTCACGAAGATCGTCGTCCGCCCCCGGATCGTGCTTCGGCCAGGCGAGGAGCGTGCCAAGGCGGAGGAGATCCTCCACAAGGCGGAGCGGAACTGTCTCGTCTCGAACTCCATCCGGACCGAAGTGGCGCTCGAGCCGACGATCGTCTGAGCTGGAGGAGGGCAAAAACATGGGCAAGAAGATCGTCATCATCGGTGGAGTCAGCATCGGGCCGAAGGCGGCGGCGCGGGCCCGCCGCAGGGACCCCGACGCGGACATCACGATCCTCGAAAAGGGGGAAAACCTCTCCTACGCGGGGTGCGGCGCCCCTTATTTCATCGCCGGGAAGATCGTCGACTACGAAGAACTCATGATGACTCCCGCCGGGGTCGTCATGGATACGGACTTCTTCAGGAACGTCAAGGCAGTCGACGTGCACAACAAGACGATGGCCGAAGAGATCGACCCCCGGGGGAAGGTCGTCCGGGCGGTGAATGTGGACACCGGGGAGCGTCTCGAATTCCCCTACGACCAGCTTGTCATCGCCACCGGATCCACGCCGGTTCGTCCCTCCCTGCCCGGGATCGATCTCCCAGGCGTGCACGTGCTGAGCAACCTGGAGGAGGCCATCGCGATCCGCGAGGAGATGGAAGCAGGCAGGCGGCGAGTCGTCATCGTCGGGGCGGGACTGATCGGGATGGAGATGGCCGAGGCGTTCGCCGCCCGGGGAGCCGGGATCACGATGGTGGAGTTGAAGGACCAGGTTCTGCCAGGCTTCCTCGACTGGGAGATGGCGAACCTCGTGGAAAAGTATCTTGCGGCAAAGAAGGTGACCGTTCAGACCGGTGTTGCCGTCCAGGGACTGTCCGGCGACGACCAGGGTCGGGTCACCCGGGTGGTCACCAACCACGGCGACATCCCGGCCGACCTTGTCCTCATCGCGGTAGGAGTCAAGCCGAACGTGACGCTGGCGGCGGCGGCGGGGCTTGCCATTGGACGCCGGGGAGGGATCGTCGTCGACGAGCACCTGCGGACCTCGAACCCGGACATCTTCGCCGGCGGCGACTGCGTGGAAAACCGTCACATCCTCACCGGTGAGCTTGTCTACGCCCCGAGGGGATCCACTTCGAACAAGCACGGCCGCGTGATCGGCGACAACCTGACCGGAGGCAGCACGCGATACCCCGGCGTCCTCGGTTCGACCATCCTCAAGATCTTCGACTACAATGTGGGTGCGACAGGGCTCAGCGAACGCGACGCAAGGGAGCGCGGCTACGACGTGGCCACTTCGCTGACCCCCGGGCCGGACCAGGCCCACTACTATCCCGGGGCGAAGCTCCTCGTGCTCAAGGGGGTGGCGGACAGGAAGACCGGCACGCTGCTGGGAATGCAGGCGGTCGGCCCCGGCGAAGCGTCCAAGCGGATCGACACGGCGGCCCTCGCCATCGCGCAGCGGATGCCCCTCGGCGAGATCGCGTCAGCGGATTTCTGCTACGCTCCCCCCTACTCCGGGGCAATGGACAATCTGGTCCACCTCGCCACCACCCTTGAGAACAAGGTAAAGGGTCTCGCGGTGGGCCGGTCGCCTCTGGCGATCCGGCGGATGATCGACGAGGGAGAGGATTTCGTCCTTCTCGATGTGCGGACCCCGGCAGAGCACATGGCCGAACGGATCGCGGACCCGCGACACCGCTTCATTCCCTTGGAGGAACTGCGGGAGCGGGCCGGCGAATTGCCCAAGGACAAGGAGGTCGTGGCGTATTGCAAGACGGCCCTTCGGGGGTACGAGGCGATGCGGATCCTCAAGGGGGCCGGGTTCGGGAAGGCAAGCTTCCTGGACGGCGGGATCGTCACCTGGCCGTTTGCGCTCGAAAAAGGCTGGAGACCCATCGACGCTGGAAGACCTCCATCTGGCGGTCAAAGAGGCTGACCGGATCCGCCTATGGGGATCCTCTCCGCTCCCGCATGGTCATCCGACCGACCGTTTCCTCGCTGGGCGTGCGGATGACCAGGACGGTGGCGGCCAGCACGAACACGCCGGCCGTGGCGGCAACGAACCAGCTCGGGAACAGCTCGCCGATAGCCAGTCGCGCGTGGAACTCGAAGATGTCGGCAGGGCTCTGCGGGTGGATGAACAGCTTGGTAAGCCAGACGGCGCTCACGAAGTAGACCAGGAGCAGGTAGTTGCTCCGCAGGCGCATCCGCAGCGCCATGAACGTCCCGATCGTGAAACACGGCCGCTCCAAGTCCTTCGCAAGCTCCTCTCTCCAGGAAGCCTTCTCGTCAGACGAGGGTGACCACAGCCGCTCACTGAAGTAGTGCGCTTCCATCACATGGAGCCGCCATTTGGAGTGGAGCAGGTGGCGGAACCGCCGGGCCTCGATGAAGAGGCAGATGCCGATGAGGGCAAGACCGAGCAGCAGGATGAAATGCGGTATGCCCGGCGATCCCAAGGCGAACGTCGTCATACCTGTGCTCAGAAGAATCGCCCAGTTGCTCGTCGTATCCAACCGGCTCCTCCACACGGTCATCCTGTTCATCTCCCCCCGGTAGAGATGCACCATCGCCATGTGGAATCCCTCCGTCTCTCCAGGGCGGCTCAACAAAGCGGCGACTTCCGGCAGGAGTTCTTCGCGGTTCATTTCCACCTCAGCCTACCACATCCGCCGCGGCCCCGGCCGCGGCTCCACCTGAAACGAAAAAACCCCCGGAGCCGGAAGGCCCCGGGGGTGCGAGTGAGCAGTCACACGTTCATTTCTTCTTCACGTCGCCCGTGGCCGCGCCGTGGAGCTTGACCTCCACCTTCTCCTCCAGCTTGTCGTAGTACTCGTTCAGGACCTTGATCACCTCGGGCTTGGAGAATTCCGGAGGCACCGGCTTCCCCTCGCTCATGAGCTTGCGGAGGAGCGTGCCCGAGAGCAGGAGACGGGCGCCGCCTTTGTAGTTCCCGTTGTCGTCGATGACGGCCTTGCTCTCGTGCGGGCAGGTCTTCATGGAGGCCATGGTGCCGCACTCGTAGCAGTAGAAGGTCCAATCCATGCACAACGGCTTCAGCAGGAGGGCGTCCTGCGGGATCTCGAGGAAGATCTTCTGCGCGTCGAACGGCCCGTAGTAGTCGCCGACGCCCGCGTGGTCGCGGCCGACGATCAGGTGGCTGCAGCCGTAGTTCTGGCGGAAGACCGCGTGCAGGAGCGCCTCGCGGGGACCCGCGTAGCGCATGTCGAGCGGGTAGCCGGCCATGGCCACGCGCTCCTTGCGGAAGTACTTGTTGATCAGGGCGTCGATCGCCTTCACCCGGACGTCGGCGGGTATGTCACCGGGCTTCAGCTTGCCCACGAGCTGGTGGATGTACACGCCGTCGCAGACCTCGATGGCGATCCAGGCCAGGTAGGCGTGGGAGCCGTGCATGGGATTGCGAAGCTGCAGCGCCGCCACCGTGTTCCAGCCGCGCTCCTCGAACATCTTGCGCGCCTCGGCAGGCCGCTGATAGAGGCCCTTGAACTGCTCGGGGAAGTACGACTCGGAGAGCACCTTCACGGGGCCGGCCAGGTTTACCTCGGCCTGGTCCATCACCATCTTGACGCCCGGGTGCGCCACGTCGGTGGTCCGGAAGACTTGCTGGCACTCGTGCTTCTTGTCGATGGTGTACTTCTCGGTCACCTTCATGGTGGCCATCAGCGTGTTCGTTTCGGTGTCCCAGAGCGCGACCTCCTCGCCGATCTTGATGGAGTCGGCGAGGGCTTTCTCCGCCGAGAGGGTGATGGGGATCGGCCAGAAGAGGCCGTTTTTGGAGGGCATCTTGTACGAGTCGCAGATGCCCTTCCAGTCCGCCTGCCCCATGAAGCCGTCGAGAGGAGTGAATCCCCCGATCCCCAGCATGATGAGGTCGCCGGTCTCGCGGCTGGTCAGCGGGACCTTCTTGAGGCCGTTCGCCTTCTTGCTCTCGTCCTCGCGCGCCTTCCCTTCGAGGAGCAGGCACTTGAGCTCCTTACTTCCGTGCGGGTTTACGAGCTTTCCCATAAATGTCCCCCTTTTCCAGAAGTTGAAATCCTTTCCGGATCCCCCTTTGCGTTATTGGACTCACACCGGTCTCGTCATTCGTTCGTGGACCATCGCCAGCATGCGGTAGACCATGTGCGCGAACTTCGAGTACGGGAACGTGGCGAACAGGCACAGCACCACGGTGAGATGCAGGATGTAGATCCAGGTGTTCAGCGCCGGCTGGAACTGGAAGCGCCCGACCTCGGTGAGCACGCCGGTCGCGATCACCAGGATGACGACGAACAGGAAGAAGTTGTCGAACGCGGTCGACGACCCCGTGCGGTTGCCGCCGACCAGCCGGTTGTACAGCAAAATAGAGCCGCCGACCACCAGCAGGACCGCGGAGAGGTTGCCCAGCACCTTGAACGGGTGCAGGAGCGGCAGCGGCATCTCCGACTTGAGCACGTAGATGGCCAGGAGGAGCAACCCCGAGGTGACCGCCGCGCCGACGAAGCCCCACAGGAGGGCGAAGTGCCCCCAGCGGCGCGAGGCCGCCGCGTCGCACGAGCCGAACCGCTTGTGCGTCGAGATCTCGATCATCACGGGGACCAGGTTGGGGACGAACGACCCCGACCGCTGTCCGCTCGAGCCGAGGAGGTCCCAGAAGCGCAAGCCGCTCGAGAAGATCGCCAGCGTCACCAGGCCGGCGACCGGGAAGAACACCGCGTAGATGAGCCAGTGCGGCACGACGTCCTTGTACTCCTTGATCTCCGCCGGGACCTGGAGCCCGGTCACGGCGTAGAGCACCAGCACCCAGAACAGAAAAGGCGCCCCGAGGAGCAGCGGCCAGGTGCTCCCCGCCTTCCCCACGAGCCGCCCCATGAACGCGGGGGCCGCGAGCTTCTCGACCATGAGCGAGCGCACCGTCTGCATCACGTCGCCGGGCTTGGCGTCCCTGGGGCAGTGGACGGTGCAGTCGTTGCACTGGTGGCACAGCCATACGGCGGGGTCGTTGACCAGCTGGTCTCCGAGCCCCCACTGGGCCTTCAGCATCTGCCGGCGCGGGAACGGGCCGTCATCAGGGGCCAGCTGGCACACGCTGGAGCACGTGGCGCACTGGTAACAGCGCGCGGCGGTGGCGCCGCCGCGTCCGGCGAGGTCGTCGCGGAATTCCGCCGAGGGAAAAACGTCAGCAAGTGGGGCCATAGAACGACCTCCGTCAGAACCCCTTCATCGGGTTCGGGCCTGTTTCTTCAATCACCTTCTCGAACTCCGCGAAGATCTGCGGGATGCGGTCGAACTCGTTGCGGCCGATCTCGAGGATCCTCACGCGGGTGGAGTCCAGTTTGAGCCGGGTGAGCGTCTCCTGGATGTTCTCCATCCGCTTGTTGGCGAGCTCGGAGCCCGTCATGTAGTGGCACTGGTAGTCGTCGCCCTTCCGGCAGCCGATGAGCAGCACGCCGTCGATGCCGCGCGCCATCGCGTCGGCGATCCAGATGACGTTCACCGCACCCAGGCACCGCACCGGGATGACCCGTACCCACGGGTTCCACGAGAGCCGGCGGGCCGCCGCCTCGTCCAACGCGGGGAGCGCGTCGTTCTCGCACAGGA
>Ga0315291_10009033_pt1 | contig 12223 bp, 12 predicted proteins | sample YL17G12_20_MG_FD_203070 | JGI IMG/M metagenome (GOLD analysis project Ga0315291, IMG submission 203070) | Sediment microbial communities from Yellowstone Lake, YNP, Wyoming, USA - YL17G12_20 | ecosystem: Environmental > Aquatic > Freshwater > Lake > Sediment | place: USA: Wyoming | collected...
AACTTTCTTCGCATTGGCACCCATTACTTCACATAAATCCGCTATCTCATTTATAAAACTAATAGAGCCTGCTAAATAAGAATTGATTGCATGCTTTGTCATTTCGGCGCTATTCAAATCCATATACATTTTAGGGGCTTTTATAAAAGAATATAGTTTTTCTATTTTTTTCTTTATAATTTCATTCTCTAAACCGATAATTAACCTATCGGGTTCCGTGAATCTCTTTAATGCTTGCCCAAGTCTCAAATTTTCTGGGTTATAAACTACTTCAAATAAGAGACCTTTATTTTTCTTTAAGATAAACTCTTTGATAATTTTAGATGTACCGATTGGCATCTGGCTCATTATCACCAATGTAAATTTCTGTGGAGCAAATTTAGCTATTTCCTTACAAGCGTTATAGATAATTGATAAATCTAATTTATCTTTTTTATCGACCGGTGTATCAAAAGTTAGAAAAATAAAATTTGCTCTATCAAGCGCATCCTTAAAAGAATCGGTGAAATTGATTCTTTTGCTTTTTATATTTTTAATTAATAATTCTTTTAGTCCCGGCTCATATAATGGCGGTTTTCCTTTTTTTAGATTATTTATAATTTTAGTATCAAAATCTACTCCGTAAACTTTATATCCTGCATTAGCCAAACAAAATGAAACAACGCATCCAAGATGCCATAAACCGATTACACATATTTTATTTTTCAACTTCATATATTCGATTAAATAATTTTATGATTTCTTTAGTGATTTTCTTCCAGTTAAAGCTTTTGGTCTGTCCAGTTCATTCGTTTTTTATCTTATCATAAAAATTTTTATTCTCCAATAATTTGATAAGGAGATTGGCTTTAATCTCGAAGTATTTTATGTTTTAAAAATTGTAATCTACGACTCTGAAAAACTTTTGGGAAAATCAAAGAAGCAAGATAATAAATAAAATATTCTAAATTTGGATTAATTTTAAGGGCTTCTTTAAGATGATCTCTTCCTTTTTTCATTCTACCTGCTTGGCAATAAATCTTTCCCGTAAAATAATATAAAAATGCTAAAGCTTTCTTCCCTGCCTTGGCATAAATAGCTCGATGCTTGTCGAAAAAATAGTCTATATTTGTTGCTTGCTTCTTATAGTCTGTAAATAAAGATTCTCCTTCTGACAGGGGAAGAACAGTGCACATCCATAATATCTTGGGCATTATTTCCACTCTGTGATTTCTTGAAACTCGAATTCCGAAATCTAAGTCTTCAGAATTTGACAATTCCTCATCAAACCAAAAATTTTCTTCTTTAAACAATTTTTTCTTTAAGACCCAGCTATTTCCTATAGCACCATTTTCCCAGAATATATAAACCGGACCACGTTTTACCGGCAGCATCGTTCCATCTCCTAATCTTCTTGCTCCAAAGGGAGATACTCCTACCAGATCGCTTTCGCGCTCAAGTTTTTTAACTGTCTCTTCTAAAAAATTGGGGAACCATTTATCGTCATCATCAAGAAAAGCAACGTAGCTTGACTTAGGATTGGATTCCTTTACTCCTTGATTTCTTGCCTTAGAAAGATTTGTTCTTATGCTATTCCTTACATACTTTATTCTATTATCTCGAAAATTTTTAACTACTTTTTCTGTTTCGTCATTAGGACTGTCGTCAACTACCACAATCTCAAAATTCTGATAAATTTGATTTAAAACACTTTTAATTGCTCGTCCAATTAAACGTGGACGGTTATAAGTAGGTATAATAACAGCAACCTGAGGATTTAAATATTCTCTGTTCCTTATTTGTTTGTTATTAGTTCCTTTGTCTCTTATCATCTTTTTGAGTTTTTTGATAAATCTGAGCGTGGAAAAATATATTTTTTAGTTTCGGCATCACAGGATGAAGCCATTTTTGGAAAGGAAAAAATGAATAAAAGTAAGAAGCTAAATTAAATGAATAAGCTTTCCAGAAATTTGGATATTCATTCCGATATTTTTTTATTAGTCTAAGATGACATCTTATGCGTTGTCGTCTATCAATATATTGGGTTATACCTTGCTTACCTTGTAGGTAGCAAAGAAAATATTCCTGAAAATTATAAAATCTTCCAAACTTTCCAAATTGCAACCATAGCTTCCAGTCTTCTGGAAATACCGCCCCTAATTCTTCATCACAATATCCACCCACTGACTTAAATGTCTTTTTGCTAAAAACAACAGTACCCTGCGGAAATAAACAATCAAAAAGCATCAACTCTCTAATTTTCTCATCTGTCTCAGGAAGTAGAACCCTATAACATTCCTTGCCTTCTTCATTTAACACCATTGCTCCCCCGCCAACTAAAACATAATCAGGGTGCTCTTCAAGAAATCTAACTTGCTTCTCCAATTTTTTAGAATCACACCAAAAATCATCAGAGTCAAGAATAGCAATATATTTTCCTTTCGAAATTTCTATTCCATTATTCCTTCCCTCAGCAAAACCTTTGTCTTTTTTATAGAGATAACGAACTCGTCCGTCTTTAAGATAGAACTCAACAACCTCTTTTGTTTTATCAGTTGAACCGCCATCAGCAATAATTAGCTCTATATTTCTATAGGTTTGACTTAAAACACTTTCAATTGCTTTTTTTATATATCTTTCCCTATTTTTAGTAGTAATGATTACTGAAACTAAAGGTTGTTGGTTCATATAGTTGTATCGTAATTATTTTTCTTTATACCTCCCTTTTAACCAAATCATCATCTCTCCATTTTTTGGGGAGAAAGAATACCTCTACACTTTTTACAAATCTCGAGGTTAAAAATACCTCTTCTAATCTCATTTCTAATTTTTTTATAGAAAGGGCTATTCCATATATCAATTAGATTGGATTGATTTACGTTGCCTAATTTCACTTCGCAGTAATAATCATCACAACAAAATCTAACATTTCCATCCGCTCTAATGTATATATTCCGAATAGGACAATCGAACAATGTTCGTAAAGTTTTTACTTCGACAGAGCCGCCGCGATTACCCAGGGGTAGATCTTCATTTACAACCTGAAAAACTAAATGTCTCCGTTCAATAGGGGAAATCTCTGAAAACAAATTCTTAATAGCTAGAGATGGCTCCTTGTCATGCTGGCTCACAACAATTGTATCGATGCCAGCTGACACAAGCTCTCTGAATTTCTCTATGGTTAAAAAGTCACCATTTGTATTAATAATAATTTTTGAGAATAATTCTGCTTTAATTCTTTTGGCAAACCCAGCTAATCTTTTATCAAGCAACGGTTCCCCATAGCTACTTAAAAATACACTACCCTTGAAATGCAATTCTTTTAGCTCGTTCATGATTTTATTAAAAAGTTCGTCACTCATCATTTGGGGAAGGTTTTTATCTTGACTAAGCGGGCAGAACGAACATTTTCTGTTGCAAATCGGGCAGGTTTCTATTTCCACAAGTTTGAAAATAGAATCTGCTTTTTTGTTAAATTTATAGTATAAAATATCAAAATAATGTTTAAGTTTCCACAGGAATTCATATAATTTTTCATTGGATTTTACTATCCGTTTAAATAATGATTTTCTTCTAATGAATTCACTTGATATAATAAAGTTTTTCGATTTTTTCATATTTTTTAAAATAATTATTTTGATGCTTTATCAACCCATTCTTCAAATCGGTTGATGTTATTCTTAATTAAAAATAATTTTTCCGCTTTTTCTTTGGCTTTTTTGCCCATTTCTAAAATTTTACCATTCTGTTTTAATTCGGTAAATTCCTTTATGTATTCAGCATATTGCTCAACATTATCAATTTCTGCCACCCGACTGAAAGACTCATCAAGATATTCTAAATGAGCATTCCAATATTTGGATTTATGCGTAATAATTGGTTTTCCACAAAGCATTGCTTCGGCGATATTTAAACCACAAGATTCACCATCTTTTCTAAAGTGAGCCAAAACATCAATTGTTTGATGAAAAGCCCAGATATCTTCTTCTTTCGAGCTCGGTTCCAAAAAATGGACATTAGAAATTCTTTGCTCTTTAACAATTTCCCTTAAAATTGTGGGTGGAGACATTATTAAATAATGAACCCAAGGCATTTCTTTAACAACTTTCTTAAAAGCCACAATGCCAATTGGGTCAAAAATATTGTTATCGGCCCGGCCGATTCTACCAAAAACAATCTCATTGTCTTTAATGCCTAACTTTCTTCGCAAAATTCTACTGTTTCCAAATGAATTTTTTGTTGGACCTTCTGAAGGGTTATACATTACTTTAATTTTTTCTTCTGGCACAATTGGTCTGATTTTATTTGCTACTGCCTCTGAAACGCAGACATTGTAAATAATATTTTTTTGAACTTTAGGAAAACCAAAAATATTCAGCAAAATAATTGGGATTTCTTTAATAACATTAAGTGGGAACTCTGAATATCCGACACCAACAGTAATGAGCAAATCAATATTAAATTTTTTAATGACTTCAAAAATGCTTGGTGACATCCCCTTAATAAAATAAGGGGGATTATTTTCTAATTTCTTATAATTAAATGATATGAATTTAATAGGTGTATTTTTAAAATAATCTAATCGTCCATCCAAAGGTTTATCACCAAAACCAGAACCAGGCCTCAGTTTCGGCGAATACATAAAATAAACATCATAACGATTATAATCTAAGTGTTTAGCTAATATCTGTAAAAATTTTTCCGTACCACCAAAACTCAATCCACAAATATGATAAAAAAGTACTCGCGGCCGACTATTTCTTTTACTATTACTTTCTAATAAATAATCTGGATATTCTCTTTTCAGAAATTTTTTAATTTTGAAGACGTGATAATCTGAGTAAATCCGTACAGCAAAACGACGAATAAATACAGGCATTATATTAAATATCTTTTTAAGAAAACTTCTCATTTTTTGCATATTCTTTAATAAACAAATCTTGTTTCATTGAATACAAGTACAAAAACATCCTTACTATCGACCTTTTTCTAATGTATCCACTAGAATTTCTATAGAAAATGTTTTATCTCTTTCTAATGTTAAAGGGGTTTAACCTTTCTATACACTAAGAAAGATCTCTCGTCGCCCCATCTGACATATTGATAATATTTAAAACCTAAATTAATCGGCATCAGTTCCTTATAGCTTCCCTCAATATAGACACGCCATTCTTTATTGGTCATCTTTGTCTGATGCAGTTCCAATCCATCGTGAATATCTGAACAAGACGAGGTTGAGGCAATAAAATACCCGCCTTCCTCTAAATGATTTACTATATTTTTAAAAACATTATCTAAATCCTCTCTGCGAATGTGTTCTAAAACTTCCCAGGCAGTAATTAAATGAAATTTAATTTTTTCTTCTAGTTTTATTTCAAAAGGTTTTGTTATATCACAAGTAAATAAATTTTTACCTGCTAATAAAGGCCAATTAGCCCTTTTATGTTTCAAAGAGTAATCTGAGCCTTCTAAGCCAACAGATATATATCCTAAATCTCTAAAATCTCTAACCAGCTGGCCACCAGAACAACCGAGATCTAAAAATTTTAAATGTGTCTTCGAAAATTCACGACCTAATCGCCTATTTATTAATAATACAAATGCGCGATTAGTACTATTGTCTCTTTTAGTCCCCCAAGACACTATATAATCTGGGGAGTTGAAGGCGATTTTATATTTTGTCTCTACCTTTAGATTATAATCTATTAATTTGGGTCTACTTTTATTAATAATAAATAACAAATTATAATATTCTCTATATAATCCTATTATCAAAGATAGGTAATCTCTCTTAAATAATAATCGTAGTCCTGTCTTAAGTTTTTTAAATATTCTGCCTATTTTCATATTTTTAAAATACACTTATAAAGTTTGTACCGCCATAACAATACCATCTCGCGAAACTTTTGTTTTAAAACCTTTATTATTTAAAAATTGGCTTACCTCTTTTATTTCTGAAGGATAGTGTTCAGCTGCTACAATTATTTTTATATTTGGGTTAGCTTTTAATGTTTTTTCTGCTCCTTTTAAAACAGGTAGTTCACTTCCTTCGGTGTCAATTTTAATTATATCTATTTTCTTTAGATTCAACTCTTCAAGCAACTTATCTACTGTTTTTAACGGAACCTTGATAGAAGATATAGTATTTTCACTTGCTATTAAAGAATGAAGTCCTGCGCAATAACTAATATATAATTTCTCTGAACCATTATGGTCTGCTAAGGCTATATTTATTGGAATTACATTCTGAAAGTTATTCAACTTTATATTCTTTAAAAGTTGCTGATAATTTTTTGGTTCTGGCTCGATAGCAATCACCTTTCCATTTTTGCCAACTTTCTCTGCGGCTAAAATTGTATATACTCCGATGTTAGCTCCAACATCAACCACAATCATTCCCTCTTTAAGTAGCCTTATATTATATGCATCTAATATATAGATTTCAATATAAGGTGAACCATAACTCATCTCTCCTTGCAAAACCATTATTTTACTTTTAAGAGGTGGGGGGAGAGGTAAAATTTTTGAGGAGCAGAAAGTATGCAGAAAAAAAATACAGATTCTTCCACCTCTTTTTCTCCCTAACATTATCCTGCCTACTGGATAGATTAAGGTATAGTTTAATAAATTTACTATTTGACATTTAATTAGTCCGAAAGGATAGCGTAATTTAATAAGACGCAGTAAAACTGAAAGGCTGGTTTTTATATCTCGTAGCCATTTAACAATACTAGAGATCTTTGGGAAATAATTACCTATTTTTTGAGTTTTTCTTTGATTTGACATCCTATTTGTAATTAAAATAAATAATTACTTTCCTGTTTTTTGAATAGTCGTAACAATAGTATTTTGAGAAATCTTGGTTTCAAAACCTCTTTTATTTAAAAATTGGCATACTTCTTGAATCTCGGAAGGGTAATGATAGCTTGCTATAAATAATTTCACATTGGGATTAGCTTTTAATGTCTTTTCTGCTCCTCTTAAAATAGGCATTTCTGCTCCTTCGGTATCAATCTTAATCACATCTATTTTCTTTAGATTTAGTTCCTCAACCAACTTGTCTACTGTTTTTACTGGAACTTTTATATAGGAATTTTTATCTTCTTGAGAAATTAATGAATGACACATAGAAGAAAAATGGAGGTATAATTTCTCTGAACCATTACGGTCTGCTAAGGCTATATTTATTGGAATTACATTCTGAAAGTTATTAAGCTTTATATTTTTTAAAAGATATTTATAGTTTTTAGGATCTGGCTCGATAGCAATCACCTTTCCATTTTTGCCAACTTTCTCTGCGGCTAAAATTGTATATGTACCAACATGAGCTCCTATATCGACCACATTCATTTCTTTCATCAATATCTCTTGGGAATAGATATCTTCAGAATATATCTCACGATAAAGTCCAAAATCTGCCCAGTGCATCATTATTTTGCTTTCTAATGGAGAGGGGAGGGAAAGTAGAAGCATCGAAGAAAGATGGGTATTTAAAAAAGAGTTGCAAATGTTATGAGCTTTTTCTCTTCCGAAAAAAACTCTCAGTATGGGATAGATTAAACTGTAAATTAATAAAAACAATATTTGTGCCCAAATAAATTGAAGAGGAGATTTAAAACGGATCATTTTCAGCAAACTCAATGATTCTAAAAATCGATTTCTTAGCCATCCCTTAATGCTAGATAAAGAGCTATTTATTTTTTGAAATTTACTTTCCATTTTTTTCCAAATCTTTTGAAATTTTAAATTAGCGATAATTTCATATTCAAAACTTTAACGAAAGGCATAATAGTTAACTGGCAACCAATCCATATCGTAAATGGTTGCACCATCACCTATAGCAAGCCTACCTATTCTATCGGCATCGGGAAGCTCCTTATAACTATTCTGATAAGCAAGCAGAATATGTTTTGCACCAAACCAATTATGACCTACTACATAATCTTGCGCATACTTGGAACTTTCACTTAATGCCCATGTAGATATAAAAAGATCTGTGTTAATTTTATTTATATTGAGATCTGACTGTGCTACAAATTGCTCTATAAAACATACGGGTATTAAGTTAACTTTGCCAGCATGGATAACATCCTCGGGGCTCCGGAATATACTAACGTTCTCTTCTCCCAATATACTGGCTAAATACAGCCATTGGATGCAACTGACTATCGGGATATCAATAATGATGTAAGTAAAGCTTTTATTTATTAATTTCCTAAAGAGTGCCGCCATGCCACCATATCCACCACCCCATTCAACAACTGTATTTATATGGTTTAAATCATATCCTGTCTCATCTATAAACCTAACTAAATGAGAAAGATGCTGCACTCTCGTAGAAGATGTAAGATATGTAGAAATTAAAGGTAGGGGCTCTCCTATATATTCTTCCTGTAAAAAAATCTTCAGTCTGCTTTTGGGAATTTTTTTCTCTAAAAAAGCAAGCCATCTTTTAACTGTTTTAATACTCAATATACAAAACATCGTATCTCGCACTATCCAATCTTTAAGAAATGAAAACGGAGGAGAGGGCAAAAAAACTTTTTCAAGTTTTGTGTTAATATTTCTCCACATCAACGTAGTAAACTCATCCACATTATACTTCTTAAGTTCGCTGTAAATCTCAGGAAATTTATTTCTTAAGACATGAAAACTACTTCTTTGGTTAGATTTAATCTTGGCTAAATAAACCCGTAACTTCTTGGTTCTTATCCAGTACGATTGGATTCTAATGCGATTAAGAGCCTTGCGTATTATTTTAATAACCGGCGCTATGTTCATTTTTCTTGGTTAAGTTTAAATTGGAGGCGGTGGTTAAGCTATCCAACCCGCCTCCTAAAATTCCGATTTTTATATAAAAATCTTATCACAAAAATAAAGTAGGGGCAAGATTGAATCCTGCCCCTACCGATATTCTTCTAACATAATAATCCTGGACTTATGGTTGTTTTTTAAGCTCTTCCATTGCTGTTTTAGCCATCTACCAATGCTTCGAATAGGAAAACGAGTAGACTTTTGAGTTTTATTTTGCTTAACCATATTTTATTTCTCCTGCTTTACCTGTAAATCTCGGCAATTTATTATGTGTCATTAAAGTAAATCTTTGTTTTATTATTTCTAAAGATCTAACATATAGCCATTGAAAATTGCCCTGCAAGAGGCCTTTAATTGTAGCGCTTTTTAATTTTCTTTTTAGTTCATATAAAACAATTAAGGAATATAGAGTACCAACTAAATATCGCCTGGGAATATGTTTATTTAATAATAATTTTACCAAAAACTTTGGCATTCCCAAATTTAAAAGTGAAAATAGAGCATTTAAATAACTACGATTAGGAGCTAATTGGCTTCTTCGATAAACTTGATTTAAATCATCCTGAATAATCCCCTCTCTGTGCGCTTTTTCATAAAGCTCTGTCTCTGGATAAAATGTTAATGAAAATAATGCTAAATCAAAAGGTCTTTTTAATTTCAGGGCCAAATGAAGACTGTCTTCTATGTCTTCTTCGTTTTCCCAAGGGTTATCAAGAATGAAATCGTAGCGAATTCTTATTTTCTTCTTAGTTTCTTTCTCCACCTGCCTAACAACTTCTCCAACCGCTAATACTTGGTCTATTGTATCATACCTATTATACAAAACCCTTGTACGTAAACTGCCTGATTGAATACCTACACCCGTAGAATACATCCCTGCTTTCACTAATGCCTTCGCCTTAGGTATGGTAAAAGTAATAGGGGTAGTGAGAACTCCAAAGGGCAGGTTTATCTTTTTCTTATACTCTTCGGAAAATCTCTCAATCCTCTCTTGCGATTGAGCGAAAAAAGCGTCATCTGTCATACCTACTGCTCTCAACCCTGGTATAGATTTTTTTGCTACTTCTAGTTCTTCTATTATATCTTCAATGGGTCGTTGTCTAATGGGTAATTTCCTTTCGTAAACTTTGTTTAGAGCATTATTGCAACAATAAGTGCAAGTATAGGGGCAACCCCGGGAAAAGGTTGTAATGTAGGAGACGTAAAAATAACGAGCTAAAAAATTTTTATCTAATTGAACTATTCGGTTTTTCTTATATAAAACAAACTGATGTTCTAAATCATAATCCGGCAGAGGCAATTCTTTTAAATCCTCTAAAATAGGACCCGGAAGAAACTGCCCAGCCTGTTTTCCTTGTTTAAGAATTCCCGGAATAGAAATTGACTTCCAAGATTCGCCATTAGACATTCTTTCCATCAGCATACTAAGGCTTAGCTCTGCCTCTCCAACGCATACCATATCGGCATAATTTAAACACTCAAATGGTCTTATAGTGGGATGGATGCCTCCCCAAATTATTGGACAGGATAGCCGTTTGTGTAAATAACGAGTAATGAAAACAGCATTATCAAAATGACAAGACATCAAGGAAATGCCAATTAAATCTGATTGAGCACATTTTTCTAATATTTGTTTTAGAACATCATCAGAGTAGGGATATAAAAAAGAGACAGAGTCATTCAGTCCCTCAGAATAAAATCTTGGAAGCATAATAATCTCCGATTCATGACGTTTCTGTTTAATAAAAGCAGATAAAAAACGTAAACCAGGAATTGAGACATCTTCTATTAATGAAAGGAAAGTAATCTTCATAATTTTTATTTTACTGATTTACAATTGGCTTATTTACAAAAATGGGTATTGTTTCAATTATTCCAAATTTTCTTCTAATCCAGACTTCTAATGCACTAATTTTCATAAGAAAATCCTATCACAAAAATAAAGCAGGGGCAAGATTGAATCTTGCCCCTGCCGGTATTCTTCTAACATAACAATCCTGGACTTATGGTTTTCCCCCAAGCTCTTCCATTGCTGTTTTGGCATCGTTGAGAAACTGAACTACTGTTTCTTTGGTTCTGGCGCTCAAAAGACACTTGGAAAGAACATCGGGCGGAATGGTTAAAATGTGGGCTTCGCTTCTTGACCAAAGTTCCACGTTTTCCGGACTTCTCACCGACCCCACAATAATTTCTATATCTTGAATTTTATGAAAATCCAGCCATTCTCTAACATTTTTTATTACCTTAAATGCCTGTTCTACCCCTTGTTCTTCTGAAATCCTGCCAGCAAAAATACTAATAAAACTGTGCTTCGGCTTTTTAGCCGCTTCCGCTCGCCCGCTCTTTATGGCTAAAGCCGCCAGAATTGCCTGATTGAAGGTGGTCATCGCCGTAACATTAACCGAAACTCCTTCCTTGATTAACTGATAAATCGCGGGCAAAAGGGAATTGCCTTGCTTATCGGTAATAGTGACTTTAATAACAACATTTTCGGCCAACTGGCTGTATTCTCTGGCTTGAGAAATTACTTCTTCAAATTTGTCACTAGTCACCTCGGCGCTTACGGGCAACGGGTTTATCAACTGGGCAATTTCCATTGTTTTTTTCTTTACTCCGTCAATGCCGCCGGTAACTCCGCATTTTAAACAAATAGTCGGGTTAGTAGTAACGCCTTGGCACAAACCCCAAGACAAATATTTTTTAATTTCGTTTAAATCGGCCGAATCGATAAAAATTTTCATATATTTTTATTTTTTATCTAATTTTTTTATAATTTCGACTGTTTTTATTAAAGAATTAACTCCAAAATCGTAATCTTTATAATCTTTGTTATATTTTTTTCTCATCATAATCGTTTTGCACCCGGCGGCCTTCCCGGCTTCTATATCTTTCCATCTATCCCCGATAACCCAGGATTTTTTTAAATCAACAGACCATTCTTTACTTGCCTCTAAAATGAGGCCCGGTTTGGGTTTCCGACAGAAACAATTATCAATATCGTCATGGGGGCAAAATTTAATATCATCAACCGGCAATGTTTCTAATATAAGTTTATGCATTTTTTCTAAATCTTCTATTTTCAAATTACCTCTGCTTATATCCGGTTGACTGGTAAAAACTATATTCAGAAATCCCATTTCTTTAAATGCTTCCAAACATTTTTTGACATTAGGAAAAATTTCAAATTCTTCTAATTTCCGAGGTGAAGACGGCTTTCCATTTCTTATAATCACTTTATTTATTACGCCGTCCCTATCTAAAAAAATTGCTTTATTTTTTTTCATCTTCAAAAATTTTGGCTAAAGCATTTACTAAAAGGTGGTCCATAATCAATTGAAAATCCTCGGTGTGGGGCGTTCTCCCAGAATCATCCGGGCAAGGAACGATGATACAGGCATCGGCTCTTTGGGCGGTCGCACCTGTTTCTTTC
>Ga0315291_10009034_pt1 | contig 12222 bp, 7 predicted proteins | sample YL17G12_20_MG_FD_203070 | JGI IMG/M metagenome (GOLD analysis project Ga0315291, IMG submission 203070) | Sediment microbial communities from Yellowstone Lake, YNP, Wyoming, USA - YL17G12_20 | ecosystem: Environmental > Aquatic > Freshwater > Lake > Sediment | place: USA: Wyoming | collected...
ATCTCTTACCATGACCTCGCTTGACGGCGACAGCGAGCCCTCCCTGCCCCCTCCGCCGTTGCCGCCCACAGATGCAAACGCCGCCGCCGGCGATTCTAAAAGCGGCCGATCTCGCGGAGGCGCCTCCTCTCCCCGTCGCGACAACGGCAACGAGCGCTCCCACAGGCGGTCGCGGAGCCGGAGTCTCGACCGCGGTGGCGAGCAGCGCGGAGGAGGAGGAGGAACAGGAGGAGGAAGGCGCAGCGGTGACGACGACGACGAACGAGATGGCGGCGGCGACGGCAATCGACGCCGGCAGACGAGGGACGACAGCGACGACGACGAGGACCGCGGGCATCGCCGCCGCCGCTCCAGATCGAGGTCCAGGTCGAGGTCGAGGTCACCCAGGTGCGTTGGTGTTTTGAGAACGAAGCGGAGAGGGAGAGAGAAAGAAGAGAACAGGAGAAGAAAGAAGAGAACGGGAGAAGAAAGAAGAGAACGGGAGAAGAAAGAAGAGAACAGGAGAAGAAAAAAGAAAACTCAATTGTTCGACGCCGCCTCTCGCTCTGACGCTCTCCTCCTCTCCTCTTCACCCTCAAATAAACCACCGCAGACGCCGAGGCCACGGCCGCTCCTCCCGCCGCCGCCGCAGAGGAGGCCGCTCCGTGACCCCGCCGGGGTCCCGCTCGCGCTACGGGGGCTACGTCCCGCCCCCGCCCTCGTCCAACGTCGTCCCCCAGTTCCCCGGGGGGCAGCCGCCGATTCCGGCCGCCGTCGTCGCCGCACGGAGGCTGCAGGCGCGCGCGAGGGCCCCCCCTCCCTCCGCCTCCTCGCTGCCCCCGCCGCCGCCGCCGCCTCCCGGCGCGCCCCAGCTCCAGCAGCAGCAGCAATTCCTCACCATCAACGGCGAGCGCGTCCCGGACGACGCCGACGCCGCGACCAGGGCCCGCGCGCTGGCCGAGGCGCAGCTCCGCGCGCGCCTCGCCTCGATGCAGGCCGCCGCGGCGCAGGCGGTGGAGATCGCCGAGTCCCGCGCCCGCGAGGTCATCGTGGGCAGCTACGGGCCCCTGGTGACCGCCGACGCGCTGCGGGCACTGCTCGACGCCGCGCTGGGCGCGGGGTTCCCCGCCGCCGCGGCGCTCGGCGGCGCCGTCGTGCGCGTCGTCTTCAACGCCGAGCGCCGCTTCTCGACCATCGAGCTCCGCTCCAGCGAGATGGCCGCTGCGGCCGTCACGCTCTCGGGCCAGGTCGACCTGCTGGGCTCGCGGATCGCGATCTGGAGGCCGGGGGTGCGCGTCGACCCCGTCAAGGCCACGGCCGACGCGGCGGCGGCGGCGGCGGCGCTGGCGAGGCTCCTCGAGGGGGACGCGCGGGCCTGCCGCGAGGAGCTGAAGGCGGTGGGGGTGCAGATCCCCGCGCTGGAGCTTCCGGAGCTGGGCCTGGCCGCCGCAGAGGAGGCGGCGGCGGCGGCGGCGGCGGAGGAGGAGGAAGAGCGGAGGAAGGCGGCGGCGGCGGCGGCGGCGGCGGCAGAGGCGAGCAAGCCGCCGCGCCCGCCGCGGCAGAAGCCGACGCCGGTGCTCCGCGTCGAGGGCCTGCTGCCCGCCGAGGCCCTGGCCGACGCCGAGGCGCTGACGCACGCGCTGACGGAGCTCGCCGCGGAGTGCTCGAAGTTCGGCGACGTCGTCCGCGTGGAGACCGGGGAGCTGCCCGAAGAGGAAGGAGGAGGCGCAGAGGGCGGCGGCGGCGGGGGCGGCGAAGGGGTAGCCCCCCCCAGCGCTCCGATCTTCGTGGTGTTCGCGCTGGCGGCCTCCGCCGCGGTCGCCCGCCTGGCGGTCAGCGGGAAGAGCTTCGGGGGCCGCGCCGTGCGGGGGGCGACCTTTGCCAAGCCCGAGGAGGTCCCCGAGCCGGCCCCCGAGGACGGCGAAGAGGAAGAGGGAGAGGGGGAGGGAGAGGGAGAGGGAGAAGGCGGCGAGGCGGCGGCAGCTTAAGCAGCGTCCTCTGCTCTCTTTTTTTCGCTTTGTGTAGTATAAGAACCAGCGAATAGAATTGATTGGGAGCATCGAGGAGAGAACGGGAGACAGCGCGAGAGGCAAGTGAAACGAAAAGCGAACGAGAGATGACCAAATGTTTTCCTCAAGTTTTTCCTTAAAATTTTCACGTCTCTCTCTCTCTCTCTCTTTCTCTCTTCCTCACCTTTTCGCAAAGCTAACTCTAATGCTGCCCTCGCACGGCAGCCAGCAGCCCGGCCCCGACGCTCTGGCGCCCCTCCCTCTCTTTTCTCTCCCTCTCGTCCTGCTCCGCGAGCTTCGACGCGGCTCCCTCGGGAAGGCCGCCCGCGCGCCGCCTCTTGGAGCGCGTCGCGACGGGAAGCGCGGCGAGCGCCGCCGCCGCCTCGGCTGCGGCCTCCTGCTCCTCCCGGTCCGCCGAGGCTCCCGCTGCTTGCGCCTCCGCCGCCGCCGCCGCGGCAGCGGCCGCCTCGGCCTCGGCGGCCTGCGTCCTCGACGCGATCGTCGCCATCGCCTCTCTGACGACCGCGGCGGCGTCGAAGTCGAGGAGCCACGCCGCCTCGAGGGCGCCGACTTCGCCCGCGCGCGGCGGGGAGGAGCCCGCCGCCGCCGCCGCCGCCGCCGCCGCCGCCCTCCCCCCCTGCGCCCCTCCCGCCTCTCCCGCTCCCTCCGCCCCCTCCGCCGAGGAGACCAGCTCGCTCCTCTTGGCCTGGCTGACCCCGACCTCCTGCTGGAACTCGAACGCCGTCGCGCCGCCGAGCTTCCGCAGCCAGATCTGGACCGCCGACGTCAGGACCGTGTTTGCGAAGTAGTAGAGCGCGATCCCGCTGGGGACGTTGAGGGCGAACCAGCCGACGAGCAGCGGGAGCCCCCCGACGAGCGCCTTGGTGAACTGGGCCCCGGCCCCCTCGTCGTCGCCGTCCTTCGGCGGGGCCGCCGGGGAGATGATCGCCGACGAGGCGTACTGCGCGGCGACGAGCAGGACGGGCAGCACCAGGTACGGGCCCGCCGCGGCCCAGCCGCCCGGGGGCGCGCCGTCGACGAGCGGGAGCAGCCAGCTCGTGCCCGTCCCTGCCCTCTGCGCCGCGAGCGAGGTGGGCCCCGAGAGGTTGGGGATCCAGAAGAAGCCCTGGTCGACGACAGAGGCGTCGCCCGAGGCGGCGACGTTTGTGAGGGCGCGGTAGAGGCCCCAGAAGACCGGCAGCGTCAGCAGCGTCGGGAGGCAGCCCGCCGAGGGGTCGACGCCGGCCTTCTCGTACAGGGCGGAGGTCTCGCGCTGGACGGCCTCCTTGTCGTTCTCGCCGTACTGCCGCTTGATGTCGTCGATCGCCGGCTTCAGCTTTTGCACGGCCAGCGCCGACTCGACCTGCTTGCGCGTGAAGGGGAAGGTGGCGACCTTGGTCGCGGCGGTGAGGGCGATGATCGCCCAGCCATAGGAGTAGGGGATGCCCGCCGCGGCGAAGTTGCGCTGGAAAAAGGTCAGCGAGGCCTCGAGGGAGTTGGCGACGGGGGCGAGCCAGTCGCTGCTGGAGGTGGGAGGAGGGGGAGGAGCAGGGATCGACGACGACGAGGCGGCGGCGGCGACGGCGGCGTCGGCGAGATCGCCGACTGCCGAAGCGCACTTCGAGATTTCGTCGGTGCTGCCGCTGCTCGACACCGCTGACAGGTCGGTGCTCGAAGTCAGCAAGTGATACAGCGCGTCTGCCGCGGCCTGGGCGTGCGAGAGGGCCTCGTGCGGGGGCAAAGCCGCGGCGGCGATTCCTGCGAGACGGCTCGTCGTCGAAGTCGAAGAATTCTTCTTTGAGAAAATCGTCCGTCTCCTAGAGCGTCGAGAAGGAGCGACGGGGGAAAGGTTGCGATTCCTGCTGGAGCAACAGAAACCGTCCCTGGTTGTTGTTGGTCGTTGTGAGACGGATAGAAAAACGAAAGAGCGTTTGGAATCGAGGTGAGCGAAGGGGGGGATAAGGAGTCTTATCTCTTTAGTAGCCAAAACGACGATGGCGGCGGCGACGAATTGCCTTCCCGTCTCGCGCTCTTTTTCGTTTCTGCTCACCTCGCCGCTCCCGAGATGCCAGCGGCAGCGCACGTAGATGCCCTCATTGCTCTGAGGAGGAGATGAGAAATGCGAGCTTCGAGTGCGCGAGATAGAAGGAGACGAAACGGGACGAGTCTTGCTCTTGCTTGCTCCCTTTTGCCAAGAAAGGGAAAAAGCTTTTCTGCTCCGGGCTCTTTCTCTCTCTCGCTCGCTCGATGTTCATTTCCGACTTGATTGAAAAAGATGACGTCCCCTGCCTCTTCCGCCGAGCGCATCGCCGCCCTGCGCGCCGAGGCCGTCCGCGGCCTCGACGCCTCCACCTCCTCCACGGCCTCCGTCGCCGCCAACAACACCGCGGCTCCCTCGGCGGCAGACGTCGAGGCCACGCGCGCCCGCGAGGCCGCCGTGTCGGCGCTCATCGACGCGCTCGTCGCCGAGGGCGACGCCGCGGCGCTCGCGGCGCTCTTCGATGAGCTTCGGCCGCTGTTCTCCGCCCTGCCGAAGGCGAAGACGGCCAAGCTCGTGCGCGGCGTGATCGAAGCGATCGCCAAGGTGCCCGGGAGCGAGGAGCTCCAGGTAAGAGGATGGTTTCCTTTTGGGTTCGGGATCGATCGATCGCAAAGCGAAGAATCGATGCGCGCACCAAAACCCAACCTCCAAAAAAACCCGCCCTCTCGATCACAAAAAAAACAGCTCCGCGTGTGCAGGGAGCAGGCCGCCTGGGCCCGCGCCGAGAAGCGCACCTTCCTCCGCCAGCGCCTCGACGCCCGCCTGGCCGGTCTGCTCCTCCGCGCGGGCGACGTCGCGGGGGCCCTGCGGATCCTCTCCGCCCTGGCCTCGGAGGTCAAGCGCCTCGACGACAAGCTGCTGCTCGTCGACGTGCACCTCCTCGAGTCGCGCGCGCACCGCGCCCTGCGCGACCTCCCCAGGTCCAGGGCCACGCTCACCGCGGCCAGGGCCGCAGCCGCGTCGACCTACGTCCCCCCGGCGCAGCAGGCCGAGCTCGACGCGCAGTCGGGCGCGCTGCACGCCGACGAGCGCGACTACCGGACTGCGTTCTCGTACTTCTACGAGGCCTTCGACGCGCTGGCGCCCCTGTCCGGCGCCGCCGCCTCGACGTCGTCCGGCGCCGCGGCCGAGGGGCCCGGGGCGGGCGCCGGAGCGAGGGCGCCGGTCGCGGAGACCGCGGCGGCGCAGCTGACGGCGCAGCACCGCAGGGGCGCCGCGGCCGCGCTCAAGCACATGCTGCTCTGCAAGGTGATGATGGGCGACGCCGCCGAGGTTCCGGGGCTTGTGGCCGCCAAGGCCGGGTCCCGCTTCGCGGGGAGGGACGTGGATGCGCTGCAGGCGGTGGCCGCGGCGCACGCGGCGAGGTCGCTGTCTGCTCTGGACAAGGCGCTGTCTGACTGGAGGGAGGAGCTCGAAGGTGAGTCTTCTTCGTCTTCTTCTTCTTCTTCTTCTTCCGTTTTTTTTCCCCCTCCAAAGTTCACTCGGAACCGACTCCCACCCGCTCTCCTTTCCCCTCTTTTCTCTCTTTACTCCTCTTCTCTCTCCCTCCCTCTCAACACCAGGGGACGACGTCGTGAAAGAGCACGTCGGCGAGCTCCACGACGCTCTTTTGAGGCGCAACCTCCTCAAGCTCGTCGAGCCCTACTCCCGCGTCGAGGTCTCGCACCTCGCCAAGAAGCTCGACCTCCCCGTCGGGGCGGTCGTCTCCAAGCTGAGCGAGATGATCCTCGACGGCGCCGTGGACGCGACGCTCGACGCGGGCGCGGGCTGCCTCGAGGTCTTCGAAGGCGACGACGCGAGGGGCGGGTACGCCGCGGCGCTCGAGGCCGTGGAGGGGCTGGGGGCGGCGGTCGACGCTCTTTTCGCGAGGTCGAGGAAGCTCGCGGCGGCGGCTTCGTAGAAAGGAAGGGTTGAGTGTTTGCTTGTATGCGCGCTCTCTTTGGGGAGAGGGGTGGGGTGGTGGGTGGGGACGGCGAGAAAAGAAAGAGCGAGAGAGAGAGAGAAGAGAGGGGGGCGGCTGTAAGGGAGGTTTCGAAAAACTACTTTTTTCGAGCGGGAGTTTTTTCTCCTTCTTTTTCTTCCCCCACTCTTTTCGTTTCTTCATTCTTCTTGTTCTTTCACTCCGTCTTCTCTCTCTCCTTTCCCCCTTCTCGCCGAGAGAACATGCCGCCCGTGCGCTCACGCACGAGCAGGCAGACTCTGGCTGTAGCGGGAGCAGCGGGAGCGGCAGCTTACGGAGCTTGGTGAGGAGTGTCTCTCGTAGCTTCTGTCTCGCTCGGGCGGAAAAGAGAGATTCGCGCTCGCCGCCTTTTTCCCTTCCTCTTTTTCGGAGCGTTCCGGCCTCCCATTTCTTGAGCAAACGTCGCGGGTCGTGTCGAACGGCGGCACTGACACAGCAATTGCGGAAAACAGAGCAAGAGAGCGCCGGCTGCCTTGCTTCGGAAGCTGGCGTTGGTCCCCTTTTTCTCTGCTTTTTTGCTCATCCCCTTTTCGACCGAGCAACCCCTCCTCTGAAAATAAATAAATAAACAAATTCTTCCTCTCTCAGGTGGTGGCTCGTCGCGTCCCAGCCTCCCGAGCTGACCGTCGACACCGAGTCCGAGACCGGGAAAGCCGTCTTGAGGTAAGGGAGACAAAAAGAGCAACGGTAGAGGGAGAGAGAGACGGGGTGGCAAGTGGGAACGGCGCGTAGAGCCCTTGCAGCGAGCGAGCAAACGTCTCCGTCAGCATTGCTTCTCGCTAAGCAGGCCTCACTTTTTCGCCCCTCGGGGACGCCCTCGACCGAAAAAAAGTGCTCTTTGTTTTCTTTCGGAGCAAACCGCGCTCTCTCCTCCTCCTCGGCCTCCTTGCACTCTCCCGCCGTCCCTGTCGCTCCTTCTTTCCCGAACGGAGCACAAGGGAGAGAGAACCAAAGCCAACGCGAAACCGAAAAAACTCTTTGCGCTCACCTCTTCCTCTCCCGCTCTCGCTCCAAACTAAAAAAAATCGAAACAAAAATCCCAAGCTGCCCCGCCCTGACGAGCAAGTACACCCCGCCACCCTTTCTCACGGGAGCGCACGCCCAAACCCTCTTCAACCGCCTAAGGTCGCTGACCGTCGACGCCGGCTACGCGCGCCAGCTGCTGCCCTGCCCCGCCGCCGCCGGAAGTTCCGGCAACGACGGCCCGACGACGGTCGTGCTCGACTGGGTCCGTGGCAGCGACTGCCCGCTCGCCGCCGCGCCCTCGGCGCCCGTACTGCTGATCCTGCACGGCGCGGCCGGATCGAGCGCGGACTGCAAGCACGCGGCGGTGGGCGCGGCGGACAGGGGGTGGAGGGCCGCGGTGCTGACGCTCCGGCGGAGAGGCGGCGGGAGCTCGGGGGGCCCCGCCGCGGCCCCGACGCCGGCGGCGTCCAGGGAGGCCGCCGCGGCCGCGGCGGCCTCGGCCGTGCGCACGGCGCTCTGCTCGATCAACGACAGGTTCCCTCACGCGCCGCTGCTGGGGCTGGGGTACGCCGCCGGCGGGGCGGTGCTCGTGCGGGTCTTGGCCGAGGCCGCGGCCAAGGGAGGGAGCGGGAGCGGGCGCGGAGGTCACAGAGGCAACGGCGGCGCCGCGAAGAGCCGCCGCCGCCGAGGCTCCGAGGGGGCGGGTGCGGGGGGCAGCTTCGGCTCGGCCTCCGCGGCCTCCCTGGGCGGCGCCTCGTCCCCTCGCTCCTCCTCTGGCGTCCCGCGCCTCGCCGCGGCCGTCGCGATCTCCTCGCCGCTGGGCGACGGCGCGGCGGCCCGGGCCGCCGTCGCCGCGGCGGGCCCGGGGGGCCTCGGCGGGCTCGACTCGCTCTACGCCCGTAGGGTCGGCGCCGCGTTCCGCCGCGCCGTGTCGACGACCGCGACCGCCGCGGCCTCTGTGGGCGCGAGCCAAGGCAGGAGGAGGGAGGGACCCTACGACGCCCCCGACGCGGCCGCGAGCGACGCCGCCGCCGCTCGCCACGCCGGCGCGCCTCCTTCGCCGACCTCGACGCCTTCGTCGTCGTCGTCCGTCTCCGAAGCAGTCCGCCGCTCCGCCTCTCCCGAGGAGGGCGGAGACCACTCTTCTTCTCCCTCTCACACCAGCGACAACGACGGCTGGCTCTCCCATGACGCCGCCACGCTCGACGCCGTGCGCCGCATCGACGCGCCGACGCTTCTGCTCGCCGCCGCCGACGACCCCTTTGTGCGCGGCGCGTGGCCGCCGCTCGTCGAGGCCGTCAGGGGCAATGCGACCGGCTCCGCGGCGCTCGCCGTGACGGCCCGAGGCGGGCACCTGGGCTTTCTGACGGGGGCGAGCGGCCTGGGCCTTTCGTGGGCGGAGGAGGCGGCGCTGCAGTTTCTGGGCGAGTGGGCCGACGACGGCGGCGGTGAAGAAAGAGACGACGGCGACGACGAAAGAGACGAGCGAATCGGCGACGGAGAGCGCTTCAACGCCGACGACGTCGCCGCGGCCAACACCGCCGCGTTCGCCGCCACCGCCGCGGCCTTCGAGGCCGCTACGGCAGCCGTCGCCGCCGCAAAAAGGACGCCCGGCGGCGCCTCGGCGTCTTCGTCCGCCTCGCATCTCTCGTCGGGGTCCTCTGCCGGCGGCGCCGGAGGAGGCGGGGGCAGCAGCGCAGGAGGCGGCGGAGGCGGCGGCGCGAGCGACGGCAGCGGAAGTGCGATACCCGAGTCCCCGCGCGGCGTCATCGCGTCCGCCCCCGCCTCTTCGCAGCAACCGCAGCAGCATCAAAAGCAGAAGCAGCCCGCGATTAAGCAGCAGCAGCAGGCCCTGAGCAGGGTCCCGCGGAGGGTGCCAACGGTGTCTGCGTCGCTGGCCTTGCTCGGCAGCGGCAGCACGCGGGCGCTCGCGTCGGCGGCGGAAGAGGAGGAAGACGAGGAAGAAGCCCCCCGAGCTCGGCCGCGGCTCCAGGCGTGCCCGGCGTCTTCTGCTTGAAGATGTGCTCTCTTCTTTTTTTCACGACCCCATCGAACCAACACGGAGAGGCTTTTGCCGCTCTTCCTCTCCCCCTTTCTTTCATGCCCCAAATGCAGGTTTTTTATTTTTATTGTGCCTTGGTTGTCTTTTCGCACGCAGGCTCGCAGTGCGTGAGAGCGAGGAAAAAATGTGTTTCTTTTCTTCCCGCTCTACCTCGCTGCTGCTGCTGCTGCAGGTCCCCCCTCCCCGCGGATCCTCTAGTCACAATTTTGTTCTTCTTTTCCCGCCCCTCCCCGCGGAGGGGGAGAGAGAGAGAAAGAAGAGCCCCCTCGGCTGACCATTCTACCCCCACACTCTCTTAAGCGAAGATTTTCCTCCCTCCCTTCGCACGCTTGCCACCACCACCGCCGAAGTCCAAATCCACACACGCTCCTCTATTAGGGAAAAAATATTCGACTCGTTCTTAGATTGCACCCTCTTTCTTATTAGGATTTAGTCGCGCCCGAGGGAGAGGGAAGCAGAAATCACCGATTGTATTGTAAATAAGTAAAAACAGAGTTCCACACGCCCCCCCCCCCTCCCAAAAAAAGGATGAAAGAGTTTAAACTGGCGCTCTTTTTGTTTTTTCGGGAGGCAATTCATTTTCTCTCACGAGAGAGCGAGAGCGACAGCGAGAGCGAGAGCGAGAGCGAGAGCGAGAGCGAGAGCGAGAGCGAGAGAGAAACCGGGGTTGCACAGAGGCTGTGTGTGTTACAAAAAAAAAGGAAAAGGAAAAAGAAAGGGAAAAAAACCGACTCCCAATCTTCTCTTTCTTTTTCTACTTCTCCTTCTTCTCCTCTACGACCTTCCCCACCACCGGGTACTTGTACTCAAACTTGGCCCTCCAGTCCATCAGGTTGTCCATCTCCAGGGCCCCTAGGCCCGAGACGTCGCTCACGCAGTCGGCGACGTCCGTGGAGACCAGCGCGAACGCCCTCGCGCACTCGCGGCCGGCGAACGGGTAGACGCCCTCCGGGCCGTAGAAGGCCTTCCCCGCGGAGACGTCGAAGACGGTGCCCTGGATCGAGATGTACATCGGGACCGTGGGGTCTGAGCCGTCATGGGAGCGGAGCTGGGCCAGGGTGAGGAGCTTGGGCTGGACGAGCTGGGAAGTTTTTTTTTTGAAAGGGTTCGGATTTTGTTTTTTGGGTGAGTTCCTTTTTTTTTTTTTTTTTTTTGCTTCCCCGTCTTCTGCCTCTCTTCCTCTCTCACAAGCCAGCCGGCCTCTCTCTCTCTCTCTCTCTCTCTCTCTCTCTCTCTCTCTCTACTTTTTTCTGCTCACCTTGCCCACCGCCTTGTACTTGGCCGACAGCTTCGCCTCCCAGTCCGCCAGCACGCCGAGCTCCTTCTCCGAGCACCCCTCTAAGTCCCCGCATATGTCGGAAGCGCTCATGCTCATCTTGGCCAGGGCCCGAGCGCACTCCCTTCCCGCGAAGGCCGCGTAGCCGCCCCCGGGGCCGTAGAAGCTTCGACCGGGGGTCACGTCATAGACCGTGCCTTTGATGGACAGGTACACGGGCCGGAAGGGGTCCCTCCCGTCGTGCTTGGCGAGCTCGTCCGGGGTGATGCTCCCGACATGCTCGCCGCCGCCCATGGAGTCGAGGTCGAGCGGCGGCTGCCGCGCGGTACCCAGAGCGCTGGAGACGAGCAGAATGAGGGTGGTCGCGAGGAAGACGGCGGCGGCGGTGGCCCAGAGGTTGGTCTGGGCCAGGTGGAGCAGCGAGGCGAGGTCCATGGAAGGGGGTTTTCGTTTCCTTTCTTGAGAAAAGGGGTGGAGGTCGAAGAGGTAACAGAGAGGCAAGGAGGCGAGATGGCCTCGAGGCTTCCCTCGGTCTTTTTCGAATGAGCTTTTCCTTTTCGTTCGGTGCCTCGTCGGGGCTTCTCTGCGAGACCGCGAGAGCTGAGGTCTCGATCTGAAGAGAGCCCTGCTAAGAAGAGGGCGAGAGAGAGACGAGCCGGAGAGAGAGAGAGACGAGAGGCGAGAGGCGAGAGCGGGCAAGCGTCAGAAGAGGGGAAGAAAGCGACGAGCGATGAGAAGAGTGGTCGCTTGCCTCCTACCTCTTCTGTTTTTTTCCTCGTCGAGTCGACCTCCTCTAGCTTCTCTCACACACACATTTCTCTTTCTATACTTTTTTCTTCAAGGTCCGTCGTGTGTCTCTCTTCTTCGAGAAATCTCTCTGCTTTACATCGTTCATTTTTGAGAACTAAGACCTTAAACGTGCCCTCCTCGAGAGAGAGAGAGAGGGAGAGAGAGGGGAGAGAGAAGCAGGAAGAGCGAGCGAGCGAGAGCACCTCTTTCGCGGCGTCTCTCCATTTCTCTCTCTCGCCACATTTCGCGCTATCCGAGGTTGGCTCGCCGGGGGGACTCTCCCGGTCTGCGACCGACCCTTTTCTGGCTCGAGGGCTCCAAAATTGCTCTTATAGAGGCTAGATCACGGTTGGCGTGCTGCTTGAGCCTCGGTGTGCCGACCCGAAAGCTGCTGCTTTGCTTTGCCTCTGCTCGCGCCATGGACTCGCTCGCGCCGACTCCTCCGCCGCCGCCATGGCGCCTTCTTTTCCTCTCTCCCTCCCCAAGTGTCGCATTTCCCCACTTTCCCTCTCTCTCTTGCAGCACCAATCGCCCACTATACTCATTTCCTCTCTCAGAAGTACGAATAACGAAACAAAAAAGCAGGGAAAGAAAGACTTTTCGCTTCTCTCGCTCGCGCTTCTCATTTCAATCGCGGCGCCGGACGAACCAAAAAAAACGGCGACAACTCGAGACTCCCTACTAGCCAAAAAGATGAAGGTGCTCCAGCAGATCGCTCACCAGCAGGCAGCTCATGCTGCTGCCCACGCCCCCGCTCCTGCTCCTCAACAGGACGGGGACACCAAAAAGGGCGCCTGGACCGAGGAGGAAGACTCCGCCCTCAGGCACTATATCGAGGTAAGGAGGAGGAGAGAGAAGCGAGAGGGGGGACGAGGAAGAGGTCGAGAAGCTCGAGACAGCCGAGCGAGACAGGAAAGAAAAAGACCGGGAGCTCAACGGCAAGAAAAACTCTTTCAAAAACCAAAAAAACAGGTCTACGGCCCGCGCAACTGGACGCTGATCTCTGCCGGGATCAAAGGGAGATCGGGAAAATCCTGCAGGCTCCGCTGGTGCAACCAGGTACGGTCGGGAAGGAAGAGGAGGAGGAAGAAGAAGAAGAAGAAGAAGAAGAAGAAGAAGAAGAAGAAGAAGGAGAGAGGA
>Ga0315291_10009038_pt1 | contig 12220 bp, 21 predicted proteins | sample YL17G12_20_MG_FD_203070 | JGI IMG/M metagenome (GOLD analysis project Ga0315291, IMG submission 203070) | Sediment microbial communities from Yellowstone Lake, YNP, Wyoming, USA - YL17G12_20 | ecosystem: Environmental > Aquatic > Freshwater > Lake > Sediment | place: USA: Wyoming | collected...
TGTGGAATATAATCTATGAATGGGTCATAGCATTCGTATTTTGTAATTCCGGGAAATGCCTGCTCAGCATATAGAAGGTCTCTATCGTAGCCTTCTATTTTTGGATACTCTTTTTTGGTCATTTTTTGCACCTGCATTTTTTTACTGGTTTGCGTGTTTTCGGTTTAACGATTTTCTTTTTTCGATCTCTCTCCACTTCTTGTTTGTCAACATCCCACACTTCAAATGTTTTCTCTTTCATAGGAGTGGTTATTTTAAGTGGCATTAATTTAAAATCATTGTGTGTTAATATATCTAGGATTTCATTACCTTCTTCTGTTAATATATCTTTTAATGTTTCTATATCATGTTTGTTTTTAGCATCGTTTATTATACTATACATGTAATTTCGATCATCATCTTCAACTCTGTATTTTGGTGATTCATAATATCTACTATTATTACGTAATTTATAATTTAATGCAACAAATGTTTTGCCCTCGCTTGCTAATACTTCAACATTATTATTGTTGATCATTTTATTATATTGTTCTTTAATGAAATTAATTTTATCAATAGTCTTGAGTGGTAAAGCATATTCTCTCATTTACATCCACATCCTTTAGATTTTTTAACAACTTTGCGTTTAGGTTTGGCTGCCACTTTTCTCTTCCTGAACAATTTCTCTTTCTTCTTTTTAACTGGCTCTTCTTCTTCTACTATAAAAATATTTTTATCAACATTTTTAGCTTCATCTACGCGTGTCTTATGATTTCCAGCTAATGCCAAAATTTGTAGTCGTCTCGCGCTTGGAGAAAGTTTTTCCTCTTCTTCATAATCAATATCCTCATCGTATTCATCCTCACCGTCTCCTTCAACCGCTCTCCTCTCTCTCCAATATTTATCTACTCCGTGAACAATTCGTATTAGTTTTCCACGATTATATTCATAAACAGTATCTCCTCTAATTTTAACTCTTATACGTTTAACCATCTCACACCTCTACATAATAATATGGCGTTCTAGTATAAAAAAGTTTGTTGTTAATACATTACTTTTTCCATATACTCTTCCTCATTCCAAATGCCCCATTTAAAACCTTCTCTTAAGGTTTTGTTGATGTAGGCTTTGTATTCTTCTTTTTTATGCAATTCTTTTGCATGATGCTCTAGACACATGGGTACTAAGTTAAATGGTTTTCCATTACAACCTTGATCTTTATCATGATCTACATGATGTACAGCCAATGCTCTATTATAGGATGGTTCTCCTGTGCAAATACAAAGATTATTAAAGAAGTCACGAACGGCTTTTCTCCGTCTTGCATTATATTTCACACAATATATTCCAAAAGAAGTACCTCCGTTCCAACTAGGATTATTCTCTCCCTCATTTAATTTGCTTAATTTATCACAAGTCTCTTTAGAGTGCTTTTTTCCATAAAAAGGATGATCTATACCTGTTTTACCAAACATTGGGTTCTTTTCTCCAACTTTTTTGTTGATGGCTATTTCACCCGACGCAATTTTGAGTTTTCGAGTTTCGCTTATTTTTTTACAATTTTCTTCTGATCGTTTCACTCCAAATAGTGGATGATCTTTACCCTTTTTACCAAACATTGGATTGGATTCTCCCATTAATTTACCTTTTCTGCTAGCACTCATTTTTTTACGAGTTTCTTCTGAGTGATGCCGTCCTAAAAATGTTGATGGTTTCCCAATATTTGCAGCACGTATTTTTGCTTTAGCATCTTCAGAATGTGTTTTACCAAACATTGGGTTTTTAGATCCGGATTTATCTTTACCAAACATCGAATTTTTAGATCCTGTACATTTTCCTTTTCTACCAGCACTTATTTTTTTACATATTTCGTCTGATGGATGTTTTCCAAAATTTGGATGGTTTTCTCCCACCATTTTACCTTTTAGTGCCTCGCTCAATTTTCGTTTTGTTTCTTCTGGCATTCTCTCTCCTTTCTTTGGCATAATGTCTCCTCAAAATATTGTTGGTTCTGTTTGATCATCAGTTTTCATTTCTGGCATAACTTTCTTTTTAATCTTTATACCTCTTACTATTTTAACTCTTGCTTGAGCTTCGGTTGTATGTCCTAACACAGCACCGATCTTTTCAAGTTCCATGGTAAATTTTGGTTTGCCTACAGCAGTAAAGTCTTCTGTCTCACAATAATTGAGATATAAATTAAATAAAGTGTCATATTTAATATAATCTGTTGCTGATTTTTCCAGCATGTCATTGACATATGCATACGCTGAATTACTACGTTTTTTCCATGCAATCATAGCTGTTTCAACTTTATCGCTACGATCTAGTCCAAATTTCTCTATTCGATCCATTTTATCAATAACTAAATTCAAATAGCCTGATAAATTTTCTGGTGTACTAAGTTTATCTAAAAGTGTAGGATCGACTTTAAATGTAAAAGGAAACTCAATTATAGCCCACCTGCGAAAAAATGCGTAAGATTCGTCATTTATTGGTGGAAGTGAATTTGCACTAAAAGCAAAAACAGCTTTATTTTTAAATTTGAATGGTTGAGCAAATTTTTTCTCAACGGTGATCGAGTCTCCCCCAGTCAGAGCTTTAAATTTCCCAGTTGTTTTTAAACTTGTGGTTGCAAGGTCTGGATAAAAGTTGGCTATTTTTCCTAAAAGTTCGGCACTGCTAAAACGGTTCTCTACAATCTCCTGCAAACTTACTGCTGTAATATTACTATCTCCAATAAGTTTTGTTGTTAAAGAGATGTACGTCGATTTTCCGTTCGCGCCCCCGCCTGTCATGCAGTACGCCTGCTGATAATTTTCCGACTGTAATAGAGCATGCGCTGGAATTTGAATGAGTAATTCGTAATTCTCTGGATCATATACTAAACTTGACAAAAAATCTTTAATTGGTTTAGTATTAGCATTTTTATCATAAATAGTTGGTAAGCTAAATGTAAACCCCCAAACTGGTGACTGAGGTAACAATTCGTTGATGTTTCTTCTGACAACCACACCATTGCGTACAGGAATTAAAAATTGTGCTTTTTTATTGAAAGGAAAATCTTTAAATTTTTGTGTGATTTGTTTGACACGATATACAATATCATTAACAATTTCTTTAACTTTAGAATGGTCACTATATCCTATCTGCATTAGTATTTTTACAAGATCTTTACTCAGTCTATCTTGTGTTTCATAATATTTATCATCAATATAACAATAAACACAATCATTTGCACTCACTATACAATATTTTTTTATTAGATGCATCGCAAGCTTGTTATAGTTTAATTTTGGGGCTTTTTGCTTCCCTTTTTCATCCGGTTCCGATTCATCCAAGAATGATGCCGGATCATCCTCATCTCCTGATATGTATTTGAATATATACCAAAGGCAGGTTGCATGTAATGCTTCACTGACATCCACATCGGATCCATCTATTTTCATATACATATCGTATGCATTGATAACTTTTAGGTAAGGTTCGTATGCTGGGTCATTTGCATTTAAATATTGCTCACGATTGGCTATAATTGTATTGAGTTCGTCCTCGTATTGACCATATAATTCAAGCATTTTTGTTGTAAATAATTCACCTTTTTCTATATACAAATTACCACCTCACTTTCGGAATTACAAGTCCGAGTTCCTTGAAAATTTCCTTACCCTTTTCTTTTATCACGTGAAGTTCTATGTTTACAACTCCAATCTCATCATTTTCAGATAACAGGTTGTATTTCTCTTTACACCATGTGACAAAATCATCGCGATTTTTATAACCGCCTTTCATAATCTCTTCATCGGTGACATCTTTGACTTTACTTGGACGCGCAGATAACATTTCCACTACACCATATCTGCAATTGGCATTTGGGCTTTCAAGCAATCGTATATTGTGTTCGTTTAACTTCACAATGTTCCTGTGTTTGTGTTTTTCACACCACATTACTTTAGTAAAATACACAGTTATTGTGCCATTTAACACTCCAAATAGAAATCTTTTGTCCAACAACATTGTCCTCACCGGGTAACTCTATTATTGGATTTAGTGCTATTTAACTATGGTGATTGTCAGGCAAAATATGCATGCTGTTCTGAGGTTACCGGGACCGGACAACCCTTATCTGGCATTGTTGATTTCATAGTAAATTCTGCTAATGAATACTCCATGATCTGTGTGTCATCAACATTCTTCAATACAAGTACTTCAATTTCAGAAATTACTGCTGATATCTCATTGCATATCTCATTTTTATCATCGCGATCTGGTGTAGTATATAATTTGGATACAAGTGATATAAGTTTATTGGTTAGTTTTCCAATTCGGTTTAATCGTCTTCCAATGATGTTTGCTATGGGCAAAACATAAGTACGCGCATCATTGATGTTAACATTGTGGATCATCGCTTCCAAAGTCCACCTCCATATTGTTCGGTTGAATATCTAATTTTTGTGGAAAATTAGCAGTCCTTACATCGCATTTTTTAAATCTATGTGCTGGTTGCACTCTTTTTATTCTTGTGATTTTATCATGTTTTATAGAACTTGCTTTAAAATCTTCATCGGCAAATAAATATCGATCAAGTGATGATTTTAATAGATCCAGTTTGTGTTGGGCAATATCAGTTGAAGCATCACATATGAGGATAATTGGAAGATATAAATTTTCCGGGTTGTAATCTTCTTTATCACACTCACTTTGTAACTCTTTTAAATGACTGATCGATTCGGACACATAACAATTGAGTTGAGATATGATAGTGCGTGTTCCTATTATGGAACATATATCATGATCCCTGTATCGTTTATTTATGTTTTTCATTAATATACTTTTGGGGATGACTATATATATGGGTTGCTATTATTAATCACAATGCTTATCTGAATGTAAATTCAATAATATAATTAATGTATAAACTTATAAGTTTATTAATTATTGGTGTTGTAATTCTAGCAGGAATTGATTACGTGGTTATGAATGGAATGGCTCAAACATCCCTCATCACAATTAGTAATAAATATACTGATGGAGAATTATATATGGTCAAAACCATATCTGTTGAGGAGTTCGCTACCAATTCTGATATTTATAATAAACTTGAGGTTGGAAAGACATATAGAGTGAAAATACTCAATGGAGTTATTAAGGAGGCTACAAATGCTTATTGATATAAATAAAGTTTCATACCCAGAGTTATTGCGCATTGATAATCAAAGACCGAACCCGCATATCTTGCTTGGAAAGGATATTATATGGGAGGAGAAGCGTGACGGATCGAATGCGGCGGTCTACCTAGATGCAGATGACAAACTCCAAATCCGTACTCGTAATAAAATCATTGCTGACAAGGATTTCTATACATTATTTGATATGATAGAAGGAGTGCGTGAAAAGGTTACAGAATTATTATTTGATGCGCGCGAATGGAAAGATGAGTATGTGATCTTTGGGGAACTTATGCGCGGAGGAAAATCATATACGAAGGTTGAACATCGTACTAAACCAGAGTTTGTGGTCTTTGATATGTGGTCAAACAAGCATGATAATTTTATGCCATATGTCCTGTCTTACCAGCATGCACATCATTTTGACTTACCATTTGTAGAAGTGGTTGGAAGATCAATATCTGTGGAACTGGAACATTTGTACCAGTATAAATACAAAATGCTGGATTGGGCAAAGGAAAATCAGCGCGAAGGTGTAGTTGGAAAAATATATGGTGCGGAGACTATATTCTTTAAAGAAAAACTTGATACTCCGTTAATGGAACAAATTCCTACCGAAATACAGGAAGGTAAAATTGTATTACCCGAACTTCCTGATAGTGAAGTCTATGGTGCTATTGAAAAAGTGATTGCAGATTTTGGATTTGCAAATTTCCGCGATATTAAATTCGCTATGCCCAAGGTTGCCGAATATGTAAATATTGAGTGCCTGAAACATAATTGTAAGAATCCCTCTAAAAAGTTAATTATGTATTATAATGAAAAGTTAAAAACATTGAACTGGTGATCTTTTGACATCCTACTGGAAATTAATAAATATGGAAGCGGCTGATGTCATAGCCATTGGAACCGAAAAACAATTGACCGAATTGAAATTATTGTATGAAAATAAAATGGATACCAAGACAAAGATGATCAAATGTTTCGGAAAAGAAAATTTTGATGAGGACTGGAGACAAATGCGAAACAAATGTAAAAAATTGTTGAAAGAATGTGATGATAAGTGTTACGGTATATAGGTTAACTTTATATAGTATTAAAAATTGCTATATATTTTGAACACAAGTGTTATATGTCCTGAAATCAATAATACTATTAGCAAATGAAGATATTGTCAGTTAAAATCAAAGGAGTTGATCATCAACTCAAAGAACCCATAGAAATATCTGAAGATATCTCTTATTCAAAAGGTAAGCAGATGTTTGAACTTACAAATAGTGATTTTCATTTAATTACATTGTGCAGGGATAAAGAAGTAGGCAGGCTTGCAATTCAGGAGGAGATGGATATGATTGTCGATTCGTATTTATTTGAACCAGATTATGTGTTATCACAGGATGCTATCGAATTGAGAGAGCGGATAAAGAGGCATGTTTATGGATAGGTTAAAAGTATTTGAATTTTCTTCAAATAATAAGCCGTTTGCTTATCTTCAGGACAAATGTATTGAGGAGATGTCAGAACTCATAAAAGCTATCTTAAAAGCTCGTGAACGTGGACATGTTCATTCCGATGACATTGAGCATGAATTTGCTGACGTTCAACTCATGATGCAACAATTGGAATATTGTTATGATAGTCTAACCGATGGAGAATTCTCTAGAAATGTTGCATTGTATGAACATGCAAAATGTAAAAAATTGTGGTCTATATGGCATGATGGAATTATCCCGGAGGAAAAATGATCTATATTTATACTGATGGAGCGTCGCGGGGCAATGGTGGAGAGAGTGCGGCGGCATGGATCATTGTGGATAAAGATTGCAAAGAGATTACGCGCGGGGTCCGTCATATCGGATTAGCCACTAATAATATGGCTGAGTACATGGCAGTTCACGATGCCGTTCAGTACTGTTATCTGAATTGTGTATTTGACTCAAAAGAAGATGGCGGATGTAAAATTATCTCTGACAGCCAGTTGGTAGTCAACCAACTCAAAGGTGTCTGGAAGATCAACAATAAAAATTTAAAAGAGATCAATCATAATATTAAGTTTTATATCGATCATATGGATACAAAATTTGAATATGAATGGGCATCACGTACCCACCCGATTATCAAGGATTGTGACAGGATGAACAATAATATTCTGGATACGGTCAAAGATTTGGTTATAAGTGGTCATCCCGATCTTGTTAAGCTTGTTAATGGTGATCCACTCAATGAAAGTATGAAACGGACTTAATGTTTCAACTCTATCTCTCTTGTTACATGCAACCATCCAAACGCGCGTGCGCAGGCATCCCGTACATGGAACTTTCTTTTTAAATCTGTTGCAATGCTCATGAGAATAAGAGTGACTCCTTCTTCCAGCAACATTTGAGTTCCTCCTGATTGTGCTATCTGGCTGCATGCGCGTGCAGTAGCTGTTACTACATCATCATTTGGGTTATGCAATGCTTTTTTGATATAAGGTATCGCTCCACATATTATCAGGAGATTTGCATCGTATCTTAGAGCCATCTGACCAAGATTTTCTGCTGCATATGTTTTCATAATGCTTGCGCCCGGCTCATCATCTGACATATTCAGATCGAAGATGTAATTATTGATATTACTCTTGTCGTTACCCGGTATAGGATCCGGTATCAGGTCTGCCATTTTTTGCACCATTGGGTGCAGTTTGGATACTAGAATATCATTTATCATAATTCCTCGCAGATAATTCGAACCATAAGAGCATTAATAAGATTGATATGGATTGACCAATCACACCAATAATAAATATATTTGTATTATTAAATGTTAAACCAAACATTGTTAATGTTAAAGTAATAACTCCAATTGATCCTATAATGGTTAATAATTTATGTATTAATTTCATATAATCAACCCGAACAAATAATTATATAAGAATTCCGTCATTGGCATAAACATTGGATATACATGTACTTTTGAAGTATGATAGATGAATAGCATCACCAGTTGCCACGCCATTGGAATAGCGATCATAATTGGCAGAATATACGTGAGATAGTTTTTATTGAGGCGTATATCATTGATAACAGCAATTAAACCAATACCCATCATAAGTGTTGCCAGTGTATTTACAATCCTGTTTAGGTCACGGTATGTGCCATCATCAGATAAAGTTGCTGAATAAGTTGTGAATAATATAAATAATAATCCTACAGCCAGTATATAATATATTATCATTCGTTTATATTGTAAATCCGGTATAATCTTGGATAATATAGAGATCATAAATAATGTAAGAGTTGTATAGAAAAATATGAAATACCTCATGTCTGGCATAATACCGAGATCTGCGTGCATATATTTTCCAGAAACTACAATATAGTAAATAGATGAACTGATCGCCATAATAAATAATAAAATATCAGTTTGTGATAATTTAATACGTTTAAGAATGTAAGCTGGTATTACTATTACTACTAATGGAATTATTACAAGAAGTCCAATAGCCCCGGAAATTGGAGCGAAAAATGTGTGAAATATCGTCCATAGTGGATTAGATGATGATGAAATGATTAATTGTGCAGATGTAATGTCTTCAACTGTTAGTGGTAAATAATATTGAGCATTTGCCATTGTCATCATAAATGGGTGGATAAAAAAAGATCCGGTGGTTATATAATTATTAATCCATAATGGAATTGTTCCTGTCAATAATGAGATACTTAAGATCCATTTATTATATAATATATTTTTATAATGGAATAATAATAAATATATTCCGATTCCAATTAGCATTCCAGCACCAAGTTCGGTGCGTGCCCACGTTAATAATCCGGTTAAGAATAAAGCAATACTTAATGCGGTCATGGATTTATCTCTCTCATATTTTAATAAATAGTAAAGGATAATTATTGCTAATAATATTGATAATATATGATCTTTGCATGTACCCACCCAGAATATCAATGAAGTACAGGATAATGTTGTAATGAAAGTAAACAATTTTAGTTTATTGTCATCAAATAATATATCAATAATTTTATGCAATATTACTGAAAATAATCCAAACAACAGAAGGTTCGTAGTTACAATTGCCAATACTTCTGATGGTATAAACTTTCCATTTATCGGAAAATCTTTATATAAATATATATTGAGCAATGTGAATAAAAGAATTGTACTTATTCCCAGATTTACATAATGTTTGGTAATTCTTTTTGTAATATATAAATAAGGAAATAACATTAATCCTAATATTGCCCATAATATGATAAAGATAAATCTGAAGTGTTCTCCAGTTAGTTTCATAAGTGTATATACCGGGAGTGAGGCAATGGGCAATGCCATTGAATATATTAACCTGTTATCACGATATTTAAAATATGTTCCGGTTGTTCCATTTTCATAATATCCATATATACCTTCATTATAAACAATCTGGTGACCCTCGCTTAATTGTCGTAATTGTTGCGCGCTTGCCCATTCATCATCTACAAATATACCTGCCCCAACAATCGAGAGAAGAAGAAATGTGATTAATGTAAATGTGAATACATATTTGGATTTAAGCATTATATGTAATTTAGTTTTTATATATTTAAGCGATGTGATTGGAATGCTGATACCAATTATATATCTCATTAATCCTATTTATACTTTTTTTAACAACGTATATATATTCAGGCATCGACGTTAATATGTAAGTAGATAAGCGGATGAACAAAGTTTACGGTGCTTTTACCTTGCTAATTTCTGCGTTACACATCCGCTGCTACTTCTTTTCTGGAGCCTTTTGTAAAGAGAACTTATGTTTCGCCCGATAATATCCCAAAGGATGCTTTACTTTCTTACACAATGAATTATCTTTTCCCAAGCATAACCCATTTGTCAGCATGGTGTCGCATGCGGGGCACTTATATGCAGGAGTTCCTTGTTTTCCTGATATATGTTCTATCTGGTATATGGTTTGTGACAGGTCAAAGTCACGCGCGGTCTGGAAGAAGGCTGCAATATCCGTTTCGCTCATACCAACTTCATTTAAGAATGATACCATGGCAAATCTTCCCATGTGTGTGGGATTTTCATGTTTCTGTAGCATATCTATGATGTGCTGGATGCATGGAGGAAAGTTAGATGCGGTTACCTCTCCATAATCCATATTATCTATAGATGTGTAGTATTGTCCGAACACTTCTGCTGTTATGGAGTCAAGCGCGGTTTTGGTTTCTTTATCTATTTTCATTGGTAATGTAGAACGGATCTTATATTTTATCTGCTCTTTGAAGAATAATTCTAATGGGTTATCCATTTTATTATCAAATTTATTTTGTGACAGGCATGATATATTTATTATACCATTTGAGATTGGCATGTTGACAAGTTTCCAGCGCGCTGATGAATGTATGAGTTTGACTGCAATTGGGATATATTCTTTTAAAGTGAATTGTGTTTTTGTAGCTTTAATCTGCAAGTCAGTCTCAATCTCCTGCTTTTTCATAAATGCTTCTTTGTTATAGTTAATATGAAACCTGTTTGTCTCATAAGTTACAAATTTCTCTATGAGAGATTTATTAGTATTAGAAGGAATTGATACCAGTACACGCGCAAAGAAGAATGATGCAATGTCATGTTCCGGAAGTCCATTGATCGGAAGCTTGGTATTGTAGAGTGCATTTGAAAGTCTTGCCTTTGCCAGTTCCATTGATTTTTTTCCGAATTCTGTCTCTATGATTTTAATTATCGGCTTCTGAAGATCCGGTACACTCTTAAGAACATTTGCAGCACCTTGTAGAAAAGGATATTTCGCATAGTCTTTGATTGTGAGCATTTCGTTAATATTTATCGATTGTAGGTAATAAACGTGGTGATTGTATTGGTTTGACCACTATCTTTATATATAAATGCGCATAATGATTATATGGTGTTTAATATGATTATGCTAGATAAAATTACACGAACTAAATTGGCAATGCTGGTGACCGTAGTACTTTTAAATATATTTACTACGATCTCCCTCTATTACACGATGACTGTATCAGATGTTTTAACTCAAGGTGCCAGTGATCCTGTCGTTCTTAATATGTCGATGGTATTCTCAATTGTTATTGCTTTCATGTGGGTTGTTGCCTTGATCCTCTTCTACGAGTTCAAGACCGATGACGCTATTAAATTCAGGGTTCACAATCTTGAGACACGTATTAGTGAACTGGAAGATGCGCGCGTACCACAAGAATAATTTTTTTGATTATGAGTAGAAGTATTAAAATCAAATGGGCAATGTTAATTATGTTGTTCATGTTGGATATTCTCATTGCTGCTGCATTAGCCTATTCTATATTTGTATCACGCGTAATGATCACTGGTTATGATCCATTTATCTTGAATATCGCAATGGTTTTTGCTTTGGTTGGAGTAGCCATATGGGTACTTACCGGTCTTATGATTTACCAGATAAAAACAGATTCTACAATGGATCAACGATTGGTTACACTTGAAAGAATTTTGATGGATAGCGGGCTTAATAGCCGTAAGTAACCAATCTCCTCATTTTTCTCTCATCGCGAAAGAGACGCGCTTTATCTCTCTCTTCTAATGTTCCTGTTCTAATGACTTCTTCAAGTTCAGGATCTGTCATATTATATATTTCACTATCTGTACGACGATATCTTGGTGGTGCCCGGATTGATTTTAACCGCTTCGCTGGCTTCTTGGATTTCTTCTTTGGCTCCGGGTCAAATAATTTACGCATGCTCAAAATACCCGCCCCTTCTTTCTTGTTTTTAAAATAGCACCGTTATCATTAGCTTTCATTTTGTTCATTTGCTTATGATAACCAGCCATTTCATCGTTCATTATCTTTTTAAATTTTGCCATTATTTTACACCTCCTGCAAATGGAGCTCCTGATGCCAATTCAATATTCATTGGCATAGCCAATTCTATCAATGCCCATTTCTTCCTTGCCTGTATAAGATGGTCTGCGAGTTCACGCTCTGTTGAAGTTCCATGCTCATATAAATATTCAAGTTGTGGCATATCCATGTTCTGAATTTCTACAGGAGTGTGTTCACTTTGTACCTTGATAATATTCCGTTT
>Ga0315291_10009039_pt1 | contig 12220 bp, 5 predicted proteins | sample YL17G12_20_MG_FD_203070 | JGI IMG/M metagenome (GOLD analysis project Ga0315291, IMG submission 203070) | Sediment microbial communities from Yellowstone Lake, YNP, Wyoming, USA - YL17G12_20 | ecosystem: Environmental > Aquatic > Freshwater > Lake > Sediment | place: USA: Wyoming | collected...
CCGGCCGCGCCGATCTGCACTGCTACTTCTGGCCGGTGGGCGCCAAATTCCTCAAGGAAGGCGGCTACTTCGGCTTCCTCACCAGCTCAAGTTGGCTTGACGTGGAGTATGGCTTCGCCCTCCAGGGGTGGATTCTCCAGAACTTCAAGCTCGTCGCCGTCCTGGAAAGCGTGGACGAGCCGTGGTTCCCCGACGCCCGGATCAAGACGGCCGTCACCATCCTCCAACGATGCTCCGATAAGGCCGCACGGGATGCCAACCTTGTGCGGTTCGTCCGCTTGCAGAGGCCCTTGGGCGAAATCCTTGGCGAGCGTGCCCCCGGGGACGCCCAGACGGGCGGCCGTATGGACGAGGCCGCCCGACAGGAAGCGACCCAGCGCCTGCGCCAACTGATCGAAACCTCCACCGGCTTCGAGGATGACAAGCTTCGGATCATCGCCGTGCCGCAAAGTCGGCTTTGGGAGGAGGGCGTCGAAGCCGGGAAGCTTCTGGCCAAGTCGGGGACGACGGGCGTCTCCCCTGCCGATGACGAAAACGGCGAAACCGAAGCAGAAGAAGCCGAGCGCGGGCAAGACCCGTACGGGGGCGTACGCCTGGCCCGCGACACGCATGCGCAGGATGCCCATGCCACGCACGAGCAGGCCGTCCAGGATTGGAACGGGATCGCCGAAAACTATGCCGCCGGCAAGTGGGGGCGGTTCCTGCGGGCGCCCGACATCTACTTCCGCATCATGCGCGACTACGGCCGGCGGTTTGTCAAGCTCGGCGAAATCGCGGAAATCCGCCGTGGTATTACGAGCGGGTGCGACGCCTTCTTCATGCCGCGCGATGTGACGGAAGAAGTCCTGGCCGAAGTCCGCAAGGGCCTCCCGTGGAACAACGTCGGCCTCCTCGCCCCGGCCTCGCGCAAAGAAGTCGAGAGCGGGAAGGTCCGCATCGTCCGCGCCGGTGATAACACGCTTCATCCCATCGAGGATGCCTACCTTCGCCCCGAAGTCCACAGCCTCATGCAGGTGGATCGGCCCGTGGTCCGTGCGCCCGACACCGATCGCGTGGTTCTCTGGGTAAACAAGGAACTCAAGAATCTCGCCGGAACCTACGTCGCCAAGTACATTCGCTGGGGCGCCAAGCAGACCTTCGCCCCGAAGAGGCAAACCGGCGGGTCGGCCAAACCCGTGCCAGAGCGGTCAACCTGTTCCGCGCGGGCGCTCTGGTATGACCTTACGGGTGGACAGAACGGAGTTGCTTTCTGGCCGAAAGCACAGAAGTATCGGCACATCGTCCCGTTCAACCGCGATGATCTTGTATGCAACTGCAACCTCTACACGGTTGTCCCGGATTTCTCCGAGCACCGAGAAGCCGTTGCTCTGGTCGCGCTGCTGAACAGCACCCTGGTGGGACTGCTGAAGCACTTCTTCGGCCGATATGTGGGAGCGGAGGGAACTCTGAAGACCGAGGTCGTGGATGCTGTCCTCATGGAAGTGCCGAATCCCGTAGGCATATCGGAAGCTCTGTTTCGCAGACTGGACGCCGCTCTCCGTTCCTTGGCGCGGCGCGAGGTGACGCACCTTGTCGAGGAGGAGCTTCTCGACTGCCACACCACGGAGCGATTGCGCGGGCTGCTCAAGAAGCCCCTGGCGCTTCCGAAGGAACTCCAGCAAGCGGATAGGCAGGAACTGGACGATTGCGTATTGGAATTGATCGGTGTGGGTGACCCACAGGAACGCCACCGGCTGCGCGAGGAGTTGTACACTCAGACTGTCGGCTACTACCGCTACCTGCGAACGCAGGACATCCAGTCGATGGAGAACCGCGCCGGCGGGCAGAGGCGGCTGACGGCAGAGGACATCGCCGCGAGCATCTGGGATTCGCTGGGCGACGACGACAAAGGCCCGCCCCTGGCAGACTGGTTGAAAACGCTCGCGGGACGGACAAACAAGCCCCCTGCGTCAGCAGGGGGAAATCCCCCGCCTGACGGCGGGGGCTTTTCGACCGTCAACATCCCTGACGGCAAGGCCAAGGCGCTGGGCAGAGGTCATATGTTCACTCCGGCCGGCGTGGACTTCACCCAAGGCAAGACGGTTCACCACGAAACCTACGCCCACGCGGGCCAGGCAACGCTGGCGGCGCTGCTGGCGAACCTGGAAATCCGCGGGCAGGTCGAAGTCCCCGCCGACGAGGATGCCTGCGGCGAGTGGCAGAAGGCCATCGAAAAACGCCTCGCCGGCGCCCGCAGCCGCTTCGACGCCCTGGCCGGCTCCCGCACCGGCACGCAGAGCCTCCGTGACGCCGCCGCCGGTCTGCTGATGCAGTGGTTCCTGCATGGGCGAAGGTGATATCGAAAATCGAATAACCGAAGAGAACCGATGTCACAGAAGAACCCCAGGAACGAGGTTCCCTCCAACGGGGATGAGGTCGTCCCGGGCCGGTACATGTACCGTCCGGCCAATGAGCCGCCTGTCCGGCAATACTGGTGGGACGGCCCTCCGGTTGCCCGTCTGGTAGGGCGAGCGTCCGGCTTGTCCCATGAGTTCCTTTTCGACGGGCGGAATGCCCGTCGTACCAGGAAGTGCGGTCATTGTGAGGGGGCGCTCATCGTCTGGGGCGCGTCCTCGGGACCGGCGTGGAAGCGGATGTAGTCCACCCAGAACGTCGCGGGGGACTTGCCCTGCCCGGAAAAGACGATCCATCCCAGCCGCCCCGCGCGGAGGTGGGGTGAGTCCTTCACGAACCGCTCCAGGGGAATGACCACGCGGGCGTACTTGGCCGTGATCTTGCCGCCCTCGATGAGCTTCTCGGCGGCGACGGGGACCGGCTTGCTCTGGACCGGGTTGTCATAGACCGGTGCGTCCCGGAGCTGCACGTACATCTCCTGGTCCTCCGGGCCGTCGGATCGCAGGAGGAACGAGACGGCGTGGAACCCCGAGGCGTTGATGGGGCGCTTGGCGCTGCCGTAGGCGGTCCGCCAGGCGCCCTGTTGGACCGACCATTTCATGCACATGCTCCCGGAGAACGCCTCCGAGCGCGGCGGGTTCTTGTCGATCTCGACCTCGCCGGATTCCTTCGCCAACGGGTTGAACCGGTCCTCGTCCCACCAGACGATGCTCTCGGGCAGGGCATAGACGGAGAAGACGGCCACCGCCCCGGCGATGGTCCCCGCCTCCCCGACGGCCTTGACCGACAGGCCCAGCGGTCCCGAGGGCATCCATTGCTCCCTTCGCGCGCCCAGGCGCAGGTCGCCTGCGCCCAGGCGGAAGGTCGTGCCATAGACCCCGTCACCGGCGGCGCCGTCACCGTGCAGGCCGTCGTCATGGAGCGGCGTCTCGGGTGCGCCCGACAGCGGGCTGAGGTTCACCGTGACCGACTTGGGCTTCTCCCCCGTGGAGACGATCCGGGCCGTCAGTCGGAACTCGGTGCTGCCCATCGCCTTGGCGGCCTCCTCCTCGGCCCTGCGCAGCATCGCGGGAGGCCTGCCCCGTTCGCGCGGGGCGAAGCGGTTTTCCTCGATCGCCCGTTCCAGCGCCCGCTCGTAGGCGTTTGGGTTGTACGTGAGGACCGCCGGTGCGACGGCTGCCTCGCAGACGGTCAGGTTCTCCCCTGCGACGCAGCCACGGTACAGCGCCCCGTTGGCGACGACGAAGAAGACCCGCCCGTTGGCGTTGGCGCGGATCTCCGCGCCTTCCTTCACGAGCGGGCCGACGAGAAGCCCCTGCCCGAACGATTGAAACGTCTTCAGGCCGTCCAGGGACGCCACCATGCCCAGTTGGGCCGGTTCGTAGGCATAGACGAGCATCTCGTCGGCGTGCCTTCCCCACGTGACGCCCGCGCCCGCGAAACTGGCCGCCTGCTCGGGGCCGACGCGGTTCGAGCCCGCCTCGGACGCGCGGAGCAGCCCCTTGTCCGCGGTGGCCAGCACCGCCTCCTTGCCGGAGAAGGTGACGCCCCCGCCGGTATAGACGAAGTCCCGGACGACCTCGCTCCAGAGGTCCTCCAGGGCGTCGCAGGCGTACGCGCTCTGCACGCGCGGGGCGGCCTTGGTGGAGGCGACGACCATCCACTTGCGCTGCCTGCCCTCGATCAGGCCGCCGAGGATCCCGCGGACGTGGTATTCGCGGGCGACCACCTGCCAGGTCCTGCCCCTGTCATGCGAGATGGAGATGCCCGGTTCGCTCGCGCCGTGGTACACGCAGAGCGTGCGGAAGTGCGGGTCGTCGCGGTCCACGCAAATCCCGGCGGCGGAATCGGACGCCAGGCCGGTTTGCCTGGAACCGATCTGGCGGAAGGTCTTGCCCGCGTCGGCGGTCGCCCAGACGCCGCGGGTGTCGCTGGCGAGGTAGAACACGTCCGGGTTGTCCGGGCGGAAGGCGGCGTCGCGGATCACGCCCGCCTTCTGCCTCGAGGCGCCCTCCAGGGCGCCCCAGGTCGCCCCGGCGTTCTCGGAGAGCAGCAGCCCCCTGCCCGAGGCCAGGACGATCCGCTGCGGCAGGGCCGGGTGAGGCCAGGCCCCCCGCACGTCCTTGAGTTCCTCCCGCTCCCAGGTCACGCCGATCGGCGCGTACGCAGGCTGGGATGCGCTCGCGGGGACCGCGCCTGAGGGACGCTTGGTATCCTCCCCCTGGGAGACTCCCGCCGCCCACAGCGCCGCCCAGAGCGCCAGGGCACAGGGGAGGAAGCAGGCGCCTTCATGTCTGCGCGGATGCATCGCCGATCACCTCTCGGGTGGGAGGAGCTGCGCCCGGCCCAGCAGGACGCGGCGGGCGAGGTTGCCGGGCTCGCCCTTCTTGAAGCCGCTGAGGGGCGCGTAATCCTTTTCCTCATCGCCCAGGGCGGAGACGGGGGCCTCCTCTCCGCAATCCTCCAGGCCCGCGTGCTCGGTGACGACCCGCCGCCCCATCTTGGCGGCAGCGGTGTCCTCCTTGCCCTTGATCTTCAGCGGGACGACGGCATCGTCCTTGCCGGCGTCGCTGTCGGGCGAGAGTTTCCGGCTGCCGGGTTCGTCGCCCGCCGTGACGTAGAGTTTGCGGAAGATTTCGACGGATTCCCTGCCGTCCACGCGCCAGACGTTCTCGCCGGTCTTCCGCTGCCGCGCGATCCACAGGGCGGTCTGGTAGGCCGACCAGTTGTACGCCTCCAGGACGGTGACGGTCCCGTCCTTGGCCCCGCCCTCCGGGGCGGCCTCCCCGTCGGCCCGACTCGACTCCAACCCGCGGAGGAAGAACTCCGCATAGACCGGGGGCACGTCCTGCCCCGGCATGTTGGCCGAGACGACCACCCGCCCTTTGCGCGCGAGGAACTTCACGCAGTCGCCCGCAGCCGAGGTGAAGTTCAGGACGACCTGGTTGCCGGCCCCGACGGCGGCCAGGGATTCCTTCAACTCCTCGGCGGAGATGTCCGGGCCTGGCAGGACGAAGAGCGGCACCTTCTCGCTGCCGACGCCCAGGCCGACCATCACCAGGACGAACTGGTCCTGGGGCGCGGCGGTCTTGGCGACCTCCGCGATCGCCTGCCGGACCGACTCCGCGGTCGCCAAGCCGCGGACGATCGGGTCCTTGAAGTCCTTGTCACCGGAGAGGACCACGACGTTGGCCGCGGGGACCTTGGCGGTGTTGACGAGATACGCGTGGAATCGCTTGATCCAGTCGCGGTACTGCCGCGCGTGGACGGGCGTGCCGGGCAGTCCCCCCACCAGCAGGGCGTGGCAGGCGCCCGCGGGGGCGGGCTGAGTCGCGGGGGCGCTCTGCGTCACCGGTGCGGTCCCTGTGGTCGCCGCGGGGACGTGCGAAGCGGCAAGCCCGATCAGGGCGAAGCAGTGGAGCATCCTGATCTTCCGTCCTCTCAGAACGTGTATGAGAACCGCTTTGAATGTGTCGCGGGCGTCTCGCCCGCGCGTGGCGGGGGCATCTTGCCCCCGCAAGATGGGTGCTTTTCTTGAATTCCCGCGGCCGGGACGGCCGTGGGACTCGCGGGCAAGATGCCCGCGACACGTTTTCATACACGTTCTCATGTTCCCGCTCGCACTCCTCAATGACTCAGGAAGTACAGGATGACGTTGATCCCCATCTTGATGGCCTCCATGGACTTCTCCAGGCCCCAGTACTTGCACATCCACCCGCAGTGCAGGTCGCCTGGGTCGAGGTAGGTCATGATCCTGCCGGTGCCCTTCTCGAAGAGCCCCCAGGCGCCGGAGAACCCGTCGTGCACCTGAACGCCCTGCATGTGGGGCGAGCCCTTCTTGCCGAAATCGAAGTGGATGTGGTAGATCTCGTGCTCCGGGGGGATGTGCCGCATCTTGTTCTCCGGGAACAGGCGGTTGATCAGGTCCCGGTAGCAGCGGAAGAACCGGTCGTCCTTCCCGGCGAAGACGCAGTCGTCGGCCAGGATCAACCCGCCGCGCTCCAGGTACTCGCGGAGGTTCTTCTCCTCCTTGTCGGGCAGCTTGAAGAAGCCCTCGGATGTCATGAACACGAAGGGGTAGCGGCAGAGCTCGTCGAAGTCCCCCAGGCGGACGACCTTCGGGTCCATGCTCACGTTGATGTTGCTCAGCTCCCGGAGCTTCTTGCGGAGGATCACGTCCCCGCTGGGCCCGACGTTCCAGATGTCCGGCGTGCCGTCCAGGACGGAGAACTGGAGGCGCGGGAAGATGAACTTGCCCGTCTCAACGGCCTCGTCGCCCAGGGCCTTCCTCAACCCGCCCGCCAGCGCCCCTAGCGCGGCGAGCATCCCCGCACCGGCGGCGACGCTCCCCCTCAGGAACGACCGCCTGGACCGGAGATGCTCGATCCTCTCCAACCCGCCGGGCGCCATCCCGGGTGCCATGCCCAGCCTGTCGTTCGGCTGGGCATGCGAGCGCCCCGAGTCGTCGCATGCCCACGGAAAAGAGTCCGTGGGCATGGCACCCGTCTCGGCGGCGCGGCCGGTCTGACGGTCGTCCGTTCGGTGATACGCCTTCCGACGATTCATATCTCTTCCTCCGCCCCCGTCACGCCAGGCCGGACCGCCGCCGGACCAGCCATTCCACGCCGAACAGCACCACCAGCAATGCCCATGCCGCCGGGGCGTCCCAGAGTTCCCGGTCCACGCACCTTTCCCTCATCAACTGAAGCTTCTCCACGGCCCTCTTGATCTCCTGGGGGATTCCGCCGGCCTCGTCGTACGAAAAGTACCGCCCTCCGGTGATCGCGGCCATCTCGCGGAGCGTCGCTTCCTTCAGCCCGGCGTTGGTGAACTCCGCGAACGGTTCGGAGACCTCGAAGCCGGTCTCGACGCGCTTGACGTCCCAGCCATCGACGCGGACGGAGACCTTGTGGGCGCCTTCCTCCTCCGCGCGGTAGCGGCACTGGTAGGCGCCGTCCTCCCAGAGCGTCCAGTGCATCGGGATTTCCTCGCTGTTGCCCAGCGGATCGGTGACGGTCGCGATGACCGCGGCGTCGTTCACCGGGCGCAGGTCCTTCTGCCGGACCGTCGCCTGGAGGATCACCGAGTCCTTGCGGGCGTACACGTCCGCGTCGGTCTTGAGCGTCAACCGCTCCTGGGCGCCCACCACCAGCCAGCGGATCATCTGCTTCCAGAACTTGCCGTGGAACTCATCGCTCGCCGGCTTGGACATCTGCCAGTACCAGCTTCCCCCGGAGGTGAACGCCCCCACCCGCCCCTGCCCGTAGTTCTGCACCGCGAGCACCGCTCGCCCGCCATCGTCGGCCTTCTGCCGGAGCAGCAGCGTCGCTCCTTTCTTGACGCCCTTGACCGGGGTTATGCCGATCAGCGGGGGCATCTGTTCCCACATGCGGCGGTTCGTCTCGGCGTCCAGGTCCAGGCGCATCAGCGTGTGGTCCAGGCCCTCCTGGGTGGGTTGGGCGGTGAACTCCTGGTCGGAGTACTTCCCGTCGGCCTCGGAGATGATCAGCGGGAGCATCCCGCCCACCGCCGTGCCCGCGTACTTGCCAAGGCCCAGCGAGTTCACCCCGCCCAGCATCAGCAGCCCCCCGCCGCGGACCTTCACGAACTCCTCCAGCATCTCCATCTGCTGCGGGCTGAAGTATCCCGCCTCGATGTCGCCCAGGATGACGGCCTTGAACGCGAAGAGCTGCTCGCGCGTGGTCGGGAAGCCCTGCTGGAGGAAGCCTTCGGTCTGGTTGGAGCCCTGGATGTAGAAGCGGTCGGACGCCAGTCGCAGCAGGCCCACCAGGCGGAAGTCGCGGTCGCCGAACATCGCGCGGCGGAGGAAGCGGTATTCCAGGCGGGGCGAGCCCTCGACGTACAGGACCGGCAGGCGGTCGTCCTGGATCTCCAGGACGAAGTCCTTGAAGTTGTTGTCGGTGACCTTTTCTCCCTCTGCCGGCGGGATCGACACGCGGTACGCGGCCGCTCCCTGCTCGTGGTCCGGGGTGAAGGTGAGGCGGACCCGCTTGAGGTCCGTCTGGTCGCCCGGGTCGATCTTCTGCGCCAGCAGGACGTTCTGCCCGCGGCAGACGCGCACCTCGAACGGCTCGCGGAAGTCGGTGTGCCGGATCGTCGCGTAGGCGTCCACCTCCGTGTTCCGCCAGACCCGCCGCGGGGCGAACACGCGGAGGACCTCGAAGTCCTTCGGCGGGTTCGTCTTGCCCAGGCCGACGGTGTACAGCGGCGCGCCGCGACCCGCGATCAGCCGCGCGGCATCCTCGCACGAACCGCCCGTGTTCCGGCAGCCGTCGGTGATCATCACCACCGCCGCCAGGGGAAGGCCCTGGAGCTCGCCGTCCACGTCCCGCACGCTGCGGAAGATGTTGGTGAAAGGCCCGTCGGCCTTCAGGTCGGATGGTTCCCCCTCGCGGGCGCCCGACTGGTCGAACCGGTAGAGGATGACCTTCGTGTGCCTGGCGATCTCCCGGAGCAGCCCGGCTTCCTTCTGCTCGCCGCCCAGCAGGCGCCTGGCCGCTTCGATCCGCGAGGCCGGGCGATCGGCCGTGCCCGCGTCCTGGATCGACATGGAGCGCGACGTATCGACCAGGACGGCGGCGAACTTCTCCTGGTCCGGGGCAGCCTTCGCGCGCAGGGCGGGGTCGGCCAGCAGGAAGACCATCGCCGCCAGCGCCAGGCAACGGATCACCGGCAGCACCCACCGCTGCCGGCCGGGGATGCGCCCCTTCACCTGGTAGTACAGCGCCCACGACAGGACGAGCATCGCCATCGGGACCAGCAGCAGCCACTGCCCGCGGACCGGGCCCACGAAGACCAGCTCGCCTTCTCGAAAGGCCTGGACAGGGTACTTGAACAGCGCCTCGAACAGGCTCATCACGTCCAACCTCTTCCGCCGCCTACTTCTGCCTCTGCGAGAGGGCCTCGAAATACTTGTTCACCCAGTGGCGGTAGCTCGGTGGACATTCATCGCGTTGGGCCTCGTGGAGCTTGTTGGCCTCCTGCGTGTGCTGGAGCTCCGCCTCCAGCCTGTCCGTCACCCGGCGCATCAGTTTGACCAGGTCCGCCTGGGTCTCGGGGCTGGCCAGGAGCTTGGCCTCCAGGGACTCATCCTTGGACACCAGCTTGATCGCCTGGACGTCCTGGTCCGTCAGGCCCACGTCCCGCCCGCCAAGGAGGCGATCGATCCGGCGAACGTCGGAGGCGACTTGAGCGGCCTTGTCCCTCCGCTGCTCCGGGCTAAGCCCCGGCCCGGCAGCCCCGCCCGATCCGCCGCCTTTGCCCCCGCCCGGCTGCCCGCCCCCTTCGCCCGCGCCGCCCTCACCGTCTCCCCCGCCCGTCTTGATCTCACCACTATCCTGACCGCCCTTGCCCCCCGCCCCCGCTTGACCGCCCTTCCCACCGGCCTGGCCGGACTGACCACCCTTCCCCCCAGGTTCACCGGACTGTCCGCCCTTGCCTGCTGCCTCTCCGCCTTGACCACCTTGGCCTCCCTTCCCACCGGCCTGGGCGGACTGACCACCTTTGCCACCTGCCTCACCGCCTTTGCCACCTGCCTCACCGCCTTTCCCGGCGGACTCACCGGGTTGTCCTCCCTGTCCCCCCTGGCCGCCCTTACCACCGGCTTCACCAGGCTGTCCGCCTTTGCCACCCGCCTGTCCGCCCTGTCCACCTTGTCCGCCCTGACCACCTTTGCCGGCGGACTCACCGGGTTGTCCGCCCTGACCACCTTTGCCGGCGGATTCACCGGGTTGACCGCCCGTGCCTGACTTCTCACCCCCGGACTCGCCCGCCCCGCCCTGAGCGGACTTGACCGGGTTCATCGCGATCTGCTCGATGCCCTTGGCCACCCCCTTGGCCTCTTTCAGCAGGCGCTGGATCGCCTCCTCCCGGCTGGCCACCAGCGTGTCGTTGGCGCCCTGGAGCGCCTTGAGGACCTCGCGGAGTCCCCCTTCCGCCCGCTGTTCCTCTGCCACGGCGGAGGCCGCCTCGTACGCGTCCAGTTCGACCACCGCGTTGGTCATCTTCTGTGCGATCTGCTCCTGGCGGAGCTTATCGTAGGCGGTGCGGATGTACTTGCCGGTCTCGGTCCGATCGTTTTCCTCGGCCCACTTGTGGAGCTTGTCCATCTTCCCGCTGAACGTCTCCAGCTCAGCCTTGACCTTCACCTGGCGGACGGAGAGCCTCTTGAGGTCCCGCTTCTGGCGGTTGGAGGCAGGCAGGTTTCCATCCTGTTCCCGCTCCTTGGCGAGGACTTCAGTCTCCGCGCGAATCTCGATCTCGGCCCGGAGCATTCGCTCCGCCGCCTTCTCGGCCTCGGTGATGGCCTCGCCCAGTTGCTCGAACGTCAGGTCGGTCAGCTCCTCCTCAGCCTGGATCAGGAGCTTGCACGCCTCGGTCGCCTTGGCGATCGCCTCCTGCTCGTCCGGTTTTGCGAACTGGGAGGCCGCTGCCTGCATTGCGGAGGCAGCCTGGTTGATCTTCTCGATGGCGGGCCTGAACTTTGTCTTCGCCTCGGAATGGCGCTTCAGTTCCTCCGCGACGCCCTTGGTCCTGCCCGAAAGCGAGGTCTCCTTGGAGGACATCGCCGTCAGCTCCTTGGCCTTTTCCGCGGCGGGGGACTGGGCCTTGAGCAGTTCCTTTGCCTGGTTGGTCAGTTCCTCCTGCTCGCGGCGGATGTCCTGTATCTGGAGGCGAGCGGTGGCGGCGACCCGGGCGGCGCTGAGGTTGTCCTCCAGCTTGCTGCCGGCCTTTTTCTCCAGCTCCAGCTTGATCTCCTCGTACATCGCGGTCAGGCGGGACTGCTGCTGCGGGGGCTTTGCCCCGCCCCCGGAAGCCTGCATGCCCTCCCTTCGGGGGCCTTCGCGGGCCAGCATCGCCAGGTCGCCGATCCCGGCAGCCACCATCTCCGCCACCGCGATGCGGAGGAACTTCGCCGCCGCCGCGGTATCGTGCTTCACCAGCGCCTCGTGCGCCTGCTTGGCGAGCTTCTGGACCGCCTCTGCCACCTTCGCCAGGTACGGGAACTTCAGCACGTTCACGAATTGCCGGATGTCCCCGGTCTTGTCGTCCATCATGCCGGCGGCGATCTTGTCGCACCGCCCGCCGTATTCGCCCGCCGAGAGCTTGGGCTTATCCCGGTGGAGCAGCCAGGTCTCGACGAGGATTTCCTCCAGCGACGGCTTCATCGGCCCGGACTGAATCTGCGGGCCGGGGGCCTTGCCGGGCGTGAGCTCGTAGGCGCCCCACAGCTCGAACGGCAGGACGGCGATCGTGTAGAGCTCCGTCGGCGCTGGCGCGTTGCCGGGGTTGCGGTCTCTCGCCTCCAGGTACCAGGAGATGACCTCGCCCGCCTCCAGCGCGGGGGTGAGCTGCTCGAACATCCACCACAGGTGAGCCTGGGCGATCTCCGGAAGCTTGACCTGCCGGCCGGTCGGGCGGGTGAGGTCCAGCGGCGTGCGGCCCTCGATGGTCCTGCCCTTCTCCGTGATCCGCATATAGACCAGGTCCACGCCGGCCACGCCGAAATCGTCGGTCGCGTCGGCCTGGAAACTCACCTCCGCCAGCGGGTGAGTCTCCACCGGCCCGGTGGGGCGGACCAGGTTGATCGTCGGGGGGTTGTCCTTCAGCGCATAGACGGTCGCGGGGGAGGCGCTCTTGACGCTCTGGCCGTGGACGTCGGTGACCTGGCAGAGATACCTGCGGTTCTTCTCGACGGGGAAGCTGGCTGCGGCGGAGTTGGTCCGCTGCGGGTCGGGGCTCAGCGCCTGCTCCTGGCCGTCGTCCCAGAGGAGCTTGCCTGAGGCGGGCGGGGAGGTGCTCAGGA
>Ga0315291_10009040_pt1 | contig 12220 bp, 8 predicted proteins | sample YL17G12_20_MG_FD_203070 | JGI IMG/M metagenome (GOLD analysis project Ga0315291, IMG submission 203070) | Sediment microbial communities from Yellowstone Lake, YNP, Wyoming, USA - YL17G12_20 | ecosystem: Environmental > Aquatic > Freshwater > Lake > Sediment | place: USA: Wyoming | collected...
TATTGGAGCGTCCGTCTTCTTAATAATCCAAATCCCTCCCCCTCCGCCAGTGGTTGAACTAGAAACCTCACCTATGATCGCACAGAAGCCGTTCACCCCATATACACCGCCCAAGTGATATTATGATGGAGGCAATCTGGATTGAGGCAACTTAGGCGGCAGCTATCTTTTGAGCACAGGATAGGCGTCACTCATTGAAGAGTAGAAAGTGCCACTCAGTCGGTGTTTGCGCCTCTCTGCAAGAGGGGGAACAGAGATGTCCCTCATCTTCTTAAGCCACATAGAAGAAGACAAGCCGGTAATGGAAGAGATCTCTCGAGGTCTAGAAGACTCCGGTTACCCCACCTGGTACTTCGAACGTGACACCCTTCCTGGAACAAGCTACCTGCTACAGATAACCAGGGCCATAGAGGAGTGTGACGCAGTCATACTCATAGTATCCAAAGAGGCAATTGACTCAGACCAGGTGACCAAGGAGATAATAGGTGCCTTCGAGAGGGGGATACCGTTCTTCCCCGTGCTCACAGACGTAACCCCACCCCAGCTGAAGGAGAAGCAGCCCGAATGGAGACATGCCCTGGGTGGTACGGCGATGGTCTGCCTGGGAGAAGAAGGTATAACCCCCACCGTCTCTTCCATCATAGAGGGACTGAAGGCAAGGGATATCCACCCCGGAGAGGTAGAAACACCTACCTTCACACCGGTACTCTCCACTCCAAAGACAGATGCCCCCAAGCACCTAACAGACAGAGTACTTGCGGAGCGTGCGAGCATGGAGGGTGAGAGGAAGCAGGTGACCGTTCTCTCGGCGGGAATAACCGTCCCTTCCTCGATTGACCCAGAGGAGCTGCACGAGATACTCAGCCCACTGTCAGACCTGATGTCCGATGAGGTGCGCCGCTATGAGGGCACGATAGCTAACATCTCCCCCGAGGGGCTCACTGCCATCTTCGGTGCCCCTATCGCCCACGAGGACGACCCGGTAAGAGCACTTATTGCTGCCCTCGCCATCAAAAGGCACTTGGAAGAGCGCCTTGAAAAGCTCTCCCTTCGCGCCGGAGTCAACACCGGCCTCGTAATAGTAGGAAGCATCGCAGATGACCTCTCCATGGAGTACACCGCCATAGGGGATACCGTCTCCATGGCTTCACAGATGAAGGACGCAGCGGAGTCAGGAACCATCCTTGCCTCAGAGGACACCCGAGACCTCGCAGGGGGCTACTTCGAGTTCGAAGATGCGGGAGAGCTAACAGCCGCGGGCGGGACCATTAAGACATACAGGGTCATTGAAGCCACACACGCTGCCACCCGGGTGGAGGCCTCCCTTGCAAAGGGCCTCTCTCACTTCGTGGGAAGAGAAAAGGAACTTGCCCACCTGTCCGAGTGTTTGGACAAAGCCAGTGCTGGTCAGGGCCAGGTCATAGGAGTAGTGGGAGAGGCCGGGGTGGGAAAGTCGAGGCTCATCCTAGAGTTCACACGTTCACTTTCCCCGGAGGAGTACACCCTGCTTCAAGGGGGCTGCTACCACTACGGAGAGGCCATCCCCTTCCTGCCAATCATAGAGCTGCTCAAGGGCTACTTCGGCATAGAGGACACAGACGACCATGTGACTACAAGAAAGAAGATGGAGGAGAGGATAGCCTCATTCACTGGACAACTGGACGAGGCCATGTCTCCCGTATGCGAGCTACTGTCCCTCCCCGTGGAGGATGAGGCCTACCAGGCGCTTGAGCCCCAGCAGAGGAGAGAGAGGTTGATCTCCGCTGTGAGGCAGCTCCTCGCAACAGAGAGCCAAAGGCGCCCCCTGGTCCTCGTGATAGAGGACCTCCACTGGACGGACAGGACTTCTGAAGATTTCATCAGCTCCCTCATAGACGGGATAACGAACTCCCGCATGCTCCTCATCCTCCTCTACCGCTCGGAGTACACCTCCCCCTGGACCTCCAAGTCCTACTATTCAACGTTAAGGGTAGACCAGCTACCAGATAAGACGAGCTCCGAGCTCATATCCTCCATCCTCTCTGAGGGAGAGGTATCCCAAGAGATAACAGACCTCATAGCCACCAAGTCGTCCGGCAACCCCCTGTTCATAGAGGAGCTCACCCACGGGCTGCTGGAGAACGGCTCCATAGTGAAGGAAGATCATCTCTACACTCTTACCGGAAAGCCCTCGGACCTCGAGGTCCCCGATACCATACAGGGGATCATCGCCTCCCGCCTGGACCGCCTGGCCGAAGACCTGAAAAGGCTCATGCAGGCGGCATCAGTCATAGGGCGCGAGTTCGCCTACCGCCTGCTCGAGGCCATCACCCAGATGCAGGAGGAGCTCAAGTCCTCACTCTCCGACCTCCAGGAATCAGAGCTCATCTACGAGAAGAGCCTGTTCCCGGAACTCGCCTACATCTTCAAGCACGCCCTCACCCAGGAGGTGGCATACAACTCGCTCCTCAAGAAGAAGAGGAGAGAACTCCACGGGTCCATAGGTGCCGCCATAGAGGCTCTCTACCCCGACCGCCTGGAGGAGCTCTACGAGGTGCTCGCCTACCACTACGCAAGAAGCGATTATGCCGACAAAGCCATCCATTACCTCAAGCTCTCCGGGGACAAGGCGATGCGCAACTACTCCAACTGGGAGGCTGTGAGGTTCTACAGGGAGGCACTGCGCATCCTCGACTCTCTGCCTGACAGCGAGGAGAGGAAGAGGGAGAAGATAGAGGTCTACTTCTCAATCTGGAATCCAATGATATTACTGAACTACCCCGAAGGCAGCCTCGAGGTCCTCGAAGAGGTGGAGCGGCTGGCGAGAGAACTCGATGATGGAGAGAGCCTCATAAGGGTATACCGAAGATTCGCAAGCTATCACACACTTTCAGGAAATAACTCACTTGGTATGGAGTACGCCGAGAAGTGCTTGGATGAGGCAGAGAAAATAGGGGCTGTCGACTCGATAGCCCGAAGTGCGAATGCGGTTGGTATCGTCTACTTTGCAGCAGGCGATATGTCGAAAGCGGCTGACATAACCCACAGAGCCCTCCAGATAATTGAGGAACAGAACAGGGAAAAAGATATATTCACGGGCGGGCTAAATGTATATTCACAGCTCTGCGGATACTGCGGGTTGGCCCTGGGGTGGTTAGGGCGATACGAAGAAGCAAAGGACGTGTTGGGGAAGGGGCTTGTGACTGCCCGTGAAACCAACGACATATTTGGAATGGGGTTTATAGAACAATGCCACTTTCCTGTATGCAGTTTTGGAGAAGACGGGGATAGTAGCATTGCGCATGCTCTAAAAGCCATCGAGTACTTCGAAGAAACGGGAATTGAGATTCTCCTTGGCTGGGCCTGGAGTTTTTTATCAAACGGATATTACATGCTCGGACAGTATGAAACGGCGAGGGATTACGGGGAAAAGAGTCTCGAACTCCAGGAGAAAGCAGGCCTACCGTACGTACTACCTGTTATCTATTGGGTGTTGGCATTGGTACATCTGGCAATGGGAAACACCAGAAGTGCCAGGGCGCTTTCCGAAGAGGCACTGAAGGTGTCCCGGGAGTTCAACGCAAAGAACTACGAGGCAGCTCAATGGACAATGCTCGGTAGGATAGAAGGGGAAGAAAACCCTTCGCAAGTGGATGTTGCCGAGGAACACATCCGGCATGGAATCTTAATGGTCGACGAGCTGAGAATGAAACCGCTGGTCGCTTGGGGCTATCTCTGCCTCGGGGAGGTCTTCGCCCTCGCCGGCCGCGCAGAAGACGCTATCGAGAACCTGAAGATAGCGGAGAAGATGTATCAGGAGATGAGCATGGGATATTGGCTCACGCGCACTCAGGAAGCGCTGGCAAGGCTCGAAAATGCATAGGAGTCTACGGCTACCTGGAAGACATGCATATCGAAGAGGGGCTCGCTTGTGGAGCGGACCAGATATATCGTAAGCGACCTGCATATCGGTTCGGGGGATGAACTGGACAGCTTCAGTTCGGACAAGAGCTTCAAATACCTTCTAGAAGCCATCAGCAGGCACCCCAACTCAGAGCTCATAATAAACGGTGACTTCATCGACTTCATCTCCGTGGAAATCGAGCGCGAGACGGCCCGCCCGTTCTCCCGCGCGGGATGCACGGAAGAGGAGTCCCTGCAGAAGTTGGATAGGGTCATTGAAGCTCACCCTGTCATATTCTCAGCCCTGAGGAAGTTCCTGGGGAAGAAAGGGTGCCGCCTGGTTATGGTGCCCGGCAACCATGACGTCGACCTGTTCTGGCCGAAGGTTCGCGATCGGCTGCGGGAAGCCATCGGCGCTCACGATGAACGGCGTTTCTACTTCGAGCAGAGCGGAGTGTACCGGGACGAAGACCTGTATGTCGAACACGGGAACCAGTATTTTGCGGATACCGTCATCGAGAATTTCTCAGAGCCCTTCCTGAGCAGCCCAAGGTCAGGCGAGCTGCGCCTGGAGCGATCCTGGGCGGACTGCTTCCTCTCCTACATGGTCATCGGCCTGATGGCGAAACGCAACCCGTTCTTCAACAACGTCATGCCCTACTACGACCTGCTTCTCATGTGTATCCAGGAAGAGGTATGGTGGCCCAAGCTGATATATGCATACAAGCTGTTCCGTTTTCTGTATAAGGTCGGCTTCCCGCCACTGGAAGAGGGCCGGGCTGTCCTGCTCGAAAAGAGGATGATCGGCGACGAGGAAGAGGAATTCGACAAAGCCCGGTTCTTGGGAGTCACCTACAGGCTCGAAGACGTGGACGCGGAGGAGCTGGTAGACACCATGCAGTGGGAGCACGGGTATCCGCTCACTGCCGAGACCGAGCCTGTTGAAGAAATGATAATCCCTCTCGATATCTTGGCCGCTAGGGAGAACACCCTCATGATGGCGGCCAGGGACCTGCTGCTCTCGAACGAGGACATCAACGTGGTGGTCTTCGGGCACGAGCACCAGTACTTCACGAACGAGCTGCGCCCCGAGGTGTCAGGCCGGAAAGGCAAGTACTACATGAATACTGGCACCTGGATTCCCATGCTCTTTCTTAACCGCGCACGCCGCGTACTTAGATGGGAGGACCTCAAGGACAGGAGTCTTTATCAGCACCTGCTGACCTACGGAGTAATCGATAGCAGGCCCGGCGGCAACACGGCAAACCTGAAATGCCTCGCACAGCCAGGGGAATAGAGGATGTCGATGCATCCTTCAATGTAGGGACAGTTCACCCCTACACCCCCGCTGCAGCTATATTTAACTTGATGCTATCAACCGCTTGAACGCGTTGTTAGCACCGGTAGAGTTATCCCCACGTTTCTGTATAGAATATCAACAGGAATGGGGCAATCAGACAATCTTTGAGGACTAAATAAATGGTCCGTCCTGGCACTCACCCTACATTCGAAAACGTGTCATTATCTGGTGCGGCAGGGCGGCATTGAAACAAGACGACTCAACGCCGCGGGATAGGGGGGTCGAATGGATAGCATCAGACTTGTAGAGGTCACCGGAGATGCCACCGTCGACTGGATGCTCATGAACCCGCGAGGGCCTCACGCCGAAGCCATCGAGTTCACCCAGATGTGGGGCGCCGGCATCTCGTGCCGTGCCGTATCACAGCCAGGGGGTGCAGCGCTGCTTGCCAGCATGCTCGAGGCTACAGCAGCATCGCAGCCGAAGGCCTCAAGCGGATTGAAGATCACAGGCCCGCCCGTCAGCAGGAGGGCGTTGGTAAACCCCGCCTACGAAGGTTTCGACAGGACGTTCATCTCGTGGTCGCTCTTCCCGAAAACAAGGGGCGACAGGCGCGACTACGTTTGGCGTATCAGCGAGTTCTGGGGGCAGGACCCGAAGGCGGCGGTGGCACCAACGCCTGACGCTGAGAGCCAGAAGGGAGAATCGCCCGACCTCCTGGTCATAGACGATTCAAATCTGGGATTCCGTCAGGACCGTTCACGGTGGCCCGCGGCCTTGACCGGGGAAGGGGGGCTGAAAGCAATAGTCCTCAAGATGTCCTCGCCGCTTGCGCAGGGAAGCCTGTGGGCTGAACTCGTCGACGGGCATTCCGACATCGTCACTGTCGTCGTAGCGCTGAGCGACATGCGCAAGAGCGGTTTTAATGTCGGCTATGCGCTCTCCTGGGAGCAGATCTATGCCGAGATATCAGCGGCGCTGAAATGCAGCGAGCTTTCAGCCGTGAAGCGGGTCGTAGTACTCATGAGGGCCGCCGGGGCGGTGCTGGCCGAGCGCAATGGCCCCAGCTGCCTTGTCTTCGACCGGTTTCACCAGGAGGGCGACTGGGAGAAGGGGCATCCTGGTATCATGATGGGCTACTCATCATGCATGGTCACGTCCATCGCATGGGAGATAATCTCACACTACTCCAACCCCGACATCGTCAAGGCGACAAACAAGGGCGTGAGCGCGTCCCGGTCGCTCCATGTCAGCGGCTTCGAGCAATATGGGCGGGGTAAAAATCTTCGCCTGCGGTTTCCATTCAAAGTTGTGGCCGACACACTCGAGGAGAAGGAAACAGAATTCGACGAGGTTTGCCTGTCTTTCGGCGAAGGCTCACCGCGCAGCATTCTAGACGTCAACCTGAAAGGCGATTATGACCAGGTCGCCATGGAGGTGGCGCTGCGGGGACCGGCGAACACGCTTTCAGGTGTGCCCATCGAGAGAATAGGCGACTGGTCGTCCGTTGACCGCGGCGAGATAGAAAGCATGCGCAGCGTCCGGAATATCCTTTCCGAGTACGTCACGCAGTACGCGCACGGGATGCGCCTTGGGAAGCCACTTTCGATAGCGGTCTTCGGGCCTCCCGGTGCGGGGAAGTCCTTTGCCATAAAGCAGATGGCCAAAGCCCTTTTTCCGGACGAGCTCACGCACATCGAGTTCAACCTTTCCCAATTCGAAACCGTTCACGAGTTGGGGCAGGCTTTCCACGAGGTAAGGGACCTGGCACTGGAGCAGCGGCTGCCGCTGGTCTTCTTAGACGAGTTTGATACACCGCTCGAGGGAAGGGAGCTCGGCTGGCTCAGGTATTTCCTCGCGCCGATGCAGGACGGGCAGTTCAAGGAGGGCGGGATATACCATCCCATAGGCCCGGCCATCTTCGTGTTCGCGGGGGGCACCTGCAGTTCTATCGAGGAGTTCAAGCAGACGAGGGACGAAGCGTTTGAGAAGGACGCGAAGAAGAAGGACTTCATCAGCCGCCTGAGGGGTTATATTAACATTCTCGGGCCCAACCCGTTGGCGGGCGGAGATGACAGGGTGTTTCCACTGAGGAGGGCATTATTACTGAGGGCGCTCCTCGGGGCCAAGGCTGGCCAGCTTTTTGAGGACGACCTGTTGAGAATAGACCCGGGAGTGCTGCGCGCGTTCTTGACGACAGGTGAGTTCCTACACGGTGCGCGCTCGATGGGAGCGATAGTAGACATGAGCGCGATAACGGGAAAACTGAGCTTCGAGCGCTCCAGCCTCCCTGCCGAGAACCAGCTCGCGCTCCACGTGGACCCACGCGCTTTCCTGGAAATAGTAGATAGCTGTGCCCGGGAATAGAGTGCATGGATAGGGTAGAGGACTTGCACGAGGAAACATCTCCGGTGTTAAAGGTCGGAGTGACCGGGCACCGGTCGCTCGAGAACGAGGACGCGCTTGCGCGCGACGTTCGCAAGGTGCTGGGGCGAATTAGAGAGATCGCCGCATCGCGCGGCGGAGTCCAGCCGACAATCGAGCTCGTTTCGCCCATCGCTGACGGCACCGACCGTCTTGTCGCACGTGAGGTACTGAAAGACCCGACCGCGCGGCTGCACGTGCCATTACCGTTTCCCAAAGAAGACTACATGAATGATTTCGAGTCAACCGGGTCGAAGGCTGAGTTCGAAGACCTTCTCGAACGCGCCTACAAGGTTGAGGTGCTGCCTCCTACCAGTACCCGCGACGAGGGCTACGAGCAGGTCGGCGTCTATGTGCTTGACGACTGCGACGTACTGATAGCGATTTGGGACGGCAAATCATCCCGCGGACGGGGCGGCACCGCGGAGGTAGTCGCCGGGGCGCGGGAGCGCGGCCTTCCCTTGTTCTGGATTCATGCCGATGAACCAGGCGTTATCACCGAAGAGCTTGGGGGCGGTTTCTAAACCATGCCTGTTGCCAACATGCTGGGTGGTACTAGACTGTAAAGGATGGTACGAAAAGCGGGCAATACTGTCGGAATCCTTCACGGGAAGGTACTAAACGGTACCAGATGGTACTAGATGGTACGAACTTCTTAGAACTTGAAAACCGTTGAGCCTCACGGCTCCGGGGGTTCGAATCCCTCCCCCTCCGCCATTTTATGGCCGCAGAGCATCACTTACTACTACGAGACCAGATCCGACCTCGTGAAGGCCTGGACAGAGACCGAGGCGATGACCTCCACAGCCCCGCTACTTTCTTCCTGATTTACTCAGACTTCCGGATCTTTCAGGCTATGCCTTCTTCTTGAACAAGCACTCACACTGGCTGTTGCCGTAAGCCAGCGTGTTCTCACGTGACTCGCCTCTAGTGAACTCGAACTCTGGGAAAGCCTTCGGGAAAAAGACGTGGTCAGACTCGCAGAAGATTCGTGTCAGCCCGGGTGTACCGGCTTCTTGCATGAAATCCCAGACCACGCACCTCTTGACTACGAAGTGGCACGTACTATCGTCTTGCTGCAAAACCTCCTTGTCATTAAACTGGGTCGCGCCCTTCGTATTGTATGCTTCGAGGAAAGCCAGGAGCCTCTCCATCGCTGTCATCCCGGCGGAGCTGCCTACGAAACCCTGCATGTCGTCGACGCTGACTGGCACGAGGGCCCGCTCCATCACTGTATAGGCCTTTTCCTTGCCAAACCGTTCGCTTAGCTTGAGGTATGCGGCGGGTGCAATGGCCATGCGCTTGACGAACTTCGATTCCTCGCCCGGAGTGGATGCCCAGTGAGTGTTCTTGAAGACGGTGCTGCTGTATAAGCCGCTCCTAGCAAGCCAGAGAGGCCATGAAGGACCAAGACTTTCTTTAAATGCAGCTCGGATGAGTTTGATGTCATTGGTGTTCACTTCTGACCCCCCTGATGCTGGACGAATACTGGAGGCTCGCCCAATTTGCCGCATTCCCAAAGTCAACAATAGTATGGGCAAACCAAGAAGACAAGCAGTTCAGGGATTTGACCGGTTTTGCCAACATTCTGCCAATATACTGGGTGAGACTAGACGGTAAAGGATGGTACGAAAAGCGGGCAATACTGTCGGAGTCCTTCACAGGAAGGTACTAAACGGTACCAGATGGTACGGACTTCAACGGTCTTGAAAACCGTTGAGCCGAGAGGTTCCGGGGGTTCGAATCCCTCCCCCTCCGCCAAAGATATATAGCTTGGTTAAGGGAATCTTAATAGACTGCCCCGCAGAGATACCCCTGCGGCCTCGTTCTTGAGGCCGCCTCGATCCAACCCCTCTTTCCTACTGACCACAATGGCGGCGGAAGTATATAGAACCTTCTATTTGCCCTCGCGTTCAGCTCCTATCATCACGAAGGCTACCGCGCAGGGCTCGGAGCTGCGGTTCTTCCATGCATGACGGGTACCGTTCTGTACCACACAATCTCCCGGCTCTAGATGAACCTCCGCCCCATCATCTAGCTCCAGATAGATCTCACCGGAGATGACTACCCCATAATCTATGGTGTCCGTGGTGTGCATTCCCGGGTTGTCCGGCTCCATCGCCTCTGCAAGGCCCGGCATCCCCTTCTCGAACTTTTCCATCACCGCTCCAACATCCGCGCCTTTCTGAAATGCTTCAATCAGCTCCTGCTCCGGGTAATACCAAACGACACGGAACTGGGTCTCTTTAATCCCAGGTACAAGTGAAGATATCTCAGTGGTAATATCACCCTTGTCATTAGGAATGGTGGGAATATCCTCTGTCGCCCAAACGTCCGTTATCCTGAAGCTGGGTAATTCCTCTATGGTGAAGGAGCGTAGAGGTTCCCCGTCGCTTACGAAAACCGATTTCCCTTCCTTTGTCAGACCCGTGACAACCCTGCGCATTTCCTTCTCCTTTCATTTATCACTGCGTGTACCGCACCCGGTTTCTTGGACACGCATTTGCACCCGGAATCATATCAAGCCGCCGCCTTCTCGCAATAGGCTTTCCTTGCCTGTAGCGGACTCCTGTATCCGTTCTTCTCGATTAGCCAATACTCGTTGTAGAGCTCCACGAATTCAGCGACTGCCTGTCTGACTTCATCCAGGTTCCTGAAGATGCGACCGTAGACGACCTGCTCCTTGAGTGTCCGGAAGAACCGCTCGACCACACCGTTGGTCTCGGGCTGCTCCACGAATGCGTAGCTTGGGGCGAAGCCCCAGGACTTGATCTGACTGGTAAACCTTCCCGATGTGTACTGATTGCCGTTATCGATGCGCAGAGAAAGACCTCGGGCGATTCCGCGCTCTGCCTTTCCAAACTCGCGCTCCAGAGCCATTGAGACGGGCTCAAGTGCGGCGAAGCGGTTTCCCTTCTTGCATATGTGCCATCCCATGCATTCTGCGTTCCAGTGCTCCACACAGGCGAACACCCAGCCCCAGCCGTTATCCAGCGTGAACACCTTGGCGCCGTCGGTCGCCCACATGACGTCGGGCTCACTCGTGATTATCTGCCCGTCGTGCTCTCGCGGCGGCGCCTGGGGCACGCGGTGTGGCGAGAGCAGGTTGTGCTCGCGCATTATCCTCAAGACGCGCTTCCTGGCCACACGGACGCCCTTCCCGTAGCGCAGGCGCGCCCAGACCTTTCTGTGGCCCTCTTCGATGAAGGGAGAGTTCTCCAGGTCCTCTTCTATGCGCTCGAGCAGCTCCTCGTCGCTGATCTTCGGCTTCGGACCGCGCTTCTTCTTTTGCTCTTCATCTGCCCGGGGCATGATGCTAATCTGATGGTAGAAGGAGGATCGCGGTACGCCCCAGGCGGAGCATACCCGCTCGACCCCGTATGCCATGCCGGTTGAGGGCGAGGCGGTGCGGCTCATCACCGCGACCTCCTTCTTCGTAAAGACTCCTTGGCCTCGCACCTCTTGCGCAGGAGCTCCACCTCCATGGTGAGTTCGCCTATCGTCTTCTTTGCGCGATCGAGCTCACTCGTGACGGGATCTCCTTCGCGCTCCTTGAGGCCCGACTCCATGCCGGATAGCGCTTTATCCCGCCACCTCTCCAGCCGGTATGGCTCCACTCCGAGTTCGCGGCAAAGCGAATCGACCGACTCGCCAGAAAGCATCCTAAGGACCACCTCTGACTTGCGGCGTACGCTCCAGCGCCCGTTTGGGGGCAGGGGGCCCTCGTTAAGGCCGCCCGCGTTGGGCTCCGTTCCACTCGGGCTACGCCCTCGCTCCTCTCCGCCCAACGCATCCCCGTCCTTCTCTCTTCCTGCCATCGGACCACCTCCTTGGATAAAAGATTAACCCTTAATCTGTGTCCAAGAAAATCGGGTCCGCTATAGGGCCTGTTTGGTTTGCAGCGCGTTTGCAGAATTCCTGTTGGCGTCGCGCGCAAAACCCTTTCCGTTGCCACAAAGACTGACGGTTTTGAGCGTTGTGACAAGGTCGGGCGACGAGTTGGTGACAAACGCCAATCAAACGTGCCGGAAAGGCCGGGATGGTGGTAAGATGCCGGTGAGATAGGACAAACACCGACTGTAGTTGCCAGAAAGGCTCAACCGGTATTAAAGTTAGAATATGGTAGCTGTAGATGGAAAACGTAAGATAGAAGTGACCGAGGAGAGAACCTGAGGGGCGATTCATGTGCGGAGACTTATTGTTGTCGTATGTATAGCGTCAATGGTTGCAGGAATGACGGCTGTAGTCGGTTGCGGTGACGACACGGTTACAGCGAAAAAGTATTTGACGACGGCCGAGTCCTATATGCCCACGGAATCGGAAGTTGCCGAATTTGGGGATAAATCGAACGTCCTTCACGATGACATCGTCAAGGGCAGGATTACCAATGGAGAACAGCTTGAGAGCAGGTTAGCGGCAGAGAAACAACCTATAGAGGCTTACGAAGAGAAATTGAAGAACGTGAAGACGGAATATGAAAAGATCCTTGACATGAAGGACGTGGATGACTTCAAAAAAATAGCAAAGGTGAGAATCGATTACGTAGATACCTACGTAGAGGTACTCGACAAGCGATTCGAATATGAAAGAAAGCTTGGCGAGGCCCTTCTCTCT
>Ga0315291_10009044_pt1 | contig 12218 bp, 8 predicted proteins | sample YL17G12_20_MG_FD_203070 | JGI IMG/M metagenome (GOLD analysis project Ga0315291, IMG submission 203070) | Sediment microbial communities from Yellowstone Lake, YNP, Wyoming, USA - YL17G12_20 | ecosystem: Environmental > Aquatic > Freshwater > Lake > Sediment | place: USA: Wyoming | collected...
CCATCGTGGGATAGGTCTTATCAAGCTGGGCCATTATCCCGCCGATGGACGGCTCTTTTTCAATCAAGTACACCTGATAGCCGGCGTCTGCCAGGTCGAGCGCAGATTGAATACCCGCTATGCCACCGCCGATGACGAGAGCCTTTCTTGTGACAGGAATCTCTTTCTCGTCCTGAGGCTGAAGCAAGCGAGCGCGCGCCACGGCAATCTTGACAAGGTCCTTGGCCTTTTCCGTTGCCGCTTTCCTGTCAGCGATGTGAACCCAGCTACAGTGCTCTCGGAGATTGGCCATCTCGAGAAGGTACGGATTGACGCCCGCTTCTTCTACGCAAGCTCTGAACGTGGGTTCGTGCATCCTTGGAGAACAAGAGGCGACCACGACTCTGTTGAGTTTGTTCTCGAGAATGTGTCGCTTGATCTCCTGCTGACCCGGGTCAGCGCAAGTGTACTTGTTTTTTACTGCGACTACTACGTCAGGGAGGGTCTCAGCAAATTTGCGAACCTCATCGCAGTCCACTGAAGCCGCAATGTTCAGACCGCATTCGCAAACGAAGACGCCGACCCTCAGGTCTTCAGCGGTCTCTGGCTTTACCATTCCTCGCACCTCCTCAGGCTGTCCGGCCACTGCTAGAGCGCAGAGGCAACCAGAACAGCCAAATCCTCTACCTGGATCTTTGCTTCTTCGGGGAAGCCAACGTCCTTCATAGCACACATAAAGTGAATCTTGCACTTGGCACACGCCGTGGCAAGGACAGAAGAACCGTTCTGCCGGGCCTCTTTCAGTCTATCGGTCTGTATGGCCTTGGAGGCGATGCCACAGTGAATCCATCCGCTCGTGCCGCAGCATATCGATGCATTTTTCGAGCGACGCATGTCCTTGAAGCCTTCGCCAAAGAGAGCCTCCAATAGGTTCCTTGGTTGTTCGTAGACACCCAGGAAACGGCCCAGCCTGCACGGATCCTGAAAAGTGACCCGCTTATCTGTTTTCCTGAGTTTGAGCTGTCCGGAAGCGAGACTCTTGTCCACAAGCTCGCTCAAATGGTAGATCTCGAACGGCAAGGCACCCGCAAACTCTGAATAGTAGAGCTTCAGCGTCGCGGCGCATTCAGGACACGCGGTAACGATCTTCTTTGCGCCGGTGGCCTTCAGTCTCTCGAGATTGTGTCTGGCAAGCATCTCGAAGTTCTTCACGTCACCTGCCCAGAGCAGGTCGTGTCCGCAGCAGCGCTCGTCGGCCAAGACTATCGGCTCGATTCCCATCGCATTGAGAATCTTTACGGTCGATCGAGCTATTTCTACGGGATTGGCCTTCAAGTCTTCGAAAAAAGCATCGAAGAACGGAAGGCATCCCACAAAGTAAAGGTAGTCTGACTTGGCCGAGACCTTTAGATCGGCGGTCAACCAGTCGAGCCTCTTCTGTTTTAGCTCCGGTGTTGTCATGATTTTCATGAGGAGCTGGAACGCACTTCCGTGCGCGCAAACTGCTTCTTCACCGCCCCGGAACGCGTCTACACGCACCACCTTGGTGAGGTCAACATAATCAACGTCAGAAGGGCACCTTTCGCTGCAGAGTTTACACGTCAAACAATGCCATATGCCTTCGCTCTTGAGTGCCTCGTCATCGCCAGAGATAGCGCTAGCCACTATCCGTCTCGGCGAGAAACAACCATTAACGCGAGAAACAGGACAAACGGCAGTGCATTTGCCGCAATCAAGGCAGAGCCGCGCGCTAGTAGCTTTTATGGCTTCAACAGTGTCTTTCACCCCATTCCTCCAGATTTTCTAAGAGGGCTCGGTCCCACCTGAGTCACCTGCTCCACAAACTCGTCAATTACTTTGCGCAAGCTCTCTCCTCCGTCACGCGAGAGCCAATCTAGCCTGAGCCTTTCAGGTTCGAGCCCTATAAGGTTGGCGAGCTTCTTTGAAGTCTCGAACATTTCGGCCTGTCGCTCGTTCCCAAAAGAATAATGGCAAGCTCCCTTTTGGCAGCCACAGACCATGACGCCATCTGCCCCGAGCTCGAATGCCTTGAGCATGAGGCCAGGAGTCACTCTGCCAGAGCACATAACGTTCACTATCCGCACGTGAGAAGAGCCAGATTTTCGAGCCTTGCCGGTCGTTCCCAGTGAGCCTTCTTGAACACCGGAACACCAATTGCATACAAAGGCGACGACTCTAGGTTTGAATTCCTTCGGACCGACTGCTTTCGTGCTATCTGCTTTCTTGTTCATACCTGCTTACCCGGACAAAATGACCAGTCCGATCAAAACGGCCGCACGGTCCTGCGACCGACGCGTTTCACTCGCTCAGGGGCGAGGAGTGCACCCGCTACGAGGCCTTTATCTGAAGACCGTGGTCATAACCCTGCTGCATTGCAGTCAAGTTCAACTCTGTTGTTCCCTGAGGCACCGTCGTCGAGATCGCCTGTTTCATGGCCTCCAGGGTCACGATCTTAGTAACCGCGGTGAAGAAGCCGAGCATCACGATGTTTGCTACGATCTTCCTTCCGAGCGTCTCTGCTATGCGAGTGGCTTTTATGCCGTAGATTTCCACAGTGTTGTTCAAACGCTGTGGCTTCACCAAATCCTCGTCTATCAGCATCAAAGCTCCGTCAGGAAGCTGTGGCTCGAACTTCGCGCATGCCTCCTGAGACATCACAACCAGAACGGAGGGCTTCACGGGGTGCGGATAATGGACGGTCGTGTCAGACACAACGACGCCCGCTGCGCACGCGCCGCCCCTGGACTCTGGCCCGTAGCTCTGAGTCAACGTAGCGTGCTTTTTGTCGTAAATCGAAGCCGCCTTCCCGACAATGTACCCCGCGAGGATTATTCCCTGCCCGCCAAAACCTGCAAATCTCAATTCTGTTCTTGCCATAGTGCCTCCCTTACTCATCCGCACTGGGGACCAAGACTTCCTCGCGTTCGAGCTTCTCCCAAGGCATCTTGAACTTGTCTCCCAGTCGCTCTTTGACCAGATCCAGAAAAGTGGGACGCTCTATGTCCACAAACTTACCGACTATGATCTTCCCGTCTTTCTCGATTGCCACCTTTGACGGGTCGGCTCCGTGCTGGATGACAGCATTCTGCTGATAGCTCTTCAAAGTGTCCAGACCGGTACCCTGCTTGTTGAGCCTTCCGAACAGAGTGGGGCAGGGGGATATTATCTCGACCACGCTGAAACCTCTCTTATGGAGAGCTTCTCCCAGTGACTTGGTCAGCCTTCTCGTATCGAGAGCGGTCCAGCGGGCAACGTATGAAGCGCCGCTGGCCGCCGCGAGATAAGGAATGCTGAAAGGAAACTCGAAATTGCCGTACGGAGTAGTGGTAGTCTTACATCCAATCGGAGTCGTCGGCCCACCCTGGCCGCCGGTCATCCCGTAGTTGAAGTTGTTGACGCAAACAACGGTCATGTCAAGATTGCGTCTGGCAGAATGGATGAAATGATTGCCACCAATCGCAATCAGATCGCCATCCCCTGAGAAAACTACCACCTTTAGGGATGGGTTTGACAGATGGAGCCCGGCTGCGAACGGGATCGCTCTTCCATGAGTTGTGTGAAAAGAATCTAAGTTGAGATATCCGGCCACGCGGCCAGTGCAGCCGATTCCAGACACAATACACATTTTATCAAGTGGAATACCGGACTCCTTGATCGCAGTAATGAAGGCCGTAAGACAAGTTCCAAGGCCACAGCCTGAACACCAAATGTGTGGGATTCTATCTTCCCTCAAGAGTTGGTCCATCGGATGCCGTTCATTCATGCCGCAGCCCTCCTGATGGCCTCCAGGACCTTCTCCGGATCGTGAATTCCTCCACCGGCATGCGGTACCAGGATGACTTTCGCTTTCCCATGCGCGCAACGTTCGACTTCAAGAGAAATCTGACCAAAGTTTATCTCGGGCACAACAAAACCTCTCGTCCTTCCGGCCAATTCATCAACTCGTTCATCCGGGAACGGCCATACCACAATGAGCTTCAGGAGCCCAACCTTGATTCCCTCCTCACGAGCCCTCTCTATGGGCAAAAGAGACGTTCTCGCCGAGATGCCGTACGAACAGACTATGACATCGGCACCTTCACACATCTCCTCCTGGTATTCGATTATTTTATGTCTGTTCTTTCTGATCTTCTGGACCAGCCGCTCAACGAGCGCACCCTGAGCTTCCTCGTTTATGACAGGGTATCCTTTTATGTCGTGTGTGAGGCCAGTGATATGCATCTTGTAACCGTTCCCAGCAATGGCCATCTGGGGAACAAGATCTGTATCCGGCTCATAGGGCAAGTACTTCTCCGGCGGGACCCTTGGGGTCCTTCTAGGAGTAAGCTGGATAGTGCCAGGCTCGGGAATCGTGACCTTTTCGGTCATGTGACCGACGACCTCGTCTGCCATGACCAGCACCGGCACTCTCCACTGCTCGGAGAGATTGAAGGCCTTGATGGTGTAGTCGAAAAACTCCTGAGGCGAACTAGGGCTTATGGCTATGATTTCATAAGGTCCGTGCGAACCCCATCTGGCCTGCATCATGTCGCCCTGACCCACGAGCGTGGGAAGCCCGGTAGACGGCCCTCCTCTCTGAACGTTGACGAGAACACAGGGCGTCTCGGTCATTAACCCCAGCCCCAGGTTTTCCATCATGAGGCTGAACCCTGGACCGCTCGTGGCAGTCATCGTCTTCATTCCTCCCCAGGCTGCCCCAAGGATCGCGTTCATGGAGGCAATTTCGTCTTCCATCTGTATGAAGATGCCGCCCACTTCTGGCAGCCTTTCGGACAGATGCTCTGCCACCTCGGTGGAAGGAGTAATGGGATAGCCAGCAAAAAAGCGGCATCCCGCTGCTATTGCGCCTTCTGCGCAAGCTTCGTTGCCGCCAAGGAAATGTTCTCCCGTGAGAATACCGCTCTCACTTTCCAACTTTTTCCACCTCCGTTTCTAATTCTTCGCTGAAAATAGCAAACTCAGGACAGAGCATCTCACAAAGCTTGCAGTCCACGCATGCTTCCTCGTGCGTTGCCAGAGGGAAATGGTAGCCCTTTGAGTTGAATTCCGTGGAGAGTTCCAGCACGTCTCTCGGGCAATACTCAACGCAGAAACTGCAGCCCTTACACCTTTCCTTGATTAAGTGGAGCTTGCCGTGCGGCATCTTGAGTTTGTCCACATCAAGGGGGGTTCTCCAGTACTTTGGTTTTTCAGCAGTTGAAGCCTCTTTCATGCCTCTCTAGCCTCCATGTCAGGCCTCGGAATCAATGGTGAAACCCATCAGGTTCGGTGTATCAAAGCATAAGGAAGTAAGTATATTCCACCATTGACTGCCTGTCAAACGATTATTGACGCACGAAGAGTGCCAAGTTGTAAATATCTGCTTGAAGTGCTAGGATTTGCGCGGTATTGCCTTTGGTGCTTGGACAACGGTAGCAGTTTTCGATGTTTAGATTCTTCACATTTGTCAGCATACTTGCGGTTTTCTTGTTGGTTATGGGACCTTCCATCACGGGGTTCTCGTTCGCGAACCCCGGTGTGTGGGAGTGGTCTCCCACGGGTCTCGAACTCACACCTTCACTTCTACTTCTCTCTCCACGCGATTTTCTGATACCTCCTCAGGAACGTCTTGCCGTGAAACCGGGTCTTGCGCTCAGAAACTCGGAGATTTTTGTAGACTTCGAATCTGACTCAGTCCGACAGACAACCACCGCAATGGGGGTGGATGTCGAGCCACCGGTAACGTCCTCCTTAAGACAGTATTCTTATCTTGTGAGTCGTGACATGTTGAAAACGCTCTGGAAAAGCGAAGCCAAGAAGGGAATCAGGAACGTGACCGAGGCCGGACGTGTTGGGGGCCTATTCAGTATCGACCTCCCAATCCAGTTTCCGAAAGCAGTGCAGGCCGTCGTCGGAAAAGGAAAACCAAATCTGAGGGTCACGGGGAGCGAGAGTATATCGTTCAACGGGTACAGTAGCTGGACCGTTGGGCAGAAGTTCAGCGAGTATGGCAGGCAGAGCAAATTTCCGAGGATTGACATGAAACAGGATCTTGTCGTGAAGATGGGCGGCACAATCGGCGACAAGATAGATGTGGACTGGGATCAAAGCAGCGCTGCGGTCACGGAGCTCCAGAACAGGATACGTATTAGATACCACGGCTACGACGATGAAGTCATCCAGAGCGTGGATTTAGGTAACACCAACCTCTCCATACCAAACACTCAATACGTGAGCTACTCGGGTACCCACGAGGGACTCTTCGGTATCAAGTCAGTGGCAAGGCTCGGCAGCGTCGACCTCACGGTCATCGCCAGCAAGCAGGAAGGCAAGCAGGACAAACAGAGGATAGTCGGAGGAGCGCGGACGGTTCAGAAACAGATAAGTGACCTCGATTACAAAAAGCGCACCTATTTCTTCCTTGATGTACCCGACTTCGACAAGACCCTCCATCCTATCGTGCTTGAAAATGTGCAAGTGTATATAGATGATAGGAACGGCTACAACGATACCTCGGCGGTCCCTGCCAGAGCCTATCGTTTTATGAACGATGGCACCCCTGATAGTTCTATCGACTTCTTCGGTCACTTTGACCTGAAGACCCCCGAGCGGGACTATAGTTTCGAGAATCGATTCACCTTGCCCAACGGCACCGTGATCCCTGTTCTGGTCATAAAGGGAGGCTTACCTCCCAATTACGCTTTGGCGGTCTCTTACCAGGAGAAGGTGGGTCCGGGTCAGGGCGACTTCAGGTGGATAGGCAATCTCAGCAAGGACACTTTGGACCTCAAGATGATTGCTCCGGGGCTTGATATGCTCCAGCCCGACATAATCAAAGACCCGACCTGGGGAAGTCTGAGTCGCTACGAGCTCAAGGACTTTTACTATCTTGGGTCCGAGGCCATCATAAAAGACAGCTTCAGACTCTCTATAAAGAGACGTGTCGGAGGGACGGGTGTCGACGAAGACGCATCGGCAACGAAAAAGGTTCCGTATATTCAAGTCATGGGTTTGGACATGGCCAACCTTGCCGGGGAAATCAACAACCCAGACGGGTTGGTTGACGGGAATTTTGTGTACTTTGAAGAGGGGCTCCTCTGGTTCCCCGATCTCCACCCTTTTGCACCCGATTCCTTTGACATGCATGGTTGGGTCGTGAGCGGCTGGAACCGGCCGGACACTCTGACAGCGGACGAGATGAACCAGGCCATATACAGCAAGAAGTACACGGACTATGTGTATTCCAACGATACTCGCTACTATCTGGACGTGGAGTACAAGAGCCCGCAGACTACTTTTTTCCTCGGCTGGAATGTCCTCGAGAATTCAGAAGTCGTCACCCTCAACGGTGCGAGACTACAGAAAGGTAGTGGCTACACAATTGACTACGACACGGGAGAGCTTATCCTTCTTACTCCTGACGCACTGGAACCCGGCGCCGATGTCTCAGTTGATTTCTCGCGCGCCTCGCTATTCGGCTTATCAAAGAGTCTTCTTGGTATTTCAAGCCAGTACAAGCCCACGGACGAACTTTCACTAGCGACGACCTGGCTTTACGAGAGCAAGGGAACCCTTGAAGAAAGACCGAGGCTCGACCAGGAACCGTCCAGAACCGTCGTAGGCGGTCTGAGCGGAACCGTGAAGCTCTCCCCGAGCTTCATGACCAGCCTGGTGGATGCGTTGCCTCTGGTGGACACCAGGGAAAAATCTAGCCTGGCTGTTTCGGGTGAGTTCGGAATCAGCATTCCAAATCCGAACACAAGAAACGAAGTCTACATAGATGACATGGAGGGAAACAGGGAAACAAGACCTCTTAGTCTGCTTCGCACGCAGTGGCGAGTCGGCAGCCTGCCGGAAAACCCCACGCTCGATGTTCGGCCATCCAACAGACGGGCATTGTGGTGGTACAACATCCTACCGACCAACAACACGGGAAGGGAGGTGCGCGCGAAAGACCTCTACCCTGAACTAACGACTGACGAAGAGAGAAACAAGGTGTTGACTGCCCTCGAATTCTATCTCACTACGGTGCAAGGCTGGCACGGTCTAACTCAGGTTCTCTCCTGGCTTGGAGAAGACCTGACCGAGATGCAATATGCTGAGATTTGGATAAACGATTTCAATCAAACAAGAGAACCGGGTAAGGAGATCAAGCTGGATCTTGGCACCGTGGGCGAAGACGCGATGTGGGACCCGTTCAACCTCCCCAACGGGAAACTCGACACAGAAGATAGGAACAGAAATGGGATTCTTGATCTCGGCGAAGACACGGGTTTGGACGAAAAGTGCGATCCAACTCCCAAATCTGAATGCCCGTGTTCTTCAGACAGCTCAGAAGTATACGTAACCGGCGTGAGCTCCACCCAGCAGGATCCCAACGGGGACGACTACCTTTACAGTCAGGAAAGCCCGAATGATTTCTCGGAGATCAATGGGACGGAGTGTAACGGCGCGACGTCTCCCAATCCTACCCCAGACACAGAGGATCTCAACGGAGATGGAATACTGAATACGAGACAAGACTATTTTGAACTGACCTTGAGTCTCGCGCAGGACAGCAAGTTCCAGGTCAGGGACAACGGAAATGGCTGGAGGCTCTTCAGAATTCCTCTCTCGGACAGCTCTGTGGCCGCAGTAGGGCAGCCACGCTGGGACAATGTCAAGCATGCCAGGCTGTGGTTTCAGGGCTTCCAGGATTCCATGATCGCGCTTCAAACTGCTGGGATAGAAATAGTGGGAAACAGATGGATAATCACTCCCGCAAGGGACACGACGGCTCTCATGGAGGGCGAACGTTTCTACGTAGGTGTTATTAATAATAAAGACAACGCCAACATTTACCAGCCACCACCCATTCAGATAGGCGAGGAGAATCGAGTTCCGAAGAGGGAACAATCGCTCGTGCTGTCCACAACAAACCTGTTCCCATCCGACACGGTGTCGGCGTTCAAGTCGTTCGCTGGCGGAAACGACTACACGCAGTACGAATCGCTCAAGTTCTGGATCAGAGGTAATTCCGATTCCCTCATGTTTTTCACGAGATTCGGAACGGACAGTCTTAATTTCTATGAATACGCCGCGCCTGTTTCAGCCGTGTGGGAATCAAAAGAATTCAAACTGGGAGACCTGAGTATTCTCAAGGTCGGGATTGCCAGCTCTCTGACAGACACAACAATACTGAGGCAGGATGGTGGGTGGTTGAGGCTCAGAGGACGGCCTTCTTTCACCAGAGTGCAGAGAATAACCATGGGTCTTGTTAATGTCCCCGAGAGAACGGACTCGACCATGATTTCGTCGGACAGTGTGTGGGTAGACGAACTCAGACTCACAAATGTAAAAAAGGAAATCGGCACCGCCAGAAGAGTGTACATCGAGGCGAAATTCGCAGACTTTCTCTCGCTCTCCACCCATGTGGAATCGCGCGGAGAAGATTTTCTTGCCATTGGCAGCACGAGGGGCAGTGGGCGCCGCACGAGCTCCTATTTGGTTTCCGGTGTGATGGCGTTTCACAAGTTCTTGCCCGACGGGATGTTCAATATCCCCCTCAATTTCTCTTTCTCTCAGTCCAAGGAGATCCCAAAGTTCAGAACTGGAGACGACATAGTCCTCACAAAAGAATACGAGCAGGCTCAGACCACGACGAACGGGACGCGTTCTTTTGCGGTCAGCTTTAGGAAGACCGCGACTCCCAACAAGTGGCTGAGGTACACCATCGAAGGGATCGGTCTGAGTCTCGCGCTGACCGACGCGCATTCTGCAAATGTCAGTCGCGTGGACTCGACGCGCTCGATCTCGGGCGTCTTCAGTTATCAATTCTCGCCCGGAGGGCGGACCGCGTTCGATATTCCGATTGGTCGCGGCAGAAAAATCTCATTCTCCTACCTGCCCTCGTCGGTCAGTTTCACCGGACGCGGTTTAAGAACTCAGTCTAAGTCGTACGAGAGGTCGCGCGACGATCCGATGACACTCATTCCCAGAAGTGACGTATTGCGGAAGACCGGAGACTTCGGTTTTCAAACCTCGTACTCTCCGTTCTCGAACTTGAGATGCAGCTACGACCTCAACACGACGAGGGATTGGCTTCTTTACAATCCAAGCAAGAGGCTCGGCAACGTCAACATTGGGACGGAAGTCTCACGTAATCAGAATTTCAGGTCCGAGTTTACTCCAAGGCTGGGCGGCTGGCTTTCTCCAAATGTGAGCTTTGCCGGGTCTTACAGGGAGGATCACCGTCCCGAACTTAAGAGAATCGATGATGTGGCTGATGTGCGCAACGTCACCAACTCTGGTTCTATAAGTCTTGGCGTCGGTATACCGATTTCACGATTAGTCGACTTTCTCAGTCCGAAGTCGGCTCCTAAAGATACTTCACAGGTAAAGAAGAAGGTGAGTGCAACCGGTCTGACGTTTGCCGAGTTGCTTAGGAGAATCGGAGACATCAGGGCGAGCCATTCTGTCTCCTACGGAAGCCAACTGTCTCGTATTTACGGCAAGCCAAACCTGAGCTACGTGTTTGGGATAAGGCGTGCGCCGGGTGGCAGCGCGACATTCGCCAGAGACGGGCTAATGGCATCTAGCATTGCGCGCACGACCTCCATGAGCGCAAGCGGCAGGCTGCTCAGAGGATTCAGTCTTGAAAGCAAATTTGAAACGACGAACCGTGAAGCAGAGGGGCTGACAGGGATAAGGGTAGAAAGGAGGCAACTCTGGCCCGAGGTCAGGCTGGGAGTTACTGAACTTGAGAGGTATCTTGGCATGGGAGGCCGGATAAAGATCATAAGACTTGACTCCACGTTCAGACGCACCACCGAGGAATCGGGTGCAAAGGGAAAGCCGAGCGAACGAACTGTCACAAAGAGTGATTGGGCACCACTTGTGAGCATGAACACAACGTGGAAAAACGGCATGAGCACCAGCTTCACCTCGAGCCTTTCCAAGATCGAGACAAAAAGCCGGATAGGCGCCGCTTACACTTCTACTTCAACCAGTTCGAACAACACGTTCACCCTGCAGAAAACCTTGGATGCTACAAAGGGTTTCTCACTGCCTTTTGCCTCGGGCAGGAAAATCAAGCTCAAGAGTAGCGTCAACATTGGGCTCTCGGTGCAGTATAGCAGGACAAGTTCGATTGTACCCCCCATGTTGGCAGATAGAAGGGATGACCTCTCCGTCACCTCGAACGCCAATTACAGTTTCAGTGCAAACCTCTCGGGAGGCTTCAACTTCGGCTTCACGCAGGACAGAGACCTCCAAACGGGTGTAACAAGACGGAGCCTGAGGCTTGGTTTGTCTGCCGGGTTCAGGTTCTAGATCTCCCAGTTTTTCTCTTGCCTTCACAGACTGCCTGTAGTAGATTGACTTAGAGTGGACTTAGGACGTGTCCACTCTTATATTTTGTGTATTCCGGAGCAATGATGGAGATTGTAGAAAAAATCTGGGCCTTGTGTGAACCCGCAATCGGCGACATGGGCATGGAGCTTGTTGAAGTGGAACACTTGCGGGGACCGGGAGGGGCAGTGGTGAGGCTTTACATCGATCGCGACGGTGGTATCTCGGTTGGCGACTGCGCCAGAGTCAGCAGGGAGGTAGGGTATCTTCTGGATGCAGAGGATATTATGCGCGGCCGGTATTTTTTGGAGGTTTCCTCCCCCGGGATAGACAGGGTCTTGAGAAGGAAAGAGCATTTTGAGAGATTCAAGGGAAGTCCCCTGCGTGTTGTCACAAAGGAGCCCATCCAGGGCGCAAGGAAAATACGTGGACGCATCCACGCTTGTGACGACATAACGTTGTACGTGGAAATGGACTCTGGAAGTACTGTCGAAATCCCCTTGTCATTGATAGAGAAAGCCAACTTGCGGGGCGAGGTTCCTTTTGGCGACGGTGGCAAGAGCAAGAAATGGGGAAAGTCACGATGAACTACGAACTCACTGAGGCGCTTGCACAGCTTGTCAGAGAAAAGAGCCTGAACAAACAGCTAGTCGCGGAAACGCTCGAGGCAGGGCTACTGTCTGCGGCCAAGAGGAAGCTGGGTCCCACGGCCAACATTGAGATAAAAGTCGATATGGAAGCAGGCAAGATAGGAATGTGTGTGAAGAAGAAAGTGACGACGCGAGTGCACGATCCCGTTACGGAGATAAGCCTGGCCGAAGCCCACAAGACAAAGAAAGATATCAAGTGTGGAGATACTCTGTCTGTTCAGTTAAGCATTGAAGAATTTGGACGGAACGCAATACAAGCAG
>Ga0315291_10009047_pt1 | contig 12216 bp, 8 predicted proteins | sample YL17G12_20_MG_FD_203070 | JGI IMG/M metagenome (GOLD analysis project Ga0315291, IMG submission 203070) | Sediment microbial communities from Yellowstone Lake, YNP, Wyoming, USA - YL17G12_20 | ecosystem: Environmental > Aquatic > Freshwater > Lake > Sediment | place: USA: Wyoming | collected...
AACTGGCCATGGCCATTCGTTACTGCTCCGACGCGAAGATAGACCTTCTTACTATAGATGGCGCACCTGGCGGAACAGGTATGAGCCCCTGGCCCATGATGACCGAATGGGGTATCCCTTCCTTCTATCTGCATAGCCTCACCTATCAATTCTGTGAGATGATGAAGAAAAAGAAAATCCGCGTGCCCGACATCGCGGTCGCAGGCGGATTTTCCACAGAGGACGGGGTTTTCAAAGCATTAGCCATGGGCGCTCCTTATGTCAAGGCCGTCTGTATGGGAAGAGCGCTTATAATCCCCGCTATGGTAGGCAAAAATATCGGCGAATGGATTAAAAACAAGGAGCTGCCCAAGACCGTTTCCAGGTTTGGGACCTCTATCGAAGAAATTTTTGTATCTTACGAAGAGCTGAAGGCTAAATACGGCAAGGAAATAAAGAATATCCCTACCGGAGCCCTTGGTATTTACACTTTCAGCCAGAAGTTCAGGGCAGGCCTGCAGCAGCTAATGGCGGGAACCCGGAATTTCAACCTCTCTCTCGTCGGCCGCAAGGATATAATGGCGCTGACGGAAGAAGCCGCGAAGGTCTCAGGCATTCCTTACGTAATGGATGCCTACAGAAAAGAAGCGGAAAGAATCCTCTTGAAGTAAACGACCTTCCCCCGGGCGCCGTTACGTGTTATGCGGCGCGGCGCCCGGACATGCCCTTACATAACACTATGAAGCCGCTCCTTTTCCTTCGGGTAAAAAGGGGCGGCTTCATGTTGTTTGGTCGTCTGAATAAATTCTATAACACGTGGCGGGTACACTGAAAGCCTTTACCAAGATCGCATCGGACACAGGCTCCTATCATTCCGGGCGTCATGACCGTCTGTGATTCGCACTTCCCGCACAGAGACTCTTCTCCCCGTTTCATAGGTCCGCCGCAGGGTGTGACCGACATGGGACAATAGAGGGTGCAGGAACCGCAGTTTTTGCAGAATTCGGGTCGCATGGCGAAGGGAAACTCGACGCGGCGGTTCTTTCCCCGTCCGACGAAGCCCAGGGCATTGGCCCGCCACATTTCCGTGCAGTAGCGCACACAGCGCCCGCATTGGATGCAATTATCGTTTCTGAAGGGGTAACGGACTTCCTTTACACCGCAGCGAACGGCAACATCCTGGACCGCCTTGGAGTTGGGCGCCTGAGCAACAAGCAGTTCCGCGATGTTGCGCCGGAGCTTCTGGATTTTCTCCGTATTGGTGCGGATCACCATGCCTTCCTGCGCCGTCAATGTGCAGGAGGCGGTAACGCTTGACCCTCCATTTCTCACGTTCTCCACAATGCAGATGCGGCATGCCCCCGTATCCTTCAGGAAAGGAACATGGCACAGATGGGGAATGCATATCCCGCATTCGATGGCCGCGTCAAGCACGCTCGATCCCTTTGCTGCCCGCACCGGAGTGCCGTCAATTTTCAATGTCACAGTTTGCATCATAATTCACCTCATTATCCGACTGCGATTGCATCATATTTACATTCCGTTATACAAATGCCGCATTTCCGACATATCGGCTCCTCAATGGCATGGGCCTTCTTCTTTTCCCCTTTGATGGCATCGTAAGGACAGGACCGCAGGCAGACCCCGCAGCCGGTGCACTTTTCAGCAAGTATGTCGTAGTGAATAAGCTCCTTGCATACACCTGCAGGACAGCGTTTCTCGTCCACGTGGGCGGCATATTCATCGGCAAAATATCTCATTGTTGATAAAACCGGATTTGGCGCTGTCTTTCCCAGTCCGCACAGCGACGTCTCTGCCACGGTTTCTGCCAGCTCTTGCAGAAGGCTGATCTGTTCACGGCGGCCGCGGCCTTCAGCGATATCGGTGACGATCTCCAGCATCCGATCCACGCCTACACGGCAGGGGACACACTTGCCGCAGGACTCGTCCTGGAGGAATTTCAAAAAATACTTTGCCACGTCCACCATGCAGGTTCCCTCATCCATAACGACCATGCCGCCGGAACCCATTATCGAGCCTGTCTCATAGAGTGTATCGAAGTCAACGGGGATTTCAAATTTACTCACAGGCAGGCATCCGCCGGATGGACCACCGGTCTGCACCGCCTTGATGGCCTTTCCATTTTTAGGTCCGCCGCCGATTTTAAAAATGATATCATGCAGTGTGGTTCCCATGGCAATCTCGACAAGGCCTGTGTTTTTTACCTGTCCGGTGAGGGCGAAGATCTTTGTGCCCTTGCTGCCCCTGGTTCCCTTGGAGGCAAACCAGCCGGAACCGTTTACAATGATAGAAGGGACATTCGCCCAGGTCTCTACGTTGTTCAGAACGGTAGGCTTGTTCCAAAGTCCTTCCTTGACGGTATGGATATCCTTGGGACGTGGTTCCCCGACTTTGCCTTCCAGCGAAGTCATGAGAGCCGTGGATTCGCCGCACACAAAAGCGCCACCGCCCCGTGCAACATCCACGTCGAAGGAGAAAGGAGATCCCAGGATATTCTCACCGAGAAGCCCGAATTCCCGTGCCTTCTTCACGGCCAGCCTGGTATGCTGAACGGCAAGAGGGTATTCATTCCGGACATAGATATATCCCTGTCGAGCACCGACCGCCCAGGCGCCGATCATCATCCCTTCGATAACCAGGTGCGGGTTTGATTCAAGGACGCAGCGGTCCATGTAAGCCCCCGGGTCTCCTTCGTCGGCGTTACAGACCACATATTTCTCGTCTTCCCGCACCGATCGTGCCTCGGCCCATTTGCGGCCTGTGGGGAATCCGCCTCCTCCGCGGCCCCGGAGACCGGATGACTTTATTTCTTCAATGACCGTCTTGGGAGCTATGCCCGTGAGGGTCTTGACCAGAGCCTTGTATCCGCCGACGGCGATATAATCCTCGATGGAGCAGGGATCCAAAAGTTTGCTGTACTTCAGAAGCTGACGGTCCTGTGCGCTGTAAAAAGGGATCTCAGCCTCCGTTTTGATCTTCTTACCGGTTAGAGGATCGGCATAGAGGAGTCGATCGACGACCTCGCCGTTCTTCAGCGTGCTTGAAACAATCTCCTGGGCATCGGCTGCCGTAAGATGACCGTAGAAAAAGTTGCCCGGCTCCACGACCATTAAAGGACCCTGCTCGCAGAAACCATGGCAGCCTGTGGTTCGCAGCAGAACTTCATGACCAAGCCCCTGTTTAACAATTTCTTTTTTAACGGCATCGATGACCGAGAGACATCTCGTAGCCTTGCAGCCCGAACCCCCGCAAATAATGACGGTTGAGCGGATTTTTTCTCTTTGAGCTACAACCTTTTTCCGAAGGTTTTCCAGTTCTTCAAAATGTTCTAATTTACGCATCGGATGCCTCCTTTCTCTTAGCGCCCCTGGTTTTATCGATAATCCTGCGAAGCTTACCCGGGGTCATGTGGTCAAGGTACGATCCGTTTTGAACGACGATAGGCGCCAGGGCGCAGGCTCCGAGGCAATTCACGCATTCAACAGTGAAAAGACCGTCCTTGGTCGTGTCGCCGGGCTCAACCTTCAGCTGTCCCTTGACCTGGTCGATCAGGAGATCGGAACCTCTCACGTGACAGGCCGTACCTGTACAGATCGTGAACACATTCTTGCCGCGGGGTTTCAGGGTAAAGGCCTTGTAGAAGTTGACTACTCGATATACCTCCATAAGAGGCACACCAAGCTCTTTCGCAACTGTCTTCATGGCATCCTGCGGGATGTATCCGCAGATTTCCTGCACGTCCTGCAGGACCTCAATGAGTTGGCTGGGCTGGCTTCGCCTACCCTCCAGGATGGAATCTATTGTAGTCATAGACATTTGGGCCTCCCTCATTTTTATTATTGATTAGTGTCTGACTACCTGTTAAAATAGTAAATATAAATACAGTTAAAATGCACACGTAATGCCAATAATTTATAGGTAGATATATTGCCACCATATTACCTATATATTACGCATATAATATTGGCATGGGAGGTAACATACAATGAAGCAATTGCCGATAACTCCATTGAAAAAAGACGTTCAGGAGCAGTTCAACCCAGGAGATTTGCTTTCCTACCTCTGGCGAATCCCCCAGCATTCCGAGATGGAACCGGAAAAGATCGAGCTTGCCCTCCGCGAGCGCATTAAGGAATTGAACTGCCTTTACGGAATCGCGAGACTGGCCGAGCGCTATTACGATTCCATGGATGATTTTCTGAAATATCTTGTGGACTTCCTTCCTCCCTCCTGGCAATACCCAGAAATCACTTGTGCGCGCATCGTCTTCGAGGATCGAACCTACCGGAGCAAGAATTTCAAAGTGACAAAGTGGCGCCAGTCGGCACAGATTCTTGCCTATAATGAACCCGTAGGTGAGGTGACTATCTTTTATCTGGAGGAGCGCCAGGCGGCTGATGAGGGCCCATTTCTCAAAGAGGAACGGGTTTTGATTGACGAGGTGGCTCAGAGAATCGGCGCCATTGCCATCCGTATTTCCGCTGAAAAAGAACTGCATGAGATCAATAAACAGTTGAGCGTGGAACGCACGGCACTTCAGGAGGCAAACGCCGCATTACGAACAGTGCTGGCAAAAATTGAGGAGGAAAAACAGCGAATCTACAAAGATATGCAGGCAAACATCGAAAAGGTTATCATGCCGATTTTGAATGCCCTCGCCATCGAAGTGCCGAAGACTCAGCGGAAGTACGTAGATATTCTGACAAACAACCTTGAAGAGATCACATCTCCCTTTATTAACCGTTTTTTATATAAATTTCAGTCGCTGACCCCCACGGAAGTCAGCATCTGCAATCTGATCCGGAACGGAATGAGGAATAAGGAAATCGCGGAGCTCCGGGGCGTCGCTGTTGCAACCATAAACCGGCACCGCGAGCACATTCGGAAAAAGCTCAGAATCAACAACTGTGACGTCAATCTCACAACCTATCTGCAGTCGCTGCTGTAAGCGAAATCATTAAACCGGATCTATTCCCATCGACACGACATTTTTTTATTAAGCGGATGAGCTGGTACATGAATCTCGAGCGGCAAGTCATTCTTCAACCGAGATATAAATGATCAGCACGAAAGCGTAGAGTTGGCGCTTTCTGCGGTACGTATCTAATTCTTAATCTCAAGGTCTGCGACACTTTGCCTTGAAACAATTATTTCTTTATCTTCTGTTTTCACCTTAACGCTCATGAACCCAAGTATTTGATATGTACCGTTTTCAAGCTCAGCAGAGTCAAACCGAACGGCAAAATCTAATTGCCGATTTGACGATTCCCCAACTTTTATCCACGTCTGAGTTCCTTTTTTTCTGATATACCAAGCATTGGAAACACCAATTGGATAGCCAGAGATGCGCAGCGCTTCAAAGTCCTTTTTCAGTAACTCATCATCATAATTTTCTCTAAGGACTATGCATCCATAATATTTCTTTATAGCAATAGTAGGCACCAGAAATTGAGGACCCCAACGGACAGCAGACAAATTGATTACCATAAGTCACCTCCTCAATCATGCAATTAAGTTCAAATCATGGGTCACCTTAATAAACCCGTGTAATTTGAAATTGCAAAATTCATTCCTCAAAGGACGTGATCGCTAAATATTTAACTGCTTATAATTACAAGACAATTTTGATAGTTCTGCAGTCATTATGTTTGTTAATAGTTACAAATTTGTATTTTTACTCTAAATAAAGCACAATAATGTAACTTCAATTCATCATTCATGCTGTAATCCTTACTATTAATCTTCAATAATTTCAATTCATCAATACTTTAATGCCTTCTTGGCACTATATTTGCGTTAAACACTATGGTTACTGATAGCAGCCTGTGAAATCTTGAAGTTGCAGTCAGAGGTGATTCAGCCCCAAAATGTTGGGATGACGTGCAAGGGCACGCCTTATGTGAACAAGGTGGGGATTATTCTCATGGGGGCAAGAAGCGATAATAAAAGTCCATCTTAAAAGGGGTATAGTTATGTCAGTCATTCAAGAGGTCATTGCCAAAGTCAAACAGATCGATCCCGACCAGCCGGAGTTCCATCAGGCTGTGGAAGAGGTTATGGAAACGCTGGAGCCGACGACCAAAAGGCATCCGGAGTTCGTGAAGGCCAATATTTATGAGCGGATCGTGGAGCCGGAACGGTCGGTCATATTCCGGGTTCCCTGGGTGGATGACAAAGGCAACGTCAGAGTCAACAGGGGATTCCGGATCCAGTTCAACAACGCCATCGGGCCCTTCAAGGGTGGGCTCCGTTTCCATGCCTCGGTGAATCTGGGGATCATTAAATTTTTAGGTTTTGAACAGACCTTCAACAACGCCTTGACGACCCTGCCCATGGGAGGCGCAAAGGGAGGCTCCGACTTCGACCCCAAGGGTAAGTCGGACGGAGAGGTTATGCGTTTCTGTCAGGCCTTCATGCGTGAACTGTTTCGCCATATCGGCCCGGAAACGGACGTTCCCGCCGGCGACATCGGCGTGGGCGGTCGGGAGATCGGCTATCTTTACGGCTATTACAAGAAAATCCGTAATGAACATACAGGCGTTCTAACCGGCAAGGGTCTCGAATACGGCGGCAGCGTGATCCGCCCCGAGGCGACTGGTTATGGAACGACCTATTTTGCTGCAGAAATGCTGGCCACGCGCGGCCTTGATTTCAAAGGCAAGATCGTCGCCGTCAGCGGCGCCGGCAATGTGGCCCAGTACGCCGTGGAGAAAGTCAATCAGTTGGGCGGCAAGGTCATCACCCTGTGCGATTCCAGCGCCACCATCGTGGACGAGCAGGGCATCGACGCTAAGAAGTGCCGTTATGTCATGGAGCTGAAGAACGTCAAGCGCGGGCGGATCAAGGAATATGCCGACAAATACAACACTGCATGTTTCGAAGGCGCCGGCGTCTGGGATGTGATCCGCGACCAGGGCATCAAGGTGGACATCGCCATGCCCAGCGCCACACAGAATGAAATCGACGCCTCTCACGCCGCGGCCCTCGTGAAAAATGGTTGCATCTGCGTTGCCGAAGGGGCGAATATGCCATCCACTCCGGATGCCGTGAAGATTTTCCAGGAAAACAATATACTGTACGCCCCCGGAAAGGCCGTAAACGCCGGCGGCGTGGCCACCTCCGGTCTGGAAATGAGCCAGAACAGCATGAAGCTCACATGGACACGCGAAGAAGTGGATAAGCGCCTCCTGATCATCATGAAGAGCATCCACAAGGCCTGCGTTGAAACCGCCGAGACTTACGGCAAGAAAGGCGACTACGTGACCGGCGCCAACATCGCCGGCTTCATCAAAGTAGCCAACGCCATGCTGGCCTACGGCGTCGTTTAATCAGAGGCTGCTTAGGATCAATGAGTATTATAGACAAACGGTTTCTGTTTTCTTTGGACAGCGGCTGTTTGTCTACAAAATTTCTTACGGCTGGGTAAAGCAGATCAGCTGCTGGGTGACAACATCCGACAGAAGCCTCAGGTTTTTCGCCTCAACATCATATACGCGAACTACATCCGCATAATGGCTGTCCCGTGCGGACATGTCGGCCAGGCGGTTGGGCAGGGATCCCAGCCAGGCGGTATTGAAGAAGACATTTTCCTTATCCGGATAGACTGCCATATAGAAAACATCCATCTCCACGATGTCCTGGAAAAAGTGGGTCCCGAACGACAGATCGGGGATGAGATTGCCGTCATTGTACGCGATTTCCGCGATGACGCTGATATTATTGATTTCGGAGAAGGTCACCGGAACACCCATAGCCGGCGTTGTAGTGCCCCAGCGTCCCGGTCCCAGCAGCATCGTCGGCGTATCTTTGCGGTTGTCGATCAGCTTGTTTAAGCGGCCCACCAGCCGTGCCACATCATATTTTTCTGAGAGGGTCAATTTTGTATAACCCTGAGGATCGATATAGATGATCCGTGAAATGGGCTGGGAGAGGCTGCCCCCCATGAAGTTACCCTCCTGCCGCAGCAGGATGCTGTCCTCGCGAATCTGTTCCGGAATGGTCACCCGTACATTTTGTCCCCTCGTCTGGAAGGGACGGCACTGGAGCAGGTTCACCTGCAGTTTCCCTTCGACGTTGAAATTTCCCGTAAACTCAATATCCACAGGATATTCATAGCCTGCTTCAATCGTCTTGAGCATTCTGGACATGACTGTAGGGAATTCGGTAGTGGACAGAAGTTCATCGAAGGTAAGAATCCAGAAATCCCGCACCGGTCTTCCCATAGCCCGCATCTGGTCCGACGCTTCTATATCGCGCACCCCTAAGAGTTCCATCCGTGCTTCCAGGCCTTCGTCAAGAACCTGCGATAGGGGCAGGGACTGAAAACGGTTGTCTTCCAGATTCAGCATATCCACATCATGCTGGGAGAAACGGCGGGCATCGCTCATTCCGGCATGGGATTTAGCCAGTGGGGCGTCCAGGGCGACAATGCGCGGGTAATCATTTTCCACACGATTAACCGCCCGGGTTCCCAAGCCGAAGACAAGACGCAGCATGCCTGCCTTGGGATCCATGCCCTGTTTCCATACGAAGGTGTTATAAGAGAGACCGACTCCGGCCAGCTCTGGGAAGAAATAGTGTTTACGGTATGAACCTGATACACGCTGCACGAGAAGCGCCATCTGCTCGTCCTGTTTGTTCAGCCCCCGCTGAAGGCGGTAGGTGAGGGCGTCTTCGTTCATCGTGCTGGCGAAGATTTTGCGGACGGCTTCTTCAAAGTGTTCGTATCGCTGTTCGGGTGTGCCCTGATTGGCGCAGAAGAAGCTTTCATACTTGTCGGCGAAGGCTGTGCCGAAGGCGTCTTCCAGCAGACTGCTGGAGCGGACGATAATGGGGGCCTGGCCATAATATTCCAGCATGAGCTGAAACTGCTCCTTGACCTCCATGGGAAAGACCCCGCGCAGCATCATGCTTTTCAGCTCCCTGGCGACCTCAAAATACCCCTCCTCGGTCTTCTGGGCCATGAGCAGTTTCCACCAGCCGTTTTGTACTATATAAGAATAGAAGACATCGGAGCCGATATAATAGGAGTCGTGGTGTTCCAGATGAGACGACCAATCGAAGGAGGTATCCTGCCGCAGAATGTTCCGCGCCAGAAGCATGCCCACGGCTTTTCCACCGATGAATCCTGTGCCGATAAGCCGATCCTTGATCTCCAGGAGGTCTTTCAGGGTAAAATATTTCCGCACCAGGGACAGCATGTGCTTCTCCCTGCCGATGAGGATCCGGGAAAGCCGTTCGACCATGTCGTGACGCTCCGGTGCTTCTTCGGAATAGCCCAGCAATCTTTTCGCCTGGAGAAAGACGCGGTCCCAGTAATCCAGATTCCGTTCGGCGCTCACAGAACTTTTTTGGGCCAGAAAGGAAAATAGGTTGGAGGCGGCGACGCTGCTCATGATGGGACCGAACTTATCCCCTTCCTGAATATGGGGCAGGAACATTGTGGGGGCGTACCGGTGCCAGGCCTTCAGCGGATGGACGCAGATTTTCCCCTGATAGTTGCATACATCCAGCAGCACCTGTGTGGTTTCGCGGATCCGCGCCACGGTCTTGAAGGAGTGACGTCCCCGCAAAATGGCAAAGTAGGCAACAGTATTCAATTCAAACAGATAGGGGCATGTGATGACAAATAAATTCCCGATCATCAGGTCCGTCGCCCAAGCCATGAGCAAATCCGAGAGACAGTCAAAAACATAAAAGACACCCCGGCCTTCCTGCCGGATGATGTTGTGTACCTGAGTCGAGAAGGATTCAAAACCGGCATCGGCGTTCAGCTTGTAAATAGTGATGTTCCTGTTAACTCCCAGCAGAGGCTCATGACGGGCAAAGCGCATGTACACCACACGCTCGTTATTTTCCAGCGCGGTGTTCACATAGGGGATGACGAAGGACTTGTAATCTTCGATGTCATCCACCTGTATGACCACGTTGTCGCCGGTCTGCAAAAAATTCAGAATCTCATCCAATCCCTTGATACCGCTACTGACACGGGAGAAAGACGGCATGATATGACCTCGCCTGGAATTTTGTCTCTTTTTTTAATCGCTCAAGTTCTATACCAGCAAAGGGGGTGCCATCTCAATTTAAATTATTTCACCAAAATGTACTTAATATTAATTAAATTTGTTTTTGGTTCATTTTTGTACAAAATTGCTTAATTAAAACCTATTTTGTGGTATAATGTTTGCTGTAAGAGAAGAAATAATCATGAAAGGGAAACATCTTGAGTATTCATAACTATGAAGAACTGGCGGCCCTGCACGCAATCGCGAAGGCCCTGGCCCAACCCTGGGATCTGCGGGATCAACTGGAGCAGGTTCTGAAAGAAATGAACGCCCGTCTGGGCATGTCTCGGGGTATGATCTCGCTGCTGGATCGCGATAGCGGCGAATCCTGGCTGGAGGTGGCCCACGGCGTCAATCTGGAGGGGCTGGAAATCTCCTATCAGGCGGGGGAAGGCATTACCGGCAAGGTCGCCCAGACCGGCCGTCCCATGGCTGTTCCCAATCTTGGCAAGGAATCACTTTTCCTGGACCGCACCGGGGCGCGGCGTTTTTTGAACCGTGAAGAACTGTCTTTCCTGTGCGTGCCGATAATGTATGACTCCCGGGTGGTGGGTATTCTATCTGCCGACAAGGGCGCCAAAAATGTTACAAATCTGGATAGCGAGCTGGCCCTCCTGGCCTCTGTGGCGGAACTGATCGCCAAGGCGGTTCATGTTCTCTCTCTGGAAGAGGAAAACCGGCGACTCCGCAGGATCGTCAATCAGGGCAGGGCACCATCGGCTGATATCATCGGTCATTCCAAGCTGATGCAGGAGGTTTTCGGTCTGATCAGTCACGTGGCGGACTCCAGCACAACGGTTCTCATCTGCGGGGAAACGGGAACGGGTAAAGAACTCGTCGCCCGGGCGATTCACATGAACAGCCCCCGCAGCAAGGGACCCCTTATCCAGGTCAACTGTGCCGCCATTCCCGACACCCTCCTTGAAAGTGAGCTCTTCGGCCATGAAAAAGGGGCATTTACCGGCGCACTGAGACAACGGCGGGGGCAGTTCGAAGAAGCTCACGGGGGAACCATCTTTCTCGATGAAGTGTCGGAATTGTCTGCCGCGGCCCAGGCAAAGTTGTTGCGTGTTTTGCAGGATAAACAATTCCAGCTGCTGGGGTCTTCCCGTGTCGTCACAACCAACGCCCGGGTGATTGCCGCGACGAACCGCCGCCTGGAGGACTGCATCACCGCCGGTCAGTTCCGCAATGACCTTTATTACCGCCTCAGCGTCTTTCCCATCTACCTGCCGCCCCTGCGCGAACGTGGTAACGATATAATCCTTTTGGCCGACCATTTTGTCCTGAAATACGCAAAAGAATTGGGAAAGCCGGTGAAACGGATATCCACCGCCGTTATCGAGTCTTTCTTGTCCCACCAGTGGCCGGGCAATGTCCGGGAATTGGAAAACTGTATTGAGCGTGCCGTCCTGCTTGCGGGGGGAGACTCGCTTGAAATGATTCATCTTCCGCCCTCCCTGCAGACAAAAACCCGGGAGGGGGACAAAAAAGAGGCGGGGCGTTTGAGTGCGGTGATCGAGGCTCAGGAACGCTCGCTGATCATGGACGTCCTGAAGGAAACCCGCGGGAACCAGAGCAAGGCAGCGCAACTCCTGGGAACCACAAAACGGATTATGCAATATAAAATTCAGAAATTGCGTATCGACCCGAAGAAATTCCGTAAGAGGAAGCAGGAAGCGCGGGAAATGGTCAAAACTTGAGCAAATGAAACACTTTTGTTCTTTCTGAATAATGAAATAGTACGATTTTGTTACATTTTGATAGGCAGGGTGCAGGACACTTTTTGCCGGTGAAAAAGACACCAAGAATATTGGAGGGGTACGTAATTAAAATTGAAAACTCCATTCTGGCATATTTTTCGCTACGCAAGGCTGATTCGCAGCAGTGCTTTTCAAAGCTCTTATAGAAAGGAACATCATATGTGTCGCTTATTTGCCATCACGAGCAGGGAGCCTCTTCCCCCGATGACGGCTATTCATGCTTTAAATGTCATGAAAGAAGGTCATGACGGTTCCGGTGTGGGGCTCTTTCTGACCGATCTCGGCGGCAGCTTCGAACAATTTAAAGGGGCGCCCATCCTCTCCGGCATCTTTTCCAACGAGGGCATCCGCACCCTGGACCATTACATGATGGATCTGGACTTCATGGT
>Ga0315291_10009048_pt1 | contig 12214 bp, 12 predicted proteins | sample YL17G12_20_MG_FD_203070 | JGI IMG/M metagenome (GOLD analysis project Ga0315291, IMG submission 203070) | Sediment microbial communities from Yellowstone Lake, YNP, Wyoming, USA - YL17G12_20 | ecosystem: Environmental > Aquatic > Freshwater > Lake > Sediment | place: USA: Wyoming | collected...
GGCGGAGAGTGGATTGAAACGCAACCCGTCAGTCCGGCCACCAAAACGCAGTCATTCTCTCCGCCCGCGTGGCGGAGAGTGGATTGAAACTCGGCTTTGGGGTGGTGGTGAACCGAGAGATGAAATTCTCTCCGCCCGCGTGGCGGAGAGTGGATTGAAACAAGCCAGGCCGTACTAATGCGCTACCTAGTACCATTCTCTCCGCCCGCGTGGCGGAGAGTGGATTGAAACTCCTAGAGTATCTCCACGTTGCTTTTCCGTGTTATTCTCTCCGCCCGCGTGGCGGAGAGTGGATTGAAACATTCCCATGGATACGCCGGAAGGAGTAGTTATATGATTCTCTCCGCCCGCGTGGCGGAGAGTGGATTGAAACTATCCGGGGATGCCGGAGTAATCGACGGAATTAATTCTCTCCGCCCGCGTGGCGGAGAGTGGATTGAAACATCTGGTTCGCGTTCGAGCCCGCCAAGATGGATGATTCTCTCCGCCCGCGTGGCGGAGAGTGGATTGAAACGCAAAGCCGAGAAGGCTGTTGAACTTTTCCCCCATTCTCTCCGCCCGCGTGGCGGAGAGTGGATTGAAACTGCAAGCTTTGCGGCGTAGGTGATCTCCTGGAGATTCTCTCCGCCCGCGTGGCGGAGAGTGGATTGAAACGGTCCGCCAAAAGAAGGCGGCGAAGGCTACCGCATTCTCTCCGCCCGCGTGGCGGAGAGTGGATTGAAACGCGTACTCCCGGACACGCGTTCTCCTCGTCAAATTCTCTCCGCTTACGAGGCGGCTAAGATGTTGTGGCACTGGCGGGCGAAGTGTAGTAGAATTTATGCGGGGCGGATAGGGTAGCGCCCGAACCGCCGCAACTCCCCCCGATAAGTCGGGCCCGTCCCACTTCTTCTTTTGCGAGATTGCATAGCGAGATGCAACATGGGTAAGGACATTTCTGCAACCCCCACGCCCGGCGAAGATGACAGCGCTTTTGTTACACGCCTTCTCAGCGCAATTGAACCGCCTGTTCTGAATGCGGATGACATGGCGCGACTCACGGCTTGTCTCAATAGGCCAGAGAACAGAGGGAATGCCGAGAGCCAGTCTTCTGTGTTAGAAATTGCGAAAGAGATTGAACACCGCGACATTCTTAGGGGAGTGCGATACTTCAATAACGAACTTGCGAAAATGCGGAATAAAGGTAGAAATATCGACCAGAGTATCAGAACTCTATCAATTATGTGCATGACCTCATTCCCCGCTATGATACGCCACTACCAAAAGAACGCCGAAGCCGCCAAAGAAGTTGAAAAGGATGCGAAAGAAGCGGCGCATGGAATTGGCAACAGCAATGAGCCGACCGGCAACCCCGCGGAAGATGTCGGATGCGCCGTCACTCTTTCCCCTGCCGTCCGGCGATTTTGTGCTTTTGATGACTTTTCCAACGCTATCACTAATTTTACTCTGTGGGGACTGCCGGTATTTGAAAAATTGTCTTCGGCAGAGAAAGAATCATTTCGGGCACTCTTGGCGAAGGGCCGGGGGGCACTTCACTACTATCTTTTTGATTGCCAGAAGGCAGTGTATCGCGAAGGCTTGGAGGATAAAGTGCCTGACGAATGGATGCAATTCGACCTAAGTCATTTCGACGTGAAGACGGGATTCCCCGATGCAAAACGTCACAAGGTAAAAGAGACTCTGGACAAAATGCACTTAGTGTCAATGAAACTAATGGCCGAAGTCGAAGCCGAAGCCGCCAAAGGCGCGGGGGAAACTGGCGGAAGTGCAGAACATAAACCCGCGAAGAAATCCGACAAGACCGCCGAAGAAAAACCGCAAGCCCCACGCCCGATAACGCCGGAAGCAAACGAAGAACATTGGTGGGAACAGTGGTGCAAGTTGACCGCCGAAGTGCAGTTTTTCGGACCGCCCGAAAAACAGGATGAACTCCGGCTACGGGAAAAGGAAATAGAGTTGGAGCGTTTGCAGGCTGCTGCCGTCGTATTCTCGGCACACGGGTTGCCGTTATTTATCAACCTTGCGCGCGGTCTCCTTGACCTCTTGACTGAATACCCGCGATATTGCTCGGAGAATCTCAAAGCGATTGCCGCTCATGATCCGCATGTTATAGCAGAGTTAAGGCGGAAGGGAGACATTCTGCGAGACGGTTTCCAGGCGGTTTATCGGGAAGCGTGGCGGCTGGGCCTGCGGACTGATCCCGCGCCGCTAATAAAGGCCCTTCTGCCCGGTAAGATTGGGGAAGGGGACAGGGAGAGCATTGAGGCCGCAGGGCATACCCTTCATTGTCTGCTTCTGGACGCTCAGGCCATACACGGCGCGGGGAAAGCGGGTGAAGAAACGCCAGCTGAACGTTACGACAAGATGATGGCGGAGGGGATGCAGCGCCTAAAAGATGCAAAAGTCCTTCCCGATCCCAAGAAAGGCGTCTTTGCTGACCCTGAACCCTGGACTGAGAAAATGGCGGACGCCCAAAGGTATTATCCTGACGACGCTGTTCTGCGCGGTTTCCAAGAGATATTTCCGAAGTGCGAGCCTGATGAGATCTGGGATAAAATCAATACCGCGCTTATGAAAAATGGCCGGACACCCCCGGAAATCATTCAGTGGACGGTTTCGCAAGCATACGAGTATTTGAAGGCAATCGCGCCCATACAGGCAAACGGCGCGGAGAAAACCAACAAGATTGACAACACCAATTCCGAGCCTACAAACGTCAACGTCCTGAACGAGGTGAGGATTGCCGGCTTTGATGACTTTACGCGCAGCGTACAAGATGCGATTCAACGCTCAAGCGAAGAACGTCGGATAGCGGAAAAAGAAAAGATCGATGCGAAAGTATCCGCCTTTCTCAAGGATAATCCTGGCGCTCTCATGAAAGAGGTATGTGCCTACCTGGATAAGGCATGTCCGCGTGCGGGAAAGGAAAAATGGGAACGGGGGGCGTATCTGAGCAATTTACCCGCATGGCGGGCTGAAATGGACAGACGGGCCGGGCTATTCAAGTCAAAGGAACAGAAGGAGGATTTGCACACCGATGTAACGGCAGACAGTGCTACGGCCAGCGGGAACCGACCCGTTGCCGACAAGGATAGCGTACTAAAGACTCTTGAAGATGAAGAAGTGTTGGGAAAACTCCTCCCGTATCTTTACGAAAACCCCCGCGCTTCTTTTATAGAGGCGTGCAAGTACGTAGGGGTTACACCCGAAAAGGAGATGCCCCAAGACAAGTGGGAAGAATTAAAGGCGTGCTTAATAGACCAGTTCAAAGACAAAAAGAAAGAGGAAATGGCCCGTTCACGGGTGAACAGGAATAATAAGAAAGAACCTGGAATGTAAGAAAATACGTAGGAATTTGGAATAGTTGCACAACATCATGCCGCCCCATTGGTTGCACCGCGTCTTACGCTGCCTTATCGAAAACAAACATATCAAAAACACCCTTTAGATGCATTCCTTTTTTCGCGTTCACGTGTGAACAACGCCTTTCCTGTGGTGCGACACTTCTTATCACGTAGTTGTGAGGGCAGACTATGGACACACAGGCAGTTGTTCGGACTCTGAAAGGCGAGGGTTTTATTCTGTCCCCCGGGTATATCCGTTGGGTTATCGCTGAAGGACACATACCGGCCCCCGAAGTGAAAGTGGGTTCTGCGTTTCTTTGGGCTGAGGGCGACATTGACCGACTGCGGCAGTTTTTACGGCGTCAAGGACACGGGCCAGTGGCGGGGAATCGATGACCGCAACGAAAGAATCAAGCCTTGCCCCTGAGTTAGCGCGCGTTGCGCAGCGGTTGGACAGAAAGACCGCCGCGATTCAAGCGAAGGCTGAGGAAGCGGCGGAACTGCCCGAAGAACCGCGAGAGGCATACTTCTATCCCACACAGGCCGTTGCAGCACTACCTAGTGATATGGGAAACGCCGCGCGGTTGATTATGCGCTACAGGCGCGACATTCGATATTGTGGCGCGTGGGGCACGTGGATGATTTGGGACGGTTGCCGTTGGAAGCGGGACGAAAAGTTGGAAATTCTCAGGCTGGCGAAGGAAACGGCGTTGGGCCTTTTCGACCAGGCGGAACAGGCGGCCCGGAAGGGCGCATCAAGCGCCACGTTGGCACGTTGGGCGGCCCGTTCGCAAGAGAGGGGAAGGCTGGAGGCGATGATCGCTCTGGCGCGGCCCGAAGCGGCGGTGACACCCGATGAACTCGACCGTGACCCATTTGTGTTGAATGTCGAAAACTGCACGATTGACCTGCGAAACGGCGAGGCACGCCCGCACAGGCGCGAGAATATGATCACGAAACTCGCAACCGTCGTTTTTGACCCGCAAGCCAAATGTCCCCGGTGGGATAAATTCCTCAGCGAGATTTTCGACGGGAACCGCGCCGTGATCGCCTATTTTCAACACCTTGTTGGGCATTGTCTAACCGGCGATGTTTCTGAGCAATTTCTGCACGTGTTTCACGGGAGCGGGCAAAACGGCAAGAGCGTCCTTACAGATACGTTGGTGAACTTGCTGGGCGACTACGCGGCGATAGTGCCTGCTGATCTTTTAGTGACCCGCAGAGATACCGAGCATCCTACAGAACTAACGACGCTTTGCGGACGGCGGCTTGCGGTTGCCTCCGAGAGCGAGGATGGTCAGCGGTTGCGTATTTCGCGCGTGAAAGCGCTGACGGGCGATTCCACGCTGACTGCGAGATACATGCGAGCCGATTATTTCAGTTTTCAGCGAACGCACAAACTGATATTAGTCACGAATCACACGCCGCGAATCGCTGATGACACTATCGCGATTTGGCGCCGTGTCCGCCTGCTGCCCTTCACTGTCCAGTTTCCGCTGGAGCACCAGGATAAAGATTTGCTCCGCAAACTCCGCGATGAATACAGCGGCATTTTGAACTGGTGTGTCGAAGGTTGCCTGGCCTGGCAAGAAGATGGCCTTCAGGCACCGCCGGAAGTCCAGGCGGCGACCGAAAGTTATCGCGCTGAGGAAGACAACCTGACCGACTTTTTCGGCGAGAAGTGCTTTTTTGACAATTTCGCTTTTGTGGGGAAAACGGAACTTTACAAGGCTTATGAGGTCTGGGCCGTCGAACAGGGCGAAAAGCATCCATTGAACCGCAACATCTTCATCAAGCGCGTCCGGCAACATGCGGGCATTTCCGAAACCGTGAAAAAAACCGGCGGGAAAGCAGAGCGCGTTTTTGTCGGTGTTGGCCTTTCCACTGCGGGGTCGGTTACAGGTTACACCTAGTTACGCCTATTTCCCTATAAGTGTGTATTTCGTTCTCATGGGGCATAAACCGGAAAATAGCGTAACCGAGTGTAACCGTAACCGTGATTGAAAAACCTGAAACGGAAACCGCTGAATGCCGTGGAGCGCATGTGCAGATGAAGTAAATGGTTCCTTCCGGGCGGAATCGCTTCATGACGCCCGCGGGAACAGTCGCCTCATTAGAGACAGTTTGTTTTGCTTGTCCGGTTTTTGGCTCAGGTGCTTTTTACGGAGAGTAGATCATGAAAGTTGAGATGCGAAACATCGAAACGCTGAAACCCTACCCGCACAACCCGCGAAAAAACGAAATGGCAGTTGACGCGGTTGCCAAGTCAATTAAAGCCTTCGGCTTCAAAGTCCCAATAGTCATCGACCGGGACAGCGTTATCATTGCGGGCCATACCCGCCTATTCGCGGCTCAGAAACTCGGCCTATCTGATGTTCCATGCGTCATCGCCAGCGATCTTACGCCCGCGCAGGCCAAAGCGTTCCGCATAGCGGACAACAAGACAGCGGAACTCGCGGAGTGGGATTTTGACTCGCTGCAGGTGGAACTCAAGGACCTCGTCGCAGCAGACCTCGACCTGGGAACACTGGCATTTTCCAATGAGGAACTCGAGAAGATTCTCGGCCCGGACTATTTTGGCAACGCGGGTCTGCAGGACCCCGACTATGTCCCCGAGCCGCCGGATAAGGCCATCACGCAACCGGGCGACCTTTGGCTGCTCGGCGACCATCGCCTTCTGTGCGGTGACTCCAGCAAAACCGAGGATGTTGACCGCCTCCTGGACGGTGCGAAGATACAACTCGTCAATACCGACCCGCCTTACAACGTGAGCGTCGCACCGAGAAGCAACAACGCCTCCGTCGCCGCGGCCGCTTCGGGTGCATACATGGGCCAGCAGGGAATGGACGCGGCAATCCGCAAGGGTGGGGCGCACGCCACGACCACGAAGATGCGTCCGAAGGACAGGCCGCTCGTCAACGACTTCGTCTCGGACGAGCAGTTCGAGAAGATGCTGAGGCTGTGGTTCGGAAACGTCCAGCGAGTCCTGGAGCCCGGACGCAGTTACTACATCTGGGGCGGGTACAGCAACATCTGGAACTATCCCAACGCGCTCAAGGCGTGCGAGTTGTATTTCAGCCAGATGATTATCTGGGTGAAGGAGCATCCGGTCCTCACACGGAAAGACTTCATGGGAAATCACGAGTGGTGCTTCTACGGCTGGCGCGAGGGCGCGGCGCATTACTTCACGCCGGAGATCCACAACGCCACTGATGTCTGGTCGGTGAAGAAAATTCCCTCCCAGCAAATGGAACATTTAACGGCCAAGCCAGTAGAACTTGCGGTCAGAGCAATGACCTATTCATCGCGTCCCGGAGAGAACATCCTCGACCTCTTCGGCGGATCTGGAAGCACGCTCATTGCGGCGGAGAAGACTGGGCGGCGGGCGTTCATCATGGAAATTGACCCGCTCTACTGTGATGTCATCTCCGACAGGTTCCAGCGTTTCACCGGCAAGCCCGCGATTCTTGAGCGCACCGGCGCGTCGCCTATCCCCATGAAACCTCGCGAGGAGAACATGAGGTGAGCGGAAATATTACTCCATACGGTTACCGGCGCATCGTAATGAAAAACAGAAAGCAGAAATTTGAACACGTCCTTGTCTGGGAAGCGCATCACGGCCCAGTTCCGCCAAGCATGGAGTTGCATCACGTCAACGGTGACAAACTCGACAACCGAATTGAAAACCTTCGGCTTGTCACGCGACTTGATCACAAACGCATACATAGCGGTTGCGTTCTGCGGGACGGCGTGTGGTGGAAGAGATGCCGTAAGTGCCGCTCGTACAAGCCGGTCACGGAGTACTATAACTACCCAGGCCGCAACGGCGTGATGGGAATATGCCGCGTTTGTGCCAGTAGCCTTGCTGTAGAGTATAAAAAACGACGGAGAGCGCGTCGTTTGGAATCTCTCAACAACAAGAAAACCGCAAGCATTATGTCTGTCGCCTGTGCGACTGATGGTGTTGACAAATAAACCTGAACCAAAGGAGCCGACCATGGCACGACCTAGGAAGGTAATTGACGAAAGGCAAGTGGAGGCGCTCGCCAGTATCATGTGCACCAACGCTGAAATCGCCGCGGTACTGGACTGCTCCAGTGATACGCTGGAGCGGCGTTTCACGGCAGTATTGGAAAAGGGCCGGCTTAAGGGAAAACAGAGCCTGCGGCGCAAGCAGTATCAGTTGGCAATGGACGGCAACGCAACACTGCTGATATGGTTGGGCAAGCAGCACCTCGGCCAGAGCGAGAGGCAGGAGACCGCGTTGACCGGCGGGGTGAACCTGACGAACACGACAGAAACTCCGGCCCAAATCGTAGAGGCGATGGTTGAGGCGACCGTTGGCCGCCGCGTCGCTGACGAGCAAGACAGATGGAGCCGAGACAACTAACGGCCGTTCGCACACGGTTGCGCCGTGGCGCGCCCCGAGGCGAAGGTCGAGTAAACCGCCAAGCGGCAGCAAAGGAACGCAACCCGGCGCAACGTGGCGCGACGTTTACGCGAGAAACAGCATGCTAAGTAGCGGAGTTCATCTTTTATCGCTTCAAGAAGCCAAAGCCTTCGTCAGGCTGTGGCATTACTCAAAGATATTTCCGCCGCACTGCTTGGTCAACCTCGGCGCGCTTGATGCGAACGGCGAACTCGCGGCGGTAGCGATGTGGGGTTACGGCGTGAGACCGAGGCACACGATACAACGCCTCTTTCCGAGCCTAGGCGTGAAGGATTACCTAGAACTCAACAGGCTGTGCGTGCGCGACGACATGCCACGCAACTCCGAGTCGCGGTTCATCTCACAGTGCGTGAAATGGATACGCGAGAACAGACCGGACGTGAAGGTGCTCTTCTCCTGGGCTGACGGATTGCGTGGCAAGCCCGGCTTCGTGTACCAGGCGGCGTCCTGGCTTTACGGGGGATTCATCAAGACCGACCTGTACGTGGACGAGCACGGCGGCCCGATACATCCGCGTTTGATGATAACACGATTAGGCACGAGGGCGCGGGCGGAGTGGACACGACAGGGATTCGCCAAGTGGAAAGGTTATCAGTTCCGTTACGTGAAGTTCCTATGTAGCCACCGCGAGCGCAAGCGTCTTCTGCGCGAGTCTCTCATGCGCTGGCGCGCACGGGGTTATCCCAAGAAGGTGGATTGCCGCTGGTGGGTAGATGCGGGGGAAGGCTCAAGAGAGAGCCGCCAGCCTCCCCGGTTGGAGGGGTCGGGGCAGTTCCGGCACCCCGCTCCATCTGTCGCCTGTGCGGCGGATGGGTTGACAAGTAAACCTGAACCAAAGGAGCCAAACAATGGCACGGCCCAGGAAAGTAATTGACGCAAGGCAAGTGGAGGCGCTCGCAAGCATCATGTGCACCACCGAGGAGATCGGCGCGGTGGTGGGGTGCTCCAAGGCCACGCTGGAACGACGTTTCATGGCGGCATTGGAAAAGGGGCGTCTCAGGGGGAAACAGAGCATTCGCCGCAAGATGTATCACCTAGCGATGGACGGCAACGCGACGATGCTGATATGGCTGAGCAAACAGTATTTAGGACACGCGGACAGGCACGAAGTGGAGCAGAGCGGCGGCGGATTTACGTTTGCCGACTTCGTCAGGGTGGCACTCGGAGAAAAAGAACCCCCCAAACCGTTATCTGGAAACGGGGGCCGCTCTTGAGCGCGTCCGTGAGGATTGATGGTTGTGATGGCGTGATCACCGACAAACCCCAGCGGATGCTGGGGTGGTCGGGACTTCTGGAGGGACCGATGTTACGCGTTGAGTTTGAACATCCCTCGTTCCGTTTTGCGGAACCGCGAGGTTTCGCCCTTCGTGGCGATCTCGCGAATGATTGCGGCGTAGACCGTCGCGGCGGGCGTCTTGCCGTTCGTCGTCCAGTAGCCCTTCGCAATGGCGCGCTCGACGATGGTCTTGCAGTTCAGCGGCTCGCCCGCGTCCTTCAGAACCTTCGCGGCGGCGTCGAGTCCGGACATCTTGCCGTCCTCGCGCGCGGCCTTCTTGGGCGTCTCCGGCGCGGTCTTCTGCGCTTCCGCAACCTTCGTCTGGGACTTCTTCGCGGCCTCGGACTTCTGTGTTTTCTTGTGCTTCTTCATGGCAATCCTCCGTGTTTTGGGAAAAGGGAAACGTGTTAAACGTCGCATGGATCATACGATGCGGGGGTGGGGTGCCAAGTGGAATGTCGCGGAATTCCGAGAAATGCCGCAGATTGGCGCTCTGTTAGGCCGGGCGGCGGCAACCGTCGTGCTCTCGCGCTAATGTGGCGTAAATTTCGCGCCACGTTCGCGCGGGTGCGCAACGGGGACGCAAGGGCTAGGAAGGATACGCGGACTTGCGCCGTACGGGACGGTGCGCAAACGTGCGCGATTGTTGCTCAACTATTATGCGGTTCCAGGGGCTCAAGTTTCGCGGATTGACGGTTGTCGCGGGCGAAAACACACCTAACTAATGGGCGTTGCGATGCTTACGAACTTTATTAGCGGAACATGGGCGTGCGGATCATGCGCAAAACGGGCGCTAAATACCATGAAAACCCCCGGAAAACCCCCTGTTTTGACCCGGAAATGTACCCCCCGGAAAGCGGAAAAAAACAGCCTTAGCCTATTGCGCCGTGGGCGGTTACGTGTTATTGGACGCTGGAGTTTTGCCCCCATCCGGCCCCTTTTCAAAGGTGGGCCATGCCGCAAAACTCCATTTTGTGCGGGAAAATTCCGCAAAACTCAGTTTTATGCGGTGAAAACGACTCTCTTGCGCGCTAACCAACCGGCTAAACACGGTTTTAAGTCGTTTATTTGGCCTCCCAGAAAGTCGTCTCGAACTATGGCGAAGTAGGTTAACGATAGAGAGAACGTTCCAACCGTACGACGCGCCAAAGATAACGCAAAGGGCGTCGCGGTATTCTGACTCACGGAGAGTGCCCATGCATGCTTTCGAAGATGATTTGACAGACATCAGTTTCACCCCCGAAGACCGAGTCCGTGAACTCTCGGCGATATTCGCAGCGGGGCTCCTGCGTCTCAGTTCTCGCCCGCAAGTGCTGCCCGTGGCGGCCGACTTCGAGATGTGCGGCGCACCGCGGGAATTCTCACAATTCGCCGGGAATCCACTTGGCTTTCGCGCGAAACCGTTGCCTGATCCTCCCACCGGTTAACGCACGTGAGAACCTTTAGAGAGGAGGGCAGAACACATGAACATCGGGAAAGACATCGCACTTTTGAAGCGCATGACGCTGGAAGAACTGCGGCGGCGCTACGCCGAGGTCTTCGGCGAGGAGACACGCAACCGTCACAAGGACTTCCTCGTCAAGCGCATTGCGTGGAGAATCCAATCGGTGGGGGAGGGCAGCCTCTCGGAACGCGCCCGCCGCCGGGCCGAGGAACTTGCCAGCGACGCGGACATCCGTATGCACGCGCCGAAAATAACCTCATTACCCGCGCCGGAGCGGACGCGAGTGGGGGAGTTGCACATTTCGCAGGACGAGCGCCTGCCAATGCCCGGCGCGGTCTTGGAGCGGGACTACAAGGGCAGGACGGTCATTGTGACGGTGCTGCCCAACGGCTTCGAATACGAGGGCAAGGTTTACCGGTCGCTCTCCGCAGTGGCCAGGGCCGTCACCGGCACGCACTGGAACGGCTACCATTTTTTCGGACTTCTGAAAGGGGACGACCATGCCTGAAAAACAATCCATCCGCTGCGCCATATACACGCGCAAATCCACCGAGGAAGGGCTGGAGCAGGAATTCAACTCGCTCGACGCGCAGCGCGAGTCAGGCGAAGCGTATATCGCCTCCATGCGGCACGAGGGATGGGTATGCCTGCCTGACCGTTACAACGACGGCGGTTACACCGGCGGCAACATGGAGCGACCAGCGCTCCAGCGTCTCCTGGCGGACATTGAGGCTGGCAAAGTTGACTGCATCGTGGTCTACAAGGTCGACCGCCTGTCACGTTCGCTCCTGGACTTCGCAAGAATAATGGGAACTCTTGAGAAGCACCGCGTCTCCTTTGTCTCCGTAACCCAGCAGTTCAACACAACCAACTCAATGGGGCGGCTGATGCTGAACGTGCTGCTATCCTTCGCGCAGTTCGAGCGCGAGATGATTAGCGAGCGCACTCGCGACAAGATTCACGCCGCACGGCGGAAAGGCAAGTGGTCAGGCGGGCGTCCAATCCTCGGCTACGACGTCGCACCCGGTGGGGGACGCCTTGTTGTTAACGAAGATGAGGCCGCACGCGTGAGGGCCATCTTCGAGCTGTACCTTGAGCACGAGTCGCTCATCGAGACAATCAAGGTCCTTGATAAGCGTCTCTGGACGAACAAGCGCTGGATTAACCAGGACGGGCGTGAGCGTGGCGGGAAGCCGTTCAATAAATGCACGCTTTTGCACCTCCTCAGGAATGTCCTTTATGCCGGAAAGATTACGCTCCGAAAGGAAGTCCACGACGGCGAACACCCGGCAATTGTGGACACGGAAATCTTCCGGCGGGTGCAGGTACTAGTCCATCGCAACGGCGCGTCCGGCGGCAAGCACGTCCGCAACCGATTCGGCGCGCTGCTGAAGGGACTCCTCTATTGCGCGCCGTGCGGTTGCGCGATGAGCCACAGCCACACGCAGAAGAACGGGAACAAGCGTTACCGCTACTACGTTTGCCTCAACGCACAGAAGCGCGGCTGGCACAACTGCCCGACGAAGTCGATTCCCGCCCACGAAATCGAGCAGTTCGTAATCGACCAGATACGCGGTATCGGCAATGACGGCACGCTCGTCACCGAGACCATAAGACAGATGCGAGAGCAGGCGAAGAAGCGGATGCACGACCTGGAAGCCGAGCAGAAGGGTCTGGAAAAGGAACACGCCCGGCACAAC
>Ga0315291_10009049_pt1 | contig 12214 bp, 11 predicted proteins | sample YL17G12_20_MG_FD_203070 | JGI IMG/M metagenome (GOLD analysis project Ga0315291, IMG submission 203070) | Sediment microbial communities from Yellowstone Lake, YNP, Wyoming, USA - YL17G12_20 | ecosystem: Environmental > Aquatic > Freshwater > Lake > Sediment | place: USA: Wyoming | collected...
TTCGTCAGGTTAACAGTCTGGTATGCATACTGATAAACATAACAAGGAGTTACGGGTCCTGCACTACATCCTGCATTAATTCTCATTGAATAAGTTCCATTGCTAGCCCAGGCACTGGACCTCTGGGGCCCTACTTCTGTCCAGTTATAAGCATCTGTTTCGCTTCCATCTTCAAAACCCGGGTTTAGTATCTCGCCTGCAACAGACGACATTATTCCAAGCACTATTTTTTTCTCGCGTGCAACACTCACATTAAACTCATTGCTCTCAACAAAACTGGTTGCAGAAAATGCAGTCACTTTTCCTGTTCTCGTGCCTGTAAAGTCTGCGTCTGGAATTAAAGTTAAAACTTCGCCATCAATTAGTGATGTTATGTTCTCGATTTCTGTTACATTGTAGCTTGAAGCTCCGGAAAAATATTCACTCAAATTCAATGTGAAATTTGAATTGACATTAATTGATATATCCTCAATTGGTTTTGTCTGGTTTAATACTGTAACATTTTCAGTTGGAGCTGGAGGCAGTTCAGGAGTTACATTTTCCTCAGCAGGCGGCTGTTCAGGCAGAGTCTCATTCTCTTCAGTAGGCGGCTGTTCAGGGGGCTCTTCTCCAGGTATCGAGAATGTCTTCTGTCCTTCAACAATCACTGTCTCGCCGTAGCTTACAGAAACTTCAAGCACACCTGTTTCAGGCACAATCCCAAACTCAGAAACATTGATTGAAAATACTGTTACACTTTCCCGCAAGTAATCCTGTCCAAAACCTTGCTCTTCAAAAGAATAATCAGTTGTCACAATTGCTTGCCCGCTCTCAACACTTAATGTAATTGTGCTGTCATCTAGCTCGTTGCTTGCATTTCTCACGCTTCCTGCAACAAGGCTTGCTTCCTGGTTTGATTGCAATGCATAAGTATAATCCTGCAATCCTGTGCAACTTCCATCAATAAAATCAGTCAAGACAGTCTCCCCTGTAACACCAACACCGGATTCTGGTTCTGCGGGTGTTTCAGTTGTTGGCTGCTCAACCGGTGCTGGAGGTTCTGCAGGTGTTTCTTCAGTTACAGTATAAACAGGTTCTTTTTCTTTTTCATAAGTATCTATCTTAAGCTTGAAATAAACAGTGGGATAAACCTGTTTTGTGCCTGGAACACCATAACCTTCGCCACTTCCTTGCAAACTTTTGCCTTCAATGAAGAAGTTTCCAGTCTGTTTTTCATCTTTAAGCAATGAAGAAAGAGCATGTTCCACTTGTTGGTCGTTTAATTTCAGTTTAACAATAGAATCAGATGGTATCAACTCGCCTTGTTTCAAGTCCAAGGCGACTTGCCCAATGATTGACTCATTGGTATAAGAGACATCCGGCATCTCCATTATGATTCTGCCAGTAGGGTAAAAAAGTTTCATCAGCACAATAAACATCAGGAACAGCAAAGTGATAGATGTCCAGAAGATGAAGTTAATCTTTTTCTTTTCTTCTCTGCCTAGATAATTAGTTACAACTTTATTGCCTTCTCTCCTGCTTTCATAATTGTAAGGCCCGTATATTTTGCCATGCCTCTTAATGAATTTCTTATAAGCCATTATACCCCTTTTATCTATATTTGTAGGGTAAAATAGCTTTTAAATCTTTCTTGGAAAAGATTTGTTGTTAGAAAGTCACTAAATACACAAAGAAGCGTAAGGTAACTAATCTTTCATTACTTTTCTTTGGATTTGCTCTCAAAAAAGCCCTGGAACCAGAGCCCAATCTTAAAAATTTTAAGCAAGAATGCAATTATTATGCATACCACTCCAGAAATAGCAAGATAGATTAAAAGTTTCTGGGATGTTAAGAAAATGCTTGAAGCAAATCCCTGCACAAATTCATTTAATGCCAAGCCGCTCTGTGGGATGTTTTTCAGCAGCCCTGGCATGACAAACCTGTTGTAAATGAACTTTGTAGGAAAATAAAACACGCTGGCTGCCAGGAGATTGATGCCAATCAGCATGAACCTGCCTGAAAACAGCAGAATCATTGCAAGTAAGGTAACAAGAATTACTGTGAGCGAGACACTTTTGAACTTCGCTGCCTGGCTATAGATTGCTGGAACAGGTGTGTTTTCATAAGCTTTTTCAGCCAGTTCCGAGACAATAGACTGTTTAAAGTCAGGATAAGCCATCTTAAACTTTTCCCTGAACAGTGTGATGTTCTCTTTTGGAGAAAAAGGCACATTAATTTCAGATGCATTTGTCTTGTTGAAATAGACAGTGGCATTATTGTACAAACCTCCAAGATGTGTGTTGATTTCTGCATTGTCAGAGAAATGAGCAGTCGCTTCCTTGACAAAATTCTCTTTTGAAAGAGTCTTTGTTATAGAATATGAAAATACCAGTGTCAGAATCGCCAAAACAAGCACAATCGACAAAACCAGCTTCAGCACCCCTTTTATCAAACCCATGATAAAATCAGCCTCTCAAGATTTATAAATTTGATGTCAAGAACCATTAAACACAACTGCTTACATAAAATAACATGCTGCCCAAACATCCAAAATCGTTTTTCATATTAACTATAAAGTTATTTGTCAAAATCAAAAGAAAACAATTAAAAACATCTCAGTTCTCTAACAATAATGGTGAAAATCGGCTTGGAAATACACGGTTATTTGCAAACCAAAGAGAAATTATTCTGCAGATGTAAAGCTGAACGGCATGTAGAAAAGGAAAACATCAATATCTGCCCGGTTTGCACAGGACAGCCAGGCTGCAAGCCAATGGCTCCGAATGCAGAAGCGATAAAAAAGATTATCCAGATTGGCTTGATTCTCAATTGCCAGGTAAACACACTTGAAAAAAACAAGAAAATTACATGGCAAAGGAAACATTATGACTGGCCTGACCTTCCTAAAGGTTATCAAGACACTTGCTCAGGTGCATATTCAATTCCTCTTGGAGAAAAAGGAAAATTTGAAGATATAAGCATACGCGAAGTCCATTTAGAGGAAGATCCTGCTGCATGGAATCCTGAAACAGGATGCGTAGACTACAATCGTTCCGGACTTCCATTAGTTGAAATAGTCACAGAACCAGATTTCACAACAGAATTAGAAGTAGAAAAATGGCTTAACACACTCATCCTTACATTAAGTTATATAAAAGCAGTTGACAAGAACGCAGGATTGAAAGCAGATGTCAATGTCTCAACAGGCGGCGAGAGAGTAGAAATAAAAAACTTGACAAGCATTGAAAGCATCAAACGGGCAATATTGTATGAAATAGAGCGCCAGGGAAAGGAACAAGTAACGAGGGAAACGCGAAGATTTGACGAAGCAACTGGAAAAACAGTCTTGATGAGGACAAAAGAGCAAGCCGAGGATTATCGGTTCATTCCAGACCCTGATTTGCCTGTCATTAAACTCGCAGAAAAAGAAGTTTCAGAGCTCAAGGCAAAACTGCCAGAGACACCAATGCAAAAACTTGACAAGCTTGTGAAAAAATTCAAGCTTAACAAACAAGAAGCCGAAGTCCTGACAAAAAATCTTGAAGTTGTTGAATTTTTTGAACTTATTTGTGAAAAAATTGATCCAAGATTCACTCTTCCTTGGATAACTACAGAGCTTCTCAGAGTTTTGAACTATAACAAAAAGACACTTGACCAAGTAGATATCAAGCCCGAGCATTTTTCCGAGCTGCTTGAGCAGGTGCAAAAAGGAAAAGTCACAGAACTAAAGGCAAAACAAATCCTGAATGACTTTATTCCAAAATCATTTTCAATAAAAAGCAAGTTGAAAGAGTTCGAAACAATTGTAGATACAAAAGAGATAGAGAAAATCTGCGATAATATAATAAAAAACAATGAAAAAGCAATTGCAGATTACAAAGCAGGGCAAAAAGAAGCCCTGAATTACCTGATTGGTGAGGTAATGAAAGCCAGCAAGCGCAAGGCAGACTTCAAAACTGCCAAGGCAATGCTTGAAAAGAAATTGAAAAGTTAATTCTTCCGTTTATCTCAAAATTTCCAGAACAACAGCAGCAATAAACAGCGCGCTTAACACAATAATAACAAGCCAATTTATTCCAACAGTGTATTCCGGCTTTCTGTTGCCAAGTTTTTTCGCACGAAGATTCATCAGCAAAACACTTATGCCTGTCAAACCGCCTGAAACAATTCCTGCAATTGACAAAATCTGTACAAAACTTACAACCTTAAAAAAATAAACAACAAGGAATAGAATCAATGGAACAAGCGATGACAAGAGCCATCCTTTGAATCGTCCAAGCTTGAAATCGAATCTGAACATGTCACGAATTGCAATGCTCAGCGCAAAATAAGCAGTAAACATAGTCATCACTCCCAGCAATGCAAAAAATCTTCCTAAGCTCAGGGTTGCAATTTCCTGCACACCATTCCCAAAGACACCAACAACAACAAAAGTGAATAAGAGATAAATAAAAAACGCAAGCAAGATGCCTGTGACAATAACTCTTATCATTAACTTCTCCTGTCCTGACAAGATTCTTTTGACTTCAGGCAATGCCGAGAATGCCAAAAAACTGAAAAGTATCACTCCAAAAGGCGCAAATGTCTCGCTGTTGATATAACTTAGATTTTCAAGATTAACTCTTCCAATGAAAAACACAAATATCAGCAATACAAGCCCAAGCACAACAAACATGCTGATTTTTTCATATTTTTTCAAAGCTTTCAAGCCAATATAAGTCAAAATAGTTAGCGTAGCCCAAAATAGCAGCGAGATAACAAGGGCATTCCCAAAGTTTCCGAAAACAACATAACTCAAACTCCTGCCTTCACCAATAAGGTATGCAACTAAGGCAGAGTATATTCCAAAAATCATAGCAAAGAACATGACAAACTTGCCAGATTTTCCCAAGTACCTGTCTGCATAGCCTGTAAGCTGGCATGTTTCCTTTGTTCGCAGGGCGACTTCGCCAAGATACAGTTTTGTAAGCATGATAAAACCTGCAATCAGCAGCAAGTAAACCACTCCAATTAAAAACCCGGATTTAGAAATAACATACGGAATTCCAAGGAAACCTGCTCCGATAATCGTCCCAAGCAGGACTGCCAGCGCTGGAATAAATTTGCTTTTCACCATCTTTTGTTTAACTATGTTTGATTCACTCTTGCTGCGGACGCCTGAAGGCATTCCTCGCTACGGTGAACAAACATGGGCCCAAGAGGATTTGAACCCCTATCACCCGGTCCGAAGCCGGATACTCTATCCAGGTTGAGCTATGGGCCCATCGCTCAATCAAGGACGCGCATATTTAAATATATTCTCTACTGAACCAAAATGCTTTTAATACATACTTGATTAGAATATTTAGAACTCTAAACCATGATAATTATAACACATTCAGATGCAGACGGCATTATATCAGCTCATTTAATACAAAAAATAGCAGGCCCTGGCAGGATAGCATTTGCCAGCCAGCAGACAATAGTAAAGTCATTGGATTATTTCGCTTCAAAAAAGAAAGAAAAGCTCATTATTCTTGACATAGCTCCAACACCCGAGACATTAAAAAAAGCAAGCATGTTCAAGGAAGTCTTGTGGATTGATCATCATGAAAAGACTGTTGAAAAAATTCCAGAGAGAATCAATTTCATACATAACAAAATGCCAAGCACAGCAGCTGTAATCGCAGAAAAATTCAATCTTGGAGAAAAACTTGTGGAAATTGCGAATGAAATCGACACAAACAATGTGAAATCACAAGACGCTGAACGGCTTCAAGATTATATTTCTTATATAAAAGGCACTGCAAAAGGCATAATTTTCCAGCCACTTGCAAAAGAGCTCATAGAGAGGATGAATAATCTTTCTTTCTTGTCATTTCCAGAAATCGCCTTGAAAGTGATAGCTCACAAAGTCAAGGAAAAGCAAAGAGTTGAAAGCCTTGTCATTGACTCGCATGCCATACGGGATGAAAAGCTTGTTTTTGTCGAGCCAAAAGCGCGTGTTTCAACCTACGAGATACTGGAACAAGCCAAGGGAGACTACATAGTCATACTAAACCAGTCAAATAAAGGAACAAAGCTCGAATTCAGGACAGGAAGTGACAAGGACGTCCTAAAACTGGCAAAACTTTTCAAGGGCAGCGGAAATCTGCATGCAGCTGCAGCCTTTACTGATAACACAAATGTCAGCAATATCAAGAAGAAGATTGTAAACTTTATAAAGAAGAAAGTATAGTTCATTACAATGGTGAAAAAAGAGGGGGGACAGGCAAGCAAAGAGAAAAGTGAACTCGGAATAACAGCTGAAAAAGATGATTTTTCAGAATGGTTCACGCAGTTGATGCTGAAAGCAGACCTGGCAGATTATACTGATGTTTCTGGATGCATTGTTTTCAGGCCAGCAAGTTATTCAATATGGGAAGCCATACAGAAAGAAGTTGATAAGAGATTTAAGAAACTCGGCATCAAAAATTCTTATTTTCCATTGCTCATTCCAGAAAAACTTCTTGCAAAAGAAAAAGAGCATGTTAAAGGATTTAGCCCAGAGGTTGCGTGGGTAACACAAGCCGGAGAAACAAAACTTGCTGAAAGGCTTGCAGTCAGGCCGACAAGCGAAACTATCATGTATCCTTCTTATAGCAAATGGATTCGTTCATGGCGAGATTTGCCTTTAAAGTTGAATCAATGGAATAATGTTGTCAGATGGGAGTTCAGGCACCCGGTTCCTTTCCTTAGGACCAGAGAATTCTTATGGAATGAACTTCATAGCGTGTTCGCAACAGAGAAAGAAGCTCTTGAAGAAGGCAAGCAGGTAATTAATGCCTACAATGATGTCACAGAAAACATTATGGCGCTTTACGGCGCGTATGGAAGAAAGACAGAAAATGAAAAATTTGCAGGAGCTGTTTTTTCAGAAAAAGTTCATTACATTCTTCCGAATGGAAAAGCAATAGAAGGCTGCCCATTTCATCATGATGGGCAAAAGTTTGCAAAAGCATACAATATAAAGTTCCTTGATGAAAAAGGAAAGGAACAATATGCGTGGCAGAACACGTTTGCAATATCAACAAGAATGCTTGGAGTAATGTTTGCCATACATGCAGACAACAAAGGACTTATTTTGCCACCAAGAATCGCTCCAAATAAGATTGTAATAGTTCCGATTTTCTCTGAAAGAGAAAAGAAAATTATCTTGGAAGAAGCGAAAAAAATAGCAAAATCTCTCGAATCATTAAATCCAATTCTCGATGACAGAGAAGACAAAAGCCCTGGCTTCAAGTTCAATGAGTGGGAATTGAAGGGCATTCCAGTAAGGATAGAAATTGGACCTAAAGACCTCGCAAAGAAAGAAGTGGTAGTTGTTCGAAGGGACAATGCCAAGAAACAAACAATAAAATTCCCTTCCTTGGAAAAAGAAATCCCAAAAATCCTTGAAGACATCCAGAAAAATCTGTTCGAAAAATCAAAAAAATTGTTCCTGTCAAAGGTAGAAAAATCTGCCAGCATGGCAGGACTGAAAAAAATAATTGAAGACAAGAAAGTTGGTATTGTGCCTTTGTGCAAGAGCACAGCATGCGAGGATGAAATAAAAGCTGGCACAGGCGGCGCAAAAGCACTTTTTATAGCAAAAGAGAAAATCAAGAATGAAAAATGTATAATCTGCGGCAAGCGGGCTGATTACTGGGTTTACGTCGCTAAAACCTACTGATATCATGAAATTCTCAAAAACAAAAGCTGTGATATATTCAATAGTAGCATACAAGCTGCTTGTCAACATTATATTCGGTATTTTAGGGGTTGCTATATTAAGATTCAGCTGCGATCTTGAGAGGCTGGTAGAATTTATTATTCTCTCTGGACTGGTAAATCCTGAAAATGGTATTTTTATCAGGGATATCATACCGCATGTCAATGTCACTCACTTCGGCATTGCATGTTTTTTCTCGCTTTGCCTTATAGTGTTCGCCTTTCTTGAAATATTTTTTACAATCATGATGCTGAAAAAGAAAAGATGGGGTGCAATCGGGCTTTCCATTGTCTCTTCAATATGGATTCTCCTTTCATTTTTCTTTGCCAAGGAGCTTCTTGTATTCTCGACAAAAATAGGCGTGTTGGTTGACATAACAATCATCAGCTTCCTAGTTTATGCTGTCCAAGAAACAAAAGATTATTTCAAGAACTAGGAAGCTTTAGACATTTCTCTCAAATCATTTACATCAATAATTCCATATATTTCTAAGAAAGAATCCTTTGGACCGTGCCATGTGCAGCTATAATCCCTTCTTTCTCCAGGAAAGCAGGTGTATACACTTACAAGATTCCCTTTTGGCATGAGCCTGAATCCTATCTCACTACTCAAATCATTACAGCCAGCAATGCAATTATGAAAACAGAGATAAATAAGGTTTCCAGTAGATTGCGCGAGCTTGAAGAGTTCTTTTTCAGTCATAGCATCAATATTATCCGCACTTTTTCTCACCCATCTCTTATTTCCGTCTAACATACAGGCGCTCCGGGCCTTGCGATTCCTATTGAATGCATCAAACATATCCCTGTAATTTAAAAAATTGAATGGCACTATTATCTGCCCGAACCCAGTGTCTGGTGTGCGAGGAACATTAGTTGTCGGATTATCCAGGATTCTTTTTAAATCAAGATATTCTTGCAGGCTAACTTGCTGCAATGTCATCTCTCTCCTGTCCATGTTTGTGTTGAATGCCATTTTCAATTTTCTCAGAACCAGCTTCTGAGGTGCTATCACCCCAGTTCGCCGAGAAAATCCATGCTTAAAAACTTACCCTTTTAATTTCCCTAATATCAACGGCAAAGCAATTGTTGCATCGCAGAAAACATCAACAAACCTTGCCTCAGAATGCATTTTTCCCCAGCTGATTCCTTCTTTCAGAGGCGCGCCAGAACTTCCGCCAGGTTCTGGCCTGTCAGTTGATATTTGTATTCCATAGCTCGCTCCCTTGGAAAATTGAAGTGACTGCTGGATAAAGTTTTTTGGAACTCCGCCGCCAACATAAATCACTCCATTCTTCTTTGAAGTCCATGCAATGTCAATTATCTCTTTCATGTCCTCGAACACGTCTATTTTAATGTCCTTTCCAGAGACTTTCCTGCCCCAAATCATCAAGCCAATGCCTGAATCAGCAATCGCAGGACAGAAAATTGGGATTTTCTTTTCCCAGCATTTTCTCAGTATCCCGCCAGCAGGCGCAAGCTCGCCAAGCTTCCATAAAAGCTCTTTGATAGTCCCGCATACTTTCAATTTGTCCCAGTTCTGCTCAAAAAATATCTCAAGTTTCTCATAAACCTTGTTTTGCATGTAAACATTGTATATTCTGTCCAAGCCCTCTTTCTGCAATTTCACATCATCAGCATTTTCCTCTCCAATATAATGCTGCTCTCCCAAAGATTCAATCAAATCATGTGTAAGATTCGCGCCAGTTGTCACAAAAACCGCCGAATAATCCAGCAAGTCAAGGATAATTTGCTTCATGCCAGCAGGAACCATCGCGCCTGCTATTCCCAAAAAAATCTTGCATTCCTTATCATTAATCATCTCCTTCAGGATTTCACTTGCTTCTGCAATTTTCCTTGCACCAAAGCCCATGTCATTCATTCCTGCAACTAAATCAGCGACTTTCATGTCCTTCTTTATGATAATATGCTTGACAGGCTTCATTTTCAATTTAGGATATTTTCAGGTATATAAATCTTTAAAGATTTCAAGAGTAACTGCAAGTCCTTCCGAGTAATTTCTCTATTTTTTCCTTGAATACAGGAAGCTGCTCTACTGTCATCTTGGCTCCAGTCGCTTCTTTATGCCCGCCGCCTGTTGCACCTTCCAGTCCTTCAATTGCCTTCAAAGTCAATTCTCTTGCTTTTTTTCCGCGGACAGAAACATTTGCCCTTGCACCCCTTATGTAAGCCACCACAATTGTCTTTTCAGGATATAAGTAAGAAAGTTCATTTGAGATATCAGCCGACAGGCTCAGCTCGCCCCCATACTGGAAAAATAAGAGCTTGTCTTTGGCAAATTGCTTGGCTTTTTCAACGAGCTTCCTGTATCTTTTGTCGACTTGCTCAAACCTCTGCAGCATTATATTTCCTGCATCCTGCAAAATCTCATGAGGACTTTTAATCTTGGACAGGTGCTTTATCATCCTTACAACGTTGCTTGTCCTGTCTTTTAATGCAAACCCTAGAACCCTTGTAATTTTTCCGATTTCTGTTTCATAAACTCCCTGGAAGGCATTCTTTATTCCGGTTTTCCATAATTCCGGATACTGCTTTTCAAATTCACCTGCAAAATCAGGAATAAAGCTGTCTGCAATGCAGCCAGCCATCGCAATCCAGATATCTTCCTTCCTCTTTGTAACCTGCCACGCCCAGTATGTTGTTGGCTCTGAACTCGGTTTCTCGCTTCGCATGGAATTAAAATAATGAATTCCTTCTGTGTTTGGATTCACGTCGTGATGATCCAGCCACACTAAAGGAATATTCAACTTCTGCACTTCTGAAATAAATTCCTGTGAAATCACCGGCTTGTCCAGGACAAAAACATAATCCGGCTTCAGCTCATTGACCTTTCCGACATAAGTCACATCCAGCTCAGGAAAGCTTTTGATAGCAACCCCGTATCCCCTGTCAATAAACCTTCTCAAAAGTAAAAAGCTGCAAAGCCCGTCAGCATCATTATCAAACAGGAAAAGAGGGTTTTGGCTCTTTTCGAGCAGGTTCCTAAGCTCTTTAAGTTGGTGTTCTGTTAACATGTGCATAAGAACAAAAACCTATTTTTAAATCTTTTAACATGGCAGTCAAGGCAAACATTTAAATATAAAAAAGTATAGAAAGACAAAATGGAATTTTGCCCTAAGTGCGGAGCAATACTTATTTTGGATGGAAAGCGTTCTAAATGCGCTAAATGTAGTTACAAATCAAATGAAAAGATAAAGATTGAGAGTTCTGAAAAAATTGAGAAAAAGGCAAGTGCTGGAGTTGTAAAAGAGAAAGATATCGAGCTCTTGCCTGTAACAGCAGCCATATGCAAGAAATGTGGGCATAACGAAGCATACTTCTGGAGCACTCAGACAAGAGCAGCAGACGAAGCTGAAACACGTTTCTTCAGGTGCAAGAAGTGCGGTTATACCTGGCGGGAATATCGCTAAGAATATATTACATCACCGTAATTTTTAAAAAGAATAATTCTATATAGTTACATGGAAGGATTATATGAATTAGATTATGCAAAAGAGGGATTGCCAGTTTTTGTCAGAGAATTAGGCCGAGAATTAGAAGAGATTCTTAATGGAAGAGCAAAAGTAAGTCACATCAGAAGAAGTAATCTTGATACCTGTTTTTCATTAATCTGGGGTTATAATGGGTTTTCAGGCGATATAATGGTTTCTCGTAGCAAAGAATGTAAAGAAACAGGTGCTTTAATAATAGACCACTTCTGGGGAATTGATACTGCCTCGGGGAATTATTCACCTCAAACATTAAGAAATGCTGCTCAAATTTATGATGATGTTCGGGCATTTATAGAGAAAAAATTTGGAAAACCCATGTCATCACATGATGGAAGAAATGTTTATCAAGCGGGTTTTAATAAAGTTCTTGCTCAACCAGTACCATCAAGATAAAGCGCATTCTAAACTCCTTTGGCAAGAGTATCGCTGATTTATCAACATCTAAATAACTTTTTAAATTGACAAATATTCACTGAACTACGGCTCCGTAGCTCAGCCTGGTAGAGCACCTGACTCTTAATCAGGGTGTCGTGGGTTCAAATCCCATCGGGGCCACTTGATTTGAACATGCAAGATGGGTTCAAATCACTTGGATTCGTGAGAATACAAGTTACCAGAGAACTTGTTCTATGAGTACCTCGGGGCCACTTTGCCTGCCGAAGGATTAAAGTCCGCAGTCGGAACGAGGAACTTCAAGACAAGAGCAAGTCAGGATTAGTTGTTTGCCACATTATTAATTTATAAAAATTATATCAAGAACTATGCAATCATATCCCTTATTTCTTCAATATTTCCGGCAATCTCAGCGCCTTTATCAGTCAATTTGATGAGCTTAATGCGTCCTTTCTTCTCAAAACTTACAAGATTAAGCTTTTCAAGGTTTTGAAGAATCTTTACAGCATGGCTGTATGTGCAATCAATCTCCTTTGCCAGGATGCTTCCATACCTTGCCTTCGCCAGCCTCTTTAATGCTATCAGCATCAACGCTGGTTTTT
>Ga0315291_10009051_pt1 | contig 12212 bp, 8 predicted proteins | sample YL17G12_20_MG_FD_203070 | JGI IMG/M metagenome (GOLD analysis project Ga0315291, IMG submission 203070) | Sediment microbial communities from Yellowstone Lake, YNP, Wyoming, USA - YL17G12_20 | ecosystem: Environmental > Aquatic > Freshwater > Lake > Sediment | place: USA: Wyoming | collected...
AAAAGTCGTCATTCCCGCGTAGGCGGGAATCCAGGCCCCACGAAACCTATTGAAAAGACTGGATTCCCGTTTCCACGGGAATGACAGGAAAACGAATTTACGGACTTTTTACGAGATCATCAATCTTGGAGGATTCCTTTTCTCAACCCTATTAAGAAAATAGGCAAAAAAATGCTCTCTGTCAAGGGAAAATGCAATAAAAATAAATTAATTAAGTCAATAGGTTATGGCCATTAGGCGCTGACGGATGGGGGCAACCACCAGCATAGCCACAAAAGTCTTTAAAATGTCTCCCGGGATGAATACGAGCAGGCCAATCTTTATGGTCGTAAAAAAGGAGGTTGGTTTATGGATGATGAAATTCAAATTGAAATAGAGGTAGGCGATGCCAAATGCATGTATGGCAACCTGGCCTAAGATTAAGGCAGTCAATACCCGAGGAAAGCTGAGCTTCTCTACCCCTTCCACCATCCTGCCGATGAGATAAGCTCCAGCAATGAATCCCACCAGGAAACCGAAGGAGGGCTGCAAAATATAGCCCGGCCCACCCCCCTGAGCAAAGATCGGCAGGCCGAGGAGTCCAATGGCTAGATAAAGAAGCTGACTCAGCGCCGCCAAGCGACTCCCCAGGATCGACCCAGCAAGCATAACCATTAGCGTTTGCAAAGTGAAAGGGACATAGGGGAGGGGGATCCTAATGAAGGCTCCTACTGCCGTGAGCGCGGCAAAAAGGGAAATCATAACGATTTCGGTGGTTTTTTTTCTCATGGGATTCCCTTTTCAATAAAAAGGATTGTCATTCTACAAAACTTCCATTCGAGAGTCAAATCATTCATTGAAAAAAAGGCATGGGTTAGTGTAAACTCCTTTCATCATCCAGTCGTCTGTCGGGACCCCGATCCGTACCCGGCTCGCGTAAGAAATAAAGGAGGATATGGGACATGGGAGAGCTAAAGAGCGCTTGGGAGCTTGCCCTGGAGAAGTCCAAGAAGATGGGCGGGGAAGAGCCTGTATCCCTCTCCTCAAATCAGAGGGACGAAATCGCAGAAATCCGCAAGATCTACGCCGCTAAGATCGCGGAAGCGGAGATCCTGATCCAGGACAAAGAAAAGCTGGAGATAGAGCTCGGCCGACTGCGGCGGGACAGAGACCGCAAGATCGAATCCGTCTACCAGAAGACCAAGGGAAAATAAAGACGTTAGGCGCAAGAGCGTGAGAGCGCAAGGGGTATTTACGCCCTCGCGACTTGCGCTCTCGCGGTATTTTAGGCATTTTATTTCAGAGGAAGGCTATGCCAAGAATGACCGGAGGGAAAGCTGTCGTAGAATCGCTGAAGCGGGAAGGCGTCGAGTTCGTCTTCGGAGTTCCCGGCGTCCAGATCATGCATATCTTCGATGCCTTCTACGGGGAGCCAGAGATTCGGCTCCTCACCGTACGGCATGAACAGACCGCAATCTACATGGCCGATGGATACTCCCGGGTCAAAGGAAAGCCGGGAGTGGGGTTGGTCGTACCGGGGCCCGGGGTTCAGAATGCCTCCGCCGCGCTGGGGACGGCGTACGCCTGTTCCTCCCCGGTCCTCCTCATTGCCGGTCAGGTCGAGAGCTACAACCTGGGACAAGACAAAGGAGCTCTCCACGAGATCAATGACCAGCTGGACATCATCAGGCCGGTCACAAAGTGGTGCCAGCGGGTTATGAGCGTCACGGACATCCCGGGGGCGATTCACGAAGCCATGCACCAGATGGGCACCGGACGGCCGCGGCCCACGGAAGTCGAGATTCCCTGGGACGTATTGGGAATGACAGCCGAGGTTGGCCTTATGCCTAAGGGGGAATATCCGCGGGCGGTACCCCCTCGGGAAGAGGTATCGCGGGCTGCCCACTTATTATTATCTGCCAAAAGGCCCTTCATCTGGGCCGGGGGGGGAGCGATTCTCTCGGATGCTTCCGCTGAATTGGTCGAACTTGCCCGAGCCTTGGGAGCACCGGTTGCCACCACCGCCGAAGGGAAAGGAGTAATTTCCGAAGATCACCCGCTTTCTTTAGGGGCGGCCTATTACGGGTTTGGGGCCGCCCGCTGGGCTGCGGAGAAAGCGGATGTGTTGCTGGCCGTGGGCACGCGCCTTACGTGGCTGATGCGGCCTGGCACGGCCCCGAAAGCTCCGCAGAAGCTGATCCATCTGGATGCGGACCCGGCGGTCATCGGGAAGAATTTTCCGGCGGAAGTGGCCATGGTCGCTGATGCCAAGGCTGGGCTAAAAGCGCTGATAGAAGAAATCCGCCGGAAAAAAGCTTCCAAGGATGTAAGGGAGCCCTGGCCGCAGGCGGAGCTGATGGAATTCCGGGAGAAGCACCGGCGCTGGCTGGAGGAAAAAGCTCCGCTGCAAAGCGACATAATCATGGCCCTGCGCCAAGAGCTCCCGGACGATGCCATTCTGGTAGCAGGAGTAACCAATATCGGTTATTGGTGTAACTTGGCTTATCCGGTGCGGAGCCCGCGCACCTTTCTGACGTCTTCCTATTTCGCCACTCTGGGGTATGCCTTTCCCACAGCCCTGGGGGCCAAGGTGGCTGCGCCCGACCGGCCGGTGGTCTGCGTTGTAGGGGATGGGGGCTTCATGTATGCTTGTGCCGAGCTGGCCACGGCCGTGAGGTACGGGATCAACTTGATCACTTTGGTCTTTACGGATAATGCCTTCGGGTCCACCAAGAGCGACCAGCAGATCAATTTCCAGGGTAGGGTTCTGGGGACCGATTTGAACAACCCGGACTTTGCCAAGCTCGCCGAATTATTCGGGGTCAAAGGCATGAAGGCTGACCCGGACCAACTGGGCAGGGCGCTGCGTGAGGCCCTGGAAGCCAGGCAGCCGGTGGTGATCGAAGTACCCATTTCCACCCTGGTTCCTCCTTTCCAAATTTATTCATTGCCCAGTTAGCTCTTGGATCGGAAAGGGTTTCGTCGGTAAGAGGCAAAAGGTTCGCAGATGAATATCGGTTCTCCAATCGAGGTTCGGGTAAAATCACTCCTCTTCTTCAAAGAAAAAGGAATGGCCGTGATCCTTCTTGAAGGTCCCAATGGGGCGTGGGGGCTGCCCATCCTGGCGAAGTCTTTGGAAGTGACCTCGATCGCCTTCGCCCTGGAAGGAACGGAGCCGGCGAGGCCTCTTGCTCACGACCTGATGGCCAAAATCATTGAAAACCTCGAATCTCGGATCCTCCAGGTGCTCATCGACATCCTCGAAGAGCCTGTATGTCATGGAATCATTGCCCTGGATGTGCACGGGCGGGAAATGGACTTCGATTCGCGGCCGAGCGATGCCATCGCTCTGGCTCTCAGGGCCAAAGCCCCCATTTTCGTTTCCCCCGCCGTCGCGGCCAAAGGAGCCATCCACTTTGACAAGGGAAAATGGCCCTCGGACCTGGAGGGCAAGGTAAAACTGGAGAATTAATCATCTTGACTTTTCGCCTTCTGAGATGTTAGAAAAAACTCTTTGGAGTTGGTTTTTTATTCCCCCAAGTCAATAGAGGTATCCCAGGCATGTATTTCCAGGATCTGATCATGGCCTTGCAAAAATTCTGGACCGATCGCGGGTGTCTCTTGCAGCAGCCCTATGATATTGAGGTGGGAGCCGGGACTTTCAACCCCGCCACTTTTCTCCGGGTTCTTGGCCCCGAGCCGTGGAAAGTCGCCTACGTCGAACCTTCCCGCCGGCCCACGGACGGGCGCTACGGAGAAAATCCCAACCGCCTGCAGCATTATTACCAGTTCCAGGTCATCCTGAAACCTTCGCCCTGGGAAATCCAGGACATCTATTTGGGCAGCCTTAAGTCTTTCGGCGTTGAGCCGCTGGAGCACGATATCCGTTTTGTCGAAGACGACTGGGAGTCTCCCACCCTGGGGGCCTGGGGGTTGGGCTGGGAAGTCTGGCTCGACGGCATGGAGATTACGCAGTTCACCTATTTCCAGCAGGCGGGGGGCATCGACCTCAAGCCCATCTCCGTGGAAATCACCTACGGCGTTGAAAGAATCGCCATGTACCTCCAGGGGATCGACAACGTCTACGACCTGGAATGGATCAAGGGAATCAAATACGGGGATGTGCATCATCGGGGGGAAGTCGAGTTCTCCACCTACAACTTCGAAATAGCCGATGTCCCCATGCTTTTCCAGCTCTTCGAGATGTTCGAGAAAGAGTCCATCCGCCTGATTGAAAAGGGCCTGGTGTTCCCGGCGTACGATTACTGCTTAAAATGCTCCCATACCTTCAACCTGCTTGAGGCCCGGGGAGCGATCAGCGTCACGGAGCGCACCCAGTACATCGCCAGGGTGCGCAACCTGGCCCGGCTTTCGGCCGACGCCTATACCAAACAGCGCCAGGCCATGGGCTTTCCGCTGTTGAAAAAAGATACCGCTTGACCCGAGAAAATCTTCATTTTGGACGCAGATGAACGCAGATTATCAGGATATTCTTCGAACGGTTGCAAACGCAAAAATATTTTTTTGGTCCTGCTCGGTTTCCCCTCACCCCATCTTTCTCCCGCAAGGGGAGAGGGAAGGTTGGGGGGGCAATTGCGAAGAGTTAACATGCTTTCGTATTCATTAAGAAATGCATATCTGCGTGTATCTGCGAAAATCTGCGTCCTATACAGGTTTTAAATGGCTGAATTTCTATTAGAGATTGGCACGGAAGAGATCCCCTCCGGGTTCATTCAAAGAGCTCTGGAGGATATGAAAGGCTTCCTGGAAAAGGAATTCCAAAATCATCGCATTGTCTTCAAAGAAATCAAAGCGATGGGGACTCCCCGGCGGCTGGTCCTCACCGCCAGCGGCGTGGCCACGACCCAGGAAGGCCGGCTCATCGAAGTCATCGGCCCGGCCAAGCGCATCGCTTTCACCGAACAGGGCCAGCCGACCAAGGCGGCTCTGGGCTTTGCCCGGGGCCAGGGCATCGGGATTGAGGAATTGCAGGTCGTAAAAACGGATAAGGGGGAATACGTCTCCGCTCGCAAGGAAGAGAAAGGCGAGGAAACCATTCAAATCCTTCCGGCCATTCTTCCCCGCCTGATTTCCTCCATCTCCTTCCCGAAATCGATGCGCTGGATGGATTTGGAAAACACCTTCGCCCGCCCGATCCACTGGATTCTCGCGCTCTTCGACGGCACCGTCGTGCCTTTTCAAGTCGGGAACGTCTCTTCCTCGAACCTCTCGCGCGGCCACCGCTTCATGGCTCCGGGCTCCTTTCAGGTTAAAGACGTTGGAGAATACCTGAGACGGCTGAAAAATTCCTCCGTGATCGTCAACCCCGAGGAACGAAAAGAGCTGATCATCGGGGAACTGAATAAGGCCGCCGGCGAAGTCTCGGGCAACATTCTTCCGGATGACGAGCTCCTGGAAATCGTCACCTTTCTTGTGGAGTATCCCGTAGCCATCCGCGGAAGCTTCTCCAGGGATTTCCTTGCTCTTCCGCGGGAAGTCCTCATCAGCGCCATGCGGGAGCACCAGCGTTATTTTTCGTTGACCGACGCCAACGGTACGCTCTTGCCGTATTTCGTGACCATCTCGAACACCCGGCCCAGAGACTCGAACGTAGTCGCTCGGGGGAACGAGCGAGTGCTCCAGGCTCGCCTATCCGACGCCAACTTTTTCTTTGTCGAAGACCGGAAGATTCCCTTGATTCAGCGCCTGGAAGGGCTGAAGAGGGTGGTCTACCACTCCAAGCTGGGGACCTCTTACGAAAAGGTCATGCGCATTTCCAGTCTGGCAGAATATCTCACCAAGCGCATCGACCCCTCCCTGCAAGAGACCGTGAAGAGGGCCTCTTTTCTCTGTAAGGGTGATTTAATCACGGGCATGGTCGGGGAGTTTCCCAACCTTCAGGGAGTCATGGGACGGATTTATGCTCTTCTATCCGGCGAAAAAGAAGAAGTGGCGCTGGCCATCCACGAACACTACCTGCCCATCTCGGCGGGGGGAGCCATTCCCTCCTCCCATCCGGGGGCGATCCTGAGCATAGCGGATAAGTTCGATACCATCGTCGGTTGCTTTGGCGTCGGCCTGATTCCCACGGGAACGGCAGACCCTTACGCCTTGCGCCGCCAGACTCTTGGAATCATAAATATAATCCTGGGAAAACGATACCTCTTTTCCCTCAGCCAGCTTATCGAAAGGAGCCTCGACCTGCTGTCGGAAAAGATTGAGCGTCCACCCCAGGAAATAAAAACCGATGTTCTCGAGTTCTTCAAAGGCCGGTTGCAGAACCTGCTCGGCTCCAAGGGACTTTCTCCCGACGCCATGGAGGCGGCCCTGGCTGTAGGCTTCGACGACATCGTGGACTTGCAGGAAAGGGCCAAGGCTCTCCATGACCTAAGGAGTGAACCGGATTTTGAATCTTTGGCGATTGCCTTCAAAAGAGTGGTAAATATTTCCAAATCCCATACCCCCCAAAAGATTGACCCCCGGCGGTTCGAAAGTGATGTGGAAGGCAAGCTTTTCGAGGCCTACCGGGAGATCGCAAAAAAAGCCTCGGAAAAAATCGCCCAGAAAGATTACCCCGCCGCCTTGAAAGACCTTTCCTCGCTGCGGCAGCCTGTGGATGAGTTTTTCGACGGCGTGATGGTTATGGCCGAAGATGAAAAGATCAAAAACAATCGCCTGTCTTTACTGAGTCACATCTCCCAACTTTTTTTCAGGATCGGGGACTTTTCAAAAATTAGCACATCCTAGGAGGCTATCCTAAGGCTAAGATTTTTAATTCTTTTCTGCCATTTCGATCCCTGCTTCTTTCTCCGCCCTGGAGTATTTTCTCCTGACTCCCCGCATCCAACGGGATACTACATATTGTGGCTTAAAATCCTGGACATACATTTTGTTGTATTTTTGTCTTTACAAAAATTTACCGCCTTGGTAGAATGTCCTTCAAATTTGATAAGACATTCAAAGGATTTCCACAGTAATATCGTTATCCTATGACCGCTAGGGGCTGATTCTGGACCAAAGGGGTGGCCATGAAAATCAAGAAGATCGAACTCTGTGGGTTTAAGTCTTTCTCGGAAAAGATCGAGATTGACTTTCCGGGGGGTGTCACAGCCGTGGTCGGTCCAAACGGATGCGGAAAATCTAACGTGGTGGACGCCATCCGCTGGGCCCTGGGGGAGCAGAGCCCCAAACAACTCCGGGGAAAAACCATGGAAGACGTCATCTTCAACGGTAGCGAAAGTAAAAAACAGCTAGGCATGGCCGAAGTGATCCTCACCTTCAACAACGAGAATGGGCACCCGATCGCAGACTATTTGGATTTCACCGAAATTTCCGTTGGCCGCAGGCTTTTCCGCTCCGGCGAGAGCGAATACTTTATCAATAAGGTTCCCTGCCGGCTGAAGGACATCACGGACATCTTTTTGGGTACCGGGATTGGGCACCGGGCTTATTCCGTCGTCGAGCAGGGAAAGATGGATTTTGTCTTGAACGCCAAACCCGAGGAGAGACGCATCCTCATCGAAGAGGCCGCCGGCATCACGAAGTACAAAGACCGCAAAGCCTCCGCCCTGCGCAAAATGGAGGCCACCCAGCAAAACCTCCTGCGCCTGAGAGATGTCATCGGGGAGATCAAGCGGCAGATGAATTCTTTAAACCGCCAGGCCCGAAAAGCCGAGCGATATAAAGTCTATCGCGAGGAGGGGCGCGCCCTGGAGCTGGGTCAGGCCGCTCAGACCTGCCATACTATGGAGTCCCAACGCCGGGAGATGCAATCTTCCCTCCAAGAGCTCCAGGACCTCGAGGCCAAGGCCACGGTGGAGATTCGGGAGGTAGAAGCCTCGGTCGAGCGTTTGAAGGTCAACTTGCTCGACATGGAACGGGACCTGGCCACCCATCAGGAGCGCCTCGCCGAAAACGCCGGGGCGATTAAGAATCGGGAAACTCAAATCGAGCTGGCCGCCCGCGAGGGCGAAAACCTGCAGAAGCAAACCTTACGCGCCCGGGAAGAAATCGGCAAACTCGACCAGCAAAGGGCGGAGGTCGATCGGGAGATCCAGGGCTACGAAGAAGTCCTGCGGGATCTCGACCGAAAGATCGCTGGCGATGTTGACTTTTTGGCCGGGAAAGAAAAGACGCTCCAGGAGAAAAAAGCCCGGCAGGCCGCGGCTGAGCAGGCGCTCTCGCAAGACAAAAATGGACTGGTGGACCATCTCGCTTACTTGGCCCACCTGAAAAATATGCTCCTCGACCTGCAGCGCCGCTCGGAAGAACTCTCCCGCCGGCAGGAGAAGATGGCGAAGGAAAGGGAAGAAGCGGAGCATAAGGTAGAAGAGACCCGCGCGCTCCTGGCCCACCAATCCCGGCAACTGGACGATCGCCGGAACACCCGCAGCCAGATCGAAGAGGAACTGAGTCACAAAATGGCCCAGGCCAAAGAACTGCAATTATCCCTGACCGACCTGCAGGAATCGTTGGCCGATTCTAAAGAGCGCCTCCACCGGGAGAGCTCCCGCCTCAATTCCCTCCAGGAGCTACAGAGGAATTTGGAAGGGTACCAGGAAGGGGTCCGGGCGATCCTGCTCAACCGCCAGGCCCAGGAACCACTGACGAATGGGATCTATGGCCTGGTAGAAGACATCGTCGAGACCGAGCCCAAGTACGAATGTGTGGTGGAGTCCGTCCTGGGCGAGCGGCTGCAGCACATCATCGTTCAGGACCATCAGGAAATTCTGAAGGCGATTGATTACCTGAAGACGCACGGATCGGGGCGATCGAGCTTTATCCCTTTACAGCTCAAACAGAACCCGGCCCTCTCACGGACATCCCCCATGGAGGTGAAGGGAATCCCTCTCATCGATGTGATCAAAGTGAAGGAGGAGTTTGCCCATCTGGCGACTTTTCTTTTCGGAGATGTATTAATCGTCTCCGACCTGCGGGAGGCCCTCGACCTCTGGAACCGCAATTCCCTCTGGAAAACTCAGGTCACCCTCGACGGAGAAGTGCTCCACCCTTCTGGCGTGGTCACGGGTGGAAGCAAAGCGCAGATGGGCTCCGGAACCTTCCACCGCAAACGGGAGATCCGTGATTTGACCCAGCGCACGGAGGAGCTCCGCCAGCAAGTGATTTCCCAGGAACGCAACCAGGGACAGCTTCTCTCGAGTATTAAAAACCTGGGAGGTTCGATCGAAGGGCTCAACCAGGCCCTCCATCAAGAAGACCTGAAGATGGTCAGCGGGACCATGGAGCTGGACCAGAACCAGGTCGAATTAAAGCGCTGGATGCAAAAGATCGAGACCCTGCAGTTCGAAGAAAGCCAGTTCGCCGAGGAGTCGTCTGAAGTCCAGCAACAGGCCCAGGAAAGCGTGACTGCCCTTCAGGCTGCCGAACTCCTGAAAAATGAGAAAGAAATAGCCCTGCGAACCCGGGAAGAGGAGCTGCAAGAATTAAAAGCTCAAATCGAAGGGCTTCTGGCCGAGGTCACGGAAGCCAGAGTGCGCCTGGTCAGCCTGCAAGAAAAGAGGCAGAGCCTCGACCAGAACGTAGAACGCGCCCGGCGGACCTCTCAGGAAGCAGAATCCCTTCTCCAAAACCGCCGCTCGGAAGTCCAGGAATGCCTCCGCCAGATCGACGCTGCCGAAGAGCAGCGAAGGGGGGCTGAGGTTGAGCTTCACCGTCTTCTCTCGGAACACCAGGCGTTACAAGCTCACCTGGAAGGCCGCAAAGAAGGTTTGCTCTCGGAGCGGGAGAAGCTGGAAAGAGCGGAGGGCCATGGCAAGGAACGCCGGGAATCGCTGCAAGCCCTCCATGAGCAGAAAAACACGCTATCCATGAAACTCATGGAGCTCGACCTCAACCTCAAACACCTTCTCTCCACCGTTGAGGAAAAGCACCGCATCAATCCCGAGGCTCTCCTGGCCCGCGAAGATGAGCGGGATTACTTCTCGCCGGAGGTGGCAGCCCGTCTGGCCGAGTTGAAATCGCTGATCGATTCCATGGGCGAGGTGAACCTTTTGGCCATCCAGGAATACGAGGAATCGAAGGCGCGCCTGGAATTTCTCACCGAGCAGGAGGCCGATTTGACGAACTCCCTGGAAGCCCTGGACCAGGCGATCAAGAAGATCAACCGCACTTCCCGCAAGCGCTTCGCCGCCACCTTCGCAGCCGTCAACGAAAAATTCAAGGAAATCTTCACCACCCTCTTCAACGGGGGGCGGGCTGAGCTTTTGCTCCTGGATGAATCTAACCTTCTGGAGACGGGGGTGGACATCATCGTTCAGCCTCCGGGAAAAAAGTTACAGAATGTAAACCTTCTCTCCGGCGGGGAGAAAGCCCTGACGGCTGTAGCCTTGATTTTTTCTCTTTTCCTGATTAACCCCAGCCCCTTTTGTCTCTTGGATGAGGTAGACGCCCCCCTGGACGATCCCAACATCGGGCGGTTCAACAAGATGCTCAAGCAGCTGGCCGAAAGATACCAGATCATCCTCGTCACCCATAACAAACACACCATGGAGATCGCCGACACGCTCTACGGGGTGACCATGGAGGAGCCAGGCACCTCTAAGCTCGTTTCGGTGAGATTGAATTAAAAAAAACAAACCTGACACCTCACGTTTTTTTGGAGGACCGATGGCCGAAGGGAAAAAAGGATTTTTCCAGCGGCTCAAAGAAGGGCTTTTCAAAACTCACGAAGGCCTGGTCAGCAAGATCGACGAGCTTGTCGCCGGTAAGAAGGAGATCGACGAGGGTCTGCTCGCCGAGCTTGAAGAAATCTTGATCACCAGCGATATCGGGGTAAAAACGACTCAAGAGCTGCTGGATAACCTGACGGCCAAGGTCCAGCGGAAGGAGCTCGAAGACGCCGACCTTCTGCGCCAAAGCCTTCAGGAGCAGATCTTCCAAATCCTCAGTCGGCAGGAGAAGCCGCTCAACCTCGAGGCCGCCCGGCCTTTCATCATCATGGTCATCGGGGTCAACGGTACGGGAAAAACAACGACCATCGGCAAGATCGCCCAGAAATTCAAAGCTCAGGGGAAGTCGGTACTCCTGGTGGCCGCCGATACGTTCCGGGCAGCGGCCATCGAACAACTGGAGATCTGGGGCCAGCGGGCGAACTGCGAGGTGATTAAACAGAAGAGCGGCTCCGACCCCTCGGCCGTCGTTTTTGACGCGCTGAAAGCGGCAAAGTCCCGGAGCAGCGACGTCATGATCGTAGATACGGCTGGCCGACTCCACACGAAAATCAACCTCATGGAAGAGCTGAAAAAGGTCAAGCGCATCGTGGACCGGGAAGTACCCGGGGCTCCTCACGAGATTCTCCTGGTCCTGGATGCTACCACCGGACAAAATGCCATCGCCCAGGCCAAAATGTTCAACCAGTCCTTGGGAGTAACCGGCATCGTCCTGACCAAATTGGATGGGACAGCCAAAGGGGGAATTCTGATCGCCATTTCCGATGAGCTGAAAATTCCCCTGCGCTACATCGGTATCGGCGAGAAAGTGGATGACCTGCGGGAATTTAACGCCCGAGACTTCGTCGAAGCCCTGTTTTGAAAAAGGGAAGCTGTGAAAATATCCCCCTCACCCTACCCTCTCCCGCGCGGGGAGAGGGTAATCATATGAAATAAAAAGAAGAAATTTCCTCCCCCTTGATGGGGGAGGCCTAGGGTGGGGGTGATTCAAGGGATTATTTCACAGCTTCAGGGGGTAAAAGGGGAAAGGGGCAAAAGGCGAAGAGGTTTCAGTCTTTTGTTTTTCGCCTAACGCCTTGCGCCTTACGACTTACGTTTAATTCTTTAATTTGATTTCCCCGGTTTTGGAAAAGGGAATGGTGGAGGTACCCAATCTTGTTTTGATGACTGCCGCTCCCTCAATCTTATACCTCAGATTCTTGCCAGCCAGAACAAGCCCCAACGAATTCCCCATCCTCCTTAAATCCGTCCGCAGGGGAACCTGAACCAGCGTCGAGGACGATTGGGCGATCAGGACTTCCTTCTCAAGTCGGCCATTTCCCACTTCCTGGTCTTCAATATAAACTCTATATTCCAACTCCCGCAGCTTCAAATCAGAACGGTTGGGGTTCTGCACCTCAATGCCGAAGAGGAAATTGATCTCCCCGAAAGAGATGCGCTTGACCACGACCTCCTTCAGAGTAAACGTCGGCTTCTCATAAAGCCAGCTTACGCAAGAAGGCAGAAGGAACAGGAGCCCGAGCAAAAAGATTTTCTTTGTACGCT
>Ga0315291_10009052_pt1 | contig 12212 bp, 6 predicted proteins | sample YL17G12_20_MG_FD_203070 | JGI IMG/M metagenome (GOLD analysis project Ga0315291, IMG submission 203070) | Sediment microbial communities from Yellowstone Lake, YNP, Wyoming, USA - YL17G12_20 | ecosystem: Environmental > Aquatic > Freshwater > Lake > Sediment | place: USA: Wyoming | collected...
CAGCATTTCACAAAGGATTGATTTCAGGCTATCCAATCAAAAAGCCCAACTTGATAGCGAGATTTCTAAATTATATAATAAACTTTTGGCATCGGAATCTACGCCTGAACAAAGAAATGAAATAAACCAAAAAATTAAGGATTGCGAAGACCAATTGGTTAAGCTGAAAATGAAAATCCGAAGGATAAACCCTGCATATGCAGATCTCAATCCCCAGATCATCACTCTAAAGGAAGTTCAAGAACAACTGCTTGACGGCAAAACGGCATTTTTTGCTTATTCGATCGGCAAAGACAGTTCCTATGGATTTGCCATCAGCAAACGCGGTCTTAAAATATTTCCAATTTCCCCTCGTAGCAAAATTCAGAAACGGGTCACAGAATATCTAAAGGCGATCTCTGATAAAGACAACAACGATTTTCATTTAGGCTATGAGCTTTTTTCCGAGCTTGTCCTGCCAGGCCTTGATGACAAGATCCAAAAGCTGGTTTTTTCCCCCGATGATATTCTTTATCTGCTGCCTTTTGAAGCACTCCTCACCCAGAAAAATAATAATCAATGGCTGATCAATCATCATACGGTTGCCTATGCGCCATCCATATCTTCGCTTCGTGAAATCATCAAGCGCAGCAAAAACAATAGCAAAAAACGAGGCAAAGATCTCTTGGCTTTCGGCGATCCTCTTTATGGGGACGCGGAATTGGAAAATGGCAGCAAAAAGAATGCCGATATATTTCAGAATTTCTATCCTTCTCAGGAGTTCAAGTTCTTTCGTTTGAAATACAGCGGTATTGAAGTCCAGAAAATCGCCTCCCTTTTTAAAGCGACCAAAGAAGAAGTCTATCAGAAAGAGGAGGCATCCGAGGCAGAATTGAAAAGCCTTAAATTGGACAACTACAAGATCATCCATTTTGCGGTCCATGGACTCATCGACGACCAGAAACCGACCCGGTCCTCGATCGTTCTTTCCCTGAATCAAGACTCTCAGGAGGATGGATTCGTCCAAATGAGAGAGATTTATAACCTGAGAATGAACTCAGACCTGGTGACTTTGTCAGCCTGTCAAACAGGTCTCGGACAATTCATCCGGGGAGAAGGGATTGAAGGCTTGAGCCGGGCATTCTTTTATGCCGGGGCGTCATCTGTTCTCATGAGCTTGTGGGCCGTCAATGATCAGGCAAGCTACCAGCTTATGGAAAGGTTCTATTTTCATCTTCGAGCTTCGGGGTCGATCATGGAGGCCCTCCAAAAGGCGAAATTGGAAATGATCCATTCCCGCGTTTTTTCTCACCCGTATTATTGGGCCGGATTTGTGATTACGGGAAACGCGGCTAAAGTCATTTTTCCGAGAAATCTGACCAAATGGATTCCCGTGATCATTTCTCTTTGCGTCGGGAGCACGCTTTTTGTTGGCTTTCGAAATCTAAAAAAGAAAAAAATAAGGCTGGCGGTCGCTAAGATGTGCTATCGTGTCAGCCACGATTGATTCTTCATCGTCAGCACCGAAAACGGGACAATCCACCACAGGAAAAAAGCCGTAATTAATCCATAAGGAATTCCATAAAGAAAAGCCAGGCTTCTGTTCGTGCGGAGATAATAGAGAGATAAGATAAAGGAAGTGATCACAAGAAACGCCAAGTGGCGAACCATGAAAAGAGGATTAATGGCAAAGGAGTAGGCGATGACGCCGAGAGAGAACAAATGAAAAGGATGGAGAAAATTCAAAAATAAAAAGTCGATGATCGGCAGGATGCGGCGTTTCCTTCGGTAGCCGGAAAAGATAAAACGGCCCAGAAAAACGGATTCCCGAACATAGCTTCTTGTCCAGCGCAGATACATCTTGTTCATCTTGCCGAACTTTGTAGGCACCGTCGTATAGACGACCGCGTTGGATTGATATTTGACCATGTAACCTGACCGGAGAATCAACGTCGTCAGGGCCCGGTCCTCACCATGCGTGCATGGCGCATTCAAGAATTTCTGGCTGAGAAACTCATGGACAAACCCGTTCAGCAGGCTCTTCCGATAGGCCGTCAGAGCGCCAGGGCAACAGACCACGGTCCCGTAGGTGCTTTGATAGGCCCGGCCAAAATCAAACGATATCGAATAACGAACCGACAGCATTCGCGTTAAAAAATTTTCCGTCTCGTTTAAAACGGCCACTCTTCCCGAGACGGCCCCTGTTTCCGGCTCGTTCAGCAAGGGAACGATTAGGTTTCGAATGGCGCTTCGTCCGATCTTACTGTCCCCGTCAAACGTGACGATGATATCACCTCGAGATTTTTTCAACCCGACGTAAAGCGCCCTTCTTTTCCCCAGGTTTTTTCTAAAATTGACGACTCTGATCCGGTCTCCATACTTTTGTTTAGCCCGCGCCATATAATAATAGGTCATATCCGTCGATCCGTCATTTACACAAATCAGCTCGAGTTTGTCTTGGGGATAATGGCTGCTGAAGATCGAATCAATGGCCTTGCCGATCAACTCTTCCTCGTTCAAGGCCGACATGACGACCGAGACATACGGCCAATCCACGTCCTGGCCATCCCCTTTAAGTGACTGGGGTTTATAACGAAGCCAGAGGGCAGTCTGAAGAGTCAATGCCGAAACAACGCTTATAGCAGATACCAGAAGTGGGTAGGTTGAAAGCCTGAGGAATTTCGTGCTCTGTAAAAATTCAGCCCAATAATCGAACAGGCGGAATTTGATCGAAACAATCAGGATCAAAGCGCTGCTGATGATGATCAGGAAAACGATGAGCGAATCAATCCGTTCTTTTAAAACCGGAAGATTAAATATGAAGCTCCCCGGCCGGCTTTCGACATCAAGTTCATCAAACGTTTCTTCCCACATATAAATCCTATATCTCTTCAGACGGAGAATATATTCTTTCTAATAAAGTGAAGCCTTTATAGATAGAAAATCCAGATGATATTCTCGTTTTGAAGGATAAATTTTAATAAATATGGGGAAAAAAGTCAAGCCGGGAGCGCTTTTAGTTCTTGCGGATGCAGTCCGACATCTGATATTTTTCCAGGATCCGATAGAATTGCCGACGGCTCTTCCCAATTTCTGAAGCCGCCCTGGTCTTGTTCCAGCGGCAATTTTCCAAGATCTGCCTGAGCTGATCGGGAACGCCTTCAAGGTCGTCTTTTCCGGAGGATAATCCTTCCTCGATTTGAATATCGGCGTCTTGAATTTGACCAGATTCTGAAAGGACAAAAGCTCTCTCGATGATATTCTCGAGCTCCCTGATATTGCCAGGAAAATCATGGGACATTAATCTATGGAAAGCGCTGGAAGAAAACGTTTTTTGGGAATTCCATCTTTGGTTTTCGCGGCTGAGAAAATGATCGACCAACAACGGAATATCCTCTTTCCGTTCCCGCAAAGCGGGAATCACAAATTTCAAAGCACTGATTCTGTAATACAGGTCCAGGCGAAACGTCCCTTTCTTGACTCCTTCTAAAAGATGCTCGTTTGTGGCAAAAATAAACCGGGCTTCTATGGCCCTGAAGGCCGTCTCCCCGATTCTCCTTATTTCCTTCCTCTCCACGACTCTTAAAAGCTTGGCTTGCAGAGCAAGAGAAAGGCTTCCGATTTCGTCCAGAAAAACCGTTCCCCCGTTAGCAACCTCCAGGAGGCCGGGCTTTTGTCTGATCGCTCCGGTAAACGAGCCTCTGGCATAGCCAAAAAGCTCCGCTTCGAACAAATCGTGAGGAATATCCATACAATTAATCGCAATAAACGTCCCATTTCTCCGATGGCCCATTGAATGGATGCTCCTGGCCATGAGTTCTTTTCCTGTGCCTGTTTCGCCCAAAATCAACAGATTCGATCCGCATCGGGCCGCCTTAACGATAAATTCAAGCTTTTCCCTGATCGCCCGACTTTTTCCGATGATCGGCATATTTTCGAAATTCAATGGATCCAACCAAGATCTCTTTCGGATGTCTTCTTTCCATAAAATTAAACGTCTTTCGAGAAATAAATTCTCATAAATGTTCAAAAATTGAGAATTTTTCTAATAATTTTCATCTATATTATTGTATATATAGGGCAGCCCTTTCGGGGCGATGACCAGGATAAAAATGAACTGGGACGAGAAAAAAGAGAAAGAACTGACAGAGATCATCGAGAGATTCTCAAGATTCATCACTTTCCAAATACATAAATATAACCTGAATAAATTCGGCTTGGATATCGATGACGTCTTTCAGGAAGTCAAGATCAAGATTTGGAAAATTTTGCACAATGAGAAAAAAATCACCAACTATTCGTCCTATATAAAGAAGATTGTGGATTCATCGGTCATCGATCAGCTGAGAAAGCTCAAACGCGAGGAGGGAATCTATCTTCACGAAAAAATCAAAAAGATCTCTGAACAAAATCAACCTTATGTTTCCGATCCATTTTACGGCGAACGGGACATGAAAGACATTGTCGGAAGGGCCGTCGAAGGCTTGATCGAATCGCGTCGAAGAGTGGTAAAACTCTATTTGTTGAATATGAACATCGAAGAAATCGCCGTCTATTTCAATTGGAGCAAAGATAAGACGAGAAATCTGCTTTACCGCGGCTTATCGGACTTGAAAATAATATTAAAAGAACACGATATCGAGTATGAACATCAACCATAAAGACTTAGGCGTTTTATACCAGTCTTTCGTTGGCGGAAGACTGCCAGAATCCAGGGAAAATTGTCCACCTCTCAATGATCTCATAAAGTTCTTCAAACCAAGGACACCCAGAAGACGTAAAACGAAGATCGTTGACCATATCACGCGCTGTGCCCCCTGCGCCCAGGAATTTGATCTGATTCTGAAAATCAAGAGACGCTCGGAGTTGATGGACCAGGAAATCGCAATGTGGCTGGATCCTAAGATCCCATCTCGAGAATCCTTTGGTCGTCCGAAAATGGTTTTCTCCCATCGTTTCTGGAGGTACGCCGCCGTGCTGGTTGGGTTCGCTTCGCTCTCCTTGGCTTTTCTCACCTTCGTAAACAATAATCCGGTTCTGTTATTCAAACAACAAGTTGGTCGTGGGCACATAGAGTCAGACATTCGATTGATCGAACCCATCAACGCCCGGGTTGAAAAATCTCATTTCGTCTTTCGTTGGCAGGAATACGACGGGGCGGATTCATATGAGGTAGAGCTATTTGACGAATCGCTTAGGTTCATTTGGAAAAGCCCGAAATTAGGAGAGACCAAATATATCCTTCCTTCCAAAATCCTTCAAAAATTAGCCCCTTCCCATATATATTTCTGGATGATCACGATAAACATGAAGAACAGGAGCGTCATAGAATCCGAGCTTGTTTATTTTGTTGTGGCGGATGGATCAACGAAAATCAATTCTTGAGTCATAATCGCCGTTCAAAATAAAGCCCGCCCAGTAATACGGATGGGAGAATTTCGATTGAATCATGTCCAGCTTGGTGAGTCGCAGGGCCTCCCCTATTTTTTGACCCTTGGCTAGATAGCGGTAATATATTTTCATAAATCGCGACGTAGATTGATCATTCACTGACCATAAAGTCGACAAGACGGATTTCGAGCCGGAGTAAAAAAACATCCTGGTCAGGCCCAATATTCCCTCTCCTTTTTCCAGTTTTCCCCGCCCGGAATGACACGCCGATAGAACCACCAGGTTTGCTTTGAGCCGGAGATTATAGAGTTCGCGGACCTGGAGAAAACCGTCTTCTTCTTTTTCTTGATCCTGGGATAATACAAGGGCCGACCGAAAAGGCTGATTTTCATCTAAGAATCCATGGCAGGCAAAATGAACAACCTGATAATCGTTCCGAGGAGGCTTTTTTATGTTTTCCTCCCTGGCATTTTGCCCAAGAAAAATATCTTTTTTGTCTTTCGGAAAATATTTCGATATCGCCCTGATCTCGTCCCTCGTATAAGGAATGGGAAAGAACTTAAAACCCTGATTCAAATAAAGCTCAGCCAAGATGTTTTCGGATACGTTCCCCTTTAAAGAAGGAGATTTTAAAACAGGATAAACCGGGTCCCCGAAAGCTAGAAGACCGCTTGGATTCCTATGCGCTGCCCTTTTATCGAGCAGGAACATCAGCACCGAAGACGACGGCGCATAGGAAACCTGAAATTGGTCTATGAGTGACTTCGATGCCCTATTTTCCTGCCCCGATATCAAAGTCTCAAACGGCAAATAATAGAGAATACCGTCAGGAACGATGATTAGCTTTTCGAGCCTACGATATTTTCTGTCTTTTAAAGGAAAGAGGAATTCATCAAATAGGCGTATCGCTCCAAGTCTGCCCAGAAATTCTTTTTGTGGGGGCTCTGAGATAAGCTTTAGATAGCCCTTCACGGATTTTTCGATTTCTTGCCTGGAGGGAAGAGGATGGAAATCCATGCCGCTTTTCGTGATTAAGAACAAATATGACCGTTTCTCGCCTAAAAAATATTCGATCAATGCTGTTTTGTCATCCGCAAGAATTTCTTGAACACGCTCCTGCCGAGAAAGCTCAGGAGAGACCAAGCTGGCCGTCTCGGGATTTTCCTCCCTCATCTTCGATATCAGCCTCATATAGCTGTCCTCCTCTCGCGACAGCTTCTCTTCAAGGGCCTTCTTATCTTCCACGGAGAGGCCGGGTCGAGAGATATCGAAAATAATCGAGGTGATTTGGTCAGATATTCTATCCTCTTCATCCCGCAATTCTTGGCTCAAATTCTCCCGGATGTCTATCTTGGATTCCGCAAGTCCTTCCAAAAATGCCCGGGCCTTCACTTTTTCAACAAAGAGGAATATTTCCTTCTCGTATTTTTTGGAGTCGTCTCTGCTTTTCAGCTCGTATAAAATATTAATCAGAGATTCATAGACTTTGAGCTTATTTCTGACAAAGCCCGCTTTGAAGGTATCGAGGAAAATCTGGCTTCTTATTCTGTCAATAATCTCAATTGAATTCTTGTAGCAATCCAATGCCGCAATAAGCTCCCCATTTTTTTCATGACACTGACCAAGGCCATAATAGGCCTCCCACAAGATTTTCGCGCTGTTGATTTTTAAGGCTAATTCGATAGAACGTTTGAAATATATTGAAGCTTTTTGAAAATTATTTAGGCTTAATAGAGTATTTCCTATATTGTTAGATATGTTACTAGTTTCTTCTAAATCCTGAATTTCTTTTGCCATATTCATCGCCGCGATAAAATTTTTTATCGCCTCTCCATAATTATCCAAACAATAGTAAGTTTCACCGAGATTATTTAATATCTTCACCTCACTTTTTTTATCTCCATTCCTCGTTGCTAATAAAAGCGCATAACCTAAATTAGAGATTGATTCATTAAAATCTTTTTTATTATCTGACACAATTCCCCGATTTCTAAATATTATTCCCAGATTATTTAAATCCATATATATATAATTCTCGTTTTTTAAATCTTTATCGATTTTTAATACTAATAATAAACATTCTAATGCCCTATCAAAATTTCCCAAATCTATATACAGTAAAGTTAGATTCGTTAGGCTCTGCGACTTACTCTCGGCGGCATTTTCCTTCTCGGCAATTTCCAGGGAAAGTTGATAGTATTTAAGGGCTTTCGAATAATTGCTCATTTTCCAATAATAAATTCCGATGTTGTTATAACAAATGCCTTCCTCCCTCTTATGATTGATCTCCCGGGCCATCTTTTGAGCTTCTGTATTCAGGTCAAAAAATTCCTTGAACTTGTTTTGCTCCCAATAGTTGACGCTCATCTGCCGAAGGCACTTGACCTCATGCTCTTTGCTCTGAATCCCTCGTGCCAAGGCCACGGCTTTTTGAAGGATCTCGATCGATTGCTGATACTTTCCCAGGGAACGGGCTTCTTTTCCTTTTGTATACAAATCGAAAATCTCAAGGGCCGTAAAACAAATCTGCGCTTCCCTTTTTAAATTCGCAAGACGCGCCAGCGCTAGGGCTTCTTGATAAAGACGAGAACATACCTCCATCCGGCCGAGATTCCAGTTCAAGAGTCCCAACTTGGTCAAGCAGAAGATTTCCTCGTTCCGATTCTTGAGTTTCCTGGCCAGCTTTACGGCATCTTCAAACCGGCCTGCCGCCGGTTGAAAATTCCCAGCCTTTAATTGGATTTCGCCTTCGGCAATAGCCTTCTTATAAACCTGAATAAGATCGGTGTCTACCGCGCCACCCCGGAAAAGAAAAATCGGAAGAAAAAGCAGACTGAATCCAAGACAAAAAATTCTAGAAATTTTGTCGAAGAAAATCCTCCTTCTCCCCTCGTCAATTAGGGAAGAAATATATTAAGGATTCTCCGAAATGTCAATCCTCAGTGATTTCAATGTATCGTCTTGTAATTTTTCGCTCTCTGGACTATGTTTCTTTCCGGTTATAAAAAGCGAGGCACCGCCTATGAGAATCAGAAGCATTTTCGGATTTCCCGTCTTAATATTGAGCTGTCTCCTTATCCATCCGGCCTGGCCGGACGAATCGGGGAAAAAGCCCCAGGCCCGCCAGAACGCCTTTTTCGGCCTTCATTTCGACCTGCACCCGAGTAAAATCGATACCGAGCTCGGGGCCGACGTGTCCACGGAAAACATCGCCCGCCTGCTCAACCGGGTGAAGCCGGATTATGTCCAGTATGATTGCAAGGGGCATGTCGGCTGGGCAGGCTATCCGACCAAGATCGGCTGGCCGGCGCCCGGGATCAAGAAAGATAGTCTGGCCGTCTGGCGCAAAGTGACGCGCGAACAGGGAGTCGCTCTGTTTATCCACTACTCAGGCGTTTGGGACTCCCAGGCTATCGAGCACCATCCAGAATGGGCCCGGATTGACGAAAAGGGTAATCGGGACCCGAACAACACGAGCGTCTTCGGAGCCTACAAGGATGAGTTCCTTATCCCCCAGCTTAAGGAAGTCACGTCTGTCTACGAATTAGACGGAGTCTGGGTCGATGGCGAATGCTGGGCCGCGCAGCTCGATTACTCGCCGCGGGCCTTGGACGCCTGGAACAAAGAAACGGGGCTTCGAACGGCCCCCAAAGACCGGAACGATCCAAGGTGGCTCGACTGGAAGATGTTCAACCGCCGGGCGTTTGAAAACTATCTCTGCCACTGGGTAGACGCTCTCCACGCTTTCAATCCCAATCTCCAGATCACCAGCAACTGGATGTATACGAGCTTCGCTCCAAAGCCGGTTGTGGCCAAGCTCGACTTTCTTTCCGGAGATTATTCGCCCTCTCTGTCTCTCGACAGAGCGCGGGTAGAAGCCCGCTACCTGGCCAGCACGGGCATGCCCTGGGACCTCATGGCCTGGGGATTCGATAAGGGGAAGGACCAGGGTTGGAGCATCAAAACACCGGTGCAGCTCATGCAGGAAGCCGCCGTCGTTCTGATGCAGGGCGGCGGCTTCCAGATCTACCATCAACCTACGCGATCCGGATTAATCGTCGATGCCATCATCGACCAGGAAGGATAAGTGGCGGATTTCTGCCGAGCTCGTCAGGAGCTGAGCTTCAAGAGCAAGACCGTTCCTCAAATCGCGCTTCTTTTATCGTCTGAATCGCACTGGGACAAGTCGGAAAGGGTATTTGCACCGTGGGGTGGAGAATTCGACGACCTGGAGGGCGCGCTTCATGCTCTGCTCGAGCTCCATTACTCCGTCGATATTTTAGCTGAGCATCAGCTTGAGCCGCGATTGAAAGATTTTCCTCTGGTCGTCATTCCCGATTCCCACAAGCTTACTGACGAATTTAACAAAGCCTTGATTGGCTATGTCGAGCAGGGAGGCAACCTTCTGCTCCTGGGAGAAAAATGCGCGCGACTGTTTGAGCCGGCGCTCGGGGTGAGTCTTGCCGCTCCGCCGCAGAATATAACAGCGGAGCTGGCGACGCCCTCCGGGCCGGTCAGCGTCAACGGAATTTGGCAGGACATCACTCTGAGCTCTGCAAGGCCGGCAGGCTTTAGGCATCTGACGCGCGATACCGGAAAAGGTCCAAGCGTTGCGGCGACGTTGACTGATTTCGGCAAGGGAAAAATCGGCGCCGTCTACGGCCCGCTGGCGGGCATCTTTTTCAAATCCCATCATCCCTATCTCCGGAAATTCATCGGCGATATCGTCAAAGAATTATTTCCGGAGCCGGCCGTATTCGTCGACGGCCCGGCCACTGTCGATATTGCGCTGCGGACGACGAAGAGCGGCCGGCTCAGCCTCCATCTGCTGAACCGTTCCAACCTCCCCTTGCCCGATCGCTACAATTTCACGGATTTTATCCCCGCGGTCGGCCCGTTGACCGTAAAAATTAAGACCGCTAAAAAGCCGCAAAAAGTGACGCTGGCGCCGGAAGGCCTCTCTCTTCAATGGGACTGGAAAAACGGATTGTTGAGCGCAGTCGTTCCGCGTGTACACATCCACAGTATCGTGGTTGTCGATTAAACCAAGACCAAAGGCTGGATCCCTATTACACGCGCCCCCTCGATAGAAGCAGAAATCTGTTTTAATGGTTCTCTTCCATTTCGTGTGGATCGAAAAGGGATCCTAATATAAACGCAATAAATAAAGTGACATTCTATGGGCGGTGGTAAGTCCGTCCGCAGGCCCCCGTAGCGGAGGGGGGACCCGTCGGTTTTTCCGACGGGGGGAACCGACGGGACTGGTTCCCCCGGGGTCCGGGGGCTTAGGACGGACTTAGCGCCGCCCGATCGAAGATGTCACTTTATTTATGGCGTTGACATTAGTATTTTTTGGGCAGCGAGATCAGCATCCTCTTCTGCTCCTTCTTTTCGCTAAAAGTGCGAGGAACGAACACTTTCTCCCCTGTCGCCGGGTCCAGCCCTGTATAATACATGCACGTTGAGCACGTCATCGGAGTCGGAGTGAAAATCTGGACGCCCTCGACCGGCTTCTCCCCTTCTTTTTCCAGGCGTCGCACCTCGCCCGCCAGCTCCTGTGCCTCCTTCTTACCGCTTCCCGGGTGGGCCACCATCAGATAATATTTTAAGTGCTGCTTTCGGCCCTTGTTGATTCTCTTGAACAGGCGGCGGAATTCCTCGAGCGGCCGCGTCTCTTTATTCATCAAGCGCAGGACTCCGCGTGAGACATGCTCAGGCGCGACCTTGAGCAGCCCTGAAAGATGATGATCGGACAGCTCCTTGAGATATTCTTCACTCTCCATGGCCAGGTCATAGCGGATGCCGCTCCGGACAAAGACCTTCTTCACGCCGGGAATCTGGCGGGCCTGTTTCATCAGATGAACCAGGCGTCCATGGCTCCGGTCAAGCGTGCGGCATCCCAGACAATCGCGCTCGCACGTTGGGCCTGCCTTGCAGTCCATTCCATACATGTTGGCTGTCGGTCCTCCCAGGTCATCGATATAGCCTTTGAAACGGGGATGCCGCTTCAGGCGGCGGATCTCCTCGAGGATCGATTCTTCGCTCCTTGAAACAATCCGATCTCCCTGGTGGAGGGATAGCGAGCAGAATGAGCAGCGACCGATGCAACCGCGATGCGTGACGACCGAAAATTGGGCCATCTGGAATTCCGGAAATTGAGGAGGGATTTTTCGCGAGAAAGGCAATCCGTAAATCCAGTCCAAGTCTTCGGTCCGATAATCCGGCATCGGATACTGGAGGACATACCTGTTGTCATGGCGCTGGGCCAGGTGTTTCCGGTTGGAGAAAGAGTTTTGGGCGCGGCAAAATTGTCGGGGATTGCTGCTCACCTCTTCGAATGAGGGAATCTCTTGGAACCGGGAAGGCAGCTCTCTCTTCACGAGACATGTTCCCGGGATTCCGGACAAATCCTGGCTCGCTTCCAGACGGCGGGCGATCTCGATAGCCTGCAGCTCGCCCGGGCCGTAGACCAGGATATCCGCGCGCGAATCGAGCAGGAGACCGCGCCGAACCTTGTTCTCCCAGTAGTCGTAGTGGGCGAAACGCCGCAGCGAGGCTTCGATGCCGCCGAGCACGATGACGGAACCCGGGAAGAGGGGCTTGATTTTGTTGGCATAAACCAGGACCGCTCTATCCGGCATGCCGGACTCATAGGGCGCATGCTCGTCCTTGGCTCGTCCTCGTTTCAGGGGCGTATAGTTCACGAGCATACTGTCGACGGAGCCCGAGGTGATCCCGAAGTAGAGCCGCGGCCGGCCGAGCTTCAGAAAATCTCTGTCGCCTTTCCAGTCCGGCCGTTCGATGATCCCGACTTTATAGCCTTCGGCGTCCAGCCCCCGGGC
>Ga0315291_10009053_pt1 | contig 12212 bp, 11 predicted proteins | sample YL17G12_20_MG_FD_203070 | JGI IMG/M metagenome (GOLD analysis project Ga0315291, IMG submission 203070) | Sediment microbial communities from Yellowstone Lake, YNP, Wyoming, USA - YL17G12_20 | ecosystem: Environmental > Aquatic > Freshwater > Lake > Sediment | place: USA: Wyoming | collected...
AAAGGGTAGAAATACCTTTTGAGGGCAAATCCCTGCCGGGATACCTGCATCTTCCCGTCGGACGGCGGGGGAAAGTCCCGTGTGCTCTAGCCATTGGCGGAATGGATGGATGGAAAGAGGCGAGCAGTCCCATGTATGGCGATAAATATTTGGAACGAGGCATGGCCGTTTTAACACTGGAGGGACCTGGGCAGTTTGAATCGAGTATACGAAACCTCAAATGCACGGCTGATAATTTTCCAAGAGCTGGGAAAACAGCGATAGACTTCTTGGTGAAGCACCCCGCAATCGATTCGGAAAAAATTGTTCTCTGGGGAATTAGCATGGGATCTTTCTGGGTACCCCAGATCTTGGCTTATGATGATCGGCCAAAGGCTGCCGCCGTGGGAAGCGTTTGCCATGAGTCCGGCATGCAGACCATTTTCAATGAGGCATGCCCCTCGTTTAAGGCGCGTTTTATGTGGATGGCTGGTTATGAGGATGAAACTGAATTTGATAGGTTTGCCCAGACTTTGAGCCTTCGAGGAGTTGGGGCCGGGATAAAACGTCCAATATTAATCGTGGCCGGGGAAGCGGACGAGCTCAGTCCAATCGCATATACCTATCAGTTCTATGATGAGATCAAATCTCCCAAAAAACTCTTGGTATACGAAGGGCAAAAGCATTCTGTTCCATCTCCGATAGTCCATACCAAGTTTGCAGATTGGATTAAGGATAGATTGGATGGAAAACCTATGGAGTCAGAAATCATCTATGTTGAAATGACTGGCCGGGAGGTAAAAAGATAGCTGATATCGAGCAGTGTAGCTTTAGGGGGGGAATCCCATGAAGGTTTATGGCGTGAGAGGGGAAGTGTTGGTTGTTACTAATGAGGCCAAAATTGTCTAGCCATGGATTTCATCTTTTTTAAATCATCCTGGATTCCGGCTTCCGCCGGAATGACGACAAAGAACCATGCCTTTCTAATGTTCGTCTCTCCGGCGAAAGCCGGAGTCCAGTTCGAGACTTTCAAAAGGAAAGATCCTCCAACCAATGATGTTTAGACTATTATGGACTCATTAGTAATTCAAGGTTCGGGTTGCGAGTTTTAACTTATCCTGAATCGGCGTATAATTGATGGAAGAGGTTTTCAGGGCGAGGGGTCCGGAAGAGTAATGAACATGAGTTCGAGGAAGGATGAAATGGGGAATAAAGATAATACAGAAAGGGATGAGGGGAACCCCTCTACTGCCGCTCAAGGGGGGTCTACGGCGAATGGGCCAGAGATAGCGAAGCCTCCGGAGCGAATCGTGATCCGGGTTCCGGCCCGGCACAACCCTCGATTGCTGCAAGTGATCGATCGGGTGAATGCGGATGCGGAGCTCTATACTCTGTGGCAGGTGGTCAATGTCAACGCGGTCCAGCGGCTGAGGATGAGCGATCATGGGCCGGTCCACGTTCAAATCGTCACCAATATCGCCCTGAAACTGCTAAGACTGCTGGGAGATCGCGGGGTCCAGCCCAACCTCGTTGTCGATCATAACCTGAGCAGCGAGGACGCCGAAGTGGTTGTGGTCCTCGCCTCTCTGCTCCATGACCTGGGGATGTCGATCCACCGCATCGATCATGAACAATACAGCCTCTTTCTGGCAAGGCCCAAGATCGGCGAGCTTCTGGAGGGTCTCTATGAAATCCCGACCCGGGCCATTCTTACCTCCGAGATCCTGCACGCCATCATCTCGCACCGCGCCGGTGGTCGACCCTTGACTCTGGAGGCCGGGGTCGTGCGTGTAGCGGATGCGTTGGATATGGCCGAAGGGCGTACGCGCATTCCTTTCCAGGCCGGGAAGGTCGACATTCATTCGGTTTCTGCCCTGGCCATTGAACGGGTCAGCATCGAGGCCGGACAGGATAAACCCATTCGTATCTCGGTGCACATGAACAATGCGGCAGGAATTTTTCAAGTAGATGAACTGCTCAAGGACAAGCTGGAGGGTTCCGGGCTGGAATCGTACATGGAAGTGGAGGCTTCCACCGAGGGCGAGACCGATAAGAAATTAATCAAAACGCATCGGATTTAAGAATTCTTACAATCTTGGGCACCCCGCCTCACTTCGGGGGTTGGCGTGAAGCAGAAAGCGGTCAGCGTATCTCTTTCGATCGGGCAGGACCCCTTCTGATTTTACCCTAGGCATTCAACTTTTCCCCCTGCAGCCGGTGCCTTTTATCAGCTGAGAGGGTCGTCTTGCGAAGGCGGATGCTGCGGGGAGTAACCTCCACCATCTCGTCGCTCTTGATGAACTCGATGGCCTTCTCCAGGGTCAACGGGATCACCGGGGTCAGTTGGATGCTGTCGTCCTTGTTGGAGGCGCGCATATTGGTCAACTTCTTCATCTTACAGGGGTTGACATTGATGTCGTTTTCCCGGTTGTGTTCCCCGATGATCATCCCCTCGTAGACCGGCTCTCCGGGTATCAGAAAGAGGGCCCCCCGAGGCTCCAGGTTGAAGAGCGCATAGGACACGGCCTCGCCCAACCGGTCGGAGACCAGGGATCCGGTCGTGCGCACGGGGAAGTCCCCGCGGTACTCCTCGTAGCCTTTCAGGTAGGAGTTCATGATCCCCGTTCCTTTGGTGTCGGTCAGGAATTCGTTGCGGTAGCCAATCAGGGAGCGTGAAGGGATGGTGAACTCCATGCGGACGCGGCCGCTCCCGTGGTTCACCAGGTTCACCATCCGCCCCTTCCGCCGGGAGAGTGTCTCGGAGACCACGCCAATGAAGTTCTCGCCGCAGTCGATGAAGAGGTGTTCGATGGGCTCAAGGGTCTTGTCGCCTTTTTGCCGATAGATGACCTGGGGTCGGCCGACCATGAGCTCAAATCCTTCCCGCCGCATGGTCTCGATCAGGATGGCCATTTGAAACTCCCCGCGTCCCTTGACGATGAAGCTGTCCGCATCCTCTCCGTCTTCAACACGGATGGCCACGTTGCGCAGGGATTCCTTGTAGAGGCGCTCGCGGATCTTGCCTGATTGCACGTACTTCCCTTCTGTCCCGGACAGGGGAGAGGTGCTGCTGGTGAAGAGCATCGAGATGGTCGGCTCGTCGACGGAGATCCGCGGCAGGACCTTGGGTGCCTCGCGGGTGCAGATGGTGTCGCCGATCTCGACGTCTTCGATCCCCGCCAGGATGATAATGTCCCCCGCCTGGGCCGATTCCACTTCTTTCAGGTTGATCCCGTCGTAGACCTGGAGTTTGGAGATCCGGAGCGGGATGGTTTTCCCTTCTCCGTCCAGGCAGACCAGGTCCTCATTGCGCCGAGCCGTTCCGTGAAAGATCTTGCCCACGGCCAGGCGCCCGAGGTAGTCGGAGTAGTCCAGGTCGGCCACCAGCATCTGGAACGGCTCATCCGGGTCGTACGTCGGCGGAGGGATCTCGTCGAGGATGGCCTGGAGGAGGGGCGTAAGGTCCTGCCCTTGCTCGTCCGCGGTCTTCTGGGCGATCCCCTCTCTGCCAATGGCGTAGAGAATGGGAAAATCGATCTGTTCTTCCGTGGCGTCCAGGTCGAAGAAGAGGTCGTAGATTTCGTTCAGCACTTCCTGCGGCCGGGCGTCCTTGCGGTCAATCTTGTTGATCACCACGATGATTTTCAGGCCGGCTTCCAGGGCCTTCTTGAGGACAAACCGCGTCTGGGGCAGAGGGCCTTCCGAGGCATCCACCAGCAGGAGGGCGCCGTCTACCATCAGGAGCGCCCGCTCCACTTCCCCGCCGAAGTCGGCGTGGCCCGGAGTGTCCAGGATGTTGATCTTAACGTCCTGCCAATAGACCGAACAGTTCTTGGCCGCGATGGTGATACCCCGCTCTCGCTCGAGGTCCAGAGAGTCCATGACTCTTTCCACCACCTCCTGGCCGGGGCGGAAGACGCCGCTCTGTTTGAACATATGGTCCACCAGCGTAGTCTTCCCGTGGTCGACGTGGGCGATAATGGCTAAGTTCCTTAACTTTAAATTTTGCAGGCTTCTTTTCATAATTTTCCTGATAAAAGCTTTTTATCCGATATCGCCATCTGGGATTAAAAAGATTAAGCGGCACGGCAAGGCAGGAAGAGGACGGTTCCCTTGCGGCTTTCCATTCAATGGTCAATATATCATACAATGCCTAAATTTGCACGTTGGATTCCGGAATTAAAAATAATTTATTCAAGCCGCGGAAAAGAATTAAATCTTTATTCTTAACACGGGCGGACCTCCTTTTTCTTTTCCTTTGGCTGATCTGCGGTCTAAGGAGGTCACCCAGGTTAATTTAAATACAGCAATACTTGATGAAATCGTAAAAAGTCCGTAAATTCGTTTTCCTGTCATTCCCGTGGAAACGGGAATCCAGTCTTTTCAATAGGTTTCGTGGGGCCTGGATTCCCGCCTACGCGGGAATGACGACTTTTTACGAGACCATCAATACTTGATTTACTTGATTTATTCCTTGACAATCCGGGAGAGAAAAGTTAACATAAAATCATAAGTTGCAGAGAGTTTTGGTTTGGAACAAAAAAAGCCGCATAGCTCTTGATGCTTATGCGGCCTTTTTTATTGCCCTGACCCGGGCTGTTGCATCTTATCAGCGTGAAAAAGGAAGGAGGTGAGATGCAATGTCCAAAGGTCGAGTCAAATGGTTCAATGAGCAGAAGGGATTTGGATTTATTTCCCAGGATAGTGGCGAGGATTTATTCGTGCACTTCTCATCCATTAAACAAGACGGTTTCAAGGTTCTTCATGAAGGGGACGAGGTCGAGTTCGAAATCGCCCCGGGTAAGAAGGGCCTGCAAGCGATCGATGTGGTGAAGTGCTGAGGGTCTGAAAACACACCCTAAGACCCCGGGAGAGTAAAATCCCGGGGTCTTTCTTTGCGCGGCCCCTGGCGGCGATCGGGGGTTGGCGGGATGCCCAAATAAAAACCTTGATGAGGGGGTATAAATGGCCAGAGTAAGGAGAAATTTTTACCGGAGAAGTTCCAAAAGGAAAGTACCCGCAAAATCCTTTAAGGCAACCTGTGCCCGCTGTGGAAAAGAGCTGTGGATGGAGATTCCTCCTCCGGAAAGAGCTCTTCTTTGCATCGATTGCTACAATAAATGAGGAGAAAAAACTTCTTGTCTGGAATCAGGTTTCTTGACCCTATTCTTTTAACGGTCTTCATCTTTGAAAGTTCTTTTTTAAATTCGCTGTTCTTTCATCCTTCGTTCTTGTTAGGATCATTCCGGTTTGAAGGCCGAAGAAGTTTGGGAGGAGTTCAATCATTTAAAAATTGCAGAAAAGGGGAGGAAACAGGATGAGAATTATCTGCCTGCTCGGAAGTCCCAGAGTGAAGGGAAACAGCGCGGCGCTGGCCAAACGTTTTTGTGAAACGGCGAAAAACTCGGGGCCAAAATTCAGACTTTTGAACTGAACAAGCTCAATTACCGGGGCTGCCAGGCCTGTATGGCCTGCAAGACCAAACGGGATCAATGCGCGCTCCAGGATGACCTGACCGAGGTGCTGGACAGCATCCGAGAAGCCGATGTTCTGGTCATGACCACCCCCACCTATTTTGGCGATGTCTCCAGCCCGATCAAGGCTTTCATTGACCGCACCTACTCCTACCTTGTTCCGAATTTCATGGACCAGCCCAATCCCAGCCGCCTTTCACCGGGTAAGAAGCTTGTGTTTATTCAAACGCAGGGGCAACCCGATGATAAGCTTTTCGCTGACATCTTCCCCAGGAATGAGCGTTTCCTCAAACGGTATGGATTTACCGAAACTCATCTGCTCAGAGTTTGCGGGGTACGCAATCCAGGAGATGCGGAGGCGCGCCAGGAGGCCATGACGCTGGCCGAGGAGACGGCCAGAAAAATCATGGCCTAACCTGCCAGAGCGTCCGGGGTCGGGTGCTGGTTTGGGCATTCTCATAAAGCCGATTTAAAAGGGTTTCGCCTGGTCTTTTAAAAAAGCAAATTTCTAGACCTGACCCCCAAATCTGCCGTTCAATGCTTTTTGACCAGCCGAACGCAGGATCCATTAAAACCCATTAAACGCGTCCGACGATTTGCAGAAAATCCTTCAACAATTTCCCCGCCTGTGCAGAATATTTGGGGTCCTTTTTAGAATACTCATCCACCACTTCCATCGAGTACTGCCTCAATTTTTTAACGGTTTCATCATTCATCCACACCAGTTTACCCATCTTTTTCTCTTCGTATTCTTTCATGCGCACATAGTCATAATAGGTGAACCAGGCGCAGGACATTGCGGCATTCGCCATGGCCGCGTTTTCCATAACCATCTTGAGGTCATCTGGAAGTTGATTCCATTCTTTTAAATTCACAAAAATTTCACAGTTCGTGATATTTGCAAAAAACGGCCGGATAATATATTTGCAGACTTCTTGGAAACGCATTTCCCATCCGGCAGCCACCCCCCCCCAATGGGCCGCATCACAAACCCCTGTCTGTAATGCCTGATAAAGCTCTTCCCCCGGGAAGAAGACCGGGGTAGCCCCGGCTTTTTTGAACACCTCGGCAGGAATCCCCGTACTCCTTATTTTCAATCCCTTAAAATCCTCCAGGGTTTGAATCGGCTTTTTTGAATACACCGCCACGCCGGAAGTGAGTTGCGGAGGGAGGGGGTAGAGGTTGTGTTCGGCATAGGCCTTCTTGATAATATCCATGGCCCCCATCTGATAGAAATAGATCTGCGTCTCTTCGAAATTATCCCAGCTGAAAAGCTGGCCGTTGAAATGTCCGGCAACGGGGACTTTGCCGATCCAGTAAGCTGGAAACGACCAGCAGATTTGGAATACTCCCCGGCCCACAGCTTCGAAGGCAGCATTGGTCGGCACGATCGCCCCCGAGGGGAGAGGGGTGATATCAATCTGTCCCCCACTGGCTTTCCTGACCCGGTCACAAAACCCTTCATAAAAAGGCTTGTAATAGCCCACCCCGGTGGGCCAGTGAGTCTGCATTCGCCATTTATATTTGGCAGCTCCCGAAGCCTTCGCAGGTTTGCTCAGGGCTCCCAGGGCCGCCGCCCCCAATCCGGCCTTTAACAAATTCCTTCGTGACCAATTCTTTTCCATCGTTCTTCCTCCTTTTTTTGACAAGATAGTTTAAGATCGCCAACGGATTCCCCTGCCTCACCCACTCTTTTCTGACCTGGGGGAGCTCGATTTCGCGAAAAGGGCAGACTATATTCAATGGAATTCATACTCTAACCATGGCAGATAATTTGTGATCCTCCAACCGCAAGGCTTACTTTTCGCTTTTTGAGTTTCTCGATTTATTTACTTCTTCTTCCCGCAGTTGGCGTTTCATGATCTTCCCGCTCAGGGTCTTGGGAAACTCCGGGACGATTTCAACCATTCTGGGATATTTATAGGCGGCCATTTTTTGTTTGCAAAACTCAATCAGTTCTTCGGAGGTGACCTTTCCTTGGTATTTTTCCCGCAGCGTGACGAGGGCCTTAACCGTTTCGCCCCGGTAAGCGTCCGGGATGCCGATGACACAGGCTTCTCGAACCGCAGGGTGTTGATAGAGAACATCCTCTACATCCCGCGGCCAAACTTTATAACCGGATACATTAATCAGATCTTTCTTGCGATCTACAATGTAGAACCATCCATCCTCATCCATCTTGCCTACATCGCCCGTAAAAAGCCAGCCATCCTTTATGGCCTTCCCGGTTTCTGCGGGATTATTCCAATACCCCGGAACAACCATGGGGCCTTTGGCCACAATTTCTCCCACTTCCCCTGCGGGCAACACAACACCCGTCTGGGCATCGTGTATTTTCACCACGCTGCCCGGGATGGGAAGGCCCACGGATAACGCCTGCGTGGCGGGATCAACCGGAGACCGCATACCTAACGGCGTAATAATGCAGGGGGAGGTGGTCTCGGTGAGGCCATACCAATTATGAATGTAAATCTTACTCGCCTGCTCAAACCTCTCTACAAAAGCCTGGGGGACAGGGGCTCCCCCACTCAGGACCTTGGTCAGAGAAGATATATTTCTTTTTTTGAAATCGGGGTGCTCCAACAGAGCCACGTACACAGTGAGAGGAGCGACGATCATACTCGCTTGCCACTTCTCAATCAAGCGCAGCACCTCTGCGGGCTCAAAACGAAAAAAGGCAATCACGGGGATTCCCAGTAAAGAAGCCGCCGCCAGATGGCCGATCGCCCCGGTCACATGAAAAAAAGGAGCAACCGCCAGTACTTTATCGGTATGATTAAAATGGCAGGCCAGCCGGTAGATATGGGCACAAAACACGATATTCCCATGAGTATTCATGGCCCCTTTGGGGGGACCCGTCGTTCCAGACGTATAAGTGAGATAACCAATATCCTGGGGCGTTACTTTGACCGGCGGAGGATCATTGCCGCGGTACTGATCCAAGATATCCATCAAATCGATGGTTTCGGGAATCTTGTTTTTTTGCGAGGTTTTTAAGATGTTGGGGAGCGGATGCGTCGAAGGTAAAAAGTCCAATTCCGAAGTAGTGATAATGGATCTCACCGCGGTTTTTCCCACCAATCCCTTAACCTCGGGGTAACAAGATTGCATCGTAATGATCACTTTGGCCCCTGAATCATTACAGTAAAACTCCAGCTCTCTTTCCTTATACATGGGATTGAGGCCAACCGCTATGCCTCCCAGTTTCCAAACCGCGTACAAACTCAAGAGATATTGGGGAATATTCTGCAATTGGATGACCACGCGGTCGCCTTTATTCACTCCCAGGCTCGCAAGTCCTGCGGCCATGCGCTTGGCCAGGGAGTTCAATTCCCCATAGGTAAGGGTGCTGTCGAAATAATGAAGGGCCGGAGCTTGAGGAAAATGCGAAGCGCTCTCTTCAAAGAGAGCGATGGCGGAAGCATAGGGGACTTTGAAGTCTGGCGGGTAATTTTTGGGGTAGAGCTTTAGCCAAATTCTTTCTTCATAGATATCCATCATCCCGTTTCTCCCTTACCCCCTTCTCTGGAAGGGGTCCAATCCCACTGATAAACGCTCCTGATTCATCTGCTCCAGTATCCCTTCTGCCGGGTGCCGCAATTTTAGGTTAAGTTCTTTGGCGATTCTTGTTCCATCGATTTTGTAAGGGTAAGGCCACCAGGGTGCCTTCGCATCGAACTCAATACGGGCATCGGGATAGTATTTTTTTACGATTTCACGGAATTCCCCCGGAGTGGAGGTGTAACCGCCGGAATTATAAACTCGATAGTTCAACTTTTCGGCCAGACCGAGCCGTACCAGTTGTTCCGCGACGTCATCTACATAAATAAAAGAGGCCAGTTGATCGGAACGCAGGCGGATGAAAGCAGACTCTCCGCGGACGACGGCGGCAATCATTTGACTGGTCCAGGCAGTTACCCCTCTTTCTTCTCGGCCTCTTCCATAAACCGCTGCTATTCTCAGCACCGGAACCTCTAACCCATACCTTTTTTCAAATCTCGCGGCCATAAATTCGTTCAAGACTTTTGTGGCACCGTAGGTGGAAACGGGCTTCATTAAAATTTCTTCATCCATAACGGGCCGGTCCCCGTAACATTCTTGGGGTCCAAAGGCACCGATTGAACTACAAAAAACAACTCTCTTTCCCCCACAGATGCGGGCGGCTTCGAAAAGATTACACGACCCCAGAACATTGGTTTGAATGGCAGCAAGCGGATTGGCTTCTCCTTCTGCCGTAAGGGTGTAGGCGACGTGGATCATGGTGTCGATCTTAAAATCTCGGATCGTCCGGATCGCATCCGCAAAGACCCGAATATCTCCCGTCACGCTCTCCACCCGATCCCCAATCTCCGGAGGAAAAGTCGGAGACCGCCGGGACATGACCACTACTTTGTTCCCCGTGTTTAATAGCCTCTTAACCACTTCCTGCCCGATAAAACCGGTTCCTCCGGTCACTAAAATAGTCATTGGCTATCCTTTCTAAAAGCCATGATTTATCCCGAAAATTATTGAATTTTATCTGCAAGCATCAATCCATGCTTACGTTCTTCTTAGGCTTATCAGAGCCTCCTGCGGATGAGATTTTCTGCTGGTTAACCATATCCTGGGTTAAGGATCGATCATCTTATCATTACACTGGGGAACCAGGTAATGATCCCAGGTATGAAGACCATAATAAGCATGGACAGGAGCATCAACAAAATAAAAGGAATAACGCTTCTATATATGACAGCCATCGGTGTCTCCGGACACAAAGATTTTAAATAAAAAAGGCAATACCCGAATGGCGGCGTGATATATCCCATACAAAGGTTGACGTTAAAAAGAAGATTAAACCATATGGGGTCAAAACCCAGGCTCTGAACTACCGGGTAAAAGATGGGAATGCAGATCAGGATAATTCCCATCGGGTCAAAAAACATTCCCATAATAAAGACAATTCCTTGCATGATTGTAAAGACAACCCAGCGGTTGACCTCGAATCCCAAGAAAAGACTTTGCATAAATCTTACGCCTCCACCCCCACTGTAGATGGTGACAAAGGCAGCCGCTCCGAACATAATCCACAGAACCATCCCCGTCGTCACCGCGGTCGAGTAGCTTACCTCTTTGACAAATTTCCAGGTAAACTCTCCCCGAATGATGACGCAGATGAGCACGGCCACACAGCCCAGGGAGGCAGCTTCGGTAGGGGTGGCAACTCCCCCAAAAATTGATCCAATAATGGAGAGGATGATGAGTAAGGGGAGAGCCACGGATTTCAACGCAATCACTTTCTCTCGCAAGCTCACCGGAATTCCAATCGCCGGGCATAAATCAGGTTGAATCCAGGCTCTCAAGAGTATATAAACAATAAATATGAATACAATGAAAAGGCCGGCCGTCAAACCCCCGGCAAAGAGCTTCCCGACGGACTGACTGGTCATCATGCCAATCACAACCAAAGGGATGCTTGGGGGAATGAGAATGCCCATCGTCCCCGCCCCCCCGATCGTTCCCAAAATGATTGATTCTTTGTAACCGCGTTTCCTCATGGAAGGGATTCCTACAAGGCCGGTGGTAACCGTGGAGGCTGCATTATTCCCCGTCATCGCAGAAAGAGCAGCCGCCAGGCAACAGGACCCAACAGCTAGGCCCCCTCGGACAGAGCCCGACCACAAATAGAAAGCGTTATACAGATCTTCGGCAATTTTCGTCTTGGACAGGGCCACTCCGATAAAAACAAAAAGAGGAACCGCTGCCAAAAGTAACATCCACATATAATTAAAGACGCCGCTAACAATGGGCATTAGCCCCGCAGGTCCCCATAAGATCAACGCCGTGATAACTCCAATTGCACCCAGGCCAAAAGCCAGAGAAACTCCGAAAATAATGCAAAGGACCAGTCCACCAAACATCCCAATGGTTAAAAGGAGCTCAGAACTCATATTTTTCTCCTTTAACAAAGGTTTGCAGACTGATAATGAATAAAGCGACTCCATGAAGAGCGATCAAGATCGATCCAATCAACAGCAGGAATTTAAATGGATAAACCGGGTGGGCTAAAACCATTTCATCGACTTCGCGGATTTTGTAGGATTGTGCAAAAAATGTCCACCCTTCTAGAATCAGCACACTGCTCCAAAGTAGGAGAGCCGCATAATTGATCATATCTAAGAAGGCCCGCCCCTTTAACCCAAACCGGTTATACAGAACATCCACCCTGACATGCCCCCCCTTCAAAAGCGTATAGGCGCCTAGAAGGATGAAATAGCTACCGAAAATGCGCTGGGAATAACCGTGAGCCCAAACCGTAGGAGCATTAAAAAAGTATCTGGCAAAAACTTCGATGGCCAGTACAATGATTCCTACGTAAACTAAATAGGAAACGATTTTTCCGGACCATTCACTTATCCCATTCACTGTTTTGAAAAACTTTCGCATCTTTCATTCCCTCTTATTTCCCGGTTTCGAGTTACGAGTTTCCGGTTCGTCCCTGGCAGTGCTAATATAGCTCATCAAACCGAAACCCCGTCATTAAAGCCGGAGATTGCCTCACAATATCTTTTCCTGATTCGATGAACCCTTGCCGGATCCGATTCGTTCCCCTTCAGCATCCCGCCCCTGCCCAAGGCAGCGAAGGTTCTTTTGCGCCTGGAGACCCGCCGGGGTGCGCTCAAAATTTAGCTCGATCCCATCCGGGATAAATCCAAATATTATTATGGGAGAATGATTTCTCTTCCCTAGCCTTGCCGATCCCGGCTGCGGCCCTTGGGGCAT
>Ga0315291_10009057_pt1 | contig 12209 bp, 6 predicted proteins | sample YL17G12_20_MG_FD_203070 | JGI IMG/M metagenome (GOLD analysis project Ga0315291, IMG submission 203070) | Sediment microbial communities from Yellowstone Lake, YNP, Wyoming, USA - YL17G12_20 | ecosystem: Environmental > Aquatic > Freshwater > Lake > Sediment | place: USA: Wyoming | collected...
CTTGCGGCGCGCCCAGTTCACGTACTGCATCGGCTCGTGGTCGAAAGTTGGGCTCTTGAACAGGCACGTCTTGCAGTAGCAGATCGGGCAGACCGTCATGCAGTTGTGGCAGCGCACGCACGCGGCAAAGACTCCCTCCACCCCTTCCTTGTCCAGTCGCTCACGGATCTCGGCGAACCGCGCGTCGCGCACCTTGGTGCGCTCCGCCACGACCTTGTCCACGACCGCCGACCGCCGACCATCGCCAGCTGTCATTCCGGCTGCAGCGCCTGTCATTCCGAGCGCAGCGAGGAATCTCTCGGCCACCTCTTCCCGCACGCTCACGGGAATGCCGGCTGCCAGGTCCGCCCCGAACAGCTCCAACGTGATGTCGGCCCCCTCAATCTGCGGCTTCTCGCACATCTGGCATGCATCGCGCAAGTCAGGGATCGGGGATTGGAGATCCGTGATCAGGGACTGGTACAGTTCGTACCACGTCTTGATCCCTGCTCCCTGATCCCTATTCACATACTTCGCCACGTCGTACGTACCGGCGCAGTCCACGCCAATCGTCACCAGGTCCTCCAGGCTGGTCTGCTGGAGTTTGACCAACTCCACCAGTGCCCGTAACTCGCACGAGCGCAGCACGACTCCAATCCGCCCCCGCGGCTTGCGAATAGAGACGCGGCCAGCCAGGCGCGCCGCGTTCAAGCCCATCACGGGGGAAAGTGGATTCGCCGCGTCCAGCAAGGCCGGGTCCGCCACCAAAGCAGGCGTGACCGTGCCGGAAGGGGTCTCCATCGGCACCAGGAGCGCTTCCACCGCCCCACTCTCCACCAGCCGCTTCAGGAAACCGCGCACCGCGGCCAGCACACCGGCCTCGGTCTCGCCGGCCTCGTTCTTCTCAACGGGTATCACAGTTCGCATATTGTTTCACCTCACACTCCGCATTCCGCATCCGGATGTATCCCATCCGCCGCATTACCGCATTGCCTCACACCGCCCACTCCCGCCGCAGCGGGTTGGGGCCTTTCTCCTTGAGAAACTCGGTCATGTGCGTGATCGTCTCGGCGAAGCGCTGCCCCTCAGACGCGGAAACCCAACGCAACCACACCCGATCCTCGTCCACCCCTGCGTTCTTCAGGATCTCCTTCAGCGCCACGTACCGTCGCCGCGCCTTATAGTTGCCCGACTGGTAGTGACAGTCGCCGGGATGGCAGCCGCCGATCAGCACACCGTCAGCCCCATCCAGCAGCGGCTTGAGCACATAGGTCGGGTCTACCGACCCCGAGCACATCAGACGGATGATGCGCACGTTGGGTGGGTACTGGATGCGTGACGTACCCGCCAGGTCAGCCCCCGTGTACGTACACCAGTTGCACAGGAATGCCACGATCTTTGGTTCGAAACCACCTTCAGCCATATTGCCCCCTTCTACATATCTCTAGAAACCAGGTTTTTCCGGTAAGCGAAGCGACAACCTGGTTTCTTGGTTTCTCACTCCACCAGTGCGTCCACCTGCGCCAGAATCTGGCTCGCCGTAAAGTGCTGCAGGCGGATCGCCTTGGATGGGCACGTCACCGCACACGTCCCGCAGCCCTTGCACAGCACAAAGTTGATGCGCGAGACGGGCCACAGCGCGTCCAGCGCGGGCGCCCCAAACGGGCACACCTCCACGCACATGCCACACCCCGCGCACAACTCCGGCTCCACCACCGCTGTGGCCGACTCCGCCGGCACCGTCCCCCGGATCAGCGGGATCAGCGCCGATGCGGCGGCCGCCTTGGCCTGCGCCACCGTGTCCGTCACGTCCTTCGGTCCCTGGCAGCAGCCGGCCAGGAAAACCCCGTTCACGGCCGTGTCCACCGGCCGCAACTTGGGGTGCAACTCCAGGAAGAAGCCATCCGCCGAACGCGGCAGTTTGAGCAGCGTGGACAGTGCGCCGACGTCCGAGCGCGCTTCCATCCCCACCGCCAATACCACCAGGTCTGCCTCAAACTCGAATGGCCGCCCCTGCAGGGTGTCCTCCCCCATCAGCACCACCCGCTCGCCGCGCCGGATAATCTCGGAAACGGTACCGCGCCGGTACAGCACCCCCTTGTCGCGCGCCTCATCGTAGAACTCTTCCGCCCCTTTGCCGAACGTGCGCACGTCCATGTAGAACACCGTCACGTCCGCTTCAGGCAGGAGTTCCTGCACCAGGCGCGCCTGTTTGGCCGTCACCATACAGCATACCCGCGAACAGTATGGGTTCCCGACCTGCACGTCGCGCGAGCCCACACACTTGATGAACGCGATCCTCTTCGGCTCTTGCCCGTCCACTCCCACCCTGCCCTCGAACAGCCGCTGCTCCATCTCCAGCGACGTGATCACATGGGCATACTGCCCGTAGCCCAACTCGGGCTTGCGGTGCGGGTCGAACAGGTCGTACCCCGTGGCCACGATGATCGAGCCCACCTTGAGCGGTGATGAGGAAGGAGTAGATGAGGGAGCGGGGGTCACTTGGACCTCAAAGTTGCCGACGTAGCCCTCCACGCTCGTCACCTGGCTGTTCAGGAGCACGGTCACCTTGGGATGGCTTCTGACGCGCTCGACCAGTGGCCCGAGCAGGTCTGCCACCAGTTCCAGCGTCGGGAAGGTGCGATTGAGGTCCTTCAAGCGCCCCCCCACATGATCACTCTGCTCCACCAGGTAGACGGGGAATCCGGCATCGGCCACGTCGAGTGCGGCGCACAGCCCGGCGATCCCTCCGCCGATGACGAGTGCCCCTGGCGTCACCCCCACTTCCCGCTCGACCAGCGGTTCCAGTTGGGCCGCCTTGGCCACCGTCGAGGCCACCAGCGCCTTCGCCTTCTCCGTCGCCTGCTCCCGGTTGCTATGCACCCACGAGCACTGCTCCCGGATGTTGGCCATCTCCACCAGGTAGGGGTTCAGCCCCACCTGCTGGGCGGCCCCGCGGAACGTCGGCTCGTGCATGCGCGGGCTGCAAGAGGCCACCACCACCCGGTTCAAGCCGTGCTGCTGGATGTCCTGCTGGATCAGCCCCTGGCCCGGGTCGGAGCACATGTACAGATAATTGCGGGAGACCACCACGCCCGGCAGCGTCGCCGCAAACTGCGCCACCTGCTCCACGTCCACGTTGGCGGCGATGTTCACGCCACAGTGACAAATATAAACCCCAATCCGAGGTTCTGCTTCCATAACCCAATCCTTACGCATTACGCATTACGTTTCACGTTTCACGCTAGCGCCAGATCCACCAACTCCATAATGTCCATCACCCGCAGCTTCTCGTCCAGCCCCTGCACTTTGACGGCGTCCTCCAGCGTCAAGAGGCAGAAGGGGCAGGCCACGGCCAGCACCTCCGCTCCCGTCTCGGCCGCCTCGTGCACACGTTGGAAGGCCAGCCGTTCCGCCAGGTTGGTGCCCTCGGCCCACATGCGCCCGCCGCCCCCCTCACAACACAGGCTACGCTCGCGGTTGCGGTCCATCTCCACCAACTTGAGGCCGGGAATGGCCTTGAGGACCGCCCGCGGCTCGTCAAAGATGTGGTTCTGTTTGCCCAGGAAGCAGGGGTCGTGGTAAGTGACGGTCTTTTTCACCTCGTTGGAGAACTTGAGCCGGCCCTCGTCGAGCAGTTGCGCCACCGCTTGCGTATAGTGCACTACCTCCATCCCAGTCAGGCTATACTCGTTCTTGAATGTGTTGAAGCAGTGGGGGGAGGTCGCCACCAGGCGGCTCGCTCCCACACTGCGGATCAACTCCCCGTTCTCCTCGACCAGCATCTCGAACAGCCCCGCCTCGCCCATGCGGCGCACCTCGTTGCCGCAGCAACTCTCCTCCGTGCCCAGCGTACCGAAATCCAGGCCGGCTGCCGTGAATGCCTTCACCAGCGCCCGCGGGACCACCTGCACGCGCGGGTCATACGCCGGCGTACAGCACACGTGCAGCAGCACTTGGCACCCTTGCTGCGCAGCCTTGACCTGTGTCCCATTCGTCCAGCCGCAGCGATCCTCCCGCGCCATGCCGGTCGGGTTCCCCTGGCGGAAGATGCCCGTCAGGGCCGCCCCGATCGTATCCGGGATCTGCCCACTCTCCACCAGTTGGCCGCGCAGCCCAATCACCAACTCAGCCGGCCGCACGTCCTTAGGACAGCGCTCGACACAGGTGAAGCAACAGGTACAATCCCATAGCTCCGGGTGCGCATTCACGTCCAATTCTGGTTCCACCAGCATGTGATAGATCAGGCTGCGGATATTCAGCGTCGTCTTACGCGCTACCGGACAGCCACCGGTGCACTTGCCGCACTGGATGCAGCCCATCAGTTCCAACTGCTCGACCATGGGTTCTGTCTTCAATAAGCCTTGCGGCGTCATATGGGTCTCCCTTCTGGGGAATGAGTAGAGGAGGAATGAGTAGATGAGGACTGAGTAGATGAGGAATGAATGGATGAGGACTGTTGCACCAGCACCTTCATGGCGGAGGCGGCGGCAGCCTTGGCGTGGGCCACGGTGTCGGGGATGTCCTTGGGCCCCTGGCAGCAACCGGCCAGGAAGACGCCGTCCAGAGCGGTATCCACCGGGCGCAGTTTCGCATGCGCCTCCTGGAAGAAGCCGTCCGGGGAGCAAGCCAGCCCCAGCAGGCCCGCCGTCTGCGGCATATCCGTACGCGGCGTGATCGCCGTCGCCAGCACCACCAGGTCGGCCTCGACCTCGACCGGCTTCCCTAACATCGTGTCCTCAGCCAGCACCACCAGCCGGCCGCCCCCATCCCCATCGTGTATTTCCCCATCCGTGGTTCTACGCCGGTACACCTCTGAAGGCTCTCCGCGCCGGTAGATGACGCGCTCGTGCTTCACCCGATCGTAGAACTCCTCGTAGCCCTTGCCAAAGGCGCGCACATCCATGTAGAAGACGGTGATACGGGCATCGGGCAACTTGTCCCGCACCAGGTGGGCGTGCTTGGCGGTGTACATGCAGCACACCCGCGAGCAATAGGGGACTCCGCCTAGCGCCGCCTGTTGACTGCCTAGCGCCGCCTGTTCACGGCGGCGCTCGCGGGAGCCCACACACTTGATGAAGACGACGTCCTTGGGCTGCTTGCCATTCACCACGATCTTGCCCATGGTCGGGCCAGAGGCGGACGAAAGCCGTTCGAACTCGATGCCCGTCATCACCTCCGGGTACACCCCGTAGCCGAACTCGGGCTTCAGCCGCGCATCCAGCAGGTCGAAGCCGGTGGCGACGATGACCGCCCCCACCTCCAGATTCACCATCTCCTCTTGCTGCTCAAAGTCAATCGCGCCGGCGGGACAGGCGTCTTTGCACAGGAAGGTCTTGCCGCACGTGCCCCGCGACAGGTACAGGCACACACTCGGGTCCACCGTGTACTTGAGCGGCACGGCCTGGGGGAAGGGCACGTAGATTGCCGAACGCTTCACGATCCCCTCGTCGAACGTGCTCGGCACCCGCCCTTTCATCCGGCACGCCGCCGCGCACGAACCGCAGCCTGTGCACTTGCTGACGTCCACGTAGCGGGGCTTGCGGCGCACCTGCACGTGGAATGCTGGTGGCTTGGTAGGTTGGTAGGTTGGTAGATTGGTAGACTGGTGACTTCCAGTTTCCTCACCTACCAATTTACCAGTTTCCCGATTCACCGGGGTGACGGACACGACCTCGCTGTACGTCATCAACTCGATGTTGGGATGGCGACCCACGTCCACCATCTTGGGCGTCAGAATACACGAGGAGCAGTCCAGGGTCGGGAAGGTCTTGTCCAACTGCGCCATGCGCCCGCCCACCGAGGGTTCCCGCTCCACCAGGTAGACCGGGAACCCAGCGTCAGCAATGTCGAGCGCCGCCTGGATGCCGGCGATCCCCCCACCAATAACCAGTGCTGCCGGTTTGTCTAGATTCCTCGCTTCGCTCGGAATGACAGTTCCCAATTTCCAACCTCCAACTTCCAACCTCCAACTTCCAACCTCTAGCCTCCAACTGCCACCGCATCCAGCATCCCGTACAACTGCGGCATCTCGAAGCCCTTCTGCTGGCTGGCCTTGTTCGGGCAGGCCACGATACACGAGCCGCAGCCCTGGCACAGCACCTCGATCACCTCCGCGTAGGGAGCGCCCGGCTCCAGCACGCGGGCGTCGTACGGGCAGACCTCGACGCACAGCCCGCAGGCGGCACACAAGCGTGTGTTGACGCTGGCCACGATGGCCGTGGCCTCCAGTTCGGCCTTCGACAATAGGCTGGCCGCGCGCACGGCCGCACCCTGTGCCTGGGCAATCGTCTCCTCCAGGAAACGGGGGGAGTGGGCCATGCCGCACAGGTAGACGCCGTCCGCCGCAAAGTCCAGCGGTCGCAACTTGACGTGGGCCTCCAGGAAGAAACGGTCCTCGTTCAGCGGCACCTTGAGCACCTGGGCGAGCGCCTCGTTGTCGGCGTTCGGCTCGATGCCAGCGCTCAAGACGAGCAGGTCCGCGTCCAAGGTAAAGGTCTCTCCTTCCGGTTGCACGACCACACTCACCTGCAGCCGTCCAACATTCCCGTCATTCCGAACGCTGTGAGGAATCTCGACTTCTGGCTTGTGGTCCTCGTGGTACTCGAGGAAGACCACGCCCTTTTCGCGTGCCTGGCGGTAGTAGCGCTCCTTGAAACCAAAGGTACGGATGTCGCGATACAGAATGTAGACGTCCGTCTCTGGACTGCGCTCCTTGATGGCCAGGGCGTTCTTGACCGCCTCCGTACAGCAGATGCGCGAGCAGTAAGGATGCTCATCGCTGCGGGAGCCGACACACTGGATCATCACAACGGAGGAAGGAGTAAATGAGGGATGAGTAGATGAGGGCTGACGCGAATCGTCATTTGCTTTTTCTGCGTCTACCTGTCCACTCAATACTTTCTCAAGCTGGCGTTGGGTGATGATGCGAGGGTCGTGGCCGTAGAGGTATTCCTTGGGTTCGATCTCTCGCGCGCCGGTGGCGACGATGATGATGCCGTGCTGAATCTCCTCCTGCCGCCCGTCAGCCAGTTTCACCACCGTGTGATACTGCCCCAGGTACCCGCCCACACTCGCCACCTCAGCCCCGGTCAGAACGGAAATGCGCGAATTTGACGACACTGCCTCGATCGTCCGCTTGAGCAGCGACTGCGGGTCACTATCCAACTTCCAACCTCCAACTTCCACTCTAGGTAGACTGGTGTAGATGTGGCGCAGGTTCCCGCCCAGTTCTTTCTCGCGCTCGACCAGGGTTACGCCAAAGCCCTGCTCGGCTACCGACAGGGCGGCCGTCATGCCGGCCAGGCCACCGCCGATGACGAGGGCATGATGGTTCACTTCGAAGGTCGAGGTCTGCACCGGGTGCAGCCGGCGCGCCTTGGCCACCGCCATGGTCACCAGTTCTTTGGCCTTCTCCGTCGCACTCGGGTGATCGCCCCTGTGCACCCACGAGGCCTGCTCCCGGATGTTGGCCATCTCGAACAGGTGCGGGTTCAACCCCGCCCCGCGGATGGTCTCCTGGAACAGGGGCTCGTGCGTGCGCGGGGTGCACGAAGCCACCACCACCCGGTTCAGCCCGTGCTCCTGGATGCGCTCGCGGATACGCTCCTGGGTGTCCTGAGAGCAGGTGTACAGGTTGCGCTCCGCGAATGCCACGTTCGGCAAGGTGGCCGCGTATTCGACGACGTCGGGCACGTCCACGATGGCGCCGATGTTGATACCACAGTGGCAGATGAACACCCCGACGCGCGGCTCCTCCTCGCTCACGTCCCGCTCCTCCGGCCACACCTGCTTCTTCGTCAACGTGCCGCGCACGTCCGCCAGCAGCGCCGAGGCCTGCGCCGCCGCGCACGAGGCCTCGATCACCGTCTCCGGGATGTCCTTGGGCTCACTGAAGGGCCCCGCGACGAAGATGCCGGGCCGCGTGGTCTGCCCTGGGCGGAAGGGCGGCAACTCGGCAAAGCCGTACTCGTTCAACCCGACTCCCAACCGCTCCGCCAACTCGCGCGAATCCGCCGGCGGCCGCAACCCGACCGCCAGCACGACCAGGTCGAAATCCTCCTCCACGTTCTTGCCGTCGGGGGTGGCGTACTCGAGCCGCACGTTGCCCGTGCCCGGCACATCCTTGACCCGGCTGACCATGCTGCGCACGTAGCGTACGCCGTACTCCTGCTCGGCCCGCTCGATGTAGCGGTCGAACCCCTTGCCGAAGGAGCGCACGTCAATGTAAAAGATGGCGGGCTCAACGTGCGGATCGTGCTCCTTGGCGATGAGCGCCTCCTTGGTAGCATACATACAGCAGACCGACGAACAGTACCCCTGGTCACAGGTGATGTCGCGCGAACCCACGCACTGGATAAAGGCCACCTTGCGGGGGTGCTGGCCGTCGGACGGGCGCCGCACCTCGCCGCCCCAGGGGCCGGAGGCGGACAGCATGCGCTCCAGTTCGATGCTGGTGACCACGTTGGGCAGTCGCCCGTACCCGAGCTCGGGCCGGATGTCCCCCGGCATCGTCTCAGATCCGGGCACCAGCACCACCGAGCCGACGTTGAGTTCGACGATCTCCTCGCGCATATCGTGGTCAATGCAGTGCTTTTGGCAGGCGTACACGCACTGTAGACATTCCGAACAGAACCCGCACGACAGACAGCGCTCCGCCTCTGCCCTGGCCTCACTTTCGGTAAAGACAGGGTAGATCTCGCGGAAATCCAGCACGCGCTCGGCGGCGGGCAGTTTCGTGACCTCGTGACGGCCCTGAGCGGAGACCTGGCCGGAGGCCACCAGGGCCCTGGCTTCCTCCTCCGTATACTCGGCTCGGGTGTACCCACCCGCGACTTCCGCCTCGAGTTCCGCCGTGGGCAGTGGCTCGCCGCGCACGTACGCATCTATCGAACGCGCTGCCTTGTGCCCCGCCGCGATGGCGTTGACGACAAAGGCGGTCCCCGTCACGACGTCGCCGCCCGCAAAAAGGCCGGGCAGGCTGGTGGCCAGGGTGACCGGGTCCACCGCCGCGAACTGCCGGCGCACCTTGACCTCGTCCGGCAGGCACGAGGCGTCAGGCCGCTGGCCGATGGCAAAGATCACGACGTCGGCTTCAATGACCTGCTCAGTGTCCGGAATCTCATCGAAATCGGGCCGGCCCTCGACAAAGCCGCGGAAGTTGATCTCTGCACAGCGCACGCCGGCCACGTGCCCACCGGAAGAAGTGACCTCTTTGAACGTGCGGGCGGAAAAGATCTCGATCCCTTCCTCCTCAGCGTCATCAATCTCCCAGGCGTGGGCCGGCATCTTCTCGCGGCTCTCCAGGCAGGCCATGCCCACCCACGACGCTCCCAGGCGGACCGCCGTCGTCGCCGAGTCCACCGCGACACTACCGCCGCCGAGCACGAGGACACGGCGACCAGTGATCAGTGAACGGGGATCCGGCGCTCCCTGCTCCCTGATCCCTGATAGCGCCACGTCGCGCAGGAAATCGGTCGCCACGATGATTTCGGGCAGGTCCACGCCGGGGATCGGGAGGCGCACCCCCTGGTGCGTGCCGATGGCAGCGAAGACAGCATCATACGGCGGCTGGCCATCGCCACCGCGCAGGAGTGCCGCGGTATCCTGGACACGGTGGTTGAGTTTCAGCTCGACGCCCGAGGCCAGGATATCGTCAATCTCGCGCTGCACCACATCATAGGGCAGGCGCAGGGCCGGGATGCCCACGCGCATCATGCCGCCCGCCACGGGGAGCGCCTCGAAGACGGTCACACTGTGGCCCAATTTCGCCAGGTCGTGCGCACAGGTGAGGCCGGCCGGCCCGGAGCCGACGATCGCCACCCGCTTGCCGGTCTGAGATTCCTCGCTGCGCTCGGAATGACCGTCGCTGCCCTCGGCCTGGCGTACCTGGTCAGGATTCGCCAGCGCCCACTCGGTCACGAAGCGCTTGAGCCGCATGATGCTAATTGGGTCGTCCACCTTCCCGCGCGAGCAGGATTCCTCACACTTGTGGTTACATATCCGGCCGCAGATGGAGGGGAAGGGGTTGTCCTCGCGGATGGTGCGATAGGCATCGGCAAAGCGCCCTTCACGCACCAGCGCGACGTAGCCCTGTGCGCGCTGGTGAATAGGGCAGGCATCGCGGCAAGGGGCTCGCCCGCGCTTCTCGATCACGTAGGCGTTGGGGATGGCCTGCGGATAGAGTTTGTACGCCGCCCGCCGCTGCGATAACTCAACGTTGAACTGGTCGGGGCGCACGATCGGGCAGGCGGTGGCACAGTCACCACAACCCGTGCACTCGTCCACGATCACGTAGCGCGGCTTCTGGCGCACCCGGGCGACGAAATTGCCCGGATCGCCCTCCAGGCTGTCCAACTCTGCGTAGGTCATCACCTCGATGTTGAGGTGCCGTCCGCACTCCACCAACTTGGGGGAGAGGATACACATTGCGCAGTCGTTGGTGGGAAACGTCTTGTCCAGTTGCGCCATCACCCCACCGATCGCCGGGCTCTTGTCCACCAGATAGACTTTAAAGCCGGCTCCTGCCAGGTCGAGTGAAGCCTGGATGCCTCCGATACCGGCCCCCACGACGAGCACTGCACCTACCTTGCCATTGCCATTCCCAGAAGATTCCGTCGCCATGCTATCTCCTCAATCGAACCTTCCCGAAAGCTCCCGGGTGTACTCACCCGCGCTTTCAGGGAAGGTGAATTAGAACTCACCCGAGTGGTCCACCAACCGCAGCGCCAGGATCGCCATGTCCAGCGTCTCCCCGCTGTCCGTCATGAAATAGTCACGCAGCGTCACCTCGTGTTGGCAGCCCAGGTCCTCGAACGCCTTGATCACCTGGGGCTGGTTCGTCAACACCTCCGCGTACAACTGCTGCAACCCCACCCGCCGGGCGATATCAATGAGGCAGCGCAACATCAGCATGCCGATGCCCTGGCGACGGTAGTCGCGGTCGAGGAAAATGCGCACCCACGCCCGATGGCGACGGTAGTGTTCGCCAAAGTGGAGGCTAGCATCCCCCACGATCTTGTCGTCCACAACGGCCACCAGCGGGAAGACCCGCTTCAGGTTCAATTTGTCTACCCAGGTGGCGACCACGGCCGGGTCCCCGGCGTCGCTGCGAAAGTACTCCAGGTCCTGCTTGGAAGCCCGGGTGAACAGGTCCATGAAACCCTGCTTGTCTTCCCTGGTCAGCGGGCGCAGCAACAGCCGCTTTCCGTTCGGAAGCGTCTTGACGTACCGATAGCGCTCCAGTTGTTCCCAAACGTCTGCCATTTTCGAACCTCCTCACAGGGAGCAGCGCTCTGTCATTCCGAGCGTATACGGGTGTACCCACCCGCGGAATCTCCTGATCCCTGATGCCCTATCCCTGATTGCCAGCCTGGACTGCCTCCCACACCAACTCTGTGACGTCCATCACGCGCACTCGGGCCTTGCGTGCCCCCTCGTGCTGGCGCACCGCCGCCGTCAGCGTGCGCTCGCACTGCTGGCAGGCCGAAGTCACCACCTGCGCCTCTACCTCGCAGGCCCGGCCGATCCGGCGCACCGACACCTCACCGCCTATCTCGGGATCGAAACTCTCCAGGTTGCCGCCGCCGCCACAGCACTCAGAAATCTGCCCGGCACTGCTCATCTCCACGAACTCGACGCCGGGGATGCTGCGCAGCACCCGACGGGGGGACTCGAAGACGTGGCTCTTGCGGCCCAGGTCGCACGGGTCGTGATACGTCACCCGCGCCTTCACCTCCCCCAACTTGAGCGCCCCCTGGGTGATCAACTCGTCCAGCAACTCCGTGGCGTGCAGCACCGCCACACCGATGTCTCCTCCCAGCACCTCGGGATAGATGAACTTCCACATGTGATAGCAGGAAGGGCAGGCGAAGACCACGCGCGCCGCTCCCAGTTCCTTCACCTGGGCCACGTTATGCTGGATCAACACCTTGGCCTGCTCCAACCGCCCCATGGACAGCAAGGGGTACCCGCAGCACCATTCCTGCCCGCCCAGCGTCGTAAAATCAACTCCGCTCGCTTCCAGGACCGACGTGAATGACTGGGGCACCCGGTAACTGCGTGGGAACAGAGAGGCCACGCAGCCCACAAAATACACAATCTCCGCCCCCTGTTTGCGATCCAGGCCCGCCGGGACGCGCTCCAGGTTCTGGCTCCAGAGCAGGCGGTTCGCGTTGTCGTCGCCGCTGATGTTGTGGGTGGCCCCGATCGTCTGGCTCAGGCGGTTCAAG
>Ga0315291_10009058_pt1 | contig 12208 bp, 10 predicted proteins | sample YL17G12_20_MG_FD_203070 | JGI IMG/M metagenome (GOLD analysis project Ga0315291, IMG submission 203070) | Sediment microbial communities from Yellowstone Lake, YNP, Wyoming, USA - YL17G12_20 | ecosystem: Environmental > Aquatic > Freshwater > Lake > Sediment | place: USA: Wyoming | collected...
ACCTCTTCGACGAGGACGCGCAGCCCATTCTCAAGCGTCGTGAGAGAGGTTCCCGGGTAGAGGCTCTCGGTCACCACCGATCCTCGAACTGAGGCTGAGCGGGTTCCTCTTCCTCCTCAGGCTCAGCAGGCTCCGGTTCCCGCTTCTGCCCCGCGGGGATGACCCTGCGGAGCTTGTAGCGACCGCGCTCATCGACGTGGAGAACCTCGACCGTGATCGGGTCACCAGGCCTGACGACGTCCTCCACCCGCTTCACATAGTCGTCGGAGAGGGCCGAGATGTGGACGAGTCCGGTGACGTTCCCGCCCAAGTCCACGAACGCTCCGTAGTCGGTGATGTTGGAGACCGTCCCTTCGATGATGTCGCCGGCCTCGATCTTCGGGGCGGGCCTCGCCGGCGGCTCAGACCGCGCCGGTCGCTCCGCCCTTCCGGGCGCCTCGGACCGCGGCCCGTTGCGCCGTGCGGGCTCCCTCTCGCCTCTCTCGCGCCGGCCTCCTCCACCGCTGCCGCCTCCACGGCGGCCCTGGTCCTGACCTTGGCCTTCGCGGCGCGGCGGAGCGGCCTCCTCACCTTCCGGCGGAATGCGCCGGAGGTCGGGGCGGCCCATCTTGTCGACGCCGATCACTTCGATCGTCATCGCGTCGCCCACCTTCACCACATCGCTTACCTTCTCGACGTAGCCTTGGCCGAGGTTCGAAACGTGGACGAGGCCCTCGGCGCCGTTCTTCAGCTCGACGAACGCGCCGAAGTCGACGATGCGGGTGACCTTCGTCTCCATGATCGTCCCGATCTCGAGTTCCGAGGTGAGGTCCTCGATCCACTTCTTCGCCGCGACCACGCCCTCGGCGTCGGTCCCGGCGATCTTCACCGAGCCGTCGTCCTCGATGTCGATCTCGGCGCCCGTCTCTTCGATGATCTTGCGGATCATGCGACCGCCCGGGCCGATGACGAGGCCGATCTTCTCAACCGGGATCGTGATCGTCTCCAGGAGCGGCGCGTACGGCGACAGGTGATCGCGCGGGGCCGGGATGACGCGTGCCATCTCGGCGAGGATGGCCAGACGCGCTCGCTTGGCCTGCTGAAGCGCCTCGCGCAGGGTCTCGCGGTCGATCCCGCCTACCTTGACGTCAAGCTGGAACGCCGTGACGCCGTCCTTGGTCCCGGCGACCTTGAAGTCCATGTCGCCGTAGTGGTCCTCGGCCCCAAGGATGTCGGTCAGGATTACATGCCGCTTGGAGACTTCATCCTCGATCATCCCCATGGCGACGCCCGCCACGGGCTTCCCGATCGGGACACCCGCGTCCATCATGGCGAGAGACGCGCTGCACACCGTCGCCATGGACGAGGAGCCGTTTGACTCAAGGATCTCCGAGACGATGCGGATCGTGTACGGGAACTGCTCCTCGCTGGGAAGGACCGCCTGTAGGGCCCCTTCGGCGAGGTAGCCGTGGCCGATGGAGCGGCGGCTCGGCGAGCCGAGCCTTCCCACCTCTCCCACCGAGTAGGGCGGGAAGTTGTAGTGGAGCATGAAGCGCTTGCGCCCTTCCTTCATCATCTGGTCGATGACCTGCTCGTCACTTCGCGTCGCGCCGAGGGTGGCGATCCCCAGGCTCTGGGTTTCTCCACGGGTAAACACGGCCGATCCGTGTGTGCGGGGCAGGATCCCGACCTCGCCGGTGATCGGGCGAAGCTCGTCCGGCCGGCGGCCGTCGATCCGGAGTCCCTGCTCGAGGATGCGCCTGCGCATGTAGACCTTGTGGTGCTCGTCGACGAGGGCGCTTGCCTGCTTCTCGAGCTTGACGCGCTCTTCCGCCGGAAGCCCGGCCGAGACGACCGCCTCGAGCACGCGCTTTCGCAGAGCCTCCACGAACTCGTGGCGGTCCTTCTTCGTCGCGAGGCTCACGATCGCCGGGAACTCCGGCGCGAGGATGGCGTGGACCCGTTCGCGCAGAGCGGGATCCTCCTGGAGCGGAGGGACCGGCTTCTTCACCGGTCGGACGCGCTCGGCGAATCGCTCCTGCAGTTGAACGAGGCCCTGAATCGCCGCGTGGGCCAGGTCGACCGCCTGGACGACCTCCTCCTCGGAGAGCTCGCTCATCATCCCTTCGACCATGGTCACGGTCTTCTTCGTTCCAGCGACCGTGATGTCGACGGCCCCCTCCTCCTGAGACGCGCCGTCCGGGTTGACCACCAGACGGCCGTCCTTCCGCCCGATCTTCACCGCAGCAATCGGTCCTTGGAACGGGGCCTCCGAGATCATGAGGGCCGCCGAGGCTCCCAGGATCCCGACGATGCTCGGGGAGCAGTCCGGCTCCGCCGAGAGGACGGTCGCCACGATTTGGACTTCGTCTCCGTATTCCTTGGGGAAGAGCGGCCGGATCGGCCGGTCGATCAGCCGAGAACTGAGAATCGCGAGGTCGCTCGGCCTCCCTTCGCGTTTGAAGAACCCGCCGGGAATCTTGCCGGCGGCGTAGAACCGCTCTTCGTAGTCGACGCGCAGGGGAAAGAAGTCCCCCGCTTCCTTGCTCTCTTGAACCGTCACCGCCACGAGAACCTGTGTGTCCCCGTAGGTTACCAGGACCGAGCCGTTCGCTTGTCTGGCGAGGCGCCCGGTCTCGAGCGAGATCTCTTTGCCGTCAAACTGGATACTCTCACGAATGTGCATCTTCTCTAGACTCCTCTGATCCCTAGTCGCTCGAGCAGCGCCTTGTAGGCGGCGAGGTCCTCATCCCTGAGGTACTTCAACAGGCGCCGGCGCTGTCCGACCAGCTTGCGCAGCCCTCGCTGCGAGCTGAAGTCTTGCTTGTGGACATTCAGGTGCTCGGTCAACTGGGCGACCCGTTCGCTCAGGAGCGCGACCTGAACCGCGGCCGACCCCGTGTCGGCCTCATGCTTGGCGAAACTCTTGATGATCTCCTGCTTCTTCTCGTTCAAAAGGCCCATGCTGTCTCCTTTCCCTTCGCTCCCGAGGGAGGGGATGTCCCACTCTCCCAGGACGGGGATTGACTAGTTTCGGTACCTCTTCGCGAGGCGCTTCACCTCGTGCTTCACCTTCTCTTCGTCGATGGTGAGAAGCTCCCGATCCCGCATCAGGAACCTCCCGCCCACGATCACGTCCGTGACGTCCGACGACTGCGCCGCGTACACCAGGGTCGAGAGCGGATCGTACACCGGCAGGGTGTGGACGCGCTCGAGATCGACCAGCACGATGTCGGCCTCGCTCCCCGCCGCGAGCGTCCCGTGCCCGATCCGGAGCGCCTCGGCTCCAACGCACGTCGCCATTCTCAGAACCTCTCGCGCTGGCAGGACCGCCGCGTCACGGCTGACTCCCTTCTGCAGAAGAGCCGCCATGCGCATCTCTTCAACGAGGTCGAGACGGTTGTTCGTCGCGGCTCCGTCGGTGCCCAAGGCGACCTTCACCCCGGCCTTCTGCATCGCCGCGACCGGCGCGAATCCCATGCCGAGCTTCGCGTTGCTCTTCGGACAGTGAACAGCCGTGACACCTCGCTCGGCCAAGACCCCGATCGCCTCCGAATCCATCTCGACACAATGCGCCGCAAGGGTGGGAACGGAGAAGGCGTCCAGGCGATCCAGGTAGGCAGCCGGGCTCGCCCCTTGCTTGGCGCGACAGCTCTCCACTTCTTCCTTTCTCTCCGCGAGGTGCGTATGCAGGATGACCCCGCGATCCTTCGCGAGGTCGATCGCTTCCCTCCAGACGCCCTCGCCACAGGTGTCGACCGCGTGCGGGCTCACCGCGGCATGGATCCGTCCCTCCGCGGCTCCGTTCCAGCGGACGATAGCCCCCTCCGCGCGGCGCAGCTCCTCCTTCCCGCGCTGATCAAGCTCACTGGCGACGATCCCGTAGGAGAGCACGGCCCGCACTCCCGCCTCTTCCACCGCTTTCCCGACGGCGTCCGTCTCGAAGTACATGTCCGCGAAGGCCGTCGTCCCCGAGCGGATCATCTCCGCCAGGCCCAAGAGCGATCCCCAGTAGACCTCTTCGGGTCCGAGCGTCGCCTCGACCGGGCGAATCCTCGTCTTCCACCACTCGTCGAAGGGAAGTTCATCGGCGAGGCCGCGAAACAGGACCATCGGGAGGTGAGTGTGCGCATTGACGAGCCCGGGGATCGCCAGCCTTCCTTCGGCGTCGATCAGGAGCTCCCCGCTCTTGGGCGGAAGCGCGTCTTGGCTGATCTCGGCGATCTTCGTTCCCTCAATGCGCAAACTGACCGTTCGCGCGGCGAGCGAGTCGCCGGCGACGGCCGTGACGTTGCTGAGGACTGCCTGCATCCAACCTTCTTCTCTTCGTCGATCCGTCTCGTAACTCTTCGATTATAGCTTGTGGAAAAGCCCTCCGCAATGCGGCGTTGCCCTTGCGCCTCTTGGGGTTGCCTCTGTCCTCATCGTGCGGTTATTATATTGAAGGTCACGTAAGATGCTCGACAAGCGAAAAGAACTGGGGCGAACCGCGGAGGACGAAGCCTGCGTGTACTTGAGAGGTCTCGGCTACCGCATCATCGAGCGGAACTGGCGCTCGCCATTCGGGGAGCTCGACATTATCGCTCGAGACGGAGACTCGCTCGTCATCGTCGAAGTGAAGGCCCGAACTGGCTCCACGTTCGGAGGGCCGGAGGGCGCGCTCAGCGCCGCCAAGCGTGAGCGAATCGTGACGGCCACCCGCGCCTACCTCGCCGCGTCCGACGCCCAGCTCCCGCTGCGGTTCGACCTCGTCGCCGTCGAAGGAGATCGAGTCACCCTGTACCGCGACGCGTTCCGTCTCGAGGAAGGATGTTCGCTCGGCTTCTGAGCGCGGTCGTCGTCGGGATCGACGCCCAGCTCGTGGAGGTCCAGTGCGATGTGGCGAGCGGTCTGCCTGCGTTTCAGGTCGTCGGCCTTCCCGACAAGGAAGTGACCGAGAGTCGCGAGCGAATCCGCAGCGCCATCAAGAACTCCGGCTACTCCTTCCCGGCGAAGCGAATCACCGCCAACCTCGCCCCGGCCGACCTGCGCAAAGAGGGCGTCGGGTTCGACCTCGCCACCGCGCTGGGGATCCTGATCGCCTCCGGACAGCTTGACCCGCCTTCCGCCCGTCATGTGGTGCTCGGAGAGCTCTCCCTCGACGGCGCGGTGCGCGAGGTGCGGGGCGTACTCCCAATCGCGCTCCAAGCGGAAGCCGCAGGGCTCGAGGGCATGATCGTCCCGGAGCGCAACGGCCCCGAGGCCGCGCTGGCCGATGGCATCGCCGCCTACCCCGTCAGGACCCTCGCCGAGGCGGCGGCCTTCCTCGCCGGCCGTCTTCGCCTCACGCCCGCGGTCGTCGACCGCGAGGCCCTTCTGGCACAGACGCGGACGCCGCCGGCCGTGGACCTGGGCGAGATCAAGGGGCAGGAGCAGGCAAAGCGCGCGGCCGAGATCGCCGCGGCCGGCGGGCACAACCTGCTGCTCATCGGGCCGCCAGGCGCCGGGAAGAGCCTGCTCGCCCGTTCTCTCCCCGGGATCCTACCCGCCCTGTCCTTCGCCGAGGCCCTGGAAGTCACCCGCGTGTACAGCATCGCCGGGCTCGTCGAGCGGACGACCCCTCTCGTCACGCAGCGCCCCTTCCGCGCCCCTCACCACACCATCTCCTACGCCGGAATGGTCGGCGGAGGGCACGGCCTGCCAGGGCCCGGCGAGATCACGCTCGCTCACCACGGCGTCCTCTTCCTCGACGAGCTTCCGGAGTTCGACCGCCGCGTGCTGGAGACCCTCCGACAGCCGCTCGAAGATCGGGCCATCCAGCTCGCCCGCGCAGGAGTCTCCGTTCGCTATCCGGCCGACTTCACCCTCGTCGGAGCGCTGAACCCCTGCCCGTGCGGTCACCTCGGAGATCACCTCAAGGCGTGCACCTGCAGTCCTCACGAGATCCGGCGATACCGCAAGAGGATCTCCGGCCCGTTCCTCGACCGAATCGACCTGTTCGTCGAACTCCCTCGCCTCTCCCCCGCGGAGCTCCTGGCGCGGCCGGCCGGCGAAACGTCCTCCTTCGTGCGCGGTCGAGTGGTGGAGGCGCGGCGGGTACAATGGGAGCGGATGAAAGGGAAACCCGGGCGCTTTTCGAACGCGCGCCTCGATTCGCGTGAGATCGCAGTGCATTGCGCGCTCAGTCCGGACACGCGACGGCTCTTGGAGGCCGCGATCGATCGGTTCGCTCTGAGCGCCCGCGCTTACACGCGGGTCTTGCGAGTGGCGCGGACCATCGCGGACCTCGAGGGCGCCTCGCTCATCCGTGTGGAGCACCTGGCCGAGGCGCTCCAGTACCGGTCGATCGACGACCTTCTCTAGAGGAGGGGGAGATGAAGAGGACATTCGCGGCGATCCTGTATGCAATGCTCGCGCTGGTCGTGCTGGACGTGGTGGGCCTCGCCCAGGCGACCGCGTTCCCGGTGACCGTCTCCGGGGTGAACGTGGCGGGAAACAAAGAGATCCGCGCCGAGGAGATCCTCAAGGCGGCCTCCATCAAACCCGGGCAGGTGGTCAGCGAGTCAGACCTCAAGCGAGCGGCTCAGGCCGTCTTCGACCTGGGCTGGTTCAGCGAGGTGGTTCCAGAGGTCGATGGGGCAGGGACTGTTCTCATCCGGGTGGTGGAGAACCCGGTCGTGGAGAAGATTGAGGTCTCCGGAAACGTCAACAAGGAGCCGTTCGAGCTTCTCGGCATCACCCTTCTGCGTACGGAGATCATGTCGACCGACCGAATCCGCGGCATCCTCAGGGACAACGGGGTCAAGACAAAACAGATCCTGAGCAACGCCTCCCTCAAGAGCGGGCTGGAAGCGGTCGTCAAGGCCTACGAAGACAAGGGCTACACCCTCATCATGGTGGGGAACGTAGAGCCCGGGAAGACCCTCAAGATCGAGATCATCGAGGGACGTGTCACCGAGAACGTCGTCTCCGGACTCGTGACGGTCCCGGAGAGCGTGCCACGCGCATTGATCAACCTTCCGATTGGAGAATGCATGAAGAAGGCGAAGCTCCAGGAGGTCGTCGCTCGCCTACAAGCGTCGGTCTACTTCTCGGGCGTGGACATCGTTCCCCAACAAGGGACCACGCCCGACTCCGTGCGCCTGGTGTGGACACTCACCGAGCGAATGCTCCTCTCCACCGCAACCGGGATCGCCGGCATCGACCTCGAGGGGGTGACCATCTTCCCGAAGGAGATCGCCACGGCCTCACTCAAGAGGCTCCCGCAGGGTCCGGTCACGAACTTCCAGCTTCTCGAAAGCCTGGAGGGGCTCTTCAACCTCTACTACCAGGCCGGATACGTCATGGTCCGCTTCTCCAATCAGGGGCTCGACGGCGGCCGCATCCGAGTAAGAGTGGAGGAGGGGCTGATTGGGAAGATCGCCCTGAAAGGGAACGGCAGTACAAAGGACTACGTTATCCTGAAGAACCTCGAGTTCAAGCAAGGACAGGTCCTGAGCCGCGACAGGCTTGTCGTCTCCTATCAGGCCCTAATGGCTCTGGGCTACTTCAAGTCCGTTGACCTCGTCCCCGAGTGGATGGGCGACCAGATTGCGGTGTCCGTCTCTGTCGTCGAGGAGAAGAACCTCGGCGGGATCAACGGGTCGATCGCCTACTCCCCAGAAAGCGGAGGGGTCGTCGGAAAGCTCGATTACAAGCAGAAGAACCTCTTCGGAACGGGACAGGACCTCTCCCTGTCCTACAGCCGAGGCCTGCTGGAAGACGAGAGCGCCGTGTGGGACCTCGGTTACAGCACGGTCTCTTTCTTCCCAAGCTTCCGCCGCGTGGGGTTCGACGTCTACCGCAAGACTCAACAGGTGACCGTGGTTGGCGAAGACAAGATCGAGAAGGAAGAGACATTCACGACAGTTGGGGGAAGCGGCTCAGTCAGCTATCCGTGGAGCGACTACACTGCCCTTGCCCTCACCTACAAACACGAAGCGGTCCAAGCTGGCTCAACACCCGTCTGGTCATCCCTCGATTCGCTCATCGCTGCCCTCCGGTACGACGACGTCAACAACCCGCGCTTCCCCACGACGGGGAGCCGACGAGCCATCTCCGTGGAAAAGGCCGGCGGGTTCGCCCCCGGCATCGAATTCGCAAAGATCGACTTGAACTGGATTTTCTTCTCCACCCTCCGTGTCGACCTCCCCTTCCTTGCCGAGCGTTCCCAGGTCGCCGCCATCCGCCTCTCCTGCGGTTTCGGCGTCGATCTTCCGTTTTCCCAGCTGTATGATTTCGGGGGGCCAACCACGATCCGCGGGGTTGATACGTCCTCAGTGCAACGGTTCTGTCTCATGAACCTGGAGTACCGCGTTGCTTTGGTGGAGGGTCTCACAGCCACTCTCTTCTTCGACGGTGGGGTCGACCTGGATCACGTGAACGCCGAGGGGACGAAGACTGCCGTTGGGCTGGAACTCGGGATCGAAGCGGCTGGAATGTACCTGCGCCTGGACATGTGCTGGCAGCTCGGGACCGGGATGAGCCTTGTCCCCCGATTCGAGTTCGGGTTCAGCCCGATGTTCTAGGTGACAACGACGATGGATCGGCTATAATCTGATTCGCGCCGAGATAAGGAGGAGAAGATGTCAAGGAACACCCTGATCGTGGCTCTGATCGCGTTGGTCGTCGGAGTCGTTGCACTCGCCCTTCCGTTCGTGCTCGCTGGAGAGAAGGGAACGAAGGCCTTGGAGAGCCGACTTGCCGCTCTGGAATCGAAGCCCGGAGCCGCCCTCAAGATTGGCTATGTCGACGCCGAGAGCGCCTTCACTGTCTTCACAGACGTCGTGAAGGACCTTCGCCAGAAGGCTCAGGACAAGGCGAACGAGATCGTCCAGCTGCAACAGCAGTTCGTGGCGAACTCTGTTTCCAAGCAGGACTTCGAAAGCCGCAACAACGTGCTCCAGGCCGAGCTCCTGCAAGCGCAGCTCACGATCGACGCCAGCACGATCGACAAGATGATCGGCGCGCCGGGGTTCTCGGACATCCGCGCTCAGCTGCAGCAGATACGCGAGCAGGCCCAGCCCATTATCGACGAGATGAGGAGCCTCGTGTCCACGGCGCGCGTGGGCGTAGTCAACGCGACCGATTTCCAGAACCGCTACACGTCTCTCAAGAACGCATTCGGCCAGCTCGATCAGCTCTTGACCCAGGCAGCCCTGGTCAAGATCGAGCAGGCGAGCCAGAAGGTCGCGCTGCAGAACGGCTTTGATCTCGTCCTGCAGAAGAAAAACGTCGTCATCTACCAGAACACGGCGCGACTCACCGACGTCACCGACCTCGTGAAGCGAGAGCTCGCGTCCTACCTGTAGGTCGGGACGATGCCGCGGGACATCGAGGAGATCCGGCGCGCCCTCCCGCTTCGCTATCCGTACCTCCTGGTTGACCGGATCCTCGAAGAGGGTGAAGGAACGGTCGTCGCCCTGAAGAACGTGACGATCGGCGAGCCCGTTTTCCAAGGGCACTTCGCCGAGCCCGGGCCCGCGGTGATGCCGGGGACCCTCATCCTCGAGGCGATGGCTCAGACCGCCGCGTTCCTCCTTCCTCGCGAGGAAGGGGCCGTGGGGTACCTCGTGGGGGTCGAGAAGGCGCGCTTTCGGAGGAGAGTCGTCCCCGGCGACCAGCTCCGCGTCACGGCGCGCACCCTGCGCGCGAGAAAGGGGCTCGTCGAGGCGCAGGTCGAAGCCTCCGTGGAAGGGGAGGTCGCCGCAACGGCGATCCTCTCGCTGGCCGTCGGAAGGGAAGGCGATGCCTAGTTCGCTCGTCGAGTGCGTCCCCAACGTGAGCGAAGGCCAACGCCGCGAGGTCGTCGAGGAGATTGCGGCCGCGGCCTCCCAACCAGGATGTCTCCTAATCGACCTAAGCCTCGACGCGGACCACAACCGCTCCGTCATCACCCTCGTCGGCGAGCCGCGCTCGCTCGCGCGCGGCGTCCTCGAGCTCGTCTCCCGCGCCGTGGAGCGGATCGACCTGCGGACCCACCGCGGCGCACACCCCCGCATGGGAGCCGTCGACGTCGTTCCCTTCGTCCCACTCCGCGGCGTCTCCATGGCGGACTGCGTCGAGCTCTCCCGCGAGGTGGGGCGAGCGATCGCGGAGCGGTTCGCGATTCCAGTCTACTTGTACGAGGAATCGGCCACGTGCGAGGAGAGGCGGAATCTGGCGACGATCCGCGAGGGAGAGTTCGAGGAGTTCTCTCAGAAGATCCGTGATCCCCGCTGGCTCCCCGACTTCGGAGGGCCAGTGCTACACCCGAGCGCCGGCGCCGTGGCCGTCGGAGCCCGCGAGTTCCTGATCGCCTTCAACGTCAACCTCGCCACGTCGGACCTTCGCGTCGCCAAGAAGGTTGCCGCGGCCGTCCGGTTCTCGAGCGGAGGACTTCGCTACGTGAAGGCGCTCGGCTTCCCTCTCGAGAAACGGGGAATCGTTCAGGTCTCGATGAACCTGACGAACTTCAAGAAGACGCCGATCCTGCGCGTCTTCGAGCTGGTGAAGCGCGAGGCGGAACGCTGCGGGGTCTCGATCGCAGGGAGCGAGATCGTCGGAATGATCCCACGCGAGGCTCTCTACCCTGCCGCCGCGGCGGCGCTTCAGCTTGAGGAGCTCGCATCGCAGAGCATCCTCGAGGAGCGAATCGAGGAAGCGCTCCATGAGGGTCGCTGACCAGGAGGTCCGAGGCGCCTCGGTCCTTGGCTACGGCCGGACCGGGCGAGCGGTCACGGCAGCCCTGCTTGCCCGAGGCGTGCGTGTCTTCGTCAGCGAGGGCGGCAGGCTCTCTCCGGGCGACCGCGAGGAGCTCGAGGCACGGGGAGTCGGCTGCGAGGCGGAAGGTCACACCGCGCGAATCCTCACGCAGGCCGATCTCGTGGTTCCCAGTCCTGGGGTTCCTTCCTCGCTCCCCGTGCTCGTCGAAGCGAGGCGACGCGGGATCCGAACCCTCTCAGAGCTCGACCTCGCCTACCTCCTCCTCCCAGTCCCGAGTCGGATCGTGGGCGTCACCGGGACCAAGGGGAAGGGAACCACGACCGAGCTGATTGCGGCCTTGTTGCGCCGGAGCGAAGTCGACGCGGTCGTCGCCGGGAACATCGGGATCCCCGCCGTCTCCGTGATAGACAGCGTCCGGCCCGAGTGCGTCCTCGTCCTTGAGCTGAGCAGTTTTCAGCTCGAACAAAGCCAGTTCTTCCATCCGCAGGTGGCGGTCCTCACGAATCTCAGTCCTGATCACGTGGAGCGTCATCCAACCTGGGACGCCTACGTTGCCGCCAAGGGGCGCCTGTTCTGGCACCTGACCGAGGAGGACACGGCCGTTCTCCCAAGGGATCTCGAACCCCTGTTTCCGGGCCTCCGGGCACGCCGCGTCTTCTTCGACCGCCTCGCCCTGCCGCCACTCGCCTTCGTCGACCGGCTCGCCCCGCACAACCGGGCGAACCTCAAAGCGGCGATCGCCGCCTGCTCCGCTCTCTTCCCCGGCTTTGACTCGAGCACGATCCAAGGCGAGGAGATCCAGGGGGCCCTCTCTCTCCCCTTCCGACTTCAAGAGGAGGGGACCCTGGGCGGCGTCCGGGTGGTAAACGACTCCAAGTCCACGAACGCCGCCTCGACGGTCGCCGCCCTAGAAAGCTTCGTCGAACCGGTCGTCCTCGTTCTCGGCGGGCGTCACAAGTCAAGCGGCTACGAGCGGCTCGCTCGCGCCGTCGCGACCCGCGCGGTGCGTCGGGCGATCCTCTACGGGGAGGCGGCCGCGTTTCTGCGAGGAGTCCTCGCCCAAGAAGGCTACACGCAGGCGCAGATCTTCAGAGATCTTGGCGAAGCGGTCGGCGCGGCCGTGGACGCTGGCCTCCCTGGGGACGTCCTCCTCTTCTCGCCGGCCTGCTCAAGTTTCGACCAGTTCGCCAACGCCCACGAAAGGGGAGAGGCCTTCTCACAACTCGTCCGAGCGTACCCCTCCTTCCGAGCCGCGCGCGTCCGGGCGTAGGTCTCCTTCGCGCGGGACACTCGTCCGACTCCCGCACCACCAACTCTCTCTAGGCCACCGACATGGTTCCTTCGCCCCTTGGGACACGCGTGCTATCGATGGGAGGCGCAGGGAAGGGCCCTGCCTCGTCGGTCGAGGGACTCGGTTTCTCGAGGAGTTCAGGGTGGACGCACGGAGCGACAGGGGGATCATCTTCGTCATCGGGATGCTCCTCCTCTTCGGACTCGTGATGGCCTA
>Ga0315291_10009061_pt1 | contig 12207 bp, 16 predicted proteins | sample YL17G12_20_MG_FD_203070 | JGI IMG/M metagenome (GOLD analysis project Ga0315291, IMG submission 203070) | Sediment microbial communities from Yellowstone Lake, YNP, Wyoming, USA - YL17G12_20 | ecosystem: Environmental > Aquatic > Freshwater > Lake > Sediment | place: USA: Wyoming | collected...
GACCAGCAGAACTCCCGCAACCAGACTCTTCATGCGCCACCTCCCGGTGAAAGCCAACCGCGCCTCCGACTCCGCGCCCCGACCGAGCCGCCGAACCCTCGGCGGCCCGTCCTGCGGCGCCAGGCCGCGTCTCGCGCCCGTCGGCGCTGCCTATGCCGGTCGAGGCAATCCAGATCCACGATCAGGATAGCCGATGAAACACCGCGCTCCAAGGACGCGACCCCGGAGCCATCGCGCGGCCGCCCCGCCCGCATTGGCCAGAGAACCTTGCCGAGAGAAGGAGCCCCTGCTATCCTCCCCGCGCTTCTCCCACTTGTCGATCCGGCTTTCCCAAGCGCAGGCTCCGAAGGAGGACAGATGGCCAAGGTGAGAATCACGGTCGCCAAGCGCGCCTTTCATCAGGATCTCGTCGATCGGCACATCGACAAGGTGAAGGCCCCCAACATGAGCGCCGCGTGCCACCGGTTCAAGGAGGGGCAGTCCTACGTCGTCGAGGGGTTCCCCACAAAGCCGGCCGACTTCCCCTGCGACTGGGCGTGGGTCGACATCCAGCGGGACGTGGCGATGATCCTGTTCGGCTCGAACCTTCCCTGGATGGCGAAGCCGGGAACCGCGATGCCCTGCTGCAGCGACGGCTTCCGACCGGTCTCGTTCCTCGTCGAGCGGATCGAGGAGTAGGGGCGTCACCACGAAACGCGTGCGCCTTACGGTGGTGAAGAAGGACGTCGATCGGAACCTCGCCGAGCGGTTCATGACGCCAGAGCGCCTGGCCTCGTTCCGCGGCTGCGGCCACGAAGTGGGAGACGAGTTCGTCGTCTCCCAGCTTGTCTCCCAGTCGGAGGGGATGTGTCCGTGGGCGTGGGCGGATGTCGAGTCGTTCGTTCGGATTGCCGCCTTCGAAGGAAAGCTCGACGGGGCAACGCCCCCGAACAGCTGAGTCCGCTGCTCTACGGACGCGTTCCGACCGGTCACGTTTCTCATCGAACCCCCGGAGGAAGAGGCCGACCCGAAAGCCTAGGGCGGCCCGGAGCCCTCGAAGGCCGTTTGACACTGACCTTCAGGACGACTCCGGGCAGCGGGAGCCGGCGGGCCGGCTCTACTCTGAGAGGCCCCCGAGCGCCGTCTGCATCGTGGCCCGGTACTTCGCGAGCGCATCCCGTCCCGCTTGGGTCAGGCGGGCCATGGTGTGGGGCTTCTTCTGCACGAACTCCTTCTCGATCGCGACGTAGCCGGCCTCCTCGAGCCGGGCGAGGTGCGACGAGAGGTTTCCTCACGTGAGGCCCGTCGTCCGCATGAGGAAGACGAAGTCCGCGCTCTCGACCAACGAGAGATAGGTGAGTACCGCGAGCCGCGCCGGCTCGTGCACGATCCGATCGACGTTCTGAAGCGCCTGAACTTGAGCTTCGTTCCCTTCGGGGATCGTCACCCCACGCCTCCGCCTTCGGGATGGGGAACTCGCGCAGGAAGCGGACGAGCACCCCGATTCCCACGATCACGATGATCCCAGCCGCGATGGCGAGCGGGAACTGGAACGTGATGCCCACGTGGCGCTCGAGGGCCGTCGACGCAAGGGTCCCGAAGCCGAGAAGCCATCCGTACAGGTAGACCCGGCTGACGCCGGCGCTCCGTGCCACCACGTTGAAGATGAGCACGAAAAGCGTGGCGACCAGGATGTCGGGAGCGAGCGTGTGCACCCATCCAGGGGCCTTTCCCCACGGCGGCCTGGGAAGGACGGAGGTGGCGAAGAGCGTCCACAGGACGACCGTGAGGAGGGCGAGGACGAGCGTGACGCGGAACACGAGCGTAATCGTCCGCGTGGTGCTCGGACGGGGTTTCGCCACCCCGCGGCGCGGAATCGCAAGGGCGACTCTGGCCCAGGCCACACCGCGGAAAAGCACGATGAGGACAAGGCCAAGAGCGAGGGCATTCCACGTGGGACCGAGGAGCTCCCGCGTGAGCGGGTAGACGCTCATGAGGAGAAAGACCGACCCGAGGAGGATGTCCCAGAGGCCGTCCTCGAACCTAAGCAGTCGAACCGCTCGCTTCCTCACCTCTCCGACGTCGATCATTTCAGGCATGCTGCCTCCTTCGGAATCAGTTCTCTTGGCAATGTTCTTTGCCATGCCGTGTACGCGGCGACACCGACCTCCGCAAGTACGCGGCGCGTCCATCTCCGTGCTCACCGCGAAACCCACTACAGCAAGGAATTCGCGGCGCGGCGCTCGCCGGGTCGCGCCTCGGAGCCGCTCTTGCCGCGACACCCTCTCTCAAGACAACCTCTGTTACGATGCGCTATGATTGGAGAGGAGCGGCGGCCGGCGGTCCGGAGTGACGCCCGCCCACAAAGGAGGAGACGATGGGAATCCGTTGGTCATGCGCGACTCGGCGGCAGGACCTCCAGGCTGTGAAGATGGACGGGCTCGCGTGGGCCGCCGAACGACACGAAGAGACGCTCGGCAAGCTCTTCGCCAACCTGACGCAGAAGGCCGAGGACGCCATCCGGTGGTATCAGCACTCCAGACGGCCGAAGAAGAGAGGGGCGATCTCCCTCCGCGTCGGCGCCATTCTCCTCGGCGCAGCCGCCGGTTTCCTCCCGCTTCTCTCGCAGATGCTCGGGCGCGACGGCAAGCTCGCGTTCGCTCCGGCTTGGGCCTCAGTAGCGGTCGGCCTCGCAGCGACGCTCTTGGTGCTCGACCGGTTCTTCGGCTGCACGAGCGCGTGGATTCGCTACATCAAGGCCGAGCTCTCGATCCAGCACCTCCTGGAGCAGTTCCAGCTCGACTGGCAGGCCGAACTCGCCATGGGCGACGCCCAGTACGACAAGAAGAAGGTCCAGAGATTCTTGGAGCGCGCCAAGAGGTTCCTGAGTCAGGTCAACCAGATCGTGCAGGACGAGACGAACGCCTGGATCGAGGAGTTCAAGTCGACTTTGAAGCAGATCGACGAACTCGTGAAGGCGCAGGAGGCGGCGACCGCGCCGGCCGGTCTCAACGTCGACGTCACGAACGGCGACGAGTGCGAAGACGGCTGGACGCTCACGATCGACGAGGGCGCGGAGCGCGCTTGCAGAGGCAGGACGGCCGGGCTTCGCGGGCTTGCCCCGGGAATCCACGTCGTCCGGGTCGCGGGGAAGATCGCGGGGGTCGACAGGCAGGCCGAGGTCACCGCGGCCGTCCCGGCCGGGGCCGTCGCGACTGTGCAGCTGACGCTCTGCTGACGCCGCGGCCCGCTGTGAGAGGGGGCAGGAAACGCGCGGGACCGGCGCGAGACCCGTGCACTCAGTAGCTCCTACAGCCCGGTCCTGGCCCGCTGCACGAAGGCGAGGACACCCATGGTCAGGAATAGGCCGACGGACAGGACCGTGAACGGCTTTCCCGCCGCTGAGGCAAGGCCGATCATTCCACCCGTCCCGGCGAAGAAGAGGGTCACATACCCAATCACCGCCCAGCGCACCTGCCGGAAGTCGAGCTTCAGGACGTAGTCCAGAATGAGCTCAACCCCGTGAAACGCGAGCATGAGGCTGATCTGAAGGTAGTGAATCCAAGGACGCCCGTAGGCCGGGGCCCGGACAAGAAGGTAGAGAAGAGGGAAAGCGGTCAGAAGAAGCGGCACCCCTGCCAGCCAGTGTCCGAGCTTCGGTCTGCCGAGAAGCCGCGCGACGAATACCAGGATCGCCAGGACGAAGATCGCCTGAACGACCCACGCGCCGAGAAGATCGAGTCGGTCCATACGGTCGCCTCCCGCTCGAGGCCAGGGAAAGACGTCCGCCCAGGATAGCTGCAGAGGGCTCCCCCGAGAAATCGCGCCATTGCTCGACCGAAGCTTGACCTTAATTGTCAGCAGACTCGCGTCTGAGGCGCCACCTATGGCCGGGACGCCCGGCCGTAGCGGGAGAACTGGGAAGTATGGTCAAGGAAAGGGGTCAGGGAAGGAGGGTCGGGTCTCTGGATGACATATCAGGAGTGATGACTCGCCCCCATCTCTCCTGGCAGACTTTGATGGTCTCGGGGCTGCAAGGCAAGGCACGGCCCCCTGCCCGATGGCGAGGAGTGTACCCCTGGCAACACCAAGAACGAGGAACTGCCCCTTTACCCCGGTGAGAAGGTGCCTGAATCTCGCAGAGTGGGTGTGCCGGAGTCCGGAATCGGCGATGTGTCCCTCGAATACCCCGTCAGATTCCAAACTGCTTCGTGTCGACCCACTTCATGCTGAGGAGCGACCAGAAGTCAAGCGCCAGCTTGTTCAGCACGTAGTCGTAGGGCAGCCATCCGTAGCCCGCGTCGCCCCATGCCGTTCCCCAGGAGTTCCGGATGAGGAGGGCTCCTGTCGTCTTCTTCCCGCACGTCGTGTTCGTGATCTCCTTGGAATCGTCGTAGCCCACCGCGATGATGGCGTGGCCCCACTGGGCCTTCTCGCCCGGGCAGGGGTACGGGATCCCACCCTTGACGTCGCTTGAGTCAAACGAGGGGAACCCGTAGAACCCGAACATCGACGGGATCTTCGCCGCGAGGTACTTCTTGACGTTCGCGAGGGCGGTAGAGCCGGGAACCGCCGCCCCCAGCGGGTCGTGGCAGAAGTAGACCGCAGCCTCGTAGGCGTCCGCCACGGAGTAGACGAAGCTCGGCGGCTCCTTGTCGAAGTCGGGCTTTGAGTCGGTGTAGGGCCAGTACTTCTCGTCGGGAACTCCGCAGAGCACGAGAGCGCCCATCGTGCTCCGCAGCCACGCCCCCGTGTCGCCCGTGACTTGCAGGAGGTTCCGTGTCGCCTTGTAGACGAAGAGGCGCGACCCTTCGATGTGCCTTCCGAACGCCCGTCGTTCGAGGTACTCGACGATCCCGACCGCCGCGTGCGCCGTGCACGACCCAAGCTTCTTCTGGTTCTCGATCGGCGAACAGGAGTCCCGCAGGTCGACCGAGGGCGCCAACCCCCTCAGTTCGTGCCCGCCCTTGCCTAGGCCGAGCTTCTTGACCATGGCCGCGATCTGTGGCTTCTCGTCCGTGTAGTCCCGTAGGTCGGGCAGGGGAGGCAGCCAACCTGTGCCCAGCGTCTCGCCAACTTCGGGGACCTCGACCGTCTTGTACATGGCGTACATCTCAAATCCCTCCTCGTTCGGACCGTCTGATCGCCGCGCAAGCGTCCCTCCGCTCTAGCCATCGCGGGGCTCGCCCCGCATGTCGGACCTCCTATTGGGATGACAGGTGTTGACTGACATCCTACGAGGATAGAGCCCTCCGGTCAAGCGGACTCTAGAAGAGGACGGACGGACGGCTGCCGCGACGGCCGGGCAGCAAGAGAGAACGGCGCCGCTCTTCCGATGCGGGAGCTCGTTCTAGAGGAGGCTCATGGCCACGGAGATCGACGCGTCGAGCGACCAGGCGGGGTCGGCCGCCCCCTTCGACAGCGACAGTTGAAGCCCGACGTTTGCCCGTCCGACGGCGAACCCAACGAGGGCGGCCGCGGCGTGGCTCGTGCTCGCCGGGCCTCCGCGCGGCTGCAGGTGCTGCAGCGAGTAGGTGAGGCGGAGCGAGCTTGTGTCAGAAAGGACGTAGTCGTACGAGGCATGCGCGGTGAGCGTGTTCTCGTTCAGGAGGTCGAGCGGGCCGGAAACGCTCGCGCGGAAGAGGAGCTGCCCGGCCGGATCCGGGGCGAGCGCGGCGTCGGCGGAAGCGGTGACGAGGAGGTCCTGTGGAGCCCCGAACGGGTCGAGAAGCTTGTACCCCACGCCAGCCTGGATCGACCAGCCGCAGCGGCGCTCGTCGCCGGTCGCGAGGACGACGTCCTCGACGATCAGGACCTGCCGGGCGGTGAGCGTCACGGCCGCGGCGCTTTGGATCTGGTTCACGACATCCGCGATCTGGTCCTTGACCGAGGCGTACTTGGTGCCGATCGCCTTGGCGAGCGCCATCCTGACGCTATCCCCGAGAGGCTGCGAGATCGCCTTGGCCTTGAGAAGCTCGTTTGAGATCCTGAACGCCTTGGCGAGCGGAGTCACGTCCGAGAAGCGACCGTAGCCCATTCCCGCGCTCACGTGCACGCGAGGCTGGCTCTGCGTACTGGCAAGCGACGTCTCGATTCCGCCGAACCCGAAGAACGGCAGGTCGGCGGACAGGAAGTAGCGGAAGGTCCCCAAGGTTTCGCCAAGTCCGCCCGTCGGAAGGAAGTCCGCGAGGAGGACCTCCGCGCTTCCGGCAAGAGTGAAGCCGATGTCCGGAGAGTCGTAGAGCTGGCCGAAGTCGAGCGCCGCCCTCCCGCCACTCACGTCCGCGCCGCCCCCACTTCCGTCGACGAAGTGGCGGTAGCTCGCGGAGAGCGAGAGATGGCGCAGGTCCGTTTGCGGCGACACGTAGTCGCATAGGCCAAGCGGCGCGGCCGCGACTCCAAGGCTCACAAGCACGACGAGGAGCCCAAACTGCAGCACTCGTCCCTTCATTCTGGTCACCTCCCAGTGTCCTGCAGAGCAGCGTAGACGGGTCAGGGCGCCGGGGGAAATCCTGTCCGCGAGACCCTGCTCGCTCGAGGTGACGCGCGTCGGGCCGCCGGTCTCCACCGTCCGGCGCGGGCCTTGCGTCGTGGCGGCCCCGGCTGGTTGTCGGCCGCGCTCGCTGCCGCTATGCTCGGGAAAGCAGCCGGAACGGGGTCGCCTGGTCCCCGAGCGCCGGCCGAGCGTTTGAGGAAGGAGGCGTCGATCATGAAAGGGAACAGCAAGGTCATCACACGGCTGAACGCGCGGCTCGCTGAGGAGCTGACGGCGATCAACCAGTACATCGTCCACTCGGAGATGTGCGCGAACTGGGGCTACAAGAAGCTCCACGAGGCCATCGAGAAGCGCGCGAAGGACGAGATGAAGCACGCCGAGATCCTGATCGCCCGCATCCTCTTCCTCGAGGGGAGGCCGATCGTGTCCAAGCTCGTCGAACTCAAGATCGGGGCGGCGGTCGAGGCTCAGCACAAGAACGACTGGGCCGCGGAGGACGGGGCCGTCAAGGCGTACAACGACGACGTTCGCTTCGCGGCCGAGGTCGGAGACAACGGGAGCCGCGACCTCCTCGAGTCGATCCTGAAGGAGGAAGAGGACCACATCGACTGGATCGAGGCGCAGCTCGATCAGATCGCGCAGATGGGAATCCAGAACTACCTCGTGGAGCAGACCGACTAGGTCCCAGGGCCGACGCAGCGCTTGCCGCTCGCCTTCCGAAGGGTCTCTACGGCACTCTCGACCGCCCGCCGCGCCCGGGGGCTCGCGTCAGAGATCCACGGCTCGATCGAGGCGAGCTACCTTTGCGGCCCTTGCGCACGATCGGCTCGAGGGCGTCCATCGCCAGGCGGTTCGCGTCCTCCCACGTGACGTAGGTGCGGGCGAGCTCGCGCAGGAGCGGGATGATCGTTTCCGGGTCGACGAGCTCCGTGGCACCAAGGGCGATCACGGCCACGACACGGCCCTCGCGACCGGTGGAGTCCCACAGGGTGCAGGCGAGCGGCAGGAAGTCCTCGACGCGTTCCCGCGTCGTCCGCGCAAGCGACTGGCCGATCGGCTGAAGCGCGGGCACGGGAATTCCCACCGTCTCCTGCTTCGCTCGCGCGGCCTCCTTGATCCCCGCAACGCTCTTCGGCTCGAACCCGAGCCAAAGCTGCCGCAGCCGGTCCGCCGCGGTCGCGGGCCTCGACGCGTCGACCGCGGCGAGGATCTCCCGCACCGAGTCGTTGATCGGCTGGTCCATCCTGCCTCCGTTCTCCTTCCGCGGTCACGGGTGGGCTGATGCGTGATCGTAGCGTAACAGGGGGCTTTCGGTGAAGAGAGCCGGGGGACTTGACGCAGTCCTTGTGTACTAGTATACTAGCCCACCATGACAGAGCGAAACGGCTGGTCCCTCGACATGAGCGCCGGGCCGATCTTCCAACAGATCGCTCAGAACGTGCGCCGGTCGCTCGCGCGCGGGGATCTGGTGCCGGGAGAGAAACTCCCCTCGGCGAGGGAGTTGGCCCAACATCTGGGGGTGAATCCAAACACCGTGGTGCACGCGTATGGAAAGCTCGAGGCGGAAGAAGTGATTGAGACAAGAAGGGGGCTGGGGACGTTCGTCCGCGAGGACGCTCCGGTCGCAGCGACGCGCGAGGCGCTCGTCCAATCGGCGGCGAGGCGCTTCGTGGACGAGGTGCGGCGGCTCGGGCTCTCGGACAAGGCGGCGATCGCCGCCCTGAAGGAGGTACTGGGTGCTGGCGAAGCTCGATAGAGTGACCAAGCGCTACGGCCGGACGGAAGGGCTTCGCGACCTGACCCTTGAGTTTCCGGCCGGCGAGGTCGTGGGAGTGCTCGGTCTGAACGGAAGTGCCAAGACGACGCTCCTCAAGCTCCTCAGCGGGCTCCTCTTCCGACCTCGGGACGGGTGACCGTGTTCGATGGGGCTCCGCGAGGGAACCGAGGGCGCGTGGTCTACCTGGGGGAAACGGACGCGCTCTACTCCTGGATGACCCCCACGCAAGCGGAGCGGTTCATGGCCGGCCTCTACCGGGACTTCCGTCCGGAGGGAGCGATACGCCGAGCTCCTCGAGGCGCTCGAGGTTCCGCGGCGCAAGACGAAGACGATGTCGCGAGGCGAGCGCGGACGGCTGAGGCTGGCGATGGCGCTCGCCCGCGAGGCGCGGCTCTACCTGCTTGATGAGCCCCTCGCCGGGATCGACCTCTTGTCCAGAGAGAAGATCCTCGAATCCCTGGTGCGCGAATGGCAGACGGACGCGACGGTTCTCCTTTCCACGCACGAGGTCGCCGAAGCTGAAGGCCTGTTTGAGCGGGTGCTCTTCCTTCGCGAAGGGCGGCTCGGCCTGGACACGCGGGCGGAGGCGCTGCGAGGGTCCGGGAAGAGCGTGGTCGCCACGTTCCGGGAGGTGCTGGGATGACCAAGTTCAGAACCCTCTGGTGGCTCGAGTACCGACGCTCGCGGGTGTGGGCGGCGGCGCTCTTGGGGTCGCTCGTCTTCTGGGCGTGGGGCCTCGAGCAGGTGCCGTACGCGATGCCCGAGGAGCGGTTTGGGATCCGCGCTGGGCTCCTCGGCGCCGGCGCGATCGTGGGCGTGGTGGTCCTGGCGTTCATGATCGGCCGCGTCCGCTCCGAGACCCGGCAAGGGCAGTACCAGATCCTTCTCCTCACGCCGCCGTCCGGGTACCTCCACGTCCTGGCGCGGTTCGCCTTCGCCCTGAGTGTCGGGATCGTTTACGCCGTCGCGATCGGCGCGCTCCTGTGGTGGGCGGCCGCGCGAGCCGGGCTTCACCTCGATCCCGCCAGCGCGGCGCAGCTCCTCCTCGTCTGCCCCCTCTACGGAGCCGGGATCGCGATGGCGCCGCTGTTCGCCTGGACGCTCCTGTTGATGGTGCTTGCGAGCGCCTATCGCATCTCGGGGACGGCCTGGATCCCGGGGACGGTGATGGTGGTGGCGACCCCGTTCATCCTGCGGTTCCTCGGCGAGCGGCTCAGCTACGTTCTCTACACGCTCCCGGGCTGGCGGCTGTTCGCAAACCTCGAGGCCGTGCTGGCGAAGGCCAAGGTCGAAGGCACGAGCGAGGCGCTGCACGCGGGAATCGTCCTCCCACAGGAACCTCTGTGGGGAATGCTTGCGCTCGCGGTGGCGATGCTCGTCCTCGCCGGACGGATCTGGCAGGAGGTGGAGGCATGACCGAGGCGTTTCTGATCGTCGTTCGAATCTTGCTTGTTTAATCTTCTCGGCTACTGGGGGTTCCGGCTGTGGGGAGGAACGAGGAGCTGGACTTCGCGCGCGGTGAGCGGACTATGCATCGTCGTCCTCGTCTGGCAAGTGGTCGGTGGCCGCTTCTAGGCGAGGTGGACGCGGACTGAAGGGGGAATCATGCATCGGAGAAAGTTCGAACGAATCGGCCTCATGATCCTGGTCGCCGCGGGGGCCCTGCTGCTTCTTGGGTGCGACCTCGAGGACCTGGAAGCCCCGCGGGTGGAGAGCACGAACACCGAGCAGTCGACCTTCGCCGTGGCCGGCCGGACGACGCTCGTGATCGAGACGACGAACGGCGACGTCACGGTCCAAGGCGTGACCGGGCAGACCCAGGTCCAAGTCACAACGACGCTTCGCTCGCGGGGGGACACCCTCGCCGAGGCGAACCGCCGGCTCGGGCAGTTGACGGTCGTTCGGGCGCAGGAAGGCGATCGGATCACCCTCCGCTACCGGGCGGACGACCAGCCCGAGGACGTGCGTCGCTCGAGCGCGGTCGACTTTGCCGTGACCGTCCCGCTGGACACGGACGCCTCCGTCGCCGGCACGAACGGTAAGCTCACCGCAGAGAGCCTTCGCGGGACGCTCGCGCTCGAGACGACGAACGGGTCCGTCACCGTGGCGATCCAGCGGGAGAGCCCACTCCTCATCGACGCCCGCACGAGCACCATCGGCTCGATCAGGACGGACCTTCCGCTCGTCGGAGACACAGAGGGGAAGGCCTGGTCGGCCACGCTCAATCCGCCGGCCACAGCCACGCTCACCCTGCGAACGACGAACGGGGCAATCCGAATCGAGGCGCTGAAGTAGGCTCGCCGCGAGTCTCGCACGACCCGAAGGCCAGGGATGTCCCTGGCCTTCGCCTCTTGGCGACCGATGGGTTTCGATCTCGGAACTCGTTCCCCGCCTCCTCGCTAGGTCAGGAGCGTGATGACTAGGATTCCCGCGAAGACGAGACCGGCGCCGACGAAGGATTCCCGCCTCGGCCGCTCGCGCAGGAAGACGACGCTGTAGGCGAAGGCAAAGAGCAGGGTCGAGCCGCGCACGGGCGAGACAAGGCTTGCCGGGGCCCGCTCGAGGGCCAGAAGCCACAGGACCCAGCCGGGGAAGGCCCCCGCGGCCGAGGACGCGGCGGCGTACAGAAGGCCCGTCCGCGTCATCTTCCGCGGGATGCGGGAACGAAGAAACGGCGCGAGGCCGCTCGTCCCGGCGACCGCGGTGATCGAGAAGACAAGAAGCAGGAGGGCCGGAGAGATCCCCCTCGCGAGGGCGAGCTTGGTCGGCACGGTCTCCGCGATTCCCCACAGCGCCCCTGTGAGAAGCGCAAACGCCGGACCGGTCAGCCTCCGGCGAGCGGCTCTGCGTGGCTCGTGAACGAGCAGGAACGCTCCCGCCACGGCGAGCCCGGCGGCTACGAAGGCGCTCCAGCGCGCGGGCTCGGCAAGGAAGAGGACCGAGGCGGCGACGCCCCACAAGGGCGCCGTGCTCGAGAGCGTTGTCGCCTCATGCGCCGAGGTGCGCTGGATGGAAAGGACGTAGAAGAGTCCTCCGACGGCCGCGTCGAGAAGCCCGGCCAGGGCGGCATAGCCGAGCGCTCCCCAGCCTGGGAAGGAGAAGGCGTTCGTGACGAGGCCGTAGGCGGCGGCAAGGGCTGCGCCCACGATCCAGCGGACTGCGGTGTAGGAAAGCGGGTCTACCCAGCGCACGGCCGGTTTGGCGAGGGTCATCCCGACTGCCCATGCAGCGGCGGCCCCCAATGCGAGGAAGAAGGCGGTGGTGGTCATCGCGAAGCTCCGACTCCCTTCCGACCCGGGGGTGGGGCGGCCTGGGCCGGCTCCACCGGCCCGGTGAAGGCTAGCTCGTTCAGCGCCTCGCAGCAAGCCATCGACGGGAGAGACTCCACCTGGTCGCGCGCCGCGACTCCTCCGCCACCCGGATTTCCCGCGCTAGTAGTGGACCGTGACGAAAAGGAGGACCATGAAGAGGGTGAGGAAGGTCAGCGACGCGAGGACGATCGGCTCCTCCGGCGCCGAGAGCGGCAGCCGGGAGAACCATTCCCAGAGGTTGCCTGGCGGACTCGCCTTCTCCGTAGCGGTCGCGGGCGACGCCCCGAGAGAGACGGGAGCCGAAGAGGGCGTCGTGAACTCACCCACGGCGCTTCGCTCCTCCGCCTCGCCCTCGATGAGGATCACCTGGAAGGCGTAGCGCGTCCCCGAGAGGAGGCCCTCAAGGCGAACGTCGGCGCGCAACACGCTCGAAGCCACGACCGGCGCCGGCCCCGTCACTTCCAGAGATCCCGTCTGGGGAAAGGTGCCGAACGGTCCGTAGAGGACGCGGCTCGATACGGGCGGAGAGACGACCCAGCGGATGACAGCCGCCTCCGCCGACTCCACGTCTGCGCGGGGGGATTCGAGGAACCGGGCGGCGGTGGCCGGGACTGCCACGAGCGCCGCGAAGAGAACCGCCACTA